>Ga0079224_100013346_pt1 | contig 11436 bp, 12 predicted proteins | sample Stecom2015_FD_80414 | JGI IMG/M metagenome (GOLD analysis project Ga0079224, IMG submission 80414) | Agricultural soil microbial communities from Utah to study Nitrogen management - Steer compost 2015 | ecosystem: Environmental > Terrestrial > Soil > Agricultural land | place: USA: Utah...
GTTTTAAAGGCAGCAGATTCTCTGCTCAGCTTCATCTCCAGGTCATCCGAAAGGGCTGTGAGCTTACCAATTTGTTCGGCTGATGAATGTTCACTTCGTATTAAACGGGCCAGTTCATTTTTTAAATGCTCCCATAGGAGGTAATTTTCTTTCAGTTGTTGATTCTCGCCATTTAGTATGGCGGTTTTCATTTTGTGACTCGCATTGAGAATGATGCCCTTGGTCAAAATCTGAAGGTTGTACAGGTTTTGTGTAATATCCGGGTTCCGGTAGTCAGTTACGGTTGGAAGAACGCCTGATACTTCCAGAGCAAAATTGACGTACTCCTGAAGGATGTCTTGCTGATTCCGGTAAAATGAAATCTTTTCATTTTCGCTCAGGTAGGTGAAATTATGCTGAACTTCAAGCAACAGGTGATTAGTAAGGATAGAGAATACTGCATCTGCTTGCTGGTAGTCGCTGTTAAAAAAATGAGTGAGGGCAAGGTTCAATAAAACGGTTTGATAAATTCTAGGATTAGCACCCCCCGGTTTTTCCAATAACTCACGGGCTTTCGTCAGATATGAGATGGATTCTTCGTACACTTCCAGATAGCTGTAAACTTCTCCCAGATTAGCAAGAATGGATATGTGTAATTGACTTCCGCTATACAAACCTTCTTCGATGATGTTGAGTGCGGAGCTCCATACGTAAATTGCCGAATCATTTTGGTTATGTAACCGGTAGAGATTTGCCTGGTTTTGAAGAGCATTCAGGTATGCGAGCGATTTTTTGTCCGTTATCAACGAGATGTATTCATCATTCAATTGTGTCGCTCTATCTGTTTTTCCTGATTCCAGGTAACAGTTAACCAGGTTGTTTAACATCGTTCTATATTCATTTGTACTTGCTGCATCTTTCTTCAGCATTTCTTTTACAAATGAGAGAGTTTCTTCCAGTTCCTGAATAGCTTTTTGTAGTTGCCCTGTTCTGCGATGCAGGGAGGCTAGTGAATTCTGTGTGCTGGCGAAAACTAAAGTAAACATGATCAGGTTTTTCCGGTAATGATCGCGATTATGTTCATAGGCATTTTTAAACAACGTGCCGCATTGGTTCAGGTAAAATTCACAACTGTCGTACTGTCCTGATTCCAAATACAGGTTGGCCAGTTCATTTCTTGTTTGAATTCTGTCAATATGTGCTTGTGAATATTGCTTATCGGTAATAACCACCGCCTCATGAAACTGTTCAGCAGCCTCTTTATAGTTACCGGTGGCTTTGTTGATTTGAGCAAGGGTGGTCAAACTACTTGTATAAGCTGCACTTATTTTTCCCGAGTCGGCCTCTACCCGTTCCAATGCCTGTGTTATAATTGCCTTTGCCTGGTCGTACTGACCTTCCAGGTAGAGCTTTAGCCCCCGGGTGTTTAACGAATCCCAGGTTTGGGCTGATGCGACATAAAAAGAGAACAAAAGCAGTATAAGAAATAAGAGGCGCATTGGTCTACCAAAAGTGTATCTGTAAAGATAAATTTTACAGACAATTTATTAGCTTTTCGTGTGAATTGTATTCCGTTAAGTTTTTGGTTCAGGATAATTTAATCTCACGAAAAATGTTTGAATTACAAAAGACATTGGACTTGTTGGAAAGAACACCTGCTGTGCTGAATAACCTGTTGCGCGGTTTGCCTGAGGATTGGACTTTAATCAACGAAGGAGCAGATACCTGGAGTGCTTTTGATATCGTAGGGCATCTCATTCATGGAGAGAAGACAGATTGGATTCCGCGTCTGGAAATCATTTTATCAAACAAGAGCGACAAAACTTTTGAGCCATTCGACCGGTTTGCACAGTTTGAAGCCAGTAAAGGAAAACGTTTGGAGGAATTGCTGGATGAATTTTCTGCGTTGCGAAAAAAGAACCTGGAGATTGTTCGGTCAAAGAATCTCTACCCGGCCGACTTTTCTAAAACCGGCACACATCCGGTATTTGGCACGGTTACGTTGGCGCAATTGCTGGCTACGTGGGCGGTTCACGATCTCAATCACTTATCGCAGATTTCGCGGGTAATGGCGAAGCATTATAAGTATGAGGTAGGCCCATGGATTGAATTTCTTGGAATATTAAAGTCCTGAAAAGTACGAACCCCGGATTACTTCTGAGACAAGGCCAGCTTCATCCGGGGTTTCGTTACAGAATGATTTTATTATTTTTTACCGAACACATCCTTGGGCAACTGAATCAACCAACCGACCAACATGGCTATGGTTAGTAGTGTCAGGCTTCCTAGAAATAAAACGAAAAACATCATTGCGGGTTTCATTCAAGTTTAAATTAATCGTGCAAACTGACTTAACTTCCACTCCCCGTTTATCACCAGGGCATTTTCAACAAGCACCTTGTGCTCATTGCCTTTCGAAGTGAAAACAATGGTAAGCGTTGATACACCGAACTTGCCTTTTGGTGCTGGTCCGAGTTCAATGCGTTGGTACTCCACATCATTCCAATCAATACCGATCGCTTTACCTTCTTCAATAATCTGGCTGAAGGATTCATGCATGGCAGGAATAACCTTCTTTGCATAGGTTAGTGCAAAGTCATTCTTTGCTTCAAACAAGGTGCTGCCGTAGATGGTTGTGTGCGCATCCATCACTGCATAAAAATCCGATAGCGTTGGCTGCATAGTAGCATACATGGAAAACGATTGCCGTTGAAGGGCTTCAATAGTGTTAACCCCGATTTGACGAGCCGGCAATGGCTCATGTAACGGAGAAAATGCAGTTAGGGTTATAGTCATAGCTGTTAAGAGGATTAAAGTTTTCATAATGCTGAATTTTAGTTTGGTTGTTACATATCAGTTATGGACACAGGTGCCGGCACCAGGTTGCGAACCGGCTTTATGGACTGCAGATACGCGAAAATGGCTTTCAGCTCATCATCGCTGAAGTGTTGGTACATCTGCCATGGCATAGGCGGTAGCAAATTGCGGCTGCCTTCAAGGCCTTTGTATTTTCCTTTTCGGATGGCCAGTTTGAACTGATCAAAGCTCCAGTTTCCTGTTCCGGTATCATCGGGAGTCAGGTTGGCCGCATAGGAAATCCCCCACGATCCTACAAATCCGGTTAATCCCATGTTGAACAGTATCCAGTTTTCACTTCCATCCGGAATGGATGGAAGAGGTTCATCTTGAGGATGGCCGGACAGCAGTCGCTCTGGATCAGGCTCAGGACCAAGTGGAGTCATGATTTTGGGCGAGTGGCAATCGTGACAAGCACTTACGGTAACCAAATGCTCCCCGCGTTTAATCAAATCTTCATCTTTCAACCAGTTATTGTTGGCTTCTTTTTTTTCCGGTGTTCTGAACATACAGGCTCCTGCAAGCCCTGCCAGCATTACCATAAAGAGGAATTTGATTGTTGGTTTCATAGTTTGATTTCAGTGTTTTGAAGGTTTACACGAAAACTTTTGGTAGAAGAGACTACGCTAAAACACTTCTCTCATACGCAAAATCAATTTCTATCCATCTCTTTAGAATGATTCTATGAAACCTTGTTGAATGCTTTTCGTGAAAGCAGCTTGTTGACATTTCTCCGCCCTCTTATGCAACTCCATAATTTTGTAACCGTTGATAACCCTAATATTCCAGTGCTGTCGCATACAAAGCCTGCTCATATTGAGTACGGCAAGTTTGTGGAAAGCACAGTAAATGAGAACGACTGGCCCGCGGGGTTGGCTACCCTTCGCGTTCGCGATATGTACTTGCCAAATTTTTCGCTTCGTGAAATTGATGCCCGTTTTATGGAGAATGCGGTGTTTTACAATACGCATGCCCATGGATCGGAACTGTTGGGCAGCTGTGTATTTTTTAAAGCACGAATGAAATCTGTTTTACCTGGCGAAGATAAAGAAGTTGATGTTTACAACCGTACGCATAATTTCAAGTACGATCCTGATAATGATTATATGCATCTGGCACCTGCCAACACCCATTTGCACTTTGTTCATTTCTCCTACTCAACTGAATACCTGAGTCAATTTCTGCCTGAGAATGAAGCATGGGCTGAGCGTTTGCGGAACCATATTTTTTCACGCCAACGTTTAATGGGTTTGCATTCATTGCCGATTAATGTAGTGCAGGAAAATGCCTTGCAAAATATTTTTAATTGCCCGCTGGAAGGACGCCTCGGGGAGATGATGATGGAGACTTCCATCATTCAGTTGTTGCTGCTCCAGCTTCACGGACTTTTCGGGAAGGAATCGAACATGCTTACGTCAAAGCTCTGCAAGCACGACCTGGAGTTGGCGCATGAACTTAAGTTGCATCTTAATGAAACCTTCCTGGAAGATCATACCCTGGAAGAATTGAGTAAGCGGTTTGGGGTTAATACCAATAAGTTGATGACGTTGTTCAGAAGTGCTTTTGGTAAGCGCATTTTCGAATACATAACCGACTTGCGTATGCAATTTGCCCGTATTCAAATCCTTGAAAGCGACAAACGAATTATTGATATTGCCCGCATGATTGGTTATAAAAATCCCAATCACTTTTCGGCTGCTTTCAAAAAGCATTTTGGCATCTCACCAACGGCTGTGCGGTAAAATGCCAACATGTTGACTTACCAGTCATTCCTGCTCGGGCTTTGGTTCTTCATTCCTGATCTTGAGTGCCCGGTAAATACCCAGCACGTCCGATTTCCATTTCGGTAAAATTGTCACCATTATAATTTCTTCTATCAACTCGACAGCGGTAACCGCAAGGGCTGTATAGAAAAGCCAATCCACGGGCTCATCAAAAAAGAACAAGCTGCAGAGAAAAATGCCCTGCAATATGGCGGCTGTTTTAGCACCAAGGGTATGAAAGCTGGTTGTCTTTTGGTATTTGAAAAGTGCGTAAAGGGTTTGAATCAAAAAGATGACCAACACCACTGCAATAGGAACCCAATGTGTTTTCAGGAACTCCCAGCGAAATACAAACATGCCCAGCAAACCGGCCAGCACGGTCAAGTCATCACCAATTGAATCCAGCCGCGCACCAAGAATGCTGTTGGCCTTCAGCTTTCGGGAGAGAAAACCATCCACGGCATCCGTAAGAAAGCAAATCAGCAATAACCATTTGAAAACATCAAGGCGTTGCCAAACCAACAAGATGATGAAAGCCGGAAAGGCAACTACGCGGAAAAACGTAATGAAATTAACCAGCCTTACCGGTCGCCTGGCTTTAAATAGTAAATAGTAAATCGATTTGAAAAATCCTGATTCCATTGTCCCCACCAAATTAATCGGAATGGATGGAATTTTCTTTCGTATGCATAAAAAAAGCCGCCCTGAAATCAGGGCAGCTTTCACAACTTCACTTAACCTAACCCTCGTTTCTTAATAAACAACCGAAGTTACTTTTCCATTGCTGCTTACAATTTCGAAGCGAATGGAGTTGGTTGCTACGTTCTTAAGATTGTAGACCAATGCAAATTTGCCTGTAACTTTTTCTTGCTTGCTGTATACGATGTTTTGGTTGGCATCGTATATGTTGATTAAAATATTGTCAGTACCATTAGTTTGAGCACTCAATATGTATTTTCCTTCTTCACTTGTCAGTTTAGCTACGTGTATGGTGCTTTCAACCGTGTTTTTTCTGTAGCTGATTTGTTCTACCTGCTTGCCGAACTTGTCTTCCAATACAATGGTGTATTCTCCGGCTTCCATGCCATTGAAATTGTACGGGCGAATAAATGCTGATACCTGGGTAATTACTTCGGTGTAAACAACCTGTTGACGGCTGTTTAAGATGGACATTTTTACTTTGCCAGTTTCGCTGCCTTGGTAAACTACTTTGTAAATACATGAAGCTTCGTTTGAAACAACAGCCATGGTAGCAGGTGTGTTGGCAAAAATTTGTGCGCTGATAGTCAGCAATACTGTAATAAGGGTGAGTTTCATTTTGTCTTTTGTTGTTTGATTGCACTGCAAAAATCCACTTTGTATATATATATTATTATGCAATACCGGAATCAACTTTGCGCGGGTAATAAATAGAATAGGTAACCTGAATCAGAATCTTGTACGGATAACCGGGCGCACGTCAGATGTAAAAACTGCAAGTTCGATAGTTAGAAAAGGAAATTTGCAGGAACGATGTTTACCCGAAGATTATTTTGGTGTTGAGAGCTGTAATATGCCTTAAATCAATCGAAAATGTACTTTATGAGGCATTTGTCCGTGTATGAATACACCTCGAAATACAAAAAAATGCAGTTTTATTTGGAATGTGTGTGCGACCTGTACTCATTGGTTTCGGCAAGCACTTCAGCCTTGAAACCCAAACCCTTGAGTAACCGGATTACCTGACCGGCATCAACATGGTCTGTTGCCGATTTTATTCGAAGAATTTTGTCACAATCATCCAGATCGAAGTTGGCTGCGTATCCTGCAAACGTTTGCTGTATGCAGGAAACCAACATGTTTGCCTGGTTTACATGCTCCACATTAGTTCTGAATACTTCCACCATTTCTTGTATGTATTATTGTTCAATCCGTACCATGCACAACACATCATCGCCTTTATACCATTCAACGCAGGGAAATGTTGCATTTGGGTGCGAGTCGCCCAGTTTTTGGAAAGTTTTGCCGATGCTGGTTACATCGGCCTTCCAGTTTCTGACGGTTTCAGCAATATATTGCCCTTTCCTGATCATAAATGCCTCACAACCACATTGGTTTGCTTCTCCCGGAAAGACCTCCTTCACAGCTGCTTTATACACCATGTTGCCGGTTTCTTCCTGGTAGGCGATACCAAAGAAAGTACGACCCTGCTCCGAAGGTAGTTTCTCGATTAGTCGTTCAAAGGCTTTATTGATTTCATTTGGAAACGATTCTGCTGTAACACAAAAGGTTGGAATGTCGTGAATAAGTGTTAGGATTTCCATTATGTTGCTTTTCGCATCAAACTTACCTGATTATGAAGCACTGAAAAGGGTGTAACTCCGCCATAATTAAGGGTTGATTGCGACATCATGCTTTATTAGTTTTGATCAACCAAACTCAACTCCGTATATAGATGAAACACATCAGCATACTTGTACCGAAAGGTGCGGTCGCGCTGGGCTGTATTGAAGGCCCGTTTATTTTATTCAACAAGGCCAATGAATTTCTGCAAAACATGGGCAAGCAGGCCATGTTTAATGTGCAGTTGGTAGGGATGGACCGGGAGACACAGGTGTACGACCGTTTTTTTTCGGTTACACCCGATTGTTCCATTGCCGATGTTAGGAAAACTGACCTGGTGATTATTCCGGCTGTGAATGGCGATATGAAACAAGTGATCCGGAATAATCAGGCTTTCTTTCCATGGATTGTGCAGCAACACGAACAGGGATCGGAAGTTGCCAGCTTGTGTGTAGGTGCTTTTCTTTTGGCCGGCACAGGCCTGCTCAATGGAAAAGAGTGCTCTACACATTGGATGGCCGTTAAAGAATTTGCCGAAATGTTTCCTGATGTTCACCTGGTATCTGATAAGATTATTACCGATGAGCAGGGGATTTACTCCAGCGGTGGAGCCAACTCATTCTGGAACCTGCTGTTGTATTTGCTCGAAAAATATACCGATCGTGAAATGGCAATCCTGTTTTCTAAATACTACGCCATTGAAATCGATCGTTTCTCACAATCTCCGTTTATCATGTTCCAGGGGCAGAAGGAACATACAGATGAGGTTATTAAAAAGGCCCAGGATTTTATTGAGCAGAATTTTCAGGAACGGATTACCGTTGAACAACTCGCATCCATGCTGGCCCTTGGCCGCAGAAACCTGGAGCGCAGGTTTAAAAAGGCAACATCCAACTCGGTGGTCGAATACATGCAACGGGTTAAGATTGAGGCTGCCAAGAAAAGCCTGGAAACCTCAACCGAAAACGTGAATGAAGTCATGTACCGGGTAGGGTATACCGATAGCAAGGCTTTTCGCAATACATTTAAACGATACACCGGCCTTTCACCCGTGCAGTACAGAAGTAAATACAATCGGGCATTGGCCACCGCATAAGTAAAAGAATTATGGCTTCAGGAAAGTCATTGTTAATTGTCCTTATTGGACTGTCTCTAACAGGTTGTGTTCTCAAAAAGCAGGAGAATGTTCAATTGTCAGATCTGAATTTTTTTTTGAAGACAGATTCCAAGATCGACAGTGTATTCATTGCCAATATTACACAGGATAAGCTCTATAAATTCTTACCTTATTCCGACACGATTCAGATAGATAGTGATAATCCCATCAATGATCTGTACGAAATAAATTTTTATGGAGACGAGAAATTCAGGATGAATCGAATCTGGTTAAGCGGTGAGAACGTAATTATTCGGGGGTATGTGAATGATGAGTTGCAGCTAGAGATTGATACCGTTATAGGCACTGATTTGTATTACAAGTCTTTGGCGTACAACACCAAGCTGAAAGAGTTGAAAAAGCAGGATGGTGCTCGACTTAACGATTTTCAGCTGGAATCATTTAAGGACAATATAAGTAACCCATTCTCAATTGATATAGCTAACGATTATTTTTTTCGTAACATTAGTAATAAAGAAGCGTTATCCAAACTGTATGAATTGCTGGTTCAACAGGACTCTACTATTAGTATGCATCTATGGAATCCAATTAAGCGTGTGGAGAAAGTGCTTTTTGAAACCCGGATTGATTTGTCGCCATTTCAGTTTTACAATACAGAAGGCGAACTGACATCATTAAGTCTGGAGGCTGGTAAAAAGTATTTGCTTGATTTTTGGTTTGTTGGATGCGCACCCTGTGTTCAGGATCATAAGGTGATGGCGGAGAAAATGCCTTTATTAAAAAAACATGGAATAGAAGTGGTCGGAATATCAATAGATAACAGGCAATCGATGTGGTTAGAATATCTCCAATCAAAGAATTATGACTGGTTCAATGTAAGAGAAATTGATGACCAAGAAAAAAAGGCAACTAAAAGTATGCTCATCTATAGTTTTCCTACCTACATCCTCGTTGATAGTGATGGGAATGTTTTGCACCGGTCATTTTCCATATCCGAGGTTTTGAAATACATCGGATAAGGAATGACTGAGTGTAGCGTATTTTACTTTTTTGAAAAAGTTACTTCGTCACAAACACCAGGTATTGCCAGGGCTCCAATGTTAACGGAGCCTGGGTGCTAAGTTCATATTCTTTTCCTGTAAATTCATCGGTATATTTTCCTGAAACCGATCCGTCAGCCAGTTCAAATTGCTGTGACTGCGGTGAGAAATTGAAAATGCCAATAACGCGATTGCTTCCTTTCGTTCGGGAAAAGGCGTACACGTGTCCCTGGTTTCCATTAATGCGCTCAGGCTTGGCTCCAAATTCTCCTGCCCACAAGGCTGGGTTTTCGGTATGCAAGCTTATCAGCTTTTGGTAAAAAGGTTGTAACTGCATAGGATCTGACCAATCAACCGTATCTTTTTCAAAAAAGCGAAGGCGTTTGTTCAGCCCAACTTCCTGACCGCTGTAAAGTAAGGGCTGACCATAAGCCGTAAAAATGAACGTGGCAAATGTTTTAACGCCATCACCAAGGCGTTCAAACTCAGTTCCTGTCCACGAGTTTTCATCATGGTTGGTAATCATGGTCATGCGAAACGGTTGTTGACCGTATTCTTTCAGATCATGATCAATCCAGTTGGCCAAATCGTTTGCATTGGCTTCGCCTTTGGCAACTTTGTTGGTCAGGTGAAGCAACTCCCATGCGTAGGTGGCATGAAACTGCAAATGCATGCGTGCGCCATCCCATTCAGCAAGCCAGAATAAATCTTTACTTGGGTCTATAGCCTTGCGAGCTTCTTCCCAGAAGTACAGCGGAATTTCATGACCAGCATGGTCGCACCGGAATCCATCAATGTCAAACTCGGTGATCCAGTATTTCATTTCATCAATCATAGCCTTGCGGGTTTCCGGGTTGGTATGATCCAACAAGGCAATGTCAGTCCAGTCGGCTTCGTAGATGATTTCGCCTTTTTCATTCTGCGCATAGAAATCTTTGTTGCTGGTAATCCAGGGATGATCCCACGCGGTATGGTTAGGCACCCAATCCAGAATAATGTACATGCCCAGCTCGTGCACCTGTTTAACCAGGCTTTTAAAATCGGCTTCAGTACCAAATTCGGGATTGACTTTTCGATAGTCCTGAATGGAGTAATAACTTCCCAGCGATCCTTTTCGTTCTTTTACACCAATGGGTTGTACCGGCATGAGCCACAATACCTGAACACCCAGTTTCTTTAATCTGGGTAGGTCGTTGGCAAATGCATTGAGGGTTCCCTCCGGTGTGTGTTGCCTGATGTTGACTTCGTAAATAACAGCCGAAGCAACTTTATCAGGAAATTTTTCGGTGTCAGAGGTTTTAACTTCCGGTTGTGGTTGAGAGCAGGCAACGCAAAGGAGCCATACAAGAACGGGTGAGAAAGTATACTTCATATCGGCATTTGTCTACGCTGTAAAGATATTCAAATGCCTGAATTGGATGGGGAGGATCTAATTAAAAAGATGTTGACAAAACGTGAAGATTTTTCTAACTAATCTCGGCATCCAACCTTGTGTTGACAAAAGCCTGCTCGCTTTGCCCCAGGGTTGATGTTCGTTGTTTTGTTTCTCCGGTTGCAACAGCTACTGATTCAGTCTCCCTGCAAATGAATTGATGTTCGGCAATTCGCAACAGGTTGTCGTACGGGCCGCTTTTGGAAATGAGCTTTACCATGATGGGCGCAGTTTCAACAATGATAAACAAGAGGATGATGAACAGGTTGGCCCACCAGATGGCGCTACTTTGTTCAGTAAGCCGACTTAGTGCCTCAAGTCTGGCAGCTGGGCCGTTACGCTTGCTGCGTTTAAGACTAGCCAGGCTGGCGTTCAGCAATGAATCCTGATGATTAAAGTCTTTTTCAAGATCGCGGATGCGGGCAGCATTTCTGTTCGTAAGTTCTTGCAGTTCTGCATCGGCTTTGTCGGCATCAGCTTTTTTGATTTTATAAATAGGGCCTAGGTTTCTGCGCTTGCTGCCTCCGGTTCCATCTGCTTCTTGCTGAGCCTCTTTGATTAACGCATTGCATTGTTGCTCTTTTTGAAAAATTTCTGTTTTCAAATCATTGATTTGATTTTTAATGGAGGAAAGAGTGGTGCTAAACCGGTTTCGGGCTTCGGTTTCCTGCCTTTGGTAAACTTCCTGCTCCATAATAACCAACTCAGGTTCAATTTCCTTTTCAAATATTTTCAGTTCCAATGGCTTGGCGATGATCAATGAAATGGCAATGGCCAGTACAATCCGTGGCGAGGCCATGATCCATTCGCGCGCAGGTTTGTTTTCCTTGCGCATACTGGAAACGATGTAACGATCAAGGTTGAAGATCATCAATCCCCAAATCAACCCCAGCATGCCAGCAATCCAGTAACTGTTAAACACCGTAA
>Ga0079224_100013348_pt1 | contig 11436 bp, 8 predicted proteins | sample Stecom2015_FD_80414 | JGI IMG/M metagenome (GOLD analysis project Ga0079224, IMG submission 80414) | Agricultural soil microbial communities from Utah to study Nitrogen management - Steer compost 2015 | ecosystem: Environmental > Terrestrial > Soil > Agricultural land | place: USA: Utah...
GCCGGTGCGCTCGCCGTTGCCGAACAGGCAGCCCTCGACGCGGTCGGCGCCGGCCATCAGCCCGAGCTCGGCCGCGGCCACGCCGGTGCCGCGGTCGTTGTGCGTGTGCAGGCTGACGCAGGCGGCCTCGCGGTTCGGCAGGTTGCGGCAGAAGTACTCGATCTGGTCGGCGTAGATGTTGGGGGTCGCCGCCTCGACCGTCGCCGGCAGGTTGAGGATCAGCGGCCGCTCTTTGGTCGGCTGGAGGATGTCCATCACCGCCTCGCAGACCTCGAGGCTGAAGTCGATTTCCGCGGTGGAGAAGGTCTCCGGCGAGTATTCGAAGTGCCAGTCGGTGTCGGGGCGCTTGGCCGCCTCGTCACGCAGCAGTTTCGCTGCGTTGACCGCGATCTGCTTCACCTCGTCGCGGGTCATGCGGAAAACGATTTCGCGCCAGGCCGGGCTCAGCGCGTTGTAGACGTGCACGATCGCCGCGCGGGCGCCCTCGAGGCTCTCGAACGAGCGCTCGATCAGGTCCTTGCGCGCCTGGGTCAGCACCTGGACAGTCACGTCGTCGGGGATCTTGCCCGAGCGGACGAGATCCTGGATGAAATCGAACTCGGTCTGCCCGGCGGCCGGGAAGCCGATCTCGATCTCCTTGACGCCGATCTCGACCAGCAGGTCGAAGAAGCGGTGCTTCTTCACCGCGTCCATCGGGTCGACGATCGCCTGGTTGCCGTCGCGCAGGTCGGTCGACAGCCAGCGCGGGGGCGCGGTGATGGTCCGGCTCGGCCATTGTCGGTCGGTCAGGTTGATCGGGGGGAAGGGCCTGTATTTGCGGCCCGGTTCCGTGAGCATGGTCATGGCAGTTCGCCTTATCGCCTCGCAAGCGCGCGGCAAGGGCCGCGGCGCGTTTTCGACTTTGGGTTTAGCAGGCCCTTAGGCGGGTGCCCGCGCCACGCGCAGGCCGATACACGCGCCTAAGGGCGCGTAAGTCGAAGCAGCGGCAGGAGCGCGCGGCAGGTCATGCGGCCACGATATGGGCGAATGGTTGCCAATTGTCTAGCAGAGGCGTCCGGCCGGTGCAGTGAGCCGCCGGCCGGACGCCGATTCCCGTTATTGCTTCTCGAACGCGACCGTGATGTCGAGTTCGACTTCGTCGCCCAGCATCGGAATCATGCCGCCGAGGTTCCACTCGGAGCGCTTGATCGTCGTTTCGCCCTCGAAGCCGACCGTCGCGCGCTGGTTGAACGGATTGTTACCTGCGCCCACGAATTCGGCGTCGATCGTCACCGGCTTGGTGACGCCGTTGAGCGTCAGGTCGCCGGTGATCTTCGCTTCGTCGCCGTCCACGGTCACCGAGGTCGAGACGAACCGCGCCGGGGCGGGCTCCGCGCCGAAGAAGTCGGCCGGGCGGCCGTCCTGGCCGGCGCGGGTCAGGTGATCGGTCAGGCCGGGGCTCGCGGTCACGACCTTGGCGATCGGGATCGTCACGTCGACTTTGGCAGCGGAGAGGTTGGCGGGGTCGAGCGTCAGGGTTCCCTCGACGTCGCCGAAGATTCCGAAATAGTCGTTGAAGCCGAAGTGGTTGACCCGCCAGCCCACGAGCGAGTGGTTGGGGTCGGCCTTGTAGGTGCCCGCCGTCACCCGGCTGGCATCGGGCGCGCCGGGAGGTCCCGAGGGGCCGCCCTGTGCGTGGAGCGATCCCACGGCGAGCGCTGCCAGTCCGGCCGCGGCGATGGAAAACGTCAGTTTGCGCATGAGGGGTCTCCCGGTGAGCTGTTTCGCGGCCAGTCTGGCGCGCCACTTTGACAATGTCCACCGTGAAGCGGTGGGTTGCCTCGAGCTGTCATGTCTGACGCAAGTGGATTGGGGAGATGCAAACCACGAAACCGCAGCCCGCCCGCTTGCGTTCGCTCGGTTCGTCGCACCTAGGGTCTTTGCCGATGGCAGGGCCCGGGAAACTCGGGCATGATGAACGGGTTATAGGACGCGAGGGGCCATCGTGAAGCGCTTCCCGGCCATCAGACGGGCGATGTTGGCGGACGTGCCCGCATGGCAGGCGCTCGGCTGGAGCGTGCTCGCGGTGGGCGTGGCGACCGCGGTTCGCGGGGCGATCGATCGGGGCGGCGCGGGAATCCCCTTCCTGACCTATTTTCCGGCCCTGACGCTGGTCTCGCTGTTCCTCGGGTGGCGTTGGGGCGCGGCGGTAGCGCTCGCTTCCGGCGTCGCGGCAAACCGCCTGCTCAGCACGGACCCGATCCTGTTCTACTCGGGCGGGCGCGACATGGTGCTGGCGGCGCTGTTCGTGCTGTCGTGCGCGGCGCTGGTCGGAATCGGGGAGATCGCCCGGCGTACGGTGCGCGAGGCTGACGCGGCCATGGCGCGCGAGGAGGCGCTGAACCGCGAACTGCTGCACCGGGTCAAGAACATGCTCGCCACGGTCAACGCGATGGCGGTGCTGACCGCGCGGCACAGCGACCCCGACAGTTTCGTTCCGGCGCTGACCGGGCGCGTGCAGGCGCTCGAGCGCGCGACGGAGCTGCTCGGCGCCGGCGAGAGCGCGCCGTGCGAAGTCGCCCGGCTGGTCGAAGCGGCGATCGAACCCTTCAGCGCCGGGAGCAATTTCCTGGTGGAGGGCGCTCCCTGCAGGCTCCCGCGCGAATCGTGCGTGCCGCTGAGCCTCGCGCTTCACGAGCTGTCGACGAATGCGGTCAAGTACGGCGCGCTGTCGGTACCGGAGGGGCGCGTGAGCATAGCCTGGACGCTCGAACCCGGTGGCGACGTGCTGCGACTGGTCTGGACCGAAGCCGCCGGCCCGCCCGTCGCGCTGCCCACGCGCTCCGGGATCGGCAGCCAGTTGCTGCGGGCGCAGGCCGGCCTGGCGGCCGTCGAGCTCGAATACCGCCCCGAGGGCGTGCGCTGCGAAATCGCGATCGAGGGCGTGGTCGGGTCGCCCTAGGACGATCCCCCTCGCATCGCCTCGGCCACGGTATTGAAGATGTCGCTGAGGTTGAGCCCCAGCGAAACGAAGGCGGCTACCAGCGCGATCGAGATGAGCGCGGCGATCAGGCCGTACTCGATCGCGGTCGCACCGTCCTCATCCCTCAGCAGGCGTATCAGCATCCTTGTTCCCCCCGGTGTTTTCGCCGGGGATGGGCGCCGGATCGTTAGCCCCGCCTGACCGGGCAAGGTTAACCGCGCTGACGGGCGGTCAGGGCTTCACCGCGCTGACCAGCGAATAGTAGCCGCCTCCGGTTCGAACGGCTTGCACCCCAGTGAAGCCGGCGCCTTCGAGGATCGCGCGGAATTCGGGCAACGAATACTGCTTGCCAAGCGTGCCGATCAACATGAGCAGGCTGAACGCCGCGGCGTGCCATGGCCCGGTGCCATCGTCGTCCATCAGGATTTCGGACAGGAAGATGCGCCCGCCCGCGGGCAATGCATCGAAGCTCTTCTTCGCTAGCAGGGCGTTGGTCTCGAAGGACCAGTCGTGGAAGACGTTGGCGAAGAAGTGCGCGTCGGCCCCGGTGGGCCATTCCTCGGTGAACATGTTGCACGCGTGCGTGGCAACCTGACCGCTCATCCCGGCGCGCTCCACGTACTTGCCGGCTTCTGCGGCCATGGCGGCGAGGTCCATCAGCGTGACCTTGAGGCCCGGATGAGCCCGGGCGATTTCGGTCCCGTAGACGCCCGAGCCGCAGCCTACGTCCATCAGGTGCCTGACTTCGCCGAACACCGCCTGCGCCGCCGCGCCGCGCGCCGGGGCCATCGAGTGCGCGTGCATGAACCAGGCGATGCGCTCGGCAGCCTCGACACCCATCTCGCCGCGCTCCCATTCGGGGGCACCCGAATTGAAGCTCTCCGGCCTGCGGCCCGTACGCACCGCCTCGAGCAGCTGATTGTGCAGGGGTACGCGATCGCGGTAGCCGAGCAGGAACCCGCCCCAGTATCCCTCGCCGTCCGGATGGAGCCAGGTCCGCGCCGGCGGCAGCGCGCGCCAGCGACCCTCGCGCTTCTCGACCAGGCCCGAAGAGGCGAGGGCCGCCAGCAGGATCGCCAGCGCGTGCTCGTCGAGCCCGAGCCCGAGAGCCAGTTCCCCCGTGGTCAGCGCGGCATCCGAAACCGCGCGGAACAGCCCGAGCTCGTCGGCCACCGTCGCCACGGGAAGACGGAACTGCGACTCCCACATGTCCCAGATCAGGCGGTCGTCGGTCGTCGGCGGCAGGTGGCTCATACGGGGGTCTCCTCAGTAGCAGGCGCCTTGATAGCCACGCCGGGCGGCTTGACCAGCCCAGAGCGCTCGTCCCGCCGGCTGTGGCTTCGTCGCGAATGATCGACCTGACGCTCTCACCGCTCGGCCTGAGGGGCTGCCGACCTTACCTCGAGGAACTTCGCGATTCAGGCCGGGCCCCGTCAAGGCCACGCCAAAGGTGGGAAGCGACCAACAGCCGCCGCTGACAGCCTCGGCACCCAGTCATCCTTGGGAATACGCGGAGATCAGCACTTTGGGATCGTCTCGACCGTGCCGGCCTCCAGCACCCTGGCCGCGCTCTACGCGGAATGGAGAGTTCTGACCGTGGGACCAAGCACGCCCCGTGCCGAATGAATTGACATGTCGGCCACCTAACGGCTTGTATATACGTTGGATTCAGACGGTTCAGGGGGGCGATGCCCACGATCTACGACGATGGCGATAGCATCAGCGCCTTCGAGGATGCGCCCGACGGGGTCGACGGCAGGGTGTGGTACGATCACTTCAACGACGTTTACATCGAGTTCCGGCCCAACGGGGGCCGGGGCACCGATGCCAATCTTTCGTGGTCATCTTTCGGATCCGCGCACGACTATCACCTGCGCGCGTGGGGCGGGGACGGTGGAGACGGGGTCATCGCTCACGAGGGCGTGGGCGCCGACGGGGGGCATGGCGTCCTTGAGGTCACGGGTCCGCAGACCGTAGCCGAGCAGGGGAACCGGTCCTGGTTCACGGTCTTCGGCCACGCGATCGGTGGGCACGGCGGAACACCATCGGGCACTGGGGGCAACGCGTCCGCTACCATTCACGCAGCCGATGCCATAATCCGCGGCCATCTCCAGTATGGCATGGAGGCTAACGGAGTCGTCGCCACGGCGGCGCTCTATGCCAACCACTTCGAACTGCGACGTGACGGCCGGCTGACGGTCGCGCTCGAGGCGACGGGCACAGCCGACCAATCGGCGGTAGTCAGCCACACCCATGTGGAAGCCTCCAGCGGAGACAACACCGTAAACATCCGGCTCCGACTCGGTGACCTGGCCGGCGGAAGCAGCGAGCTGCTCATCGCGAACAACACTTTCCGGATGGGTGGAGGAAGCGACTGGGTAACGATCGGGAGTTCTTCGTCGATCGCACCCGCGTTGCAGGGCAACGTCTTCGACGGCGGCGCTGGCTGCGATGTCCTGACCTTCGATTTCTCGGCGAATCTCGACATTGTCCTCGCGTCGATCGGAATCGCGAACTTCGAGCATGTGCGAACCGGCATCGGCGCGGACACGCTGACCGGAGACGAGTATGGAAACGGCCTGCACGGAGGCTGGAACGAAGACGTTCTCTTCGGGGGACGGGGCGATGACCTTCTCGATGGGGGTGCGGGCGACGACAGGCTGGTCGGCGGAGACGGCGAGGATACCGCGTGGTTCCTGTCGGACGCTGACGCAGCAGGCATCGATGCAAGCTTGCGGCTCGGGACGGCAACGGGAGCGGGCTTCGATCTACTCGAGGAAATCGAGAACTTGCGAGGCTCGGCATACGGCGATCGACTGGAAGGTGACTCGGCGGCCAATCGGCTGGAGGGGGAAGGCGGCGACGACATTCTGAGGGGCCTGGCCGGCGACGATATCCTGGTCGGCGATTGGGCAGGAGTGGGCTGCAGCGCGCTGCGACCGTTCATCGAGCCCGGCGATGATATGCTCATCGGCGGAAACGGCTGGGACACCGCCGATTATTCCGGGCATCAGCGGGTGACGATCGACTTACGGATCGACGTTTGGCAGGACACGACCTCGGCCGGACACGATACCCTGATCGGCGTCGAGAACGTAATAGGCACCGACTTCGCCGATCAGTTGGTCGGCAACGTCTTCAGCAACATGCTCGTCGGTGGCAGAGGCAATGACTACCTATTCGGGGAGGGCGCGTCCGACGTCTTGATCGGGGGGGCGGGTCGCGACACGCTCGACGGGGGCGAAAAGGCCGACGAGCTTCTGGGCGGAGCTGGGGATGACATCTACGTGGTCGACACGGTCAACGACAAGATCGTTGAGTATGCGACTGGCGGTCATGACCTCGTGCGGAGCTGGGCGGCCGATTTCACCCTTGCACGCCATGTCGAAGATCTCGCCCTGCAAGGCTCCAAGGCGGCGAACGGGACCGGGAACGATCTGGCGAATTCCTTGCGCGGCAACAGTGCCAGCAACACCCTTAACGGCCTGAGTGGCGACGACCTCCTCGAGGGAGCGGGAGGGGCAGATGTGCTCAAGGGCGGACGAGGGCGCGACACATTGATCGGCGGCGGCAGCGGCGACCAACTCGTAGGGGGAGTGAACAAGGACACGCTGACCGGCGGCGCCGGTGCCGACACGTTCTTCTTCGGCGACGGTGAAGTGGGCGCGAGCGCGAGTTCCGCCGACGTCGTTACCGATTTCAGCCACGCGGCGGGCGACAGGATTCATCTGCGCCGGATCGACGCGGACACCGCCGCTGACGGGGACCAAAACTTCACGTTCATCGGCGATGCTGCCTTCACCGGGGTCGCCGCGCAGCTCCACTACGTCCGGGCGGGCAACAACACCTTCATCGAGGGCGATACGAACGGCGACGGAACTGCTGATTTCGTCATCCGCCTTAATGGACTGCACGACCTCGTCGCAGGGGACTTCGTGCTCTAACGGGTCGGAGCGCGGACTTGGCCAGCCCCGACGCTCGTGGCACAATAGTAACGAACGATAGAATCACCTTTGGGAGCACGTAAATGGCCACCGCCGCGCCGCGCACAGCGGATATCGAGGACAGCGCACGGGAAGTGGAGGCGATGATCCGGTTCGTCGATCCCGGCGAATTCGTCACCCGGCGATACGTGCGAGCGGGGGCCGAGATCAACACCGGGACCTACTCCGACCATCGGGTGATCGTGCGCGACGCGATGCCGATTCGCGACCACTTCGAACTCGACGTGCACGGCTTCCGCATCGCCCGCCAGCCTACCGCGGTGAAGGATTTCCACGACAATGCGGAAGTCGACGCGATCTACGAGCGCGAAGTCGAGGAGCACGTCCGCCAGCTGACCGGCGCCGACAAGGTCGTCGCGCGCGGGTGGATGATCCGCACTTCGGCCGACCTCACCGATCGGGCGAAGGCCAAGGCCGAGAACTACCAGCACACCGGCGGCATCCAGCCGCCCGCCGGCGAGGCGCACATCGACCTCAACACGCCGACCGCGCAACGCATGGCCGAGTTCACCTATCGGAAGCACCGCCCCGAGGGCCCCGGGTTCAAGCGCTTCCTGATCACCAGCTACTGGCGCACGTTCAGCCCGCCCCCGCAGGACGTGCCGCTGGCGCTGTGCGACGGGCGCACGAGCTTCGCCGGCGAGGAGAAGTCGAACACGCTGTTCGTCGTCGACGAGTTCCCCGAAGGCGACGCCCTGGTCGCGCCGGTCGAGGGCGAAGAGACGATGATGGCCGCGACGATCCCATGCTACCATCCGAGCATGCGCTGGTGGTACTTCGCCAACATGACCCGCGACGACGCGCTGCTGTTCAAGTTCCACGACAGCGACCACTCGGTCACCTGGCGCTGTCCGCACACTGCATTCCACGACCCGAGCTTCCCCGATGCCAAGGTGCGCGAGAGCATCGAGGTCAGGTCGGTGGCGTTCTGGGAGTAGCGCGATGGGCGATGCGGTAACGATCTATCACAACCCTCGCTGCAGCAAGTCGCGCCAGACGCTGGAGCTGATCCGTTCCGCGGGGATCGAGCCGCGGGTGGTCGAATACCTCAAGACCCCGCCGAGCCGCGAGGAACTCGCCGAACTCGTGCGGCGGATGGACGCTTCGCCGCGCGATATCCTGCGCTCCAGGGAGGATGTCGCGGGCGAACTGGGCCTGCGCGATCCGGCGATCGGCGACGACGCGCTGCTGGATGCGATGGCCGCGAATCCCATCCTGATCGAGCGGCCGATCGTGGTCAGCGACAGCGGCGTGCGTCTCGGGCGCCCGCCCGAGGCGGTGCTGGAGGTGCTCCCGAAGAAGGGCTGATGTCGCCGACTGCGCTCAGCGCTTGCCGGAGACGAGCCTGAGCGGGCGGTGCGACGGCGGCCGGACGCTTCGGTGTTCCGGCGGGAAGCGGCTGAGCAGGGCCGGCACCCGGCTCGCAGCGACCGCCTTCGAGAACAGGAATCCCTGGCCGAAGTCGCATTCGAGCTCGACCAGCCGTGCGGCCTGATCCTCGGTCTCGATACCCTCGGCGACGACCTTGATCCCGAGGCTGCGGCCGAGGTTGACGACCGCGCGGATGATCGCCTCGTCGCCAGGGTCGGAGTCCATGTCGCGCACGAAGCTGCGGTCGATCTTGATGATGTCGACCGGGAACTGCTTGAGGTGGCGCAGCGAAGCGTAGCCCGTGCCGAAATCGTCGAGCGCGATCTTGACCCCGCGCGCGTTGAGCAGGGCCAGCGCGCGGTGGACATACTCGGCCCCGCGCCCGAGGAACACGGTCTCGGTGACTTCGATCTGGAAGCAGCTGGTCGGAATCCCTGCCGACCGCAGCTGTTCGAGCGCGCTTTCGGCGAAGTTGTCGCGGCGGAACTCCGCGGCCGAAGCGTTGATCGCGACGTGGCGGAAATCGATCCCGCGGTCGAGCCACGAGCGCATGTCGGCGATGACCCGTTCGATCATCCGGTCGCTGATCGCCGCAGCGACTTCGGGATCCTCGAAGGCCGCCTCGACCGTCGCCGGCTGCCCGATCCGACCGGCCTCCGTGTGCCAGCGCAGCAGCGCCTCGAACCCGACGATCGTCCGGCGCGAGAGGTCGAGCTTGGGCTGGTAGTAGGGCACGACCCTGTCGTCGCGCAGTGCGTCGTGGGCGAGCTGGACCATCGACGCGCGGCGCTGGACGTCGTCGCGCATGCGCGACTCGAACAACGTGACCGTGCCGCGTCCCGCCGCCTTCGCCGCATAGAGCGCGATGTCGGCGTTCTTGAGCAGGGCTTCCGACGTACGGCCGTGCATCGGGAACACGCTTGCGCCGATGCTGACGCGGCAGTCGAGAATGCGCCCGGCATGGACGAACGGCTCGCGCAGGCACTCGTGGATCGCGCGCGACAGCTGGATCAGGCTGAGTTCGCCGGGGACGTCCGGCAGGACGATGGCGAACTCGTCGCCCCCGAAACGCGCGACCGTGTCGGTCTCGCGGACGACCCTGCGCACGCGCTGGGCGAACATCTTCAGCAGCATGTCGCCAGCGTCGTGGCCGAGCGTGTCGTTGATCTGCTTGAAATGGTCGAGGTCCAGCAGCAGCAGGCCGACTGCCCCTCCGTCGGCGGTGGCCGACTGGATCGCGAGCTCGAGCTGTTCCTGAAACAGGCTGCGGTTGGCGAGGCCCGTCAGCGGATCGTGGCTCGCCGTCCAGCGGACCCTTTCCTCGGCCGTTTTCTCTTCGGTGGCGTCGCGCACGGTCAGGATGATCCGTCGCAGCTGGCGCTCGGTCCGGTGCGTCCGGCCGTTCAGGGTTATCCAGCGGTCGCTGTTCTCGCCCGGGCGGCGGACCCGGAACGAATCCTCGATCCGGTCGGTCTGACCGTCGCGGATCGCCTGCAGCTGGCGCACGAAGCGGGCGCGGTCGGCCGGGTGGATGCAGGCCTCGGCGACTTCCACCGAAGGCTCGACGTCGGGCGCGATGCCGAAGATCTCGCGCAGCCGGTCGGACCATTCGCGCTGGTCGATGAGCGCGTCGTAATCCCACACGCCGAGGTCGGCCGCCTCGGCCGCCAGGCGGAAGCGTTCCTCGCTTTCCCGCAGCGCCTCTTCGTTGACCTTCTGGCGAGTGATGTCGAGGTGCGCACCGATGCTCCTGATCGGTCGACCGGTCGAATCGCACTCGACCTTGGTGCGCGCGAAGATCCAGCGGACTTCGCCGTCGCTCGGACGGACGATGCGGAACTCGGATTGGCACGGGCGATTCTGCGCCAGGCTCTCGGCGATTTCGCGCGCGTGGCGCTCGCGGTCCTCGGGATGGACGATCTCGAGCCAGCGCGGGAATGGCACGCGGGTCGTACCGGGCGGCAGACCGGTTTGCTCGATGAAGGACGGCGACAGCCAGGTGATGCCCTCGGGTCCCGCCTCGAAGTCGGCGAGCCCCGTGGCCTCGTGCACCAGCCGCAGGCGCTCTTCGCTCCGACGCAGGGCGCTGTCGGCCTCCCTGCGCTCGCTGATGTCGCGCGAGATGCACATGTGCGCGCGCGAGCCGTCGGGGCGCCGGAACGGCACCGCGTGCGCCTCGACGTGCCGGCGCCGGCCCTTGAGGCCGAGCAGCTCGTAGGTCCACACGACCGATTCCCCGGCCATCACCCGGCGGTGCACGTCGAGGCATGCTTCCCGGTACTCGGGCGGAACGGCCATGTAGCCGGGCTTGTCGAGGCTCGCCAGGTCGGGAGCTTCGAGCAGTTCGAGCCCCGCCGGATTGACGTAAGTCATCCGACCGGACTCGTCGAAGATCTTCACGCAATCGGGCATCGCGTCGAGAATCGCCCGCAGACCCGCCTCGCTTTCGCGCAGCGCGCACTCGGCCTCGATCTGCGCGGTGATGTCCTCGAACGTCGCGATCCAGTAGCCGTCGGCCATGCGTGCGGGGAGGACCGCGTATGTACGTCCGTCGCGGCTCACGGTGCTGCGGGCCGGCGGATCCATCGCCAGATCGGCCCACATCTCGCTTTCGAGCTGCTCGGGCGTGACGTCGGGCGGGTGATGCCCGGCCTCGATCGCCATGGCGAAGAGTTCGCGCACGGTGAGGCCCGGACGGAGCTTGTCGGCCGGGAGGCCCACGACTTCGGAGAAGCGACGATTGCACAGCGCGATCCGGCCGTCTCGGTCGATCACGCATACGGCCTGGTGCATGTGCTCGATCGCGCGTTCGAACAGCGCGAGCCGGGCCAATGGCCCGTTGCCTGTCAGGTCCAGCTCGTTCAGCCGATCCCGCTCGTAGGACACACCGCCCCCTCTTTCCCGACCGATCGTGCCGGTCGGGTCAGTCAGGTTAGGACACAGTTAGGTGAACATACCGTAAGCAATCCGAAGTTTTACCGTGCGCGGGACAGGCCGCTGCACTTCACTTGGCGTTCACTGAGACGCTGGCTATAGGCGGGTACATGACCGCTCGCTCACCGCTGAGGATCGCCGCTCTCGCCGCTGCCGCGGCCACGC
>Ga0079224_100013349_pt1 | contig 11435 bp, 12 predicted proteins | sample Stecom2015_FD_80414 | JGI IMG/M metagenome (GOLD analysis project Ga0079224, IMG submission 80414) | Agricultural soil microbial communities from Utah to study Nitrogen management - Steer compost 2015 | ecosystem: Environmental > Terrestrial > Soil > Agricultural land | place: USA: Utah...
GCATCTTGCTGAGAGAACGCAAAATTGAATGTATAGATAAATAATAGAGACAAGAATGTTTTTCTAATTAACAAATTCATAAGTTAGTTTTTTTACTACTCTAATACAAAACAGAGATATTTAGCGCACTAAGATAAATAAAATTTATCACACCATTTATGTATGTTATTTATTTAACATTTTGTGAATTACATGAGTAGGTAGACCCACCACATTATTATACGAACCTTCTATCGCTACAATTCCAATTGCACCAATCCATTCCTGAATCCCATAAGAACCAGCTTTATCAAATGGTTTATAGTTATCAATATAATACGAGATTTCCTGATCTGACAACTCTTTAAATATAACTTTTGTTGTACAGGATTCAGTTGATATAAGACCATTCTTAACCAAACATACACCTGTGATAACCAAATGACTTTTACCTGAAAGCAATCTAAGCATCATCGTTGCCTCAGTTTTATCCTTAGGCTTACCTAAAATTTGTTCATCAACGCAAACAATTGTATCAGCAGTTATCAAGACCTCATCCGCTTCCAATTCTCCAGCCAACGCTATAGCTTTGTTTTTTGCAACATGCATTGCTACCTCTGAAAGTGAAAGATTTTTTGGAAATGATTCATCCGTATCTGCAACACGTACTTCAAAATCATATCCCATTTCTTGAAGTAATTGTTTCCTCCTTGGAGAATTTGAACCTAAAATAATTTTCATTGAACAATAAATAAATATAATAAACCTAAAACCATAGACAACTTCAAAAGTACCTTACTTATTCGAACTACTGTTTCTTCTTTTGCTACAAAAACGATGATGACAATTACTAAATTCATCAATGCTGCAAGCGTAATTGGCATCCCTTTTAACCAATTAAAATTTGAAATTGTAAATACAACATTGACAAAATAATATACTGGAAAAATTAAGACCAATAATGCAACAAGCTGTAGCGCTTTCTTACCTCCAATCAACATCGGTAAAGTTTTAGCTCGAATAGCTAAATCTCCTTTCACATCTTCCACATCTTTCACTATTTCACGAGCCAAATTTTGCATAAAAGCACATATCATAAAAGCAAACACCACTCGAAAAATCGGAACAAAGAATACCTTATCTATCAAGGATACATCCAACATATTTGCTATTGGAAATTCTAATTCAACAAGAAGCAAGGAAAGATAAAGTACCAATACAGACAATAAAGAAACGACAACATTTCCTATAATTGGCTTCTTCTTCAAAGACACGCTGTACCACCACAACAAAACGGTTGCTGCAAAAAGAATCAACAACAGTTGTACTGATTTAAAAAGCCAGCTTAAATACAAGCCGATAAGCACAGCAATGATATTAAATATCCAATGTAAAACAATTGCCCATCTTCTTTTTATTGAACGACCAATCACCACTTTTTTTGGTCTATTGATTCGATCTGCACGAACATCAAAATAATCATTGATGATATTTCCTGCCGCTGCAATAAAAACAGTTGAAACAACAAGTAACAAAAATGGTAACGTAACAACCTCCACTTCTGGATTAAATTGCGATAAATACAACCTCACTCCAAACATAGTCAGAGCAATAATTACTAAATTAAATAGTCGTATTAATCGAATAAAACCCATTTATTTTAAAATTTTATATTCGGTTCTTCTGTTTTCTTGGTGAGCTGCCTCTTTCTCTCCTTCAGTTGCCATTTTATTTATCTCATCATCGTTAATCTTAGGTTGACTTTCTCCATAACCTTTCGCCACCAAACGGTTAGCATCAATTCCTTGTCCAATTAAATATTCAACAACTGAATTAGCTCTTTCTTGTGACAATATCAAGTTAGCTTTTTCATCACCACGTGTATCCGTGTGTCCGCCAATCTCAATTCGAATTGATGGATTACGATTCAAGAAATCAGCTAACTTATTCAACTCAACCGAAGACTCCGGTCTTAGTGTCGCTTTTGACAAATCAAAGAAAACATTTTTTAGAGAAACTGGAATATCCGAAGTAATTGGAACTAAAGGTACGTCCATTTGAAACGCTTCTTGATTCTCCTTTACAACCATATTGAAGTTTTGAGAGAAAAATAAATATCCTTTATAATTGACATTGAGTACATATTCTCTATTTGTTGGTAAGGAAACAATGAATTGTCCTGTCACTTTATCTGCTTCAGAAATAATTACCGTTTCTCCAGATTGGATATCAATCAACTCAAAACGTCCAGGAAGAGGTAGTTTATTTGTCGCATCAAACACAACTCCCTCAAAATAAACTGTTTTAGTTGGCCTAAGCTCTTCAGGCAATTCGAAATAGTAAATATCTAAATCTCCATATCCTCCCTCTCTATCAGAAGCAAAAAAAGCGATATCTCCAGTCGGAGCAACCATTAATGAGTGCTCATCATACTGTGTATTAATTGGATAACCTAAATTTACTGCTGGTCCCCAATTCCCATTTTTATCCTTTCTTGAAACGAAGATATCAGAACCTCCCATCCCGACATGACCTCTTGAAGCAAAATACAACGTTTGACCATCTGGGTGAATCAAAACAGACTCTTCCATATAAGGTGTGTTAATTGTATTGGGCAAAGGCTTACCAGCACTCCAAGTTCCATCTTCTTGCAAAGTACTTACATAAATATCACTATTCGGCATTTCACCAGGTCTACTTACGCGACGAACGTAATACAACGTTTTTCCATCAGCAGACAATGAAGGTTGTGACTCCCAATTAGAAGTATTTACCTTTCCAGGTAAATTAACTGGATCAAGCCATCTTGTACCTAATCTTTTGGTGTAAAACAAATCACAGCTACCCCACCCTTCACGACCAGGACCATAATCTTTACCTGTTTCATCCGAGCAAGCTACAAAAATCAATGTCCGCCCATCAGCAGAAATTGTCGGCGCTCCTTCATTTCTAATCGTATTGATATTGGGTGGCATTGGTACAGCTGTTTCCCATGTCTTTCCATCTTTCGACTTAGAAACGAAGAAATCTTCCTGTTTACCCATCATTGCCTCCTTGTTTTTCAACTCGCGTGTAAATAAGATTGTTTTACCATCAACTGTAATCGTCGGATAGTATTCAGGATCTTTCGTATTGATAGCTGGACCAAGGTTGATTGGATTGAATTTAGATGGATTCGCAATTGCTTTTAAAGCAAACTCTGATTTAGCAATCAAATTAGTTGCTTCTTTCAACATTTGAGGATTTGCATTTCTAACGCGTTGATATAACTCTAAATTTTTAAGTGCGCCGTTGTAATCTCCCGTCATAAACTGTGCATTACCCAAATAGAAATAAGTACTTCCTGTTTGAGCGTGATTTGGATTAATCCCCAAGGCAGCCTCATAATGTGGAATTGCATTTTTGAATTCTCCACAGTTTTCATACAACTCAGCAACTAATAAATGTGCCTCAACAAACCTTGGATCTTTCTCAATGGCCTTTTCTGCTAATTCAATACCAGCTCTAAAGTTTGGTGTCCCTCTCTGTGGATCAATTGTTTTATTGGGAGCAACCATTGCTTCTTCAAATAATTTAATCGCCTTCTTGTTCGAAGTAGAATAATGCATTTGAGAGATACTGCAACTGTAAAATAAACTTACAAAGAGTAGAACTGATAAATATTTCATAACTAAGGTATATTCATAAATTTATGCGTTTGCAAGGAAACTGTCCACTTTGGATTTTTCTTTACATACTCAATAATTTCAGGCAAAAATCGTTCCTGTTTTGTCCATTCAGGTTGCAAAAACAATTTACAATTCGACCTTACTTGCTTCGCATGTTTCTCCGCCCAAGCAAAATCAGCTAGATGATTGATAACAACTTTCAATTCATTTGCCTTTTCATACGCTTCAGGGACTGGCTTTTTAAATTTCTTTGGAGAAAAACAATACCAATCTACATTTCCTAGTAAATCAGATGTCCCAGATGTCTCTATCGCAACTTCAATTTGGAGCTGTTGCAACTCATCCACAAGCGTAGTAAGATTATACAAAGCTGGTTCTCCTCCTGTAATAACACAAAAATCAGCACCACTCTTAACAACCTCATTGACCAAATCTTCAATTTTCATATTCGGATGGTTCTCAACATCCCAACTCTCTTTCACATCACACCACACACATCCGACATCGCAACCTGCTAAGCGAATAAAATATGCAGCACGTCCAGCATAAAACCCTTCCCCCTGTATTGTATAGAAATATTCCATTACAGGTAACTCTATACTAGTATCAACTTCTCTAAAATGCATTTATATACAAAATCTTACTTTACAAATATATGTATAATAAAATTTTAAACGATTCAATTAAAGATTAAATAAGGGAATGGAAACTTACATTTTTAATTGTAAATTTGTTCTATAACCTGAATTATGAAATATATTTTAACTACCAGTCTGTTCCTTAGTGTTTGTTTCGCTAGCTTTAGCCAACTCAATCTGAAAAACAACTTGGATAAACCTTACAATTTTTCGGTAGCAATCTTTTACTCAAGCTTCAGATACAGTGGATGGATTACCAAGGGATGGTTTCATTTAAATCCAGGAGAGGAAATTCAAATATTCGAAAAAAATCCAAGAGAAAAATACCTATACTACTATGCCGTTTCCGAAACAGACACCATTTCTGGATACAAAAAATTTTTAGTCAACCCAAAGGAAAGTACCTTCATCATTGAAGGAGCTTTATTACACACAACAAAGGCTCATAATCCTAATTATGAATGGTATAAATTCAAAGAAGTTAAAATAAAGCGAAGAGAAAGAAAAGGGAAGGCAATGGTTTTGGAAATCAATCCGTGATTACTGCTCTACCAATTTAACATGAACAACCAAGTCATCCACACAATTATCCTGATTGACAAAACCTAATTCGTTATCAAATTGAAACAAATGATGAAGATTTTTTTCGCGAAATTGCTTCAATAAGTTATCACAAAAAGCAGTTATTTCTGACTTTAATTCAGATGATTCGGGACATTCTAGCACACTGACTCCAATCAACTTACAATCATTCCCCAACTGAAAAAGTAGTTTTACATCATTGGTGTTCCCACTTAGCTTCGATAAAGTAGTATTAAATTCAGATGAAATCACATACATTCCATATACACGTAGTGATTCATCATTTTTTTCAAAAAAAATTGTTCCTGGAAATTCCTTTACGGCATGCTTTTCATCCTGTCCAAAAGAACAAACATGAAACAATAAAAACAGCACAATAATTCTTGCCTTCAACCTCTTACAACTCGTCAAACTCTACGTTTGTATACATGTTATTTTCGACAGAACCTCCTCTTAATTTTTCGATTTCAGCTAGCGCCTCTTCAAATCCATCCTTAAACTTTTCTAAATCTTCTTTGTATAAGAAAATCTTGTGCTTTTGAAATGTCTCTATCCCATTCACTGTTACTTTTTTACTTTCAGTAACAGTCAAGTATAAATCATTACCTTTTGTTGATTTGACATCAAAAAAATACGTACGTTTTCCCGCTCTTACAGCTTTCGAGAAAACCTCTCCTCCACTTTCATTTTCCATAGTATCAGTAATAATTTACATTAATCACAGCTACAAAATTGCTTTTTTTTTCGAAATATGCAAGCAATTTCTTAATTATTTTCTTCGGCTAGCTGTTTAAAGTACATTTCACTATACTGACCTTCGCTGTTTAATAATTCTTCGTGACTTCCTTCTTCTACTTTAGTTCCTTCCACGATTACAATGATTTTATCTGCATTTCTCAACGAGGAAATTCGATGTGACACGATAATTGTTGAAGATACTTTAACATCATGCTTTAAATGATTCAAAATTATTTCCTCTGTTTCAGTATCAACAGCAGACAAACAATCGTCTAACAACAATAATTTAGGTTCCCTAATTAATGCCCTAGCGATACTAATTCGTTGTTTTTGACCTCCACTCAAATTCACTCCTCGTTCTCCTAATACTGTCTCAAATCCCTTTTCAAATGACTCGATATTGTGACGAACATGCGTGTATTCTGTCACCTTAACGATTTGCTCGAATTCAACGGGTTTATTAATTCCAAATCGAATATTATTCGCAATTGTATCACTAAATAGGAAAACTTCCTGAGGTACAATTCCAACTTGATCCTTGAATGATTTCAAATCAATTTCTTTTAAAGGCACATCATCAATCAGGATCTCTCCTTCTTGCGGTTCAATCATACGCATAATCAACTTTAAGATCGTAGATTTACCGCTTGCTGTTCGACCGACAAAAGCAACAGTTTGACCTGGTTCAACCACAAAACTCAAATTCTTAATCGCAGGTTCATTCGCACCTTCGTAAGTAAATGTTACATTTTTGAATTCAATCTTTCCTTTATATTCAAAAGGTTTATCAATGGTTGATACAATTTCTGGCTCTTGTTTTAAGAATTCATTGATACGCTCTTGTGAAGCTGCAGCACGTTGAATAATTGATGTCAACCAACCTAAACTTGCAAACGGCCAAGTCAAATAGTTTACAAAAAACACAAATGCTGTGATTCCTCCAAAAGTTATCTTACCTGTAAAAGAGAAAAGTCCACCAACATATATTGCAAGCACAGTTGAAAGTCCTATCAAACACATGATTGTTGGCTGGAACAAGGAATTGATAAATACCAAATCCATCATTTTCCCTTTATACTTCACGGAAGTTTCATTGAAACGATCGTTTACATTTTTCTCTCTACCATAAGCTTTTACAACACGCATTCCTGCAAATGTCTCTTGTACAATTGTAGATAAATTAGATTGTTCGGCTTGTGTCTGCAAACTAACTTGATTGATTCGCTCCGAAACTCGGTAAATCAAAAAGGACATGATTGGCAAAGGAATCAAAACAATTACAGTTAACCAAGCATTGATTTCGACCATTTGATATACAATCAAACCAAAAGCTATAACGAGGTTGACATTATACATAATTCCAGGTCCCAAAAACATTCTCACATGAGACACGTCTTCTGAAATTCGATTCATCAAATCACCCGTACTGTTTCGTTTGTAGAAATTATACCCCAACTTCTGATATTGACTATAAATTTCATTTTTTAAATCAAACTCTATGTAACGAGATACTTTGATAATTGTTTGTCTCATAAAAAACAAGAAGATACTTTTGAGCAAAATTAGGCTCATATAGATTACTCCAATGTACAACGCTGCGTACAATACGTTTGAAGTATCTAGATTGATTTTAAGTCCAACAACAGAAATAGGAGTTCCATCATTTGCGATAATTGTATCAATCACATCTTTCAGGAAAACAGGCATTTTAATGTAGAAGAAATTTGAAGCTGTAACAAAAATAACCCCTAGCAATAAAGACCATTTGTACTTAAAAAAATATTTGTTTAGATATCGGAGTGATTTCATGCTTTAAATTTCGTAAATTTGCACATTCGAATGAAATGTGTTTCACAAAAATAGTGATTCAACAGCAATTGAAAATAGATTATCTAATATTTATCGTATGTTTGAAATAAAAAATATCTCGGAAGTAGATCTAACAGAAAATCCGGTAATCGCTCAAATGAGCCAGTACAATCACGAAGAATTACTATTCTGCAACGACAACGAAACTGGATTAAAAGCAATCATTGCAGTTCACAATACCGTATTAGGTCCAGCGTTGGGAGGAACACGAGTTTGGAACTACAACAACGAAATGGAAGCACTCAATGATGTATTGCGACTTTCAAGAGGTATGACATACAAAAATTCACTTGCTGGATTAAACCTTGGTGGAGGTAAAGCTGTAATCATCGGAGATTCTAGAAAAATTAAATCTGAAGCGTTAATGCGTCGCTTTGGTAAATTCGTTAACAGCTTAGGAGGAAATTATATCACTGCAGAAGATGTGGGTATCAATCCGCAAGACATGGTTTATGTAAATTACGAAACACAACATGTAGTAGGTTTACCAGGTAAATCTGGAGATCCATCGCCTGTTACTGCAAGAGGAGTTTATATGGGTATGAAAGCTGCCGCAAAAGCACAATTTGGGACAGACTCACTTGCTGGTAGAAAAATTGCGGTTCAAGGAGTTGGACACGTTGGTGAATATTTGGTTCAATCGTTAGTAAAAGAAGGTGCTGATGTTTATGTAACTGATATTTACGAGCCAACATTACAGCGTGTAGCAAAAGAATACGGAGTAAAAGTAGTTGGGTTAGACGAAATTTATGATGTTGACATGGATATCTACGCACCATGTGCACTTGGCGCAACAGTAAACGATGAAACTTTATCAAGATTGAAATGTTCTATCATCTCTGGTGCAGCAAACAACCAATTGAAAAACGAAGCTGTCCACGGTAAAATGGTAATGGATAAAGGAATTATCTATGCTCCAGACTTTGCATTGAATGCAGGAGGTGTTATCAACTGTTACTCTGAAGTTGCTGGTTTATCTGCTGAATGGGCATTAGCTAAAGCAGATGATATTTACGGAACAATTTCTGAAATTATCAAGCGTTCACAAAGCGAACAAGTTCCGACTTATCAAATTGCGAACAGAATGGCGGAAGAGAGAATTGAGCAGGTTGGAAAAGTTAAATTGCCAAGATAAATCGAATGTTAAATAGAAGACATCTAAGAATAAAAGTTTTACAAGCCCTTTATGCTTATTTCCAAGCAAACGAGGAGAATTATCGTCGTACAGAAAAAGAACTTTTTGATGCGATTGATAGAATCTATGACTTGTATTTATATCTTTTATTAAGTATCCCTGAAGTAAAATCTTTTGCTGAAAGGAGAATTGAAGAAAACAAGAAAAAGATTAGACCAACCGAAGAGGATCTAAATCCAAACAGAAAATTTGTTGACAATTGCATCATCCAGAAAATTGAAGAAAACAAAAAACTTCAGTTAGCATCTGAAACTAACAAAATCAACTGGATTGGTGATGAGAAACAAGAAATGTTCAGAAAAATGTTTTTGCAAATTCGTGAAAGCGAAACATATTTCGAACACATGAACAATGGATTAACTGGATTTGAAGCAGATAAACAATTTGTTTTGGACTTATTTAAAGTTGAAATTGCTAATTTCCCTCTGTTATACAATTTCTTTGAAGATTTAAGTATTCACTGGTTGGACGATATCGACTTAGCTTGTAATATGGTTTTAAAAACAATTAAAAGCTTAGAATCAGCAGAAAGTGAATTAGTCATCATGGATTTGTATAAGGACGAAGAAGACGAAACAGAATTTACACGCGACTTACTTCGTAAAACCATTTCAATGGACAAGGAAAATGAAGCATTGATTGACGAGCTTACAAAGAATTGGGAATTGGATCGTATTGCTAAGATGGACATCATTTTGATGAAAATGGCAATTACAGAGTTTCAAATCTTCAAAACAATTCCTACGAAAGTAACATTGAATGAATACATCGAAATTTCGAAATTCTATTCAACACCAAAAAGTAATGGTTTTATCAATGGAGTATTGGACAAAGCAATTATCAAACTTCAAGGAGAAAATAAGATTACAAAAATTGGTAGAGGATTATTAAACTAATAGACATGAGATCATTATTTATTATGGCTTCTTTGTTTTTGTTGGCGAGTTGTGGTAACAACTCGGTTGACATAGGAAATCGAACTACAGCTGAGTACGATCCTATTTACAATGCAGGCAAAGCAGCAAAGGGAGAAATCATTAAAGCCAAAATTAAAATTAAAAATACAGGAGATTATCCTTTGGTTGTTGGTGACGTACAAGTATCGTGTAGCTGTACATTGGCTAGTAAGCCTGAAGAACCTATAAAACCAGGTAGTGAGGGATTTGTTGAAGCTACAATCGATACAGATAAAGTAGGAGTTGGAAAATTCAGTCGCGACATTCGTATCATTGCAAACACAACACCTACTCCACTTGTAGTCTCAATTCAAGGTGAAGTAATTAAATAATAACTATTAAAATCAGAAAAATGGAACCACAATTAATTATGGTCTTGTTGATGGTAGCGGTATTCTACTTCTTCATGATTAGACCTCAAACTAAAAAACAAAAAGAATTAAAGAAATTCAGAGATGGACTTGCTCAAGGTGACAAGGTTGTTACAATCGGAGGTATCCACGGAAAGATTCTTGAAGTAACTGATACTACAGTTTTATTAAGTAGTGAAGGAACAAAAATCAGATTTGAAAAGTCAGCTATCTCTCAATCTGTAGCTGATCAATTGCAAGAGCCTGCTAAATAATTTGAATCTTTTCTTATATTGGTTTTCATTCAATAAAATCAATATCAAATAAATAATTTTAATCCCGCTTGTCGAATGACAAGCGGGATTTTTTGTTGGTAAAAATATTAACGAATTGCCTATTACTAGCAGGCTGAATTTGTTAGTACAATTAGATGTGATTTGTAGGTTATTTGTAGGTATAAATTACAGTTAACCTCCTATTACTAACAAATACACTAATTGATATTACATGGCAAAAAAAGAGGTTGTTCAAATGAACAACCTCTTTCGATTATAAGTGTATCTAATTAGTTTTTGATAACTCTAATCATTCTTTCTACATTGTTTCCACTAATGCGAACTAGGTAAACACCACGCTCAACATTTGCGATATCAACATTTGTAATTGAAGAAGTAATTTTTTCAACTGAACGGATAACTCTACCATTCAAGTCTAAAACTTCGTATGTGAAATCACTTCCTGGAATTCCTACAATTTGGAATAATCCATTGTTAGGGTTTGGTGCAACTGAAACACCATCCAAGATAGTCAAATCTTCTACTCCTAATAAGTCACATGTTAATACATTAACAGTTACTACTGATGTATCAGCATCACATACTCCGTTAGAAACAACATATCTGTATGTAAACTGACCTGCCAATGTACCTGTTTGGAAGTAAGGGCTCGGAATAGCTGTTCCTGCAGCATTATACCAAGTACCACCAAAATCAACATTTCCTGTTAATGCACCAAACAAGTTGATGTATTGGTTTTTACAAGCATCAATTGTACCATCGATACCAGCTGAAACAGGTGCTAAGATATTAATTGTCGCTACAGTTGTATCTGTAGAACATCCACCAACAACTACATATTCAGCAGTGTATGTCCCTTCAACCAAAGTAGAAATATTTAATGTGCTTCCATTAACTAAACCTGGCACTATATCAAAACTCCATGTTCCGTGAGTATATTCAGACGTAATAACATCATTCAATTCAACTGTCCCTGCAGTTCTACAAACATCTACAGTTCCATCTATTCCTGCTACAGGGTTACAGATATCGATACAAATGTTATCAACAAAGAAATACCAACCATCATTTGGATGTGGTGGGATATGGAATGCAATGAAAACTTCTCCAGTATATGCAGACAAGTTGATAACAGTATCTGTATAAGTTGTATTGTTAGTAGTA
>Ga0079224_100013350_pt1 | contig 11435 bp, 8 predicted proteins | sample Stecom2015_FD_80414 | JGI IMG/M metagenome (GOLD analysis project Ga0079224, IMG submission 80414) | Agricultural soil microbial communities from Utah to study Nitrogen management - Steer compost 2015 | ecosystem: Environmental > Terrestrial > Soil > Agricultural land | place: USA: Utah...
AAGGAATATCCCCAAAATTCTACTAATTGATTTAATCTTAATCACCAGACCTTATGTAGTTTTAATTAAATCATTACCTAAATTCGGAAGATTATTCTTGAGGGAGAAATTTACTTTACTTAATTAAACAAAAAAAGTAACAGGATATCTAACAAAACATCCTGCTACTCTTGCCATAGAAACTATTACATGTTAGTGAATCTCAACAATGCTTTTCTCTTCCCGTTCCACCAAACCTTGCTTCTGGATAACGATCTTCTCGTCAGCCTGAAGGTTAGTAAATACAACCGGGGTAATAGTTGACTTCGCATGCTTACCAATATAATCTAGGTCTACTTTCAACAAGGTCTGGCCAATTTTAACTTCATCACCTTCATCGACGAATAACTCAAAGCCTTCACCCTTTAGGTTAACGGTATCTAGTCCCACATGGATTAGGATTTCTCTTCCACCTTCAGACTTAATACCAAGTGCATGTTTCGTTGGGAATGCATTAATGATTGTTCCATTAACCGGAGAAACAACTAGCCCGTCTTTTGGCTTAATGGCAAACCCGTCACCCATCATTTTCTCTGAGAAAACTTGGTCAGGCACTTCTGCTATTGGAACAACTTCACCCTTCATTGGAGCAAAGATATCTTCTTTAATGATTTCATTTTGTAAAACTTCTGGATTTACTTCCTCAATTTGTTGTTTTACTTCTGCATCTTGATCGACATTTTTCACTGGACGTGGTTTTTTACCAGCTATAATATCCTGCATCTGTCCTTTAATAATCTCTGAACGTGGACCGAAGATAGCTTGAATATTATTACCAACCTCCAGCACACCTGCAGCTCCTAACTGTTTCAATTCCTCTTTATTTACACTTTTAATATCATTAACGGACACACGAAGTCTCGTGATACAAGCATCTAAATGAGCAATATTTTCTTGTCCACCCATTGCATCTAAAACATTATACGCTAAGTCTCCAGCTTGTCCTTTTCCTTGTGTTTCCTCTTCTTTAACTTCCTCCCGACCTGGAGTCATTAAGTTAAATTTCTTAATAAAGAATCTAAATAAGAAGTAATAAAGAACTCCAAATGCAAGTCCTACTAGAATTGCAAGCCACCAAGGTTCCTTACCAGGGAGAATTCCAAATAAAGCAAAGTCAATAAACCCACCAGAGAATGTATAACCAATATTAACACTCAAGAATGTCATGATCATAAATGATAATCCATCTAAAATCGCATGGATTAAGAATAATAATGGTGAAATAAACATAAATGAGAACTCAAGTGGTTCGGTAATTCCAGTTAAAAATGATGTTAGCGCACCAGATGCTAATAATCCTGCAACTAACTTTTTCCGTTCTGGTCTAGCAGCATGGTACATTGCTAATGCTGCTGCTGGAAGACCAAACATCATAATTGGATATTCCCCAGCCATAAAGTTACCAGCAGTGATTTCAACATTGTCACGTAGCTGGGCAAAGAAAATCGTCATATCTCCACGTACAATTTCTCCAGCAACAGTAGTATAAGAACCAAATTCATACCAGAATGGTGCATGGAAAATATGATGTAATCCAAATGGAATTAATAATCGTTTAATAAACCCGAACATAAATACTGCTAAGTACGTACCTTCTTCAATTAACCAATAAGATGCACTGTTCATTGCAGATTGAACAGGTGGCCAGATAAACATTAATAATAAACCAGCAATAAATGAAAATACTGCTGTTGCAATTGGTACAAATCGTTTACCAGCAAAGAATCCAAGGAAGGAAGGCATCTCTATATCATGGTACCGATTATAGGCAAAGGCGGCAATCAAGCCGACAATAATACCCCCGAACACCCCTGTTTGTAATGTCGGAATCCCAAGCACATTGGCAAAACCTGGATCTGATGCAACCATGTCGGTATTAACACCCATCCAGGAACCCATTACCTGATTTAAGACTAAATAACCAACTAGGGCAGCAAGTCCTGCAGCCCCATCAGCGGCTAATCCAATAGCAACGCCAACAGCAAAGATGAGTGCTAAGTTACTAAAAATAATATTACCAGCATCTTCCATAACAGATGCAGTAAGTTGAATCCAATCAGCACTTAGGAAAGGTAAGTATTCTAACGTTGTTTCCTGCTGTGCTGCATTTCCAAGCCCAAGTAATAAACCAGCGGCAGGCAGTAATGCAACTGGAAGCATTAAAGCTTTACCAATCTTTTGTAAAACACCAAAAGCCTTCTTAAACATAAAAATCCTCCTCTAAAAATGTATTTCTTGCAGCAAGTTCAAAAAAGAAACTTTAGAAAACTTGCATTTCCCAAACTCATTGGCAAACGACCTCGTTCTCTTAAACATGTATCGTACGTATAAAAAGACCATTACGATTAAATAACACAAAAAAGGCATGAATAGAGCAATGAAAAGGATGTGGGTTATTTTTCCCCATTCTCACATTTTCATTAACCTCTACTCATGCCTGATCGAATCAGTAACACGTAGTTTATTTAATTAAATTTAACAAGTAAGCGCTGTAAATGCATCGTCAGGTAGACTGCTTCCGCATCATATACAGGTTTCCTTAATGTTTGCTGCATTATTTTTATCAGTTTCCAAGCAAGATTATAGCACACCGGATATTCTCTTTTCAATAGAATTGCAAATTTTGCTGGTTCTTCCATTTTTTCTTCCTTTAGAACTCGTTCAATCGTAAAGCGCATATGGCGGATCAAACGAATATAATCAATACCTTCACGGTCTATCACAATCTGTAGTTGTTCTTCAATTGTATCTACCAATCTAGAAAGTAAATTTGAATAAGAACTAATCTCAGACATAGTTGTATGGCTAATAGCACTATGGACATGGAGGGCGATAAATCCAACTTCCCCTACCGGCATTTGTATGGCTAATGTTTGATTCATATAATCTACAACTTCTTCAGCAATCTCATATTCTTTTGGATATAATGCTTTTGTTTCTGACAAAAAAGGGTTCTTAATTTCCATTCCTCGCTGAAGTCTTGTAATCGCAAACAAAATATGATCCGTTAAAGCAACATGGACCTTTTCGTCTAATAATGTATTTGAGTTTTTCTTGATTATTTCTATAGCCGTAATAATTGTTGCAAGGGTTGTTTCATCAATATTCGGAAGTAATTTGATATAACTCTCTTGTTCCTTCTTATCCCGAAGCACAAAAAGCTTTTCTACCGTATCTTCCTGTATGACATCCTTACGCTTTTTATTAAAACCGATCCCCTTTCCAATCAACACTACTTCTTCTTGTTCCTCATTAACAGCAATAATGACATTATTGTTTAATGCCTTTAACACGCTAAACTTCTTCAAACCTGACGACTCCTTTTACTCCTACCATGTATCCCATTCTAAAAAAGTACTTCAAACATTATATCATCGTCCAAAAAGAAAACCTACTTGATAATTTAATGTAGCGTCTTTAAAAATGCGACTAATTATATGGTTTTGTGCTTAGACATCATATTATCCTTATGTTTGTATTACTTTTGAACGATTTTTAAACTTTCCCAATCTCATTTCCACATGAAAACTATTATACCCGAATAAAATCGGAAGGACTAAAAATGAGGAGGAAAAGAATTTGAAAAAAATATGGATGATGTTTTTGTTTACCTTACTTGTATTTGTTTCGGCTATCCCGTTGTCTGTAACAGCAAAAGATAATGATTCCACATCGATTCCAGATCCTATTCCAATTAAGCAATCTGGACCCATCTTTTCAATAACAGGTAAAGTAGGAAACGGAAATACTGAAACTCCCGGAGAATGGTATATTGGCACCACACCTTCTAATTTAATTCCTAATTCACCAGTACTACTTTTTGTTCCCGGCTTAAATAATGTTGCACAAATTTTTTGGGAAGATAATGATATGTATCAAACAGCTGTTAATGCAGGGTATCAAACGGCTTTTGTTCAGTTATACGATGCCGGTGGTGCCTCTAGAGACATGTGGGATAATGGGGCATTACTTGCTGATAAGATTCGAGAAATTTCCAACCATTTTGGAAAACCCGTTACGGTTGTTGCCTATAGTAAAGGCGGAGTAGATACCCAAACAGCACTAACCTATTACGGAGCATGGTCCTATGTACAAAACGTCATCACCTTATCTAGTCCACATCATGGATCACAATTAGCTGATTTGGCTTATAGTTCCTCCGCTGGTTGGCTTGCTGATTTAATTGGCGCACAGGGAGACGGAACCTATTCGATGCAAATGGCTAATATGGCAAATTATCGTTCTCAAACTGACACACAACCTAGAGCTTATTATAATGATTACTATACTTTAGGTGGCACCGACTGGGGAAGTGCATTTTCCTCGACCTGGTTTGGGGGCATGTATTTGTCGCAATATGGTTCCAATGATGGTGTGGTGACGACTGCTAGTAGTAGATTACCAGGCGGATACCAGCTTGCTATTGGAGACTGGAACCATACGTCGATTCGAAGTGGCATTACTTTTTCTGTTTTTGATGACTATTTATCGGATAATACTTTTTATGGCAATAAATTAATGAATACAAGAGAGGAACCTATAGTTCAAAACAACCCCATCCATAATCAATGGGTCGATGGTGGACCATTATTTGCTGAAAAAGAATCTGTAATAAATGTGACAGTGGAGGATCATGTTCAAGAACTTAACCTTAACCTAATGACAACTAGTGATGTAAAAGAATTAAAACTAATTTCCCCCAAAGGAAAAATGGTTAAACCAAAAGTCTCTTCACATAAAATTGATGAAGGCGTTTTTATTGGAGCACTGAATCATTCCATTACATTCGACGCTCCTCAAGAAGGTGAATGGAAATTAAAACTAACCCCTGAAGAAGATGATGCCTACTTATTAATTACAAACTATCAATCTCCAATTACACTACATAGTACAAAATCAGCAACCAAAGATGCTGCAAAAATCACGTACAACATTACCCCGGATAAAAACGTTGTTCAGGAGAATTCCCTTAAGGCTACCTATACGATTACACAATCTCGAAATCCATCCAATACCAAGACCACTACTGCAGAAGGAAAACTATCACAAGTATTAACTTTTGATTACTCCAACGAAGTATATAATATCACCATCCAAATAGAAGGATTGACGAAAAACGGTCATCCATTTAAACGAACGATTATTGATTCTATTCTCATCCCGGAATAGGAACATCAACAAACACCCTCAAGGTACTAGGCCCGAAATTCCAGATGAATATAAATTGGTGCTTGGTACCTATTTTTTCTATTTTGACTATGGTGCTAGGACCTTTGACCGATTATAATACTACCATGGGGGTGTTTTTTCTATGCCAATTCAACCAAAGTTTCAGATTGGACGAAAAGAACGTCGGTATTTTGCAACCAAAACTTTTACCGACCGTGAATTACCGAGAGAAGTCTTCTTTAATCATTTAAACAGTATTAATCAACGACCTAGTCACACGGAGGAATATGATGTGATCGTATATTATGGTGTGGGAGGTATTGGAAAAACTAGTTTACAAAAGCAACTTAAATTAGAGCTTTCAGACTACGATTCTCATGCACTTTATACGTCGATTGATTTTAGAGATACAGCATTTCATTCTCCAGCACGGGCACTACTTGAGTTAGTTAGAGAGATAAAGTATCTAAAGAAGATTACGTTTCCACATTTTGAGCTTGCCTATTCTCTATATTTTTACAAAAGAAATCCGGATACTACATACAATGAGAAAAAATTTCGCTTTGCAAATGAACTTTCCATCCTTGGAAATATTATTGGTACGTTAGATGGTTTAGGAATCGCAGGCTCCCTCACAGGCATTGTTGGGAAGCTATATGACTCAGGGAAAAGATGGAATCTTAAAAAGGAAGTAAAAGAACAACTGATAGAATTAGAGAATTGCTCTATTCAAGAAATCGAAGAGAGACTTATTGCATTTTTTGCCTATGATATACAACAAGCAATAGAGAAATACAACATAAAAAACACGGTCATTTTCTTAGATACGTTCGAAGCATTGTGGGCTAGCGTGACCAATAAAATAACTGTCCATTCAAAAGACAAATGGGTACGCGAACTAATTGGCTCACTACCAAATGTACTATTTGTTATCTGTGGAAGAGAGTATTTAGAATGGGAAAAATACGATTCTGATTGGAAGGATATTTTGGATCACCATATTATAGAAAACCTTTCCTCAAAAGACGCTGAGAGTTTTCTAGTAAACTGTGGAATTAAAGAAAAAGATATTAGAAGTAAAATCATTTCTTCAAGTGGTGGACATCCGTATCATCTTGATTTATCAGTAGATACATACTTTGAAATAAAAAACCGCGGGGAAACGATGGAAGTTAGTAAATTTGGTTCCAATCAACGGGAAATATTAGATCGTTTCCTTCAATATTTAACAGACGAAGAAATCGAGACATTAAAAATAATGACCATTCCAAGATATTATACAGAAGAATTGTTTAGCTATTTACTTAACGAACATCCAACTGGTTATGCGGTGACAAGATACCATGATTTTAATAAATTCTCTTTTATATCAAAAGAAGAGGAGAAGCTCTTTATCCATGCATTGATGCGTCAAGGCATATTGGAATATTCTAATCAAGCACTAGTAACCAAAGTTCACCAGTCTCTTGCCGTATATTTTGACGGACTTGTGCAGAAATATTCTACAGCTAACCTGAATACTGAAAAGGAAATTCAAGCACTTGAAGAATCGATATTTCACCATCAGGCTTATATGGATAAAGAAGAATTTCTCCATTGGCTTTCTTCTACCTGTTTACCAACACTTAGGAAACTACAACTACGTGGAGAAACGAATTTCCTTCGACAAGTACTAGAACAACTATATCTTGAGCATGGTGCTAATTCTCTCGGAAATCATTTAATGCAAATATTAATAGATATGGTTCACCTAAATGGGGAGTACGGTTCTGCTATTACGATGATTGAGGAATTGTTCGCTAATCGAGATATAAAAGAAATTTTAGCATCCAAAGAAAAAGCACATTTGATCATTCGAAAAGTTCATCATCAGATGTTTTCATTGCCTGTTAAACCATTAATTAACGAACTACTAAGCTACGAAAATATAGTAGGAGAGAAAAAATGGCCTGAAGAATATAATGAGTTATTGTTTATGCTTGGTGGTAATTTAGGAGTTCTATCCGGGGATTTAACATTTAGCAGAGAATGGTTAGTACGCTCTATCCGTTATGCAAACGAAACAGGGTTGAATAATTATTTGATACGGGCACTTAGAAAGTATGCAGATATTCTTAAAGTAAATGGACATCTGAAATGGGCAATAGACTGTTGTGAAATTGGTATTGATATTGCTCGTAAAGGTGGATATGACCGGTACGAAGCTATACTCGTTTGTACATTAGCTGATCTTCATCGTATGAAAGAAGACTACACATTAGCTGAAGATTTGCTAAGTGAAGCAATGAAGCAGATTAAGAAAGTTGGCATCAAAGGATGGGAGGCACATGTCTACCTATCAAAAGGTGAACTTAATCTGCAAAGAGGAATGTTAGAAGAAGCCGGTCATTACTTTAACTTGGCAATTGATATCTATCAAACCATTAAACAAGAATGGGGACTAATTCAAGCTAACATTGGACTAGAGCGGTGCCGAATCAAAGGAGGCACAGGTTCAGTACAGCCAATCAGCCACTGGGCGGAGCAAGCTAACCGTTTAAATTATACGTTACAAGAAAAACAAGCTGCACAAACAAGTCTAGGAAAAGCAGATATCATTGCATTACCATTTCTATAAAAAACTTAAGGTGTTAGAGCTAATCTATTTAGCTTTAGCACCTTTTTCTTTAAGCTAATATTGTTTAATTTATGATTGTTGTTATTACATAATTGATAGAAACTGTGCGGCGGCTAATAATTTATTTTGGGAGCATCATACCCGCTACGGAATTACACTCCGCACTCGCTGAGCGGCTGGTGAGCCTCCTCGCGCTTACTTCTTTAGGGGTCTCACCGAAACCTATCCTCCCGCAGGAGTCTCCGTGTATTTCCTTCGCTAGTATAGAGTGAAAGAATAAATTTAATGGCATTTAATTATAAAAAACGTAATGTAACCTCTAACATTAATTAGAAAACTAAACCAGCGCAGGCAGAATACGGAGACTCCTCGAAAATAGAGAACAATTTTCTTCGTGCGATGATTATGCTGCCGAAGCCTTCCTTGGGACTGCGATTACTCGCCCCACCGAAATCAATTGTCCTGCGGGAATAGCACGTGTCCGAAGACCCCTAGAGAGGCGATCTTTCCTCGAGGAGGCTGAGGCCGGGCCCGCGGCAAGGTAGACACTGCGACGGTCTTTTCGAGCAGATGTCGCCCCTGTGCTGACAGTAAAAGCGGAGTATTCTGCCGGAGCGGGGTCGACAGCTATATCCAATAACTAATCTGTTGTAATTAAACTAGTTACCGCACAGTTACTATCCTCTATTTGTTAATTCAGCTAACTGGTGAAGCAAACAATCTCTTAGAAAACTACTCTTCCTTTTGAAGGAAACCACACTAAAAATTGGTACATCATTACAAACATATAACAATGGCATAGGACAATTCACTTTCATCATACCCTTTAGAAACCAAGCGGAAAGGACTGAGAGGATTGGATTTTATTAGAATTGAATGGATTCCTCTTCGAAAAATAAAAGCCCCACACACTACTACCGAATACTTTACTCGACATTCCTACCATAAATATACAACTGCAAACATCCCCTATATCCATGTCATACGAAACAAACACGGAGAATTGCTTTTACATAAGGGCATTGAGGCATATAACAAGTTACAATTAAATTTTCCTAATAAAGTCATTCCCGTCTATATTTCCAATCAAGAACATATTTCGGAGCTTGAATGGATGTTTCAATTATTTCAGTCCTGCATGAAAGAAAGGGTAAATCTCGAATTAAAGTACGAATACGTATCACTATTATTAAAGGAAACAAAACACGATATAGCAATGATTTGTAAACACACTGGTTGTACGAAACAAGATATTTTCAGCCTAATATTTGATCAAACAATACCCGAGAAATATATGAATCTTGCATTGAAACATAATCGCATCCAAATTGTGAATGAAATTGCCAAAAGTCCATTATTGCAACAATATAGAGCTGTACTTTATCCTGCCGTTTTCTAAAGAAAGGGGCGGCTAACCTTTCAAAAACTAAGACTTTTCTTAGCTTATCTAGACGCTGGCTATGATCTCAACGTCAACTCTATACTCGCCCTTGATAACTTTAACAAGATAGTAGATCATGAAGAAGCGTTGAGATTTTACTGGGATCACTTACAATTCCCGGACACACAAATTATGGAAGGCGTTTTTTATTATAAAGGTGATAGAAACTCAAAAATAAATGTACGTTTGTAAAAAAAGGAGTTTGGAATAATTTCCAAACTCCTTACATCTCCTCTAGAATAACCTCGGAACTAAGATTATTAATAAAACTAATATAATACTAGCATCTGCCACAATACTTTTGTTTTCTTTTCTTTTTTGAATGAGAGATAGGACTTTACCTACTAAAAGCAACCCAATTGCGATGTTAGTAAATAATAAATGCCATGATAAACCATAACTCTCGTCCGTCCCTAAAGTAATAAGTATAGGAACAACAAGCAATAGTAGTGCAAGTGTATAAAGTAATAGACTATATCTACCTAAATTCATTATAAAGTCCCCTTATTGACTAGGATTCTAACAGATAATTCCTCAATGAATCTCTAGTGAAGTTCCCTTCGATACCCTTCTTCCTTAGAAAATACTCCATTGCCTCTGCCTTAGTAAGACCCAGTTCCATTAATCCCTTTGTAATAACGGACAAGTATGCGGATGAAGGCTTCGTAAACAAAATAGAGTTGATAGAAGAACTACTTGTAAACGTAAAAATTGGTGCACCATTCTTTCTCCCTAGAAATACCACTCGGTTATACCATCCATTATGTATATCAATATATCCTTCTTTTTCTACTACATCCAGGTCAATATTAACATCCATCCCACTGTTTTCTTGAGATACGACATCACGGAATTGTTCTCCTGAAATTAAGTACATTCTTCCAATTGTGTTTTCTGCTTCTGTTCTCTCAGTTCCAATAAAAGCAACTCCTCCTTGCCCCCATTTGGATTTCACTTTAGAAAAATAAAGGGGATACGAAATATCAATTCGTTCACTCTTCTTAGGAGCAGTTTTTTCACGACATCCACGCTCCGGTTGGTTAGAACCTGGTACCATTCCGCCTTCGATATATGCCATAAATCGTTTTTCCATTATATTAGAACCATAACTTGCATACCAGACATCCATTTGACAAGCTCCTTCCTAAATAAGTGAATTATCCAAACTCTTTCATTTGATTAATCGTTAAGAACACCGGATGTTCAGGTAATTCTCTTAAATCTTTTCTTAAAAATTTCGGATATAGTTCTGTTTCTGGAAGGTCTAATATATTTACCCATTTATAGATCAGTACTTCATCACCTTCTACACCTTTAAATTCCCCTTCCCCACGATAAATGGAATGAGAATCTTGTAATCTCACTAAATAATAATCTGCTACTTCATGAAATTTCTTCTCTCCAAAAGGAAAAAAGTTCTCCGTATGCCATAGCAACCGTTCTACAACCACATCCACACCTATCTCTTCTTTCAACTCACGCACAGCCGTCTCCGAACTACTTTCAAACATCGAAACCCTTCCACCAGGAAGTGCCCAAAAAGTGTCATGTTCCTTTTTATGTAATAACACTCGATTTTCGTCAATCAAAATTACCCCTGAACGAAAGTTAAATATGCCATTCCCAATAGGTACCGAAATATCCACTTCATCATCCCACCTTTATATTCTCTGGAATTCTTACTAAAAAAAGTATGATATTAGCTAGATTAACACAACATAGAATAACCATTTTCATGTATAATCTAAAAGTACCATTATTTTCATTTTTTTCAAGAGAAGGTGTATTTATATGGGAAAACAGCATAAAAAGGAACCTATTCGAAGTATTATTACACGTTACATCATGATGCTCATTGGGGCAACATTAGCAGCAATTGCGCTAGAACTATTCTTAATACCTAATACCATTATTGATGGAGGAATTATTGGGGTATCCTTACTTACCAATAATCTTACAGGACTAAACTTCGGTATTTTAATCTTCATCTTCAACATTCCGTTTTTAGTTGCAGGGTACAAGTATATTGGAAAGAGCTTTGTACTAGCATCACTTTTCAGTATTGTTGCATTAGCACTTATTGAACCAGCTCTTCACGACATCTTACCTGCAACAGATGAGCCATTATTAGCCACAGTCTTCGGCGGATTAATTCTAGGTATTGGAGTA
>Ga0079224_100013351_pt1 | contig 11435 bp, 11 predicted proteins | sample Stecom2015_FD_80414 | JGI IMG/M metagenome (GOLD analysis project Ga0079224, IMG submission 80414) | Agricultural soil microbial communities from Utah to study Nitrogen management - Steer compost 2015 | ecosystem: Environmental > Terrestrial > Soil > Agricultural land | place: USA: Utah...
AACGGGACTGCATTGCGCAAAGCCTTTCGTGTTGGTAAGTGGAAACCGATAGTTCTTTATAAACTCACCAAGGAGTTGCTCAAATACCTGTTCTTTTTCCTGATCAATTTCTCCAGGTTTGAAGTTGAACAAGAAGTAATCGATTGTTCCATCTTTGCTGATATAAATGCGATTGAAGCAACGGATTTGTTTTTCCCATTTAAAATTGTTGGTGTGAAGAAAATCACCCAAAGCCTGCAACATAGAAATGTATGCGTGCTGAAATTCTTGCTCTTGCCCTGCAAAAGCTGCCAGTACAGAATCGCTATGCAGTGCACTTTGGTATAAAGAATCCAGTACAGGTATGGATACACCGCTATTGATAGCCTTTTGAAATGTGGTAGCCACTCCCTGGCTGAATGAAAGAAGGGGGAACAATAAAGCGAACACAAACAAGTATTGTTTATGAGGTTTCCTCATCGCTGGTTAGGTTTATTACTATGTATTTAGGTATAAAACTAAAAACTTAGTTATACAATACAAACTATTTCACCTATTATTTTTGAAGCTATGTTTTCAAAAAGCGTTTGTAAAGCAGTAAGCGATAATGTTGGCGCCCATTTGTAGAGCCTGTTCGTGCTTTTCTGCAGGCGTACTATGGATGCGTCTGTCTTCCCAGCCGTTGCCGAGGTCGCACTCGTAAGAGTAAAACACCACCAACCGGCCTTCATAAATCAACCCAAAGCCTTGTGCAGGCTTGCCATCGTGCTCGTGAATTTTAGGAAGCCCTTTGGGGAAGTTGAATTTCTGGTGATAGATGGGATGATCAAAGGGAATCTCTTTCAACTCCAGTTCCGGGAAAACTTTCTTTAATTCCAGGCGGATGTATTTGTCTAGTCCGTAGTTATCATCTATATGTAGAAAGCCACCCCCAATAAGGTAATTACGCAGGTTCGTGGCCTCGGAATCTGAAAACATTACATTGCCGTGGCCGGTCATGTACACATAAGGGTAGAGGTATAAATCCTTGCTGCCCACTTCAACAATATCTTCTTCAGGTGCCAGCGTGGTGCCGAGTTCATGATTACAAAAGCTGATCAGGTTGGGCAGGGCGGTTTTGTTGGCATACCAATCGCCACCGCCATTGTATTTGAGTTTGGCGATTTTGAGGTTTTGTCCATTCGTAACTGTAAAGCAAACCGACAAAAAAAGAAAGAAAAGATACTTCATCAGCTTTTTGATTTAAAGGTAAATTCTGAACATCAAACTTAAAATCTTTATTATTTCAGAAGGCATAAAAAAGGCAGTCAATTTTGACTGCCTGATTTTTTGTAAAGCTTTCTTTATCAGAATTTGAAGCCAAATGTTATACCGGTTCTTACACCAAATCCATCAAATGAACCAGTATCCAGGCTAGCACCATCGTTGTCCTTAACACTTCCTGAGTAGTAAGCAGGACCGATAAATAACTCCAGGGTTATTTTGTCCTTAAACACCCATTGCTTACCTATAATTACGCCACCACCAAAGGCACTTAACTTTCCACTGGCTTCAAGATCAGAGTCTTCAATTTTAATACCTTGGTAGCGAAGAAATGGGGCAACAAATACTCCTTCTGGGGCCGCACTTATAAGTAAAAGCGATACTCAGGAGTAATACCAAATCCTCGCCACGTGGTTTCATCAGCGGAGAAGCCGGTATAGAAAAAGCCCAATTGAAAACTTGATTCTTCATTCAAGGCTTGCTCATATTGCACATTAATAGTTCTAACAATTGGGCTCAAAATGTTGATTTTTAGAACACTTTGGGCTTGTAATGCATTGGCAGCAGCCAATAGACAAACAACAAGGGCGACAAAAGTTACTTTTTTCATCTTTGTTTTGGGGTTTGGTTTGATTTAAAATGTTAATCGAAAATACGGTTTTGAGGCTAAAATAATGCCAAATTGTATTAAACCTTTTCAGGAATGTAAGGTCTAAGGTTATTTTGATGTAAAATGTGAATAAGCTCCTTATGAAAGTAAACTCATTCTTTAGAAAAATACTGGCACTGGTGGCAATCCTTTCGTTGGGTGCGGCATTCTCGTGTGTAGAAGATGTACAGGCTCTACGACAAGAGGCAGCTGATGTAGCCGAAGATGCCATTACCGATTACTTTTTTGAAGATGCCGATGATATGGCTGGTCTTGTATTAGTGGCAGATAACGGCAGTTATGAGTATGATGATGGCGGTCGTATGGCCACTTCCAGAACCATTCAAATTCAAGGTGACTCCAGAATTTGCAATGGTGTGATCATTACAATCGATATACACGAAGGATCGACAAATGAAAACCCTTCTGGAACCATTACAATTGATTTTGGCGATGGTTGTGAAGATGTTTTCGGTAATGTTAGAAAGGGGAAAATCATAATCACATTTTCAGGTAAGAAGTTTTTGCCAGGCTCAGCAGTAGTAACAACATTTGATGGGTATTCCATTAATGACATTCAATTAAGTGGGGTGCGTACGTTAACTAATATTACTGAAAGCAATGTCCAGGCTCCCAAGTTTCAGGTTGAGCTTGAAGATGGCAAAGCCGTTTGGCCGGATGGAACTGAAGCTACCCGTGAGCATTGCTTGGTGTGCGAGTGGATTCGTGCTGTAAATCCATTAAATGATGCAATGGTGGTAGACCAATGTGCGGATGCTGAAGTTGCCGCTTCCGGCACAAATCGTAGAGGAAGAGCTTATACCATGTCTATCATTGAACCGTTGGTTTACAAACGCGGCTGCCCGATAGCTGTAGAAGGGGTAAAACAATTTGTAGATGTGGCAACCGGCAAAGTGATTACGGTAGATTATGGAGATGGAAATTGTGATAGAATAATCACCATCTCAGTTGATGGAAATTCCAGGTCTGTGAATGTAGGTAAAAGAGGCTAATGTGGGTTGGTTTTAGTGAAAAGTCCTGATCCGGATCAAAGGGATCGGGACTTTTTCTTTTATTTGCTTTTGAAAACCACAGCTATGCAGAACTACCTTGATTTGATGCGCGACATCCTGGAAACAGGGGCACTGAAGACAGACAGAACCGGAACGGGCACCTATTCTGTGTTTGGTCGGCAGTTGCGGTTTGATTTGAGTGAAGGATTTCCCTTGGTTACTACAAAGAAACTGCATCTACGGTCTATTATCTATGAGTTGTTGTGGTTCCTGAATGGCGACACAAATATTAAATACCTGAACAACAATGGCGTAACCATTTGGGATGAATGGGCTGATGAAAACGGAGACCTTGGCCCGGTGTACGGACACCAGTGGCGAAGCTGGCCCGCACCGGATGGAACCACCATCGACCAGATTTCAAAAGTAATCGAGCAGATAAAAACCAAACCGGATTCACGCAGGCATATTGTATCCGCGTGGAACCCCGCTGAAGTTGACAAGATGGCGTTGCCACCATGCCATGCCATGTTTCAATTCTATGTAGCTGATGGAAAGTTATCGTGCCAACTATACCAACGCTCAGCTGATTATTTCCTTGGTGTGCCTTTTAATATTGCCTCGTATGCCTTGCTCACCCATATGTTTGCCCAGCAATGTGATTTTGAGCCCGGTGAGTTTGTGTGGACGGGTGGTGACGTTCACCTTTATACCAACCACATTGAGCAAGCAAAACTTCAGTTAACCCGAGAGCCATATCCGCTACCGGTACTGAATATTAAGCGTAAGCCAGCCAGCATTTTCGAATATGCTTTTGAGGATTTTGAAATAGTCAATTATCAATCGCACCCGGGTATTAAAGCACCCATAGCAGTTTAGGCAAGACGACTGTCAATCAATTTTCTAAAAAATACCCCTGTTTGTAATAATTATGCCATCGCTACGACAAATGGCGTATTTAAAACCCGGTATGCACGAGAAAAGCAGTGTTTTTGACATGATCGGCCCTGTTATGATAGGGCCTTCCAGTTCGCATACGGCTGGGGTGGTACGTATTGCCCGCACGGCTATCCGTCTGCTTGGCAGTATACCGGATGAAGCCCTGATAATTTTTTATAATTCATTTGCCCGCACCTACGAAGGTCATGGCAGCGACCGGGCCATTATTGCCGGTTTGCTGGACTTTAAGACGGACGACAAGCGAATCAAGGAATCGCTTGAGCTGGCCAAAGAGAAGGGGTTGAAGTACCAGTTTAAATCCATTGGCAACGCCTCAACCATGCACCCCAACACCATCCGGCTTACCCTGAAAAAGGGCGACCGGGAGATTGAGGTGCTGGGAGAAAGCAAGGGGGGAGGCATTATTAATATAGCTGAGGTAGATGGCTTTAAAGCCGATTTCAGCGCCAGCCTGCATACCCTGGTCATTTTTGCCGATGATGTTAAGGGAAGCATTGCCTTTATCGCCAGTATTCTGGCGCATGATGATTGTAACATAGCCACCATGTCGGTTTCCCGTAAGGGCAAGCACGATGAAGCCTGCCTAGTAATTGAAATGGATTCAGGCATCAAGACTGTAACATTGGATTACCTGCGGAGTCTAAGATGGGTTAAGGAAGTGATTTATATACCGGATATTGATTTATAAAGTATGAGAGGAATTGTATTAGTTGTTTTGGTATTGTCAGGTCTGTCGTCATTTGGCCAACAGGCTAAAAAAGTATGGACGTTGCGCGAGCTGGTCGATTATGCCGTATCCAGTAACTTAACCCTTAAGCGGAGTAACTATGGCGTACGCAACAGCGAAATAAACTATACCCAATCAAAGATGGCTATGCTGCCATCGCTGAATGCAAATGCCAACTATGGCTTCAATTGGGGACGTAACATTGATCCTTCTACGAACTTGTTTGTGGAGCAACGAATCAACTCCATCAATGCCAGCTTAAGCAGTTCCTTATTATTATGGAATGGCTTCAGGTTGTTTTATGCCATGAAGCAAAGCGAAGTTGAACTGGAGGCTGCCAACCAGGATCTTATTAAAGCAAGAAACGATGTAATTCTGAATGTGATAACGCTTTACCTCACCGTTGTGTTCAATAAAGAGCTATACGCAAATGCAGAATATCAACTAAAGTCAACAAGCGAGCAACTGGAGCGCACCAGGAAATTGGTTGAAGCAGGAGCACTGCCCCGTGCTGATGCGTTAAACCTGGAAGCACAACACGCAACGAATGAATTGAATCTGATTCAACGCGAAAATGCGTTGAACCTGGCCTTTCTGCAATTAAAGCAAGCCCTGCAGTTACCGGCTTCTACTGAAATGGATGTTGAACTGCTGAACGTAGATCTTAACGATCCGGCTATTAACAAATCGGCTGAAGAGATTTTTGAGATAGCGGTACTCTCCATGCCTGAAATTAGAGCCGCACGGTTACGCCAGAAAAGTTCAGAACATGCCCTTCGCTCAACCAGGGGAAATTACTATCCGCGGCTAAGTTTAAACGGATCACTTTCTACCCTTTACTCATCGGCAAGGCAGGAGGCCATTGTTGAAAGTTCTACAATTGTTCCGACTGAAATTGGATATTTGTTGAATAATCCGGCCGAATTGGTTTACAGGAATGTTCCCGAATATGAATTCTCTTACCATACTGTTGGTTATAGTGAGCAATTCAAGAACAACTTAGGTAAAGGGTTAGGCTTCAATTTGCAAATACCTATTTTCAATGGCCTTCAAACCCGTTCAGCGGTTCAGCGTGCAGCCATTAATCGTAACCTGGCAAACATCACCTTGCTGGAGAATGAGAACATGTTGCGGCAATCTGTTGAAACAGCCTACAATGATGCTTTGGCAGCATCTAAAACATACCAATCTGCACAAAAGCAAGTGAGTGCGCGTGATGAGGCCTATCGTATGACAAAGCAACGGTATGAATTGGGTGCGGTAAATTTTGTTGAATACCAGGTTGCTGAAAACGATTTGTTTCAGGCACAATCCGATTTGCTGAGAGCCAAATACGATTTCATTTTCAGAAAGAAAATTCTTGATTTCTATCAAGGCTTACCACTCGAGTTTTAATTCCCACTACGTTAACGCATAAAGTACATGGCCAAACAAAAGAAAAAATCGAACAAGCTGATCTATATTCTCATCGGAGCAGTAGTTGTATTGTTATTATTTATTGTTGTAGCACGATCGCAGGGCTGGATCGGGAAACCGAAGGACCTGGAAGTTGAGTTGGCAAAGGCCAGCCGAACGACCATTGTGGAAAAGGTGAGTGCTTCCGGTACGGTTCAACCTGTAACTGAAGTAAAGCTGGCACCTGAGGTTTCGGGCGAAATTCGTGAGTTGCTCGTAGAAGATGGCGATTCCGTTACCCGAGGCGATTTGCTGGTTAAAATCCGCCCCGACACCTGGTTGTCGCAGCTTGAGCGGGCCGAAGCTTCTCTCAATCAGCAACGCGCCAATTTGGTGGCTTCAGAAGCAGCGCTGTCAAGGGCAGAAGCAACGTTCATACGGGCAGAACAGGAGTATGAACGTCAGAAAAAATTATGGGACGAAAAGGTTATTTCAGAAGCTGACTGGCAATTGGCTCAACAGAATTTCAAGGTAGCCGAAAACGATTTGAAGTCTGCCCGTCAATCTGTGCAGGCGGCCAAGTTTGTAGTGCGAAGCAGCGAGGCTACCGTGAATGAAGCACGTGAAAATGTACGCCTTACCAGTGTAGTGGCGCCCATGAACGGTCATGTTTCAAAACTGAATGTGAAGAAGGGTGAGCGTGTGGTAGGTACAGCGCAGATGCAGGGTACTGAAATGCTGCGTATTGCCGATTTAAGTGTAATGGAAGTTCGGGTAGATGTTAACGAAAATGATATTATTCGAGTGCATATCGGTGATACGGCATTAATTGATGTTGATGCGTATGCCAACACCGGCAGGCAGTTTAAAGGCATTGTAACCCATATCGCCAACACGGCTCGTGACAAGGTTTCTGCTGATGCCATTACCGAATTTGAAGTGCGTATACTCATTTTGAATTCGTCTTATAAGGATTTGATTGATGCCGGAAAGCGTTACCCTTTCCGTCCGGGCATGACGGCCAGTGTTGAGATTCTGGCAAACCGCAAGGAAAATGTTATCTCTGTTCCATTGGCTGCTGTAACTACCCGTGCCAACGAAGGAAGCAAGCGGCCGACAGGAGGTGGACCGACACCTGCTGGAGCTGATACACAAAAGCCTGCTGAGAAAAAACAGGATAAGGTTGTGGTTTTTGTGAATGATAATGGCGTGGCTAAAATGGTGGAAGTAAAAACCGGTATCAGTGATTATGACAACATTGAAATACTGGAAGGTGTTGGCGATAGCACAGAAGTTGTGGTTGGTCCGTTTTTGGTGGTGTCCAAGCGATTGAAGGAAGGTGACAAGATTCGCGCGGCTCAAAAGAATCAGCCCAAAAAGGAAGAAGAAAAGCCTGACAAGGAATAAACCAGGCGCATAGTTTAAGGACTCCCGGCCCACCAGTCGGGAGTTTTTTATTACCTTTCAATAAAAGAAACGGTTATGGTACAGCATCCCTGGCATGAAGTTTCGGTTGGTGTAAACCCGCCCGAACAGGTAAATGGCATTATTGAAATTCCCCGTGGGTCAAGAGCCAAGTATGAAATTGATAAGGATAGTGGGCTGATCAAACTTGACCGGGTATTGTATGCGTCTATGTACTATCCGCTTAACTATGGATTTATTCCACAAACGTTGGGCGAAGATCACGATCCGTTGGATATCGTGGTGTTAACACAGGTATCGGTTGTTCCGCGTTGTATGATTCCATCCAAAGTAATTGGGGTAATGCGCATGATCGATCAGGGTGAAGCTGATGATAAGGTTATTGCCGTGGCCGAGCAAGATGCCAGCGTAAGCCATATCCGGGATATAAGTGAATTGCCCGAGTTTTTCAGGGTTGAACTGAAACACTTTTTCGAGAATTATAAAACCCTTGAAAACAAGAAAGTGGTAATTGATGAATTTCTGGGAAAGGCACATGCGCTCCCCATTATTGAACGGAGCATTCAATTATATAAGGAAACGTTTGGTAAGAAATGACAGGAGCTTAATTTCCAAGCTTGTGCAGATAAGCAATTAACTCCATCATCCACGCCAGCCCAACATGCACCAGAATACCGCCCCATATACTTCTGGTTTGCTGGGCAATTACACCCAGTATGTAACCCCCAAAGATTGAACTGACTGCTTCAGGCATGGGCTTGCCAAAATGAAGAAAGCAATACAAACTCGCCATGGATATTATGGCCGACCGACCTAATACCGCAGTCATTCCAATAACCAGAAATCCCCGATAGAAAAACTCAACACTAACGAAGTTTAATGCGTAGGCAACTTCGTACATGGCAACGGTGGCCCATTCGGGAATTTGCAAAAACAAATGTGCCTCGGTTGATTCATACATAGGATATTGTTTTTGAAAACCCGGAAGAAAGGATGCTGCGATGATAACCGGAAGGATGATCAATAGCAATAAGAGATAGGGTTTTAGATCTGGCGCGTTTCGTGAAAGCCCATAAAAATTTTGCTCGTGTTTGTCGCGGAGCAAGTAGAATAAATACAGGGGGAATATCAGACAAATCAGGCCGGAAAGATTGTTAATGATTTTATACGCGAGGAAAGACAGCTGGTGATGGAAAAAGTTGTACACCCACGGGTTCAACAGTAAATTACTACGGTCAAGGCTGATTAACGTTACCAACGATGTTGAGCGTAACCAGAACTCGCCATTAAATTTTAGTTTCTTTTTAGAAAAAAGTGGTATTAAGAAGACCGGAACATAATATGCTACTGCATGCGTAAGGAAGTAAAATAAAAATTTGGTAAACCCGGTTTTTGAATCAAGAAAGCTATCCTCAAAATCAAATGTGTAATTCAGAAAAATGCAGATGGCGAGAAAAACGGCAATAGCCATGTATTCAGTCAACCGGAAATCTTCCTGCACATGCTCACGCAGGTATTGCCATAATTTTTTCATCACCAGTTCTTGAGGTGCTCGTAAACTTTATGGATCGGTAAACCCATCACATTAAAGTACGAGCCATTGATTTTTTCAATGGCGATCATGCCAATAAAATCCTGGGCGCCATACGACCCGGCTTTATCGTAGGGTTTGTATTGATCTACATAGAATTCAATTTCTTCTTGTGTCAGTTTTCTGAATGTAACTTGCGTGGTGTCGTCAAAACTTTCTTCTTTCTCGCCCGACAAAATGCAAACTCCGGTTATGACGAGGTGGGTTTTTCCACTTAGTCGTGTGAGCATGGCAATTGCTTCATTTCGATCACCGGGTTTGTTCAGGATTTCTCCTTCGAGTATTACAACTGTGTCGGCTGTTACGATAATTTGATTGCGGATTTCTTTTCGAAAATACTCTGCCTTTTTATTGGCGAGGTAGCGCGCCACTTGCTCAACGGGTAAGTCATCCGGAAAGGATTCTTCTACATCCGGTTTTTCAACAGTGAAATCAAAACCCGCTTCGCGCATCAGGTATTGCCTGCGAGGAGAACTGGATGCAAGGACAAGAGGGTGCTTCGTGGACATCTATGTAAATCGCTTGTGTTATTTCAATTATTCAAATGGTGAATAGGCTGGTTCAGCAAATTCTTCTTCCTTAATTGAGCTAAACAAAAATCCGCAAATCACTTTCGGATAAAAGTAGGTCGATTTCTGTGGCATGGTAGCTCCACTGGCACATACTTTTTTTACATCTTCAATCGAAACTTCATTGGTAATGATAGCCAACTGGGCTTCTCCCTTGGATACTTTCTGAAGGCAATCAGAAAAGCTACGGTCAAACTGAACATGCTCACTCTTCCGTTGATCTTTTCCGGCAATACCCAATGCTTTTTCGATAACAAAGTAGTGCATCACGGTCAGGTCCAGGTGTTTTACTTCTTCCGGAAATGGCCACGGCATTCGCGACAGGGCTTCGGGTTTTAGACGGATCTTATAGTTGTTTTCAGGAAACATCAATCCAAATGCCCAGGGCTTGCCCAGAATAATTTCATTCAAAGTGTCAGCGTCTTCAACAGGTTTAATAATAAAGTCTTCTTCCAGCTTTTTGAGAATTTCCTGTTCATCCAGGTTATTCAATCCTTTTATCAAACGATGTGTGGGCAGTATCCGCAGGTCATCCGATTCGGTATTGGTCAGGTACATCAGGTGAAAATTGTATCCTTCCTTTCCGGTATGATCCGGGTTACGTTGTTGCATTTTGTGCTTGAGTAACAGCGAACCTTCATAACGGTGATGTCCATCGGCAAGAATGATTTTCTTATCGCGGATCACCTCTATAAACTTTCTGATTGCTGCTGCATCGTGTATAATAGCCAGTACATCCCGAACTCCCTGGTAGTCTTCTGTTTCGTAAACTGGCGATTGAATGGCTTCATCCATCAGCTTTTCAAGCTGATGTTGCTCATCGGTATACAGCCCGTGCGTGGCGCTGGCGTGCAATAGTGTTTTCTCAAGCAGTTCAACACGATCGTTTACGGCCTTTGGAATGGTGTTTTCATGACGAAGAATAACGCCCTCGTTCCAATCGTATGTGCGGATGTGACAGATAAAACCCTTCCGGCAATATTCGCGCGATGAGCCCGCCAGTTTGAAATATTGATAGTACACATAAATGGCCGGCAAATGATCCTGGTTAACCACGCCTTCTGTTTTCCATCGATTCAGCAGGTTGCTTGCTTCTTCAGCAGAACCGCGCGGCACTGAAAGGTGAATGCTGTTGTATGGATTTTGATATAGTTTTTTGCGTTGCTTTTCCGAAACGACATCGAAAAGTGGTGAGGTTAACGACTCAATATCTTTTGTTAATTCCTGATTATAACGCCAGGCACGAACGGGTTTTATTTCTGCCACTATGATCTGATTTGATTAACTATTTTAAGTAAGTCGGTTTTTCTTCCATTTGCTTCCTGATGCTGTTGAGGTAGCGGCAACGTTGACCGGTGTAGGTTTTGCCATGTTGCTGCTGATAACGGCCGCCAGCAATTCCTCATCAGGATCAGGCGTTGTATGTAATACTTCAGGTTTGAAATATTTCTCTACAAACCGTGTATCGAAATTTCCACTTCGGAAAGCTTCATGCTGCATCACGTATTTACAAAATCCAAGTGTTGTTTCAACGCCTGTAATTTCATATTCTTCAATAGCCCGGATCATTTTGGTAATAGCCAACTCACGCGTTTCTGCATGACAGATTAATTTGGCAATCATCGGATCGTAATAAAAGGGGATACTCATGCCTTGTTCGAAACCATCATCAACGCGTATGCCGTTGCCTTGCGGCCGTTGGTAGGTTTTTAACGTTCCGATGTCGGGAAGGAAATTATTGGTGGGATCTTCAGCATACACGCGCACTTCAATAGCATGGCCATGCAGACGTAATTCATCTTGTGTAAACGGAAGCTTTTCACCCTCAGCAATCCTGATTTGCAATTTTACCAGGTCGATACTC
>Ga0079224_100013352_pt1 | contig 11435 bp, 11 predicted proteins | sample Stecom2015_FD_80414 | JGI IMG/M metagenome (GOLD analysis project Ga0079224, IMG submission 80414) | Agricultural soil microbial communities from Utah to study Nitrogen management - Steer compost 2015 | ecosystem: Environmental > Terrestrial > Soil > Agricultural land | place: USA: Utah...
CGCCCGAGCGCATGCGCTCGGCAAGGAAATCCAGCACCTCGACGCGGCCCGCCTGCGCCAGTGAGGTCCCGGAGCGCTCGATGAAGGCGCGGAACTGGTCGAGGTCGCGCCGGTAAGCGTCGAGGGTGTTGGCGCTGAGGCCCGATTCGAGCCAGATGGCGTCGAGAAAGGCGTCGACGACGTCCCGGTCGCGGCCGCCGCTCATGCGCCGGGCGTCGCCCCGGCCTTGTTCTCGAGCAGCCAGAGGTCCTGCAGTCGACGGGTGAGCTGGTCCCGGCGCGCCGCGTCGCCGGTCTCCGCGAGAAGCTGCCGGTAGATCGCCCGCGCGTCGTCGATCAGACCGGCCTCTTCGAGCGCGCCGGCAGCGCGGTAGCGCGCGCTCTGCGACCACATCGCGTCACTACCGGCCATGGTCGCTGAGCGGAGGAAATGCAGTGCCGCCTGGTCGAATGCGCCGGTTCCCTCAAGTGACTCCGCAAGCCAGAACAGCACCTCGCGCTGGCGATCGGCATCGCGCACGAGTTCGAGCACGCGATCGAGCAGCGGCAGCGCCTGCGCGTGCCGATCCAGCGCCTGCAGGTCGAAGATGACCTGCAGCAGGCGGTCGGTTTCGTCGCCGGCGAGGCGGTCCAGCGCACCGGTGAGCGAATCCAGCGTTGCCACGCCCTCGTCGATGCGCCCCGCGTATATCGACATGCGTGCCTGCCTGAGTCGCCAGTCGAAGTACGAGACGCCCGCCGGTGGTTGGTTGATCGACGCGCTGAGGGCCGCCGCGCGGCGGATGTCGCCGGCCTCGAGTGCCTCGTCCGAAAGCAGGTAACCGACCGGTCCGCGCAGCATCTCGAATCCACCGAGGGGCTTGTCCTCGCCGAACAGTTCGAAGATGACGGGCTTCAGGCCGTTGTCGCGAAGCGACGCGGCCAGCCGGGAGAATGCCTGGTTGGCGAGTTCCGGCAGGCCCACCCGCAGGCCCACGTAGGCGAACAGGGCGCGTTGTCCGACCGGCGAGTCCGCCATCCGGTTCTCCGCATGCTTGAGCCAGGCGTCGAAGTCGCCGACGAGCAGGTTGCCCGCATTGCCGAGCGCCTGCGCCAGGGCGAGATAGCTGTCGACGAGGTCCCGGCTGGCGACCTCGATCAACGGCCGGTGCATGGTGGCGGGCTCGATGCCGAGCGCCTGTTCCAGCGCCCGCACCCGGTCCGGCAGCAGGCCGCCGCGGCGCGCCGCCTCGGCGATGAGGGCGAAGCGCTCGCGCTTGAGAGCATCGTCCAGCGAGCGGGTATCGATATCGACCGCAGCTCGGATGACCTCGCTGGCCGTCATGGAGCCGCTGGCAAGGCGGCCGAACAGTCCCACCAGCTCGCCTTCGGGCGTGGTCACTGATGCGACCTGGCTGACCGCCCCGGCCGCGTCACCCGATCGGATCATCACCCGCGCCCTGGCGAGGTTCCAGTTGTGGTCGTCCGGGTAGTACTCGAGCTGGTAGCGCCGCATGGCGATGTTCGCGTCGACGAGGTCATCGTCCCACACGTACGTGGTGAATACCTTGCGACGCCAGTCCGCCAGGCGAACCGGCGCCGGGTCGTCCGAGAGGAGCAGCTTGCGCAGGATCGAGCGAGCCTCGTCGAACCGGCGCTGCTGCATCAGCGCCTCGACGCCGATCGAGCGGGCTTCGAGCAGGAAATCGTCCGGCAGGTCCGCCGGCAGGTCGTCGATGCGGGCGGCCAGTGCGGCCCAGTCCAGTTGCTGGCGGTATATTGCCCACAGCCGCCGCTCCCACTCGATCCATTCGTCGGTACGCTCGAGAGCCGGGCGCCCGTCGATGAGCACGCGCTCGGCGAGCCCAAGGGCTCCCGCGCGCTGCAGCCACCCGGCGCGTTCGAGGCCGTCGCTCAGCAGGTCGGCACGCGTGCCGCCGCGCTGCTCGTTCCGCGCTGCAGAGGGGCCGCCGCTGTCAAGTCCGAGGTTCAGGTCGAGCCGGAAGCCGGCATCGGAGTCCTGCGCCCGGCGCCGCGGCGACTGGTCGGCGCTCGAAGATGCGCCGGCGTCGATAGCCGGGGGTATCACTACCGGCGCCGGTGCCTGCTGGGCGAGCGCGGCGGCGGCGAACATCCATGCCGCCGCGGCCAGCGCGCCCGTCCAGCGCCCGGTCGGCGGGTGTCGCCGCACCGCGGCCCTGATGAGTGGAGGGCCTTCGCCCGCCACGATCAGACTTTTTCGCGAATCCGGGCGGCCTTGCCGGTCAGTCCGCGCAGGTAGTACAGCTTGGCGCGGCGCACGTCGCCGCGACGCTGCACCTCGATGCCGGCCACCAGCGGGCTGTGGGTCTGGAATACCCGTTCCACTCCCTCGCCGTAGGAGATCTTGCGCACCGTGAACGACGAGTTCAGGCCGCGGTTTCTGCGCGCGATGACCACGCCCTCGAAGGACTGCAGGCGCTCGCGCTCGCCCTCCTTGACGCGCACCTGCACGCGCACGGTGTCACCCGGAGCGAAGTCGGGAATGTCCTTCTTCATCTGCTCCTGTTCAAGCTGCTCGATCATGTTGCTCATCGTCTTTGCTCCGATTCAATCGATTGATCGTCCGGCGATCCGCCGTCCGCGGTTTCCAGTATCCGGCGCATCCGCTGATCCTCCGCCGCCGTGTCCAGAAGGTCCGGACGGCGCTCGCGGGTGCGCCGCATCGCATCTTCAAGGCGCCATTTGCGAATCGCTTCGTGATGGCCCCCGAGCAGCACCTCGGGAACCGGCATTCCGCGCCATACCTCGGGGCGCGTGTAGTGCCGGCAATCCAGCAAGGCGCCGGAGAAGGAGTCCTGCTCGGCGGACTCGGCATTGCCGAGCACACCCGGCAGCAGCCGTACCACCGCCTCGAGCAGTACCATCGCCGCCAGTTCGCCGCCGGCGAGGACGTAGTCGCCGACGGAGATCTCCTCGTCGACCTGGCGCTCGATCACGCGTTCGTCGATGCCCTCGTACCGGCCGCACAACAGGATGCGGTCGGGTCCGGCCGCGATCTCCCTCACCAGCGCCTGGTCGAGCCGTCGCCCCTGGGGCGACAGGTACACAACTTTCGGCTCATCGAGCCCGGCTCTCGCCTTTTCGATGGCGGCATCGACCGGCTCGGCCATCATCACCATTCCCGGCCCGCCGCCGTAGGGCCGGTCGTCGACGCGGCGGTATGCGTTGTCGGCGAAGTCCCTCGGGTTCACGAGATCGAGGGTCAGCAGACCGCGCTCGATCGCGCGACGCGTCATCCCGAACTCGCTGATCGCGGCGAACATCTGCGGGAACACGGTAACGACCGCCGCCCGCTTCATCAGAAATCCTCGTCCCAGTCGACCCGGATCACCCGCGCATCGAGGTCGACGTCGCGCACCGCGTCACCGGTGAACGGTATCAGCCGCTGCCGCTCGCCGTCGACCACCAGGACATCGTTGGCGCCGGTTTCCATCAACTCGCTCACGCTCCCGAGCTCGACCGACTCGAGGTTCACCACCTTCATTCCCACGAGGTCGTGCCAGTAGTACTCTCCGGCCGCCGCCCGCGCGAGGTGCCGCCGCTCGACGGCGATCACGGCCCCGACCAGGGCCTCGGCCGCGGTGCGGTCCTCGATACCCTCGAGGCTCGCGATCACCCCGGGGCCGTGCCGCTTTCCGTCCACCAGCCGCCTGGGCGTCCAGCAGCCATCGACACCGAGCACCCAGTCCGCGTAGTCCAGGATGCCCTCCCGCGGCCGCGTCCAGGAATGCACCTTGACCCAGCCGCGGATCCCGAACACCGCACTCACTCGGCCGAGTTCGACCAGGTCCGACCGTTCGTCCGTGGGGGGCGGCACGGCGGCCCCGCTCCCGCGGACTTCGCGGCCGGCGGCGCCGCTCAGGCGCCGGCGGCGCTCCGCGCCCGCGTCGCCTCGATCAGCTTCGCGACGGTCTGCGAAGGCCTGGCGCCGTTGCTCATCCAATGGTCCACGCGCTCGAGATCGATGCGCAATTCCTCCGCCTCGCCGGCGGCGATGGGATTGTAGAAGCCGACACGCTCGATGAAGCGGCCGCGCGGCGCGCGGCGCTGGTCGGCGACCACGATGTTGTAGAACGGGCGCTTCTTCGAACCGCCGCGGGCCAGCCGAATGGTTACCATGGGCTAAAAATACCTCGAAAACTCTTGCCGGGTGAAAAAACCGGCGGATTCTACCACAGGGTTTCGACAATTTCCCGGCCGGAACCGGGAGTTTCGGCCCCGGCCGACGGCCGCCGCCGCGCAGTTCAGAACCGCATTCCGGGCATGCCGCCGCGCCCCATCTGCCCCATCATCCGCATCATCTGCTTCTTGTTGCCCATCTTCTTCATCATTTTCTGCATCTGGGTGAACTGCTTGAGCAGGCGGTTGACGTCCTGGACCTCGGTGCCGGAACCAGACGCGATGCGTTTCTTGCGCGAGCCGCGAATCACCGCCGGAAAGGCGCGCTCGTGCGGGGTCATGGAGTTGATGATCGCCACCACGCGCCGGGTCTGCGCATCGCCCACCTGGTTGAGCGCGCCCGCGGGCAAGTTGCCCATGCCGGGCAGTTTGTCGATCAGGCTGGAGAATCCCCCCATCTTCTCCATTTCGAGCAGCTGGTCGCGAAAATCGGCGAGGTCGAATCCCTTGCCCTTGCGGACCTTGGTGGCCAGCTTCTCGGCCTTGTCGCGATCGATCTTGCGCTCGATCTCCTCGACCAGGGTGAGCACGTCGCCCATGCCGAGGATCCGCGACGCGACCCGCTCGGGGTGAAACGGCTCCAGCGCGTCCATCGCCTCGCCAGCACCGAGGAACTTGATCGGCTTGCCGGTGACCTCGCGCAGCGACAGCGCCGCGCCGCCGCGGGCGTCTCCGTCGGTCTTGGTGAGGATGACGCCCGTCAGCGGCAGCGCCTCGTCGAACGCCCTGGCGCTGGTCACGGCGTCCTGGCCGGTCATGGCGTCGACCACGAACAGGGTCTCGACCGGTTCGATGGCGGCGTGGATCCGTCGCACCTCGTCCATCAGGGCCTCGTCGACGTGCAAACGCCCCGCCGTGTCGACGATCAGCACGTCCCGGCCGCTGCGGCGGGCGTCCTCCAGCGCGTCGCGGGCGATGCGGACCGGATCCTGGTCCGGACTCGAGCGAAAGAACGACGCGCCGACCGATCCGGCGACGCGCTCCAGCTGATCGATGGCGGCCGGACGGTAGACGTCCGCGCTGACGACTCCCACCGATTTCTTGTGACGCTCGATCAGGAACCGCGCCAGCTTGCCGACGGTGGTCGTCTTGCCCGCGCCCTGCAGGCCCGCCATCAGGATCACCGCGGGGGGCCTGGCGGAGAGGTCCAGGGCGTCGTTGTGCGCTCCCATCAGGGCGACCAGTTCCTCGTGGACCACCTTGATCACGGCCTGGCCCGGCTGCAGGCTGTCGAGCACCTCGCGCCCGATCGCGCGTTCGCGCACCCGGTCGATGAACGAGCGCACCACCGGCAACGCCACGTCGGCCTCGAGCAGTGCGATTCGGACCTCGCGCAAGGCGTCCTGGATGTTGTCTTCGGTCAGGCGTCCGCGGCCGCTCAGTGTCTTGAACGTCTGCTTGAGTCGGTCGCTCAGCTTGCTGAACATTTTGAACTCCGGGAGGTACGGCGTTTGCTCGCACCGCGTGCGGCGCGCTTTGAACAGGTCGGGAGGTCGGATTATCGCGAATTCGGGCCCGCCTGGCCACGCCGAGTAGCTGCCGCGGACCGCGATTCGGCCGGACTTTCAATTTCACCGACGCCCTCTTACACTGCCCGCTGTTTTGTCGGCGGATATCCTGTCCGGTGCTGAGCTACCTGAACCATCTCTGGACCGTGTTCGCGGTGCTGTGCTACGGCGCCGCGACGTTGATGCTCCTGCGCGACCTGGACCGCACGGCAGGCCGGCCCGCGGGGCGCACGGGCCTGCTGCTGGTTCTCGGGGCCGCGAGCCACGCGCTGACCCTGATCGCCGCACTGTTCGGTGGTCCGTACGTGAACCTCGAACTCGGCACCGCCCTGTCAACGGCGGCGTGGGTGGTCATGATCCTGTTCCTGGCAGCGCTCGTCAGGCAGCCGCTGGCGACCCTGGGGCTCATCATCGTGCCGTACGCACTGGTGGTCGTGCTGCTGACGGCGTTCTGGAACGGTCCGCCGATGGCGATGTCGCATGCCGGGCCAAGCGCTATAGCCCACACGCTGATCTCGGTGGCCGCCTACGGCCTACTGGCGCTGGCGTTCTGCCAGGCGGTGGTGCTCCTGTTGCAGGAATGGCACCTCCAGGCGAAGCGCCCGGGCAGCTTCTTTCACTCGCTGCCGCCGCTTCAGACCATGGAACGCATCCTGTTCCAGGTCATCGGCATCGGTTTCGTCCTGCTGACAATCGCCCTGGTCTCGGGGGCGGTGTTCGCGACAGAATTGTTCGGCCGAGCATTCCTGTTCAATCACCACGTCGTGTTGTCGATCGTGGCGTGGCTGGCCTTCGGCGGGCTACTCATGGGACGTGCGACCCGTGGCATGCGCGGGCGTGCCGCGGCTACCTGGACCATCGTGAGCTTCCTGGTCCTCGCCCTTGCCTACTTCGGCTCCCGCTTCGTCCTCGAGATCCTGATCAACCGGGGCTGATGAGCGCAACTCGGGCCCGCGACATGGCCCCTGCCGGTGTGACACAATGTGTCGCCGGACACAGACACGCGCCTGTAGCTCAGCTGGATAGAGTACCTGGCTTCGAACCAGGTGGTCGGGGGTTCGAGTCCCTCCGGGCGCGCCAAATCACTTACTGATGCCGTTGCGCTGTCGAAAAATCGCAAGGAAGAAATCGTACGCCGCCATCAGGGAAACGACGATGACCACGATGGCGAGATCGAGGTGCGGCACTTCGACTATCACGACGGCCAGAAAGGCGACCATCGTCGCCAGCGCCACGAGGGCCATGATCTTGTCACTCATTAAATTCCTCGCTGAGCGGATTCGAATGTGGTATCGGGCACTCCGGCTACGAGATTCGCCAGCCAGCGCGCGGTTCTGAGCAGTCGCCCGTCGAAGTATCGCCGACCGACGACCTGCACGCCGACTGGGAGCCCGCGAGCACCCTGCAGCAGGGGCAGAGTCACGCTCGGCACGCCGGTGAGCGTCCAAATCGCGTTGAATCGGGTAGGGTCGATGAACTTGTCATGCAACGGCGCCTCACCCGGAGCGGCGGGAACGACAATGGCGTCGTAGCGATCGAATATCTCGCAAAGGCCCGTATACAGGATCTCGCGCCAGTTTTTCGCGGCGAGGTAGTCCGGTGCGGAAACGCGTCGGCCTCTTTCGATGAACTCGCGCGTGGCCTCGTCCAGGACGTCGGCGGCGCGCTCGGCATAGTGGCGCAGGCTGGCGGCCAGTTCCGCCTGGACAACCTGCTCGCAGGCTCCTACCGCCTCGGCGAATATTGGCGGCAGGTCGATTTCGTCGCAGTGTGATCCAAGAACGTGTGAGAGTTCGCCAAAGCCTTCGGCGCAATCGTCGTAGGTGTCGATGCCCGGCAGCGCCTTCAGCAAGGCAACGTGGGGAACAACCGGGGGAACTGCCGTGGCGATGTCCAGCAGGCGCGGCCCGGGGCACGCCTGCGTGTCGGGATCGCCGGGGTCGTAGCCGCTGATGACGTCGCCCAGCAGCGCCACGTCGGGGACCGTGCGTGCAATCGCACCGACGGTCGATACGCTCGGGGCCGTCTGCAGCGTGCCTGTGCGCGGCGCGGTTCCAAACGTTGGTCGGTAGCCGGTAACGCCGCAGTAGGATGCGGACTGGATCAGCGACCCCCCCGGGTCCGCGGCCACCGCCAGCGGCGTCACGCGCAGGGCCACCGCCGCCGCGCAGCCGGCCGCGGCGGCGCCTGCCGAACGCTCACTATCGTGCGGGTTGCGGGTCCGCGCCGCTACCGGAACGCCGCATTCGGATGTGGCCGCCTTCCCCGCCACGATTGCACCGGCGGCCCTCAGCCGCGAAACCACCCACGCGTCATTCGCGACCCGGTTGGCAGCGTCCAGTACATTGCCCCTTCCTGCGGGCATGCGGCGAACGTCGACGAGATCGCTGACAGCTACCGGCAGTCCGTGCAGCGATCCGAGCGGCCGACCGCTCTTGCGAAAGCTATCCATCGCCCGGGCCTGTTCGATCACGTCGGATGCATCGACATACGCCCACGCGTGCACCGGCTCTTCATGCGCCCCGATGAGTCCCGTGCACGCACGAGCGAGGTCTTCCGCCGACAGAGCGCCCGACTCGATCCGGTTGCGAGCCTCGACGCCGTCGAGCTCTGTCGGATCGAGCCGTCCCTTGCGAGCCGGCATGCCCTCAGCGACCATACAGCTGGTTGGGCAGCCAGAACACGATATCGGGCACCGTGTACATCAGCACCATCGCTATGAGCACCAGTCCAAGGTACGGAAAACAGCCTTTGAATATTTGCATCAGCTGGACCTGTGGTGGTGCGATGCCCTTGAGGTAGTAAGCTGCCATCGCCATCGGCGGCGTCATGAACGAGGTTTGCAGATTCAGCGCGACCAATATGCCGAAAAACAGCGGATCGATGCCGAAGTGCGGCAGAAGCGGCAGGAAGATCGGCACGAAGATGATGATGATCTCCGACCACTCGAGCGGCCAGCCGAGCAGGAAGATGATCAACTGGGCGATGATCAAAAAGGTGATCGGGGAAATGTCGAGACTGGTGACAAACTCGCTGATGATCTGCTCGCCTCCCAGATACGAGAAGACCGACGAGAAAGTCCACGATCCGACGAACAGCCAGCACACCATGGCCGAAGTGCGTACCGTGAGATAGACGGACTCGCGCAGCCGCTGCCAGGTAAACGCGCGGTACAGCACCGCGAGCAACAGGCCGCCGAGGGCTCCGACGGCCGCGGCCTCGGACGGGGTTGCCAGGCCGAAGAGAATCGCGCCGAGCACCGACAGGATCAGCACGGCCAACGGGACGAAGGATGTCAACATCTGCCACAGTACCTGCCCCAGCGTGATATCGCCGATATCCTCCTTGGTGGGCTTTGGCGCCAGGTGGGGTTGAAGCATCGATCGGCCGACGACGTACACCATGTACAGACCTGCAAGCACGAGGCCGGGAAGCAGCGCACCGGCATATAGCTGCACGATCGATACGCCCGAGGCCGCCGCGTAGACGATCAGCATGATCGAAGGCGGAATGAGAATGCCGAGACAGCCGCCCGCGCACACGACGCCGCTCGCCAGGCTGGTGTCGTAGCGCGCCTTGAGCATGGCGGGGAACGCCAGCAGCCCCATCAACGTCACCACGGCGCCGACGATGCCCGTCGCCGTGGCGAACAGTGTGCAGGTGATCAGCGCGGCGACGGCCATGGATCCGGGAATATGGCGCGCGGCGATGTTCAGGGTGTGAAACAGCCGGGCGACGATATTTGCGCGCTCGACGATGTAGCCCATGAACAGGAAAAGGGGCACCGCCGTCAGCACGTCGTTCGCCATGACCGAGTACGTCTGGTTGACGAACAGGTCGAATATGCGGTTGTTGAAGAAGCCCTCTACCCACAGTTCCAACTGTGTCCACTGGTCGGCCCCGGCCTCGACCGCCCGATCATAGGCGCGCCACATTCTCGCCGGGTCGAAATAGGCGTAATAGCCGAACATGATCCCCATCGCCATCAAGGTAAAGGCGATCGGGAATCCCAGCAGGATAATCGCCAGGAAAATTCCCAGCATTACCAATGCGATGACCGGATCGGACATGGTTTACCGATGCTCCTGGTGATGATGCTTTTGTTCGGCGGCCCTGCGTTCGCGCTCCTCCATCTCCGCCATTTCCGCAGCGCTCTCGCGGGCAAGAGCGACCTCGGTTTCCTCGATGTCTTCGGCGGCGCGCAGCCATTCACCGGTGCGCATGCACTGGATGCACCGGAATACCTGTGCAATCCCCTGGATGAACAACAGGACCCCGGCCGCGACGATCACGGTCTTGAACTGGTAAACGGGGATGCCGGCCGGACTGTTGACGCTGACTTCCATGTAGCGCCACGACCGTTCGGCGTACTTCCACCCCGCGGCGATCAGCGCGAGCACTCCTGGAAAGAAGAACAGGAAGTACAGTACGAACTCGATGCGTGCCTGGGTCTGGGGTTTCCAGAGCCGATAGACGAAGTCGCCGCGCACGTGTCCGCCGCGCGACAGGGTGTAGGCGCCGGCCATCATGAACAGCGTGCCGTAGCAGATGTAAGACACATCGAACGCCCACGCCGTCGGCGCATTGAGCCCGTAGCGGACGAAGACTTCGTAGCACACGCCGAAGGTCATCACGAGGATCAACCAGGCGAAGGCCTTGCCGAACCAGGCGGAAAGGCGATCGGCGAACTCGATATAGGCGATCATTCCGATTGGGCTCCCTGGGATCTTGTACCAGCACTCACGCGGACGGATGATGGCCGCAGCCGCCCGACACCCGCGCCCGGCAAGGTATCACCCGGCCGGCCGCAAGGACCAGTCGGGCCATGCATTTCGCGCCGGGGCCATCCGAAATGGCCCCGGTGGCGAAACGCCACCGGGGCCATGCTTGCTCAGGCTGCCACGGCAATGCCGACCGGCCGCAGCACGGACCATCCGGCAGAGCCGGCCGGCCTCAGAGCTTCAGCTTGCCGGGGAAGTAGTGGTCGTAGGCAAGCGCGTAGTCCGGCGCGTTCATCAATTCGTAGAACACGACGCGATCCACCCATTCGCGCTGGCTGTCGAGCACCTTCTTCATGTAGGCGTCCTGCTCCAGTTCCGGGATGATCTGGTCCCAGGCCTGCAGCTGCACGTCGAGGATGTCGGTCGACGTCCGGTGAACCGTGACGCCGTGGTCCTCCTGCAGGGTGCGCAGATCCTTGGAGTAGTTGTCGTAGCCGATTGCGGTGTTCGCGGTGCTCACAGCCTCGACCGCATACTCCAGGATGGCCTTGAGATCGTCGTCCAGATCGTCGAAGAAGTCCTTGTTGAACAGGAACTCGAAGGACTCGCTCGCCTGGTGGTACGAGGAGAGCATGTAGTTCTTGGCCACGTCCTGGGCGCCGAAGCGCATGTCCGACGACGGGTTGTTGAACTCGAACGCGTCGATGACGCCGCGCTCCATGGCCGGCACGATCTCGCCGCCGGGCAGCTGCGCCACGCTCATGCCCATCTTCTGCATGAGGTCCGCGGCCAGGCCCACGGTGCGGTATTTGAATCCCTTGACGTCGTCGGCGGTGGTGACCGGTTCCTTGAACCAGCCGAACGGCTGCGCCGGCATCGGGAAGCCCATGAAACCGTATACGTTCAGGCCCATGATGTCCTGGGTGAGTTCGCGGTAAAGCTCCTTGCCGCCGCCGGCGTTGAACCAGGCCAGCATGTGGGTGGCGCTGCCGCCGAACACGGGACCG
>Ga0079224_100013353_pt1 | contig 11435 bp, 10 predicted proteins | sample Stecom2015_FD_80414 | JGI IMG/M metagenome (GOLD analysis project Ga0079224, IMG submission 80414) | Agricultural soil microbial communities from Utah to study Nitrogen management - Steer compost 2015 | ecosystem: Environmental > Terrestrial > Soil > Agricultural land | place: USA: Utah...
ACCAAAGCCTTAGAGCTTCAGAAAATCATTAAAACTTTAGAAGAAAAAGAAGAGCGTTGGTTTGAGCTTTCTGCTAAAATGGAATAACTCCTTCGTTACTAAAAAAATAGTATAAATCCATTTTTTGTAAATCCTATCTTGTATGAACTCAATAAGGAATTTTAGGAAATTTCGGAAAAATTGATTTTTGTATTTCATTGTTTATCAAAAAAAACTATCTTTGCACCACGAAAATCAAAAGTGATTTAAATAAAATAAATAGCTGTTTAATAAATAGATACGTTATGTCTAAAACAATAGGTAAAGTAGCACAAATCATCGGACCGGTTATCGATGTTGTGTTTGAGGCTCAAAACGTAGAGCTTCCTAAGATTTATGATTCGTTAGAAGTAACCAAACCGGACGGTTCTAAATTGGTACTTGAGGTTCAATCACACATCGGAGAAAATATGGTTCGTACCATTTCGATGGACTCAACAGACGGATTAAGCAGAGGTGTTGAGGTTGTTGCTACAGGTGCACCTATACAAATGCCTATAGGAGACAATATCTACGGACGTTTGTTTAACGTAATCGGAGACGCTATTGATGGTCTTGAAAATCTTCCGAAAGATGGTGCAAACGGGTTACCAATCCATAGACCGGCTCCAAAATTTGAAGATTTATCAACTTCAACAGAAGTTCTTTTTACAGGAATCAAAGTTATTGACCTTATCGAACCTTATGCAAAAGGAGGAAAAATCGGATTGTTTGGAGGTGCGGGAGTAGGTAAAACAGTACTTATTCAGGAGCTTATCAATAATATTGCAAAAGGACACGGAGGTCTTTCAGTATTTGCGGGAGTTGGAGAGCGTACTCGTGAAGGTAATGACTTACTTCGCGAGATGTTGGAATCCGGTATCATCAAATACGGAGATGACTTTATGCACTCAATGGAAAACGGAGGATGGGATTTGACCAAAGTAGATAAAGAATTAATGAAAGAATCGAAAGCTACTTTCGTATTCGGGCAGATGAATGAACCTCCGGGAGCTCGTGCTCGTGTAGCCCTTTCAGGACTTACAATTGCGGAGTACTTCCGTGACGGCGCAGGAGACGGACAAGGAAAAGATGTACTATTCTTCGTGGATAATATCTTCCGTTTTACTCAAGCAGGTTCAGAGGTATCAGCTCTTTTAGGTCGTATGCCTTCTGCAGTAGGTTATCAACCTACTCTAGCAACTGAAATGGGAGCAATGCAAGAGCGTATTACTTCAACAAAAAGAGGTTCAATTACATCCGTACAAGCAGTTTATGTACCTGCGGATGACTTGACTGACCCTGCACCGGCTACTACTTTTGCTCACCTTGATGCTACAACAGTACTTTCTCGTAAAATAGCAGAGCTTGGTATATACCCTGCTGTTGATCCTTTGGATTCAACTTCGAGAATTCTTACCCCTGAGATCTTAGGAAAAGAACATTATGAGTGTGCTCAAAGAGTAAAAGCTATTCTTCAAAAATATAAAGAGCTTCAAGATATTATTGCTATCTTGGGTATGGAAGAACTTTCAGAAGAAGATAAATTGGCTGTTGCCAGAGCAAGACGTGTACAACGTTTCTTGTCTCAACCTTTCCACGTAGCAGAACAATTTACAGGTATTCCAGGTGTTTTTGTAGATATTAAAGATACCATCAAAGGATTTAACATGATTATTGATGGAGAGCTTGACCACTTACCGGAGGCTGCTTTCAACTTAAAAGGAACTATCGAAGACGTAATCGAAGCAGGACAAAAAATGTTAGCTGAAGCGTAAATAATTAATATTTAGCATTCAGAAATAATTCTTAAAGACAATCTGAACACTAAATACTGCAAACAGAATTTTATGAAATTAGATATCATATCACCAGAAGCATCATTATTTTCGGGAGAAGTAACTTCTGTAACTGTTCCTGGAGCAAGCGGAGAATTTCAAATGCTGAATAATCACGCTGCCATAGTATCTGTGCTTACCAAAGGAAAAGTAAAAATTGAAACAAATTCTTTTAACAAAAGTACTTCTCACGAAGACAGATTCCTTAAAGAAGGTAATAAATATGTGCTTATGATTGATTCCGGAACTTTGGAAATGAAAGATAATAAAGCTGTTATCTTGGTTGATTAAAAAGTTTTAAAATACCGAAAAGCCTCGCAATTGCGAGGCTTTTTTATAGCATACAATCTATCTATTTTCTTTAAGATTATTTAGTTTTAATTGAATTGTTTTCTAAAATCATATAGACTTGTATTCCAAAAAGCAATGAAGCTACAACCAAATGTGTAGTCTGCATTCCGAAAGGAAAATCTAAATAATACATTGCAACTCCCGACAGTACCTCTAATCCGAAAAGCAATACTATCCAGTTCATTTTAAAAAAACCAAGCTGGAGCTTTTTGTTTCGTAAAAACATATAAATTGCTACCCCAACTACCAAAAAGGTAAAAGTGCGATGTAAATAAAAATTAAAAGGAGGTTCAGTCATGAGCAAACTCATATCATCATATCCTAACTTCTTAATTTGGCTATCTACAAACTGTCTAACTTGAGTACCGAGTACAATTTGTATGAGACTAAACACTAAAGAAACCCATAATAGCTTTGAAAAAACATTATCTTTTTTAAGTTGAACAGATTTTGGCTTTACTAAGTGTAAGATATAAAGAATTACAGCTACAATCACCAAAGCCATAACCATGTGAATTGTAATTTTCACAGGATTCAATACAGAATACACTACTGTAGCTCCTAACCAAGCTTGAAATCCCATCAAAAAAACTACTAACCAAGACAGAAAAACAACTTTGATTTTTTCCTTCCAATAATAAAATGACAAAATTGCCATTATAAAACAGGCTAAGCCGGCCAAAGCTCCGCAAAGTCTATTAATATATTCTGTCCAAGTATGATATACATTAAAAATAGCGTAATCGTGCTTAGTATAAATTTCCCAATCACTCTCTTGAAATCTCTCCGTAGTTTTAAAGTCTTTTTTGGCGACTAACAGCTTTTCTTCGTGAATAATTACTTGTCCTTTCTTAAACTCTTTATTGTCTTTAAAAAGTAATTCTTTTTCGTGTGTTGGAGGGATATAATATCCGAAACATTTTGGCCAATCCGGACATCCCATTCCTGAACCTGTCATTCGCACCAAAGCACCTGCTACAATTACCAAATAAACCAAAACTAAAGCTGTTTTTACCGAAACAGAGAAGTACTTTTTCATTTTTATAAATGTGAGAAATATAGTACAAAAATACGACTTGAAATTCGTTTTTAGATAAACAACCGCTAAACTTTCCTTCAATTTCCGGAAAATAAAAAATCCGATAGTTAGTTTAACTATCGGATTTTTTAGAAAAGACTATAATTTTATTATTCTTTTGGTCCTCCGCTTACAATAATAAACTCTGACCTTCTGTTCATAGCATCTTCTTCTTCAGTACAGTTGTCTTTACAATCAACTTTCGGCTCATACTCTCCGAATCCTTTTCCTGAAACTCTGTCTTTGCTAACTCCTTTAGAAATTATATACTGAACTGTTGATTGTGCTCTACGTTCAGACAGTCTCTCATTATATAAGTCACTACCTTTACTATCCGTATGTGATTTTACAAAGATTACCATTTCCGGATAGTCAACCGTCATAACTTTTACAAGTTTATCAAGTTCTCTTGCTCCTTGTTCAGTAATATTGCTCTTATCAAACTCAAAGAAGATTGGATTTAAGATTACCTCTTCAGGTGTAACAATTACCTCAATTGGTGTTAACAAGATTACCGTTTCTGTTTTACCTCCTTTTTCAGAGCTTGCCAATACTACTGTGTTTGGCTCATAATTTGGCTTACTTGCTTGTAAAGCATATTCTTTCTTACACTCTGTATAGAAGTTTGTTGTTCCTTTTTGAGATGTAGTTTGTGTAGTAATGGTATTCTTTTTGTCATCTAAAATAGCAACATTAGCATCCGCAAGCACTTCTCCTGTTTTAGCATCTTTAACTATCACAAGAGCATCTCTTCCACAGATAGGATGTACATAATAAATTTTATCCTCACCTGATCTGTTTGAAGACACAAAACCAATTTCTTTATTTACGTTAAAAGTAAAAGCGAAATCATCTTTTTCGGTATTAACCGGTTTTCCTAAATTCACCGGCTGACTTGCATTTGGCTCTAACTTAAATACATCAAGTCCTCCGAAACCTTGTCTTCCGTTTGAAGCAAAATAAAGTATTCCATCATCCGTAATAAAAGGAAAACCTTCTCTTCCCGGAGTATTTACTTTATCTCCTAAGTTAACCGGTTTTCCGTAGCTATCTCCTTTTATTTCTACTTTCCAAATATCAGAACCTCCAAAACCACCCGGCATGTCAGAAGCAAAGTAAAGTGTTTTTCCGTCTTTACTTAAGCTCGGATTACCCACATTATATTCAGTGCTATTAAATGGAAGAGGTTTAATATTTGTCCATTTCCCATCTTTTTTCTCTGCACGATAAATTCCTACTTTACCAATTCTTGCATTAGCATCTTTATTTTTTTCTACTTCACCTTCTGCTCTTCCGTCTCTTGAAAAGAACGCTACTTTTCCATCAGCACTTACAGCCATAGGACCATCATGAAATTTAGAATTAAGATCCGCTACAGAAGTAGGTTCTGATAATGTTCCGTCAGAAGAATATACAGACTGAAAAATATCTAAATAAGACTCTCCTGTACCTCTTTTATCAGTTTTTCCGCTTCGGTTACTGGTAAAGAAAACAATATTATCATCTCCTAAAACTGCTCCGAAAGAGCTGCTTCCTTGTTTGTTTAATTTTGTTTCTGTTACATCAAACAACTTTTCTTTTGACTGTAAACTCGGAATATAATTCGGATTAGCTTTATGTTCTTTAGCTCTCGGGTCATTAGGGCTTAGGCTTGCAAACTTATCCATTTGCTTATTTGCCTCTTCGTATTTCCCTTTTGTTCTTAGGGCCTGAGCATAATTGTAATACGTTTCAGGATCTTTTTGTTCTTTTTTAACCGCTTGAGAATAATATTGAATAGCTTTATCCATATCAAACAGATGATAATAGCTGTCTCCTAATTTTTTATAGACATAATCATCTGCTTTTTTATTTTTTACCAATACTTCATATTCTTTGATAGCTCCAACATACTGATAGCTTTCAAACATTTTGTCTGCTTTTGCTGTATCTTTGTTTTGAGCGTATCCACTCAAAGCGACTAACAATCCTAAAGTAATATATAATTTTTTCATCTCTATTTTTCTTTTTCAGGTTAGAAATATCTCGGAGAAACCGATACTTTTTTCGGGAAATTCAAATCGAACAACAACATAAACTCATGCGAAGCAGGTGTTGTAAAGTTCAAATCTGAGACGATATGGTCATAAGCATACCCTAAACGTATATTAGGAGTAACAGCAAAATTCACCATAGCTCCAAAAGAGTCTTCTAAACGGTATGTAGCTCCAACTTCAAATTTTTCAAAAAACAAAAAGTTAGCCGAAACGTCAAGTGAAGTAGGGGCTTCAAAAGCCGATTTCAACATAAATGAAGGTTTAAATTTTGTGTTTTGTGATAGTTGGAATACATATCCCCCTGTCAAAAAGTAGTGTTGAGTCTCACCGGCAAATTTATATTGTTGCCCCGAATGTGTCACATCCAAGTGAGTTGCCTCAAGCATATTCGGCACAGAAAAAGCCAAATAGTAATTTTGCGTATAATAGAATAATCCAGCTCCTATGTTTAAATATGTATTATTCACATCTTTTTTAAAAGCAGGGTCATCAGGGTGCTGAGTATAACCCGGTTGAGAAATATCAGTAAATAATCCTATTTTATGAAAAGTAGCTCCGGCTTTAATACCAAATGCTAAACGATGTTCTCCTCCTAAGTTTAATGTATAAGAAAAATCGGCATAAACGTTGTTTTCTTCAACCGGTCCAATCTTGTCATTTATGGCAGAAAGCCCTAATCCTACATTTTTTCCTACCGGACTGTGGATAGAAAAAGTTGCTGTTTTAGGAGCATCTTCAATTTCAACCCACTGCATTCTGTACAACAACCCTACTGACAAATTTTCTTTTGAACCGGCATAAGCAGGATTCATAATATTCATATTATACATGTACTGCGTATAATGTGGATCCTGCTGTGCTTCAGCCTTAATGAACAGAAAGGCTAATGGAATAGTAAATAATAGTCTTTTCATTTCTTTAATTTGTTTTTAGTTAAAATTTTGGTTGTTTATGCACAACCCACAAAACCCTCTTTTAGTTGATATATATAATATTTAATTGGTTAATTCAACACAAAAAGCCACTTATCTTATTGATTTTAAGACCCGTGAGAATATTCATTTTCTTTCACAAACTCACTCTGCCCCTCAGCAATCCTCCAAAATTAAAATTTTTTTTTAAATTTTATACTATTGGCATAAAAAAATAAAAAATATTTGTATATGCTATGTTTTTTGCGGCTTCTTTCTGGCAGCAGGAAACAAAACATTATTAAGTATCAATCTGTAGCCCGGAGAATTAGGATGCAAATCCAATACTGTAGGGGCATCTCCCACCCTATGCTGATAATCTTCAGGATCGTGTCCACCGTAAAAAGTAAACATCCCCTTCCCTTTTGTTCCGTGAATATATCGTCCTTCTCCGGTTAGTTTCATCTCTCCGAGAATCAATATATTTGATTTAATCCTATCTCTTGCAAAAGCTGTAGTTTGCCCAAAAAATCCCTTTACGAGTTGTGTATGATTCTGACAAAGCATCGTTGGAATTGGGTCCCACTTTGCAGAGAATTCCATAAGAGTAAAATAATCTGCTTCCATTGGTATAGATTTAACCCGTTCTTGAGTAGTGTCAATATCAGAGAACTCATATATGTTGGGATTTCTCTCCAGAATATAATCTTTAAAAGCAAAAGTTTTCGAATAATCTATTTTAGATTGATAGTCTGCGTCACTCGGGTCTCCGTCAAACATCGGCTCACATATATCAACTCCTTCAGCCGATAGAGCAATATCAAAACTATCTGTAGCCGAGCACATAGCAAACATAAATCCTCCTCCAATTACATAATCTCGAATTTTTTTAGCTACATCTAACTTCAGTTGCGAAACTTTTTGATAGCCTAACTTAGCTGCCATTTCTTCTGCTTCTTTCTTTTGTTGTATGTACCAAGGAGCATTTCTGTAAGCTCCAAAAAATTTTCCATATTGCCCGGTAAAATCTTCGTGATGCAAGTGTAACCACTCATACATTAGCAACGCATCGTTAAGAATTTCCTCATCATAAACCTCATCAAAAGGAATTTCAGCATATGTCAGCACTAATGTAACCGCATCATCCCAAGGGTTTTTCCCTTTCGGGGTATAAACGGCAATCTTAGGAGCTTTTTCCAAAATCACAGTTTCCATATTAAGAGACGGACTACTGATTTCTGCCAGAATAGAATTTGCTTCTGCCTCAGAAAGTAATTCAAAACTCACCCCTCTTATTTGACATTCTTTCCTAATCTTATCCGTATCCGGAAGTAAAAATGAGCCTCCTCTATAATTTAAAAGCCAACTCACTTTATACTCTTGCTCTAAAACCCAATAAGTAATTCCGTAAGCTTTTAAATGATTTTTTTGAGACGACTCGTCCATCGGCAACAAAATAAAAGAAGCCTGAGCCTGCAAAAAGGTCAGTAAAAACAGACATCCAATAAATATTGATTTTGTGGACTTCATCAAAAATAAATTGCACAAATATAAAAAATAATCTATACCCGTTTAAGTTCAGGTTACTTTTTAAACATAAAATAGACTGCCAAAACAAGAAAAACAAACGAAATCAAATGATTTATCCGAAATGTTTCATTTTTGAATACTAAAAGGGTAAACAACGCAAAGACAAACAAAGTAACCACTTCTTGAATTACTTTAAGTTGTAATAACGAGAACGGACCTCCGTTGCCATGATACCCTATTTTATTAGCGGGAATCATAAACATATATTCAAATAAAGCTATCCCCCAACTAATCAGAATAATAGCAATCAATCCCAATTTCTGAAAACTTTTCCACTCCGAAAATTTCAAATGTCCGTACCAAGCCAATGTCATAAAAATATTTGACACTACAAGCAGTGCAATGGTTAAAACTCCTTTCATCAGTATCCGGAATTATTTTTTGACTCTAATCTGTAATCTATTGTAACAAATAAACCAAAAACAAGGCAGGAATAAAGTAAATCACAATCGTTCTTGCCCCATCATAATCTTTGGCAATGCGTTGTCCTAATAGCAGAAACAAAAGTGTCACACATGCTGTTACTCCGCTAATAAAAGCAATTTCCGTATTTTGATTAATCAGAATAGATAAAACACCAATCACAGCCAAAAAACCTGTAATCACTTCTAAAACAAGAACAAGACCAAGCGAAAAAGGAACTTTATCTTTAAGGAAAGTTTTTGAAAAATGAGACTTTAACCACTCTAAATTACCTTTCCAATCCAATATTTTATCCATTCCGGATTGTATAAAAGTAACAGCTAAAAAGGCTAAAATGATGATTTCGGTAATATGATTCATAAAACTATATTTTTTAAACAAAAATATGAAATTAAATTGACTGCAACAGACGAGTAAAATTTATTTGAATAAAAAACACAGATAATTATTTGAAAACAAAAAAGATAGTTGTACCTTTGCACTCCTTTTTTTGGCAATTTAAGGTTTCTTGAAAAAGGGTTTATTGTATTAAAAAAATGTATAACGCTTCTTTTGTCGTTTGCTATTAAAGAAACCTGACAGACAAGAGAATACAAATTTTAACTATCAGATTATGTCTGAACAAACACAAAACCCGGAAGAATTTTTAGCAAATTTTAACTGGGAAAACTATCAAGAAGGCATTGACAATGTTGATGCTAAAAAACTTAAAGAATTTGAGGAATTAGTTGACAAAACATTCATCTCTACTGACAACGAAGAGGTGGTTGAAGGAGTTGTTGTAAGAATCACGGACAGAGATGCGATTGTTGACATCAACGCAAAATCAGAAGGAGTAATCTCTCTGAATGAATTCCGTTACAACCCGAATCTTAAAGTTGGAGATAAAGTAGAAGTTCTTATTGATGTAAGAGAAGATAAAACAGGACAACTTGTTCTTTCTCACAAAAAAGCTCGCGTTATCAAAGCTTGGGATAGAGTTATTGCTGCTCACGAGTCAGGTGAAATCGTAAACGGATTCGTTAAGGCAAGAACTAAAGGAGGTATGATTGTAGATGTATTCGGAATCGAAGCTTTCTTACCTGGTTCTCAAATTGATGTGAAACCAATACGTGATTACGATCAATACGTAAACAAAACTATGGAATTCAAAGTGGTTAAAATCAACCATGAATTCAAAAACGTTGTGGTTTCTCACAAAGCTCTTATCGAAGCGGATATTGAAGAACAGAAAAAAGAAATCATCGGACAGCTTGAAAAAGGTCAAGTACTTGAAGGAGTTGTTAAAAACATCACTTCATACGGTGTATTCATCGATCTTGGAGGTGTTGATGGGCTTATCCACATTACTGACCTTTCTTGGTCAAGAATCAACCACCCAAGCGAAGTACTTGAATTAGACCAAAAACTTAATGTGGTAATCCTTGATTTTGATGAGGATAAATCAAGAATCCAATTAGGTTTAAAACAATTAAGTACTCACCCATGGGATGCTTTAGATCCGAACCTGAAAGTTGGAGATAAAGTAAAAGGTAAAGTGGTTGTTTTAGCTGATTACGGTGCGTTTATTGAAGTAGCGGAAGGCGTTGAAGGTCTTATCCACGTTTCTGAAATGTCTTGGTCAACTCACTTAAGAAGTGCTCAAGATTTCGTAAAAGTAGGTGACGAGGTTGAAGCTGTAATCCTTACTTTAGACAGAGAAGAAAGAAAAATGTCTTTAGGTATCAAACAACTTACTCCTGACCCTTGGACTGACATTACAGCTAAATACCCTGTAGGTTCTAAGCATACAGGAACTGTAAGAAACTTTACAAACTTTGGAGTGTTTGTTGAATTAGAAGAAGGAGTGGACGGACTTATCTATATCTCTGACCTTTCTTGGACTAAGAAAATCAAACATCCATCTGAATTTGTAAACGTAGGTGACAAATTGGATGTAGTTGTTTTAGAACTTGATGTTGAAGGAAGAAAACTTTCTTTAGGTCATAAACAAACTACTGAAAATCCTTGGGACAAATACGAAGACACTTTTGCTGTTGGAACTATCCACACAGGAACAATTGCTGAAATCGTAGATAAAGGAGCTACTGTTGAATTTAACGAAGATGTAGTAGCATTTATCCCTACTCGTCACTTAGAAAAAGAAGACGGCAAAAAACTTAAAAAAGGTGATACTGCCGAATTCAAAGTGATTGAGTTTAACAAAGAGTTCAAAAGAGTAGTAGCTTCTCACACGGCTATCTTCCGTGAAGAAGAAGAAAAAGCTGCAAAAGCTGCTGAAACATCTTCAAATCAAGTAGAAAAAACTACTTTAGGAGATATTGACGCTCTTGCTGAGCTTAAAGAAAAAATGGATAAAGAAAAATAATTTTTCATAATTGTTTTTTGGTTAAACAATGGTAATGCCTTTCGTCGTCATGGCGAAAGGCATTTATCTTTTCTGACAAACGCAATATTGCTTAGCCGGAAAAAATTGTATTTTTGAATTCTTAAAACACTGTCAAATGCAACAATTAGAGGAACTCCTGAAAGGAAAAGATTATATTAAATCTAACTTCAAGCTATCTAAAACTCAGCATTTATTAATTACAGCAAAAATAAACGGAATAAGCGGAAACTTTATCTTAGATACAGGAGCATCCAACAGTTGTGTGGATTTTCAGTTTGAAGAGTACTTTAAGCTCAAAACCCAAGAATCAAAAACTCAGGTAGCCGGAGCCGGAGCAGTAGGAATGCCTACAAAAATTTCCGAATACAATATTTTGACCATCGGAAGGTGGAAAGCCTATCAAATCAACATAGTTTTATTTGATTTAACCCATGTAAACGAAGCTCTTTCGTATGCTAAACAAAAACCCGTTCACGGAATTATAGGTGCTGACGTTCTTTTAGAAGGAAAAGCGATTATAGACTACAAAAACAGAAATTTGTTCCTAAAAAAACAAGATGTCCTCAAACGGAATTTACTCCTATTTTAATTCCTTCTCAAAATTTATTTTTTAACATTAATTCTGTAAAGCACACTATTCAGGTCTAATTACCACAAACTCAGAATATTGATGAAAGTATTGTGTTTTTTTATAATTTTAAATTTACATCAAATTATAAATTGTGAAAAATATACTATACCTTTTGTTTTTTATAGCGGTTAGCTATAAAACAACAGCACAGATAACCTATATTCCCGACC
>Ga0079224_100013354_pt1 | contig 11435 bp, 9 predicted proteins | sample Stecom2015_FD_80414 | JGI IMG/M metagenome (GOLD analysis project Ga0079224, IMG submission 80414) | Agricultural soil microbial communities from Utah to study Nitrogen management - Steer compost 2015 | ecosystem: Environmental > Terrestrial > Soil > Agricultural land | place: USA: Utah...
GAGACCATCGTGCGTTACACCCCCCGCAACGAGCTCCCGTTAAGCCGTCGGTCCTTCCTCAGCCGAACCGCTCTCGCCGTGACCGCGGCTACGGCCGGAGGCGGACTCCTCGCCGCCTGCGGCTCCGACCCGGAAGGAGGTGGTGGTGACTCCGGGGACGGCCCCCGGAAGCTGACCTTTCTCAGCCCGCTTCCGCTCGACACGCTGTCCCTCGCGCCCGAGCTGCTGGCGGACGCCGGCGGCTACTTCGAGAAGCACGGGCTCGAGGTCGAGCTGCAGGCCACGAAGGGGACGGCCCAGGCGATCCAGACCCTGCTCTCCGGCGTGGCGCCGATCGCCCGCGTCGGCCAGATCGACGCGATGACCGCGATCGTCACCGCCGGGCAGCCGCTGGTCGGTATCGCCATGCCGTTCCGGACCACGGCGTTGCGGTTCGTCTACAGCAAGAAGAACCACCCGCTGGAGAAACCCGAGGACATGGTCGGTACGACCATGGGCGTGCCCTCCGAGGGCGGCACCAGCGACAAGGTCGTCTCCCTCGTGCTGGCGAGCTCCGGCATCGCGCCCATCGAGGTCAAACGCCAGGTGGTGGGCCTGTCGCCGGGCACGTTCACCCTCGTCCAGCAGGGGCGGATCGCCGGCTATGTGGTGAGCATCGACACGGCCAACATCCTTACCGCACAGAATCCCGATGCGGGGGTGTTCGACCCCACCAAGTACGTCAAGTCGGACGGCCAGCTCTACGCCACCACCAAGGAGGGTCTCGCCAAAGAGCCGGACGCCCTGCGCCGGTTCCTGGCGGCGATCCACGAGGCGATGGCGTTCATGGTGGCCGACGAGAACTTCGACGAGACGATCGAGATCCTGCGTGGCAAGTACAAGTTCGCCACCCTCGACAACGACGCCATCGCCCGCGCGAGCCTCGGCATGCTGCGCGAGAGCTGGACCGGGGGCGACCCCAGCAAGCCCCTGCTCGTGATCGATGAGGCGGCGTGGGCGGCCGGATACAAGGAACTGACCGACGCAGGGCTCCTCCAGTCCGGCGAGGACCCCAAGTCCTGGTTCGACAACAGCCTGTTGCCCAAGTCGTAGGCCTCGCGGGCCGGCCGACGGCACGTATCGACGAAAGGAGCCGGATGTCCCCGGACAGCGCCGAGGCGGTCAGCGCGACCGCCGGAGCCCGGCAGAGCACCCGAACCGGGGCCGCCGGAGCGGCGAAGCTCGAGCTCATCGGTGTCGGCAAGGAGTTCCGCACGAAGCGTGCGCACACCGTCGCCCTGTCGGACATCAATCTGACGATCGACGACGGCGAGTTCGTCTCGATCATCGGGCGGTCGGGATGCGGCAAGACCACGCTGCTGCGCATGCTCGCAGGGCTGCTCAGCCCCACGACCGGACGGATCCTGGTCGAGGGCAGGTCGCTGTGGAACGGCACCAAGGTCGATACCTCCGTCGTGTCGCAGCTCGGCGTGGTGTTCCAGGAGGCGAACCTCTTCCCCTGGTACTCCGTGGCCGAGAACATCGCGCTCCCGCTCCAGCTGCGCGGGGACGACAAGGCCTCGCGGATGAAGCGCGCCTACGAGCTCGCCGAGCTCGTCGGGCTCGCCGGATTCGAACGCTCCTATCCGCGGGAGCTCTCCGGCGGCATGCGGCAGCGCGTCGCGATCGCGCGGGCGCTGAGCATCAACCCGAAGCTGCTGCTGATGGATGAGCCGTTCGGTGCCCTCGACGCGCTCACCCGCGAGCGCATGAACCTGGAGCTGCAGCGCATCTCGCTCGCCACCAAGGCGACGGTGGTGTTCATCACCCACGACATCAACGAGGCGGTGTTCCTCGGCGACCGCGTGGTGCACCTGACGCCGCGGCCCGGCCGTATCCACCAGATCCGCACGATCGATTTCCCCAAGCCGCGGAGCATCGACGTGCAGACCGAGCCGGAGTTCGGCGCGATCGTCCGGGACCTGCGGCACGCGCTCGACGAGGACGAGAAGAGGTGAGGGGCGTGTCCCGAGACCGATCCCGCAAGCTGCTGCCCTGGATCAGCACGCCGATCATTCTCGTGCTGGCCTTCATCGCCTGGGACGTCTTCGTCCGCGTCTCGGGCATCTCCGACGCCGTGGTGCCGCCGCCGCAGAAGGTGCTCAGCGAGCTGGTGACGGTACTGGGGACGGCGGAGACCTGGGAGCACGCCTGGATCACCACCTCGGAGACCCTCGGCGGCTTCCTCATCGCCCTCGTGGTCGGCGTCGTGGCCGGCGTGGTGCTGGGCAAGGTGCCGTGGCTGGAGCTGAGCCTCCGCCCGGTGATCGTCGCCTCCCAGGTGGTGCCGAAGGTCGCGCTCGTGCCGCTGTTCGTGGTGTGGTTCGGCTTCGGCATCACCTCCAAGGTGGTCATCTCCGCGATGCTCGCCTTCTTCCCGATCATGCTGAACACGCAGCTCGGCGTGCGGTCGGTGGACGCGGGCCAGCGCGAGGTGATGCGCAGCCTCAACGCCACCCGGTGGCAGACGTTCCGCCACCTGGAGATGAAGAGCACGCTGCCGTACGTGCTCGCCGGCATGGAGGTCGGCATCGTGCTCGCGATCATCGGCGCGATCGTGGGCGAGTACCTCGGCGGCAGCGAGGGGCTCGGCTACATGCTCGTGCGCACGCTCAACGACCTCAACGCCTCGGCGATGTTCGCCACCACGATCCTGCTGTCGCTCATCGGCCTGCTGCTCTACTTCGCGGTCAACGCGCTCAAGCGGTTCCTGATCCCCTGGCACGAGTCCGTGTACGCGCAGCAGGACCTCAACGGCTGACCGGAGCACCGGCTGACGCCCGCCCCGGGCCCGGACCGCCTCTCCCGCCGGGCCCGGGGCACCTCAGGGATCCGGCCGGGGGTACGGCACGCCGTACCCGGGGCGCGGCGGAGCCGGCCCGGTGCGGGGCTCAGGGCGGAACCAGGGTGACGCCCGGGAGAATCCCGATGGGCACCGGGGCGCGCCGCGGGCAGGGTGGAGGCATGAGCGAACTGCAGCCACACCCGATGAGACAGCTCCGGCGCGCCCGGCGCGGCCGCATCGTCGCGGGCGTCTGCTCCGGCATCGGCGAGTACGTCGGGGTCGACCCGAACATCGTCCGCATCGCCCTCGCCATCGCGAGCTTCTTCGGCGGCCTCGGCATCGGCGTCTATGCGGTCGCCTGGCTGCTCATCCCCGAGGAGGGCAAGAGCACCTCGATCGTGCAGGACCTGATCGACAAGCAGAAGGCGCGCCAGGCCGACGGCTCCTGGCCGCGGTTCGGCGACTGGCCGTCCGCGCCGGACTCGCCGGCCCCGGCGGGCACCTCCGCCCCGTACGGCACCGGCGGCGCCCCGGACGACCGGACCGCGGCCGCGCCCGAGCAGGCCCCGGCCGGCCCGCGTACCACCGGCGAGCGCCCGGGGACGGATGTCTGACCGCAGGCCCTCCCACCGGGGCCGCCCCCGTCCGGCCTGCGGGGCGGGACCGGGACGACCCGGTGGGGGAGCCGCGACCACGCGGGCGCCCGGCCCCGCCGGCGGTGGCGCCGCTCAGGTGGCGGCCGGCCGGTCCTGCATGCGGGCGATGACCCCGTCCTGCGCCCGGGCCCACCCCGGGTACAGCAGGGCGGCGCACACCAGCCCGCCCACCCCGGCGAGGGCGACCACCGGCTCCGGGCCGAGCCGCTCGGCCGCCGCCCCGCCGATGAGGATGCCCACCCCCTGGACGGCAAGCAGCCCCGACTGCACCAGCCCGAACGCCTGGCCCCGCCGCTCGGCGGGCACGCACAGCACGAACGCCGCGTTCGCCGCGAGCTGGTAGGCGCCGCCGATCCCGCAGACGATCCACAGCACCAGCACGACCGGCAGCGGCGGCCGCAGCGCGCACAGCACGAGCGGCGCGCAGCTCAGCATCGCCATCCAGCCCATCAGCCGCAGCCGCCCCGCGGGCGAGACGTACCGGGTGAACAGCACCGCCCCGATCACCGTCCCGGTGGGCAGCGCGGCCATGAGCAGCCCGCTCGCCACCGGCAGCATGCCCTCGTCCGCGGTGACCGCGGCCGCGTACGGCACGGCGATGCCCTCGGTCACCACGTAGAACCCGCACAGCCAGGCCATGAGCACGAGCGTGCGCAGCCGCCGGTCACCGAACACCAGCCGCGCGCCCGCGGCCGCCATGCGCAGCGGCGACGGGCGCGCCTCGCCGTCCCGGCACGGGGCGGGGCGGCGCCGTACCGCGGCGACGAGGATGAGCGCGGAGGCGAGGAAGGTGGCCGCGTCGAGCGCGAGCGCGCGGTACGGGCCCAGGTTGAGGATGGCGACGCCGCCGAGCGCGAAGCCGAGCAGCTGCACGCCCTGGTTGGTCATGTTCTGCAGCGCCGACCCGACCACGTACCGGTCCCCGGTGAGGATGTCGGGCAGCAGCGCGGCCCGGGCCGCGGAGAACGGCGCGCTCAGCGTCATCACGCCGAACAGCAGCGCGCACAGCACGCCGAGCGGCATGCCCGGCACGGCCATCGCCGCGACCAGCGCCGCCCGGGCCACGTCGCACACGACCATCACCCGGCGGCGCGCGTACCGGTCGGCGAGCCCGGCGAGCAGCGGGCCGCCGACGATCGGCGGCAGGTAGGTCAGCGCGTAAACCACCGCCGTGACCAGCGGCGACTCGGTGCGCTGGTAGACGAGCACGCCGAGCGCGACCTGGGCGAACTGGTCGCCGAGCAGGGACAGCCCCTGGGCGAACCACAGGGCGCGGAACTCACTTAACGCGATGACCTCGCGGTACGTCGCCCGGCCGTCGGATGAGGTGCGCTCCTTGTCGAGCCGTCGCCGTCGCAGCCGGCCGGACCCGGTGGCCGTCATGTGCCTCCGCCTGAATCGCGGGCGCGCGGCCCATCACTGACAGGTTGTGGTCGAGACGTAACCTACAGTGCCCTCTGACAGCGCGGCTTTGCAACCGGTTGGAGTCAGGCCGTTTCAAACTGTAATCGTCCGTGGTCGCGGCGATGCAGGTGGTAACGGACCGGCAAGCCGGGTAAATCCGGACTACCAGCCGAGTTCGTGGAGGCGCTCGTCGCTGATGCCGAAGTGGTGGGCGATCTCGTGGACGACGGTGATCTGCACCTCCTCGACCACGTCCTCCTCGGTCTCGCAGATCTCCAGCGTGGGATTGCGGTAGATCTCGATGCGGTCGGGCAGCACGCCCGAGTACCAGTTCCCGCGCTCGGTGAGCGGCACCCCGGTGTAGAGGCCGAGCAGTCCCGGCTCCGGCGGGTCGTCGACGACCACGACGACCACGTTGTCCATCAGCTTCGCGAGTTCCGGCGGAATCGTGTCCAGCGCCTCCGCGACGAGCTCCTCGAACCTCTCCCGCGAAACATCGATCACGCCGTCCATCGTTTCACCCCTGTGCGGGCCGCGCGAGACCGCGGCGCGCAGGCGAGAACGGCGGCGATCCGGGGTAGGCACAGGGGTGGATGAATCCGAAACGTCTGATCTACGACCTCCATGCGCTGACGCGGCACCGCGCGGTACGGCGGGCCGCGGCGATCCTCGCCGTCGTCGCCGTGGCCCTCTGCGGCGCCTGGCTCGGGATCACGCTCGGCTCGGGGGTGCGCACCGAGGTCGGCCCGGCCGGCATCGGCATGCGCCTGTCCCCGTCCTTCCACGGCGAGACCGTCCTCGACGTACGCCCGCTCGGCACGCTCGGCTTCGACACCCACGACGCCCCGCTGCGGCTCGACATGACCGTGGACGGGGTGCGCCCGGAGAAGGCCCAGGAGCTCCTGGAGAACCCGCGCTGGGCCGACCGGCTGCCGCAGCGCATCGAGGAGGACCTCCAGGAGGGCCTGTGGCGGCTCGGCGCCCAGGCGGCGGCGTTCGCGGTGCTGGGGGCCGCGCTCGCCGGTCTCGTCGTCTTCCGGAGCCTGCGCAGGGCCGCCTGGTCGGCGCTCTCCGGGCTGCTTGCGGTCGCGCTCGCCGCCGGGCTGTCCGCGGCCACGTTCAACCCCAAGGCGGTCTCCGAGCCCCGCTACACCGGGCTGCTCACCGGTGTGCCCTCGCTCGTCGGCGAGGCCGAGGCGATCGTGACCCGGTTCTCGGAGTACCGGGGCCAGCTCGCCAAGCTCGTCACCAACGTGTCCCGGCTCTACCAGGCGGGCCGCAACCTGCCGGTGTTCGAACCCGACCCGGACATGATCCGGGTGCTGCACGTCTCCGACATCCACCTCAACGTGGCCGCGTGGAACGTGATCAAGTCGCTCACCGAGCAGTTCCAGATCGACTTGATCATCGACACCGGCGACGTCAGCGACCACGGCACCAAGGCGGAGAACAAGCTCCTCGACGAGATCGGCCGGCTCGGCGTGCCGTACGTGTTCGTGCGCGGCAACCACGACTCGAAGACCACCGAGCGCGCGGTCGCGAAGCACAAGAACGCGATCGTGCTCGACGGCACCGCGGCCACCGTGGCGGGCCTGCGCACCTACGGGATCGGCGACCCGCGGTTCACCCCCGACAAGTCGGCCAAGCCGATCCCGGACGAGAAGCTCGCCGAGATCGGCCGCGAGCACGCCACGCGCGTCGTCCCGCCGGAGTGGCCGCGTTCGACCTCCACCTCGGCGCCGGACCGCATCCCCGCCGACGTCGTCGCGGTGCACGACCACACCATGGGCCGCCCGTTCGCCGGCCGGGTCCACCTCATCCTCAGCGGCCACGTGCACGACCGCCGCACCGAGATGCTGCCCGGCGGCACCCGGCTCATGATCCAGGGCTCCACCGGCGGCGCGGGCCTGCGCGGCCTGGAGCACGAGGAGCCGACGCCGATCATGGCCTCGGTGCTCTACTTCGACAAGAAGAGCCACCGGCTGCAGGCGTGGGACGACATCACCCTCGGCGGCCTGGGGGAACAGTCCGTTCAGATCCAGCGTCACCTGGAGACCGACCCGGGGCGTACAATCAAGCCGGAAGCACCGGCCGGCTCGTCGCCAGCGAGCTCAGCCGATGCGACGGCGACGCCGTCCACGCTCGCGGGTTAGAAATCGCTTTGGCATCGAGGACCATCGTCCCCTATGCTTCAGTCGTCCCCGACGGGAAGGCGTCAAGGACAGGGCGGCAGCCCTAGCCCCCATCGTCTAGCGGCCTAGGACACCGCCCTTTCAAGGCGGCGGCACGGGTTCGAATCCCGTTGGGGGCACGGCGCGAAGCACACCAGAGAACTGGTACGCTAAACGAGCCGAACAACGCGGAAGTCGCAAACTTCCTCGACACAAGGTCCTGTAGAGCAGCTAGGAGTGCTCGCCACCCTGTCAAGGTGGAGGTCGCGGGTTCAAATCCCGTCAGGACCGCTCCCGGTAGGCGGAGCCTACCGAGGTCAGGTAGCTCAGTTGGTACGAGCGTCCGCCTGAAAAGCGGAAGGTCGGCGGTTCGACCCCGCCCCTGACCACCCGATCCGAGCAGGTATGACGCCCCGCCCAAGATCATGGGCCGGGGCGTTGTGCGTTTCTGCGTGACCGACCGCGCCACTACGACACCGCCGATCGGGAATTCGTACGGCACCGCCGCCTCCGTGACCCGCGCTCGCTCACGGCGTGGGCGCGGAAGGGCGGGGGCGTTCGTTCACCCAGGCGAGCGGTCGCGAAAACGCCGCGCGGGGCGGGCCGATCGCGGTCCGGGCACCGTGGGGCGACGGGACCGCACCGCGCGTTCTTTCCCGGGATGCTGCTGCTGGATTGCTTGTCGATGCGGCATCGGGTGCGCGAACGCCCGCCCGGCCGCGACGTGCCCCCGGCACGCGGTGCGGGGCGGGGCGGGCCGGTGGCCGGGCCGCACGTGGCTCCGCGCGACCGCCGTGGCCGTGGCGTGGGAAGGAATCATGCCGATGCGATCGCGGGGCCGGCCCGGTGCGGGGCTCAGGGCGGAACCAGGGTGACGCCCGGGAGACTCCCGATGGGCACCGGGACGCGCCGCGGGCAGGGTGGAGGCATGCGTGAACTGCAGCCACACCCGACGGAACAGCTCCGGCGAGCCCGGCGCGGCAGCATCGTCGGACGCATGACGCGGCCGCAGTGGGCCTTCCTCGCCGCGGGCCTCGCGGTCTTCGTGCTCGCGTACGCGTACCTGCTCGCCACGGGGAACACCGCGATCTCGGTGTCGCGGGATACCGGGGCGGCGAAGGCGTCGCTGTGGTACGCGATCCTGCCGCCGCTCGCGGCCGTCCTGCTGACCCGGGCCGTCGCGCCGCGGGCCCGGGTGCCGCTGCCGCTCGCCGAACCGCCGCACGACCGCGTGGCCCGGGAGGCCTGGGCGCTGGTCGGGGCGGCCGCCGCCATGGCACTCGCCGCGCCGTTCGCGCAGGGCGCGCTCTACCCGGTGGCCAAGCTCGTCCTGCTGCTGGCCGTGCCGCTGGTGGTGTTCCGGCTGTCCAGGGGCGCGGGGGAGAGGGCCAGGGCGATCCCGGCCCCGGTCACCTGGCTCGCCCCGCTGCCCGCGGTCGCGGCGTGGTTCCTGCTGTCGCAGGTGGGCCCGCTCGCGATCCCGCTGACGGGGCAACTGCCCGATCCGGTCACGCTCGCCATCGGCTCGCTGCTCACGTTCCTGACCGCGAGCCTGCTGGAGGAGGTCTTCTACCGGGGCTGGCTGCAGACGAGGCTGGAGGTGCGGTACGGCCGGTGGCCCGCGATCGTCGCCCAGGCCCTGCTGTTCGCCGCGATGCACAGCGGCCGGGTGGCCGCGGACGGCGTCCTGCTCGGCCTCGCCACGATCGTCGCCTTCCAGGGCGTGTTCGGGCTGATGCTCGGCTACCTGTGGGCGCGGTACCGCAACTTCTACGCGATCGTCTTCGTGCACGCCGTGACGAACCTCGTCTACGTGCCCATGCTCCTCGGCCGGGCCTGACCGGCCGGACGGCGGGTCACGCCGGCGGCGCGTCCGCCCACAGCCGCTCGCGCCGCGGCACCCGGTTTTCCCGCCCGGGGCCGGTCCGGGGGCCGCCGTGTTGCGAACCTGCGACGGACGACGATCCGGCCCCGGGCGGTTCCCGGGCCGCCCGCCGCCCCGCGGACGGCGGGCGGCCGGCGACCCCCGGAAGGCCGGCGCGGCGCGCCGTACCCGCGCCGGTACGGCGTGCCGCGCCGGGACTAGGTGGCGAGGAACCGCTCGTGGAAGACGCGGTCGGGCGGCACGGTCCCGGCGGTGGCCCGGGTGACCGCGTCGACCAGCTGCGGCGGCCCGCACACGTACATGTCGGGCACCTCCGGCGCCTCGGCGAGCGCAGCCGCGACCAGGTCGGCCGGGGTGCCCACCGGGCCGTCCCAGGACGGGCCCGGCCGCCACACGCACACCTCGTAGCGGAAGCCGGGCAGCTCGGCCGCGACCGCGTCCAGCTCGGCGCGGCCGAACACGTCCGCCTCCTCGTTCACCCCGAGGAACAGCCGCGCCGGGTGTGGCTCCTGCCACTCGGCCATGTGCCGCACCATGGCGAGCAGCGGCGCCAGCCCGGTGCCGCCGGCCACGAACCAGCGCGGCCGCAGCCCGGTCTCGTGCAGCCCGAACGCGCCCTGCGGCCCGTGCACCAGCAGCCGGCCGCCGATCCGGGCGTCCTGCCGCAGGTAGGAGGAGAACGCCCCGCCGGGCCGCAGCCGGATGTAGAACTCGAGCAGCCCCTCCCAGTTCCCGGTGTTGGCGAGCGAGTACGCCCGCTTCACCCCCTCCTCGCCGGGAACCTGCAGCTCCATGAACTGCCCGGGCTCGAACTGGGCGTCGAGGCCGCCCGCCTCGTCCTCGGCGAGCCGCAGCGTCAGCCGTACCGTGTCCCGGGCCACCGCGTCGAGCCCGATGATCTCGGCCTCGCGCACCGGGATGCCGCCGTACAGGATCCGTGACGACTCGTACGGCAGCGCCACCGCGAGCGGCTCCCGCGGCACGGTACGGCACAGCAGCACCTCGCCGCAGGCCCGCCGGTCCTCCGGCAGCGCCGCGGGGCTGTGCGGGCCGAGCTCGTACCCGCCTTCCACCACGGTGGCGCGGCAGGAGCCGCAGGTGCCGCTGCGGCACGAGGCGGGGAGCGCGGCCCCGGCCTCGGCCGCGGCCTCGAGCACGGTCTGCCCGGGCGCGCAGGTGACCTCGAGCCGCTCCCCGTCGACGGTGGTGAGCGTCACCGGGTGGCCTTCGGCCTGCTCACCGGTGATCCCGGTCTCGGCGATCGAGGTCATGCCCGCTCCAGGGCGCTCGCGAGGTCGGCCCGCACGTCGCCGATCACCCGCAGCCCGAACCGGTCGGCGAGCCGCTCGGCGAGCGCGGGGGTGAGGAACGCGGGCGGCTGCGGCCCGACGCGGATGTCCTGCACCCCGAGCGCGAGCAGGGTGAGCAGCACCGCGATCGCCTTCTGCTCGGTCCACGCGAGGGTGAGCGTGAGCGGCAGCTCGTTGATGCCGCACCCGAACGCATCAGCGAGCGCCATCGCGATCTTGATGGCGGAGTGGCTGTCGTTGCACTGGCCCACGTCGAGCAGCCGCGGGATGCCGCCGATCTCGCCGAAGTCGTGCCGGTTGAACCGGTACTTGGCACAGCCGAGGGTGAGGATCACGGTGTCCTGTGGCAGCGCGAGAGCGAGCTCGCGATAGTAGTCCCGGCCCGGGGTGGGCCCGTCGCAGCCGCCGATGAGGAAGAAGTGCCGGATCGCGCCCTGCCGGACCGCCTCCACCACGCGGTCGGAGACGGCGAGCACGCTGTCCCGGGCGAAGCCGACGGTGATGTACTCCTCCGGGCCGTCCTCGGTGAACCCGGGCGTCGCCTTGGCCGCCTGGATCAGCGGGGTGAAGTCGTGGTCGGCGATGTGCCGCACGCCGGGCCAGCCCACCGGGCCGGCGGTGAAGATGCGCCGCCGGTAGCTCGCGTGGGGCTCGATGATGCAGTTCGAGGTCATCAGGATCGGCCCGGGGAACGCGGCGAACTCGCGCTGCTGGTCGTGCCAGGCCCCGCCGTAATTGCCGACGAGGTGCGGGTAGGCCTTGAGCTTCGGGTAGGCGTGCGCGGGCAGCATCTCGCCGTGCGTGTACACGTTGATCCCGGTGCCCGCGGTCTGCTCGAGCAGCGCGGCGAGGTCGCGCAGGTCGTGGCCGCTCACCAAAATCGCCTTGCCCTTGACCGGGGTGACCCGCACCGCGGTGGGCCGCTGGGCGCCGAAGGTGCCGGTGTTCGCCGCGTCGAGCAGCTCGATCACGGAGAGGTTGAGCCGGCCGAGGCCGAGCGCCCGCTCGAACAGCTCGTCGGCATCCACGGGGTCCTCGGCGAGGTAGGCGAACGCCTTCTCGATCTCGGCGAAGATCGCCGGCGCCGACGTGGTCGGGCTGCGCAACCTCCACCTGTACGCGCTGAAGGGCATCTGCGCCTACGCGTACCACGCGTGCGTGCTCGGCCACCGGCGGCCGGAGATC
>Ga0079224_100013355_pt1 | contig 11434 bp, 12 predicted proteins | sample Stecom2015_FD_80414 | JGI IMG/M metagenome (GOLD analysis project Ga0079224, IMG submission 80414) | Agricultural soil microbial communities from Utah to study Nitrogen management - Steer compost 2015 | ecosystem: Environmental > Terrestrial > Soil > Agricultural land | place: USA: Utah...
GGCCGTTTGTCGGATTCATCACGAAATTGACGATAACTGTTGCAGGGGCCTACACTCGACGTACGCAAGGTTTGATGGTTACGGATGAACACCGAGCCGCCCTCCCGGTAGCCTCGCACGGTTCGGGGCTCCCTCTCCGTCTACAGGCCATTGTTCGCTCGAAGTTATCGACACGGAGGATTGAACAATGCTGAATCGGATGCGCCTTCAGGAGTGGATCTATCTCGTCCTGATCGCGGTGGGAGTCGCCGTCGCCGTCTACTACATCATCGATGGGCGCGCCATCAATGGCGTGCTCGTGTTGGGCGGGATCCTGATCGGCACCTTCGTCCTGTATGGCGCCCGGGAGGATTCGCAGCCAATTGACCGCCGCCGGGATCGGGCCGCCCGGGGGCTCAGTGATGAACGCGCCTGGTTGCGCGCGGGAGTGATCGCCGGATTCGCGGCGACGATCGTGATGACGATCGTGCTCGTGCTCGGTTACGTGATAGCCGACGCCTTTGCCACTGACGGCGGCAGCACCTTCAGCGACTGGCTCTACGGGTTGACTCACAATCAGCTCACCGACAATACCTTCGAGCTGCCGCTGGTCGCCTACAGCACCAACTTGCTGGCCGGCGTGATCTGGGCGTTGATCTATGGCGCGCTCTTCGCGCACCGCCTGTCGGGGCCGGGTTGGTGGCGGGGGATCAAGTTCTCGTTGATCCCCTGGTTCCTATCGCTGGTGGTCTTCTTCCCGGTGCTGGATGCCGGCTTCTTCGGCGCGGATCTGGGCGCCGGGCCGCTGCCGGTCATCGGGAACTTGATCCTGCACCTGGCGTATGGCGCCGTGCTGGGCGTGGTCTACGCCTTCGCGATCCACCCGGAGCCGGTCCCGGGGCCTGATCCTCGCCTGGGCGGTTGGATCGACCAGGGCCTGGCGATTGGGCTCGCCAGCGGGCTGATGTTCGGCCTGATCGCTGGTGCGCTGGCCGGATTGGTCCTCGAGACCGGCCATTACTCCTCGACCGAGGTGACTCTGGCCGGGGCCATGGCGGGTGTCTTCGGCGGAGCGATCATCGGACCGCTGGTCGGCCTGGAGCTCGGCTCGTCGGCCGGAGCCGCCCGCCCGAGTTAGCGACATCACTGCCCTTCTTTACCTCGGAGCCCTCGCCGGCACGCCACGGCGAGGGCTCCATTTATCTGCTGGTCGCCGATGCGGGCAGCGGTGGGTCCCGCCTGGTAGCGAATGGGGCGATGCCCGGCCTGATGCGGTGGCCGGCGCCCATCCACCCACGGATGTGCCCAGGGTATAGCCTATTGCATATGGAGGGGCATCACTTCGGCGCATAGGCTATGAAAGTGAACCTGTGAACCTGCCGAAGGGAGTTCTGAATGTATATCGGTGGCGGAGTTCTTGCGATTATCCTCATCATCCTGCTTCTCATCCTCATCTTCTAGCGACCTATCGTCGCATCATGATGAGCCTCCGAAGCGCACTCCTGTATGGGAGTGCGCTTCGGTGTCTTGCCCGGAAGCTGCCGACGAAACGCGCCACGGCAGCCAGTTCAGCCGTGCTGGTCACACCTTTTGAGTGCCGGGGCCGTGGGGCGCGAATATGAGAAATGGAAGCGCCACGTGCAGATCAGCCCCGATGCGGTAAAGGCCCTCGCCGTCAGCGCCGTGAAAGACTCGGTGGAGTCCAACCTGCTGCACTGGTCGGCGGCGGTCGCCTTCTACGCCGCCCTCTCATCCGCGCCGCTGCTGCTGGTGGGGCTCATCGGCGTTTCCTTCTTTACCGATGCTGACTGGGCCGCCGGGCGGCTCGCCTCACTGCTGGACAACTTCCTGCCGGACCAGAGCGATCAGCGGCTGCGCGAATTCGTCTCGAATGCGGTCGCCTCTCGCAGGAGCGTCGGCGCCTTCTCGATCGTCATCTTCATGTTCAGTGGCACGCGCGTCTTTGCCGCGCTGACGCGCGCCCTGCACGTCATCTACCATCAGGAGTCGGAGCGCCAGTTCCTGCGCGAGCTGGCCGCGCAGGTCGCGATGCTCCTGACGATCGGGCTGCTCTTTGTGCTGGCGCTCAGTTCGCCGTTTTTTCTGGGCTTGCTGTCGGACGCCGTCGCCTTTCTGCCGGGCGGCGAGCAGCAGGCTGCCGAGCGGATCATCGCTGGCGCCGTGCAGGTCGCCTTGCTCTTTGGCGCCTTCGCCCTGATCTACCGCTTCATTCCCAGCACCGAGGATGGCTGGCGCGCGCCGCTGATCGGCGCAGTGGTGGCGACCGCGCTCTTCGTCATCGTGCGACCGCTCTTTATCTTCTACCTGGAGCGCTTCGGCGAGCAGGACGTGGTCTACGGGTCGCTGGCCTCGCTCGTCGTCCTGCTGATCTGGGTCTGGATTGGCGCGGTCATCACCCTCTTCGGCGGCGCCGTCGCCAGCAATGCCCGCAGGACCATCCCGTCATCGTCCTGAGCGCACCATCGCGATCTCTACGTATGAACCTGTGACGTTTGAACTCGTGATGTCCCCACGGGGGGACGATCGTGGTTACCATCGAGCCAGGCAGTTCCCCGGATACCGGTCGACGGGCGTGCGCGGTTCCTATCACGGGTAGCACCGACGGAAGCGCTCCAGCACCAGCGGCATCGCGGGGTCGAACTCGCGGCCGATGGCTGGCAAGGTGCGGCGGAAGTAGCGCTCGTGCGCGGCGTACCAGGATTCCCAGGTGCGGTCGTCCTCGCCCTCGTCGTAGGCGAACTGCGCGTCGACCTCATTCATGGGCATGATCCGCACCTCAGTCGTCTCGATCACGCAGGCCGGCGCACCGCGGCCGTCGAGGACGATCGAGAGGTCTCCCGGCTGTGGCAGCGGTTCGCCCGCCGCCTCGTAGGCCCAGACCGAGTCGCAGGTAGCCGTCTTGCGGCCATCCATAACCAGCGCCAGCAACTCGTCGGCTAGCTCGGGCGAATCGCCGAAGCTCCAGGAGGGCGGCGGCTGCTCCGGCGCGCCTGGCCCCAGCGCGGCTCGCGCAGTGCTCCAGAATGCCGCGATCGGCTCCATTTCCATTTATCCTTCCCCGGGCGCGCGACCTGCCCCGACGATCGTCAGCTCGATGAACTCGTCAACCCCGATCAGCTGCAACATCCAGCGCACCAGCTTGGGCACCCGGCGGCGGCCCTCATCCGGCGGGAGCGTCCGCAGCTCGGACAGCCAGAGGCGCTTGCCGCGATGAATCATCCAGCACTCCCCAGCTGCACGGACATTCTTCAGCCAGTCCACATCCGAGCCATAGGTCAGCACGATCGTCATTCGGTCGCCATCGGGGAAGACGTTCACCGGCGTGCGGTAGAGCCGGCCGCTGCGCCGCCCCCGGTGGACGATGATCCCAAATGGCGGGGCGAACCCGGCGATGCGGAGCAGCACGCGGTTGGTGGCGTGCCGGTTGAAGCGGGCGAGCGCTTGCGGTAACGGCATCGCAATTGCCTCTCACTCGCGGGAATGGCGGTGTCCGGTCGTTCAGCTTACTCGCGCCCGGCGGCACGCGCCAGCGGTCGCGAAATCGACGGGGTCGGACGCGCCTCGCGAACCGTTAGTACCGCGAAACAAGTTTGTTTTCCCGCAGCGATTAGGTCTGAAAGTCTATGCCCTGACTAAACGTAGGGTACCAATGGCGGATGCCCTCGCAAGGGCACTCCCCTTAGGGTCTGTACCTGAAATTGCGCTGTTCTTATGTATTGGCGAAATCGAGGTACGGACTTGACAACCCGATTCGCGACCCTCCAGACATTCCGGCTGCTCGCGCTCACCGTACTGGCCGTCAGCACGGTGGCATTCGGCATCCTGCCCGGTCTCGGTGAGGAGAGCCCGGGTGATGCGCTCACGCTCAAGATCAACGAGACAGTCGAGGCGCTCTGGGAACGTTCGGACGGGCCGGTGTTGCGGCAAGACGTCGATCGCGCCTGGCTGTGGGGGCCGAGGCCGATCACGACGTCTACCGAGTTCTACCCGGACAGCTCCTCGGGCCTGCGCACCCTGGTCTACTTCGACAAGGGTCGGCTCGACGTGCTCGACCCGGAAGCCAGCACCAGCGATGAGTGGTACGCCGTCGGTGGCCGGCTCGTTGCCGAGATGCTGGCCGGGAGCGTCCAGCTCGGCGATAGCTTCTTCGTCAAACGCGCCACTCCGGCCATCCCGCTGACCGGCGACTTCGACCAGCCTCTGCCGGTCACCTACCAGACGCTGGCGCCCTACTCCTCGGTCTGGAGCGGTGATCAGGACGAGCCAGGTCGGCTCGCGCTGCGCGAGCGCCAGTCCAGCCCACGCGCTGGCGAGGCCGTCACCGCCAAGCTCGGGGCCGATGGCTGGATCAACCGCAACTCCGCCGCCGACCACGGCGTGACCTACGGCTCCTTCGACGAGACGACCAGCCACAACTACGCTAGCGTCTTCGAGGAGTGGGTCGCCGCCCAGCCCTACCATCCGCTCTACCTGCTCGGTCACCCGATCAGCGAGCCGTACTGGATCGACACGGTCGTCGACGGCGAGCCGCGCACCGTGCTGGTGCAGGCCTTCGAGCGGCGCGTCCTGACCTTCACGCCCGGCAACCCGGAGGGCTACCGGGTCGAGTCCGCCAACGTCGGCCGCCATTACCGCACCTGGCGCAACCTCCCTGAGATCACCGACCCTGAGTACATGCCGCTGGCCGCTGGCGTGCCGTTCGGCGAGGAAATCGTCGGCGCCGCGCTGGCCTGGGACGTCGATCCCTTCATGCTGGCCGCCGTCAGCTTGGTCGCCTCCGATGGCGACCCGCGCGACGTCAGCGGCAACGGCGGGCGCGGCCTGCTGGCCGTGCATCCGCAGCTGCATGACATCCCGTCGCTCGAGGCGCTGGTCGACCCGTCGCTGAACGCCGACAACGGTGCCCGCGCCCTCAAGTTCTGGTCGCCGAATGGCGCCGAGAGCTTCGACTGGCGCGGTGTGTTGGCCAACTACTACAGCCACGGCAACGTCGACTGGAACGACCCGGCGCTGGAGCGCTTCGTCCACGACGTGCTCGAGGCCTACGGCGACCTCAAGGAGCAGTACCCGCGCCTGGAGGCCGAGCCCGTGGCGGAAACCGCCGCGGCCGAGCCTGGCTCGTGGGAAGTCTGGGGCGGGGTGCTGGATGTCGGCCCGGCTGCCTACTACGACCCCAGCTACACGACGGACTGGTGGGTGCGCACCCAGAACCTCTATGCCAGCAAGGGGCTGATCGCCCCCGGCTACCAGCCAGACCCGAACGGCTACTACTGCGTGCGCCCGGGCTACATTCCCGGTGAGCGGCTGCGGCTGCGGGCCAATGGCGTGACGATCACCTGCACGGTGGGCGACATGGTGGCCGATCACGATCTCTACAACTGGCTGCTCGTCTCCAACTGGTCGATTGAGCTGAGCTGGACTGCCTTCACGGCGTTGGGCCTGCAGCACCACAATTATGTCGAGGTCGATTACCCCGGCACCTGGGCCAAGCAGCCTCCGCCGATCCCGCCGCCCGCGCCCAGGCCGGCCGAGCGACCGGCTGCGCCAGCGCCGGATAGCCAGGCTCCGGAACCGGTCCCAACCGAACCGCCGGTCGAGCAACCGGCCGATGAGCCGGCCGAGCCGCCAGCCGAGCCATCCGCTCAGGCGGTTCCGGCCCGCCCGGAGGCCCCGCCGCCCGGCAGTGGCTCCAGCGACCTGGACAGCGCGCCGCCGGATGACGGCGACGAACCCGATCCGTCCGGCTAGATCGCAGGCAATTCTCGCTGATCCCCGTTGCGGGCTGATGCAGAGGCGTCAGCCCGCGACGGCGTCACCGGCCAGACGCGCGAGCCGGTCCGCCAGCCGCTGCATCCGCTCGCGCAGCGCGTCCGGCGTGATGATCCGGAAGTCGCAGTCCAGGTTCACCAGGAAGCGGCAGATCTCATCGAGGTTGTAGGTCGTGCAGCGGAACAGCGTGCCGCCATCGTCGCCCTCGCTGACCAGTCCCCGAGTCGGCGGGATCTGATCCCGGGCCGCGAACGGCGGCAGGTCCAGCCAGACCTCGACGTCCCAGGTGCCGGGCATTGAGGCGATCGAGCGCTCGGCAAATGCCATGCAGTCGAACCCCTCCGGCGGCTCGAAGTCGATCTCTAGCACCCGGTAATGCTCGATGCGGTCCAGCCGGAACATCCGCAGGTCGCGCCGCAGGTGGCAGTAGCCGACCAGGTACCAGCGGCCGATCAGGTAGACCAGGCCGTAGGGATCGACCTCGCGGCTGGCCGGCTCCCCGCGCCAGGGGTGGTAGTCCAGCCGCACCCGCTTGCGCCGCCCGGCCGCCGTCGTCAGCCCGCCGAGCTTGCGGCTCTCGACCTGCGTCTCCGACTCCGGGTAGGCCACGCTGACCACCTCGCGGATAGCCCGCGCCTGCTCGCGTAGCGGGATCGGCAGTACCCGGCTGAGTTTGGAGCTGGCGCTCTCGGCCGAGGTCTCGTCGATTGTCAGGCCCAGCCGCCGGCTGAGGAGCAGCCCGAGGTTGACGGCCAGTGCCTCGTCATCGGTCAGCATCAGCGGTGGCAGCTTGTAGCCGGGACGCAGCCGGTAGCCGCCGTGACGCCCGCGCGTGCCTTCGACCGGCACGCCTAGATCCTGCAGCGTCGTGATGTAGCGGCGCACCGTCCGGCGGTCGACCTCCAGCCGCTCGGCCAGCTCGGCGCCGCTGATGCCCGGCCGGGCCTGGAGCAGTTCGAGGACGGTCAGGACGCGGCTCGTCGGTTGATACATCTTGGAGGCTCCGCCCGTTCGCGATCGGCGCTCTATAGGGCGAAATCTATCCTGTTTCGGCGTCATAATCGAGGATGCCGCCGCCCGACGGCGCGGTCGAACGTGGCGGCAGGATTCGATCATCCGGTGACGGCGCAGCGCCGGGGACGACTCACCGGCGTTGCGCGACGTGCAGAGGAGCACTCTCATGGCGACGAAGCTGTGTCCCGAGGTCCGCGCGCTGCTGGAAGCGCCGAACTACGCCCACCTGGCGACCGTGGCGCGCGACGGCTCGCCGCGCAGCGTCGCGGTCTGGGTCAACCTGGACGGCGACCACATTCTGATCGGCACCAGCCACAACTCGATGAAGGCGCGCACCACCCGCCGCGAGCCGCGCGTAGCCCTCTCGATCGTCGATCGCGAGAACCCCTACAAGACGGCGATGATCCTGGGCCGCGTGATCGAGCAGCGTGACGACGAGGATGGTACGGTGATGAACGCCACGGCCCGCAAGTACACCGGCCAGCCCTACCCCTGGAACGGTCCCGGCCGGCGTACGCTCGTGATCGCGCCGGAGCGCGCCCTCTACTTCGAACTGCCCTTCACCCACAACCCCGCCTGATGGCCGCTGCCACCCTGATCGGTTAGCCATACCCGCGGTTCACGCTGGAACTACCCGGCAACCCCACGCATCCCGGACCCAGAGGTACTCGTGGGTCCGGGATGCGCACTTCGTGCGAGCACGTGGCTGTCATTGAGGGATCGGCATCGTCCGACCAGGACAGGCCGTCTCACCCTGTCAACACATTTCCGGCCCGGCACGAATTAATGAGGGCGAAAGTCAGCCTATTTGGGTGTGAGGATGGATGGCGACGGTATTCGATGGCGATCAAAGGAGATGACAGGTGCCATCACGATCCGAATTGCAAGCCGCGATCGAGCAGGCCCGCCAGCGCTTCGACGCCGCGACGCAGGGCGTGGACAGCGCCACTCTCGAAGGCAAGGCTGTCTGCGGGGTGTGGACCTCTCGCGACGTCGCCGGCCACGTGGCCGACTGGAATGGCGAGTTCATCGCCGCAATCGAGCATGCCCTGGGCGGCCCGCCGCCCGCCGGTCAGCCGATCGAGGACGGCGAACTCTACAACACCACCAAAGCTGGCGCTCGCGCCTCCCAACCCTGGGACGAAGCCAAGGCCGACCTCGATGCGTCCTTCGACCAACTCGCGTCCCTCCTGGAGCGGATCAGTGACGATCAGCTCAGCGCCCCGGCGACGCTGCCGTGGGATGTCGAGGCGACAGTCGCCGAGTTGATCGCCGACGCCGCCGGTCACGCTGGCGAGCACGTCGCCGACCTCGAAGCCAACCTCCGCGCCATGGCTGCCTAGCTCGCCCCGCGCAGAGGCATGTCCCGAGCTCATCGACGGATCGAGCCGCCCCGTCGAGCCGTCCGGGCTGGTCCCGGACACCGCGGGAGCGTCCGAGCCTCGACGAGCTCGGGACTCACCATGTCTGGAACCCTAATCTCGGTCGAATTCCCCAAACGCTAAACGCGCTTTCATCTGGCGCTCATGTTTACCTGCGACGATGGGTGCAGAACCGACCGACGAGACCTCATGTCCTAGATTCCCGGAGGCCTGGCTGATGCGCGCCCTCGTCACTACCCTCAAGTTCCTGGAGATCACCCCGTCGACACGTGCGCAGGTCGAAGTGCTCGCCAGCAACATGGCCGCGATCGACGGCCTGCTTTCCACCTGCTGGCTGCGGGGTAGCGGCCAGATCAGCCTGGTGCAGACGTTCGAGTCGTCCGCCGCGGTCGACGCCTACCTCGATGGCCCGCGCTTCGCGGCGCTGGGCCGGCTTCCTGGCTGCCAGGATGTCTTCGCCGTGCACTACGACGTCGCAACCCAGCTCAACGACCTCTCGGCCTTCGGGGTGCCGGTCGCGGAGCGCGAGCACGTCCTCGTCTGATCGCCGGCTGCCGCGTGGCAGCCGGCGTCGAATGCGGATCAGGAGTGTCAGCGCGCTGCGCTCACGCGCTCGGCGGCCCGCTGCCTCGCTAGCTGAGCCGGGATGGCCTGACGAGCGGCAATGCGCACGCCGATTGGCTTGCTGAGGCGGTCGAGGTCCTGGCGGCGTAGCGTTACAACGTCGTTCGGCGAGCCGGCGCGGAAGCGGATCAGCGGCTCGCCGTCCAACTCGCGGTCGATGTAGACCGGCATGCGCCAGAACGCGTCAAACGGCGGCAGGCAGCCGGGGTCGCTGTCCGGGAACGCGGCGTTCAGCACAGCGCGGTCGACCAACTCGACTTGATGCCCGGCGAACGCTCCCGCGATCGTCTCCCGGTCAGCCGGCATCTCCGCGCGCATCACCAGCATCGACAGCTGCCGGTCGACGAAGAGCGGTACCACCTGGACGAGCGGCGCGCTGTGCCAGCGGCTCTCGATGGGCGGACCGGACAGGGGCCGCTCATCTTCTTCCGAATGTTCGATGATGAAGGGGACTCGCTCCCGGCTCAGATATTCGCAGGTGCGGTACCGGATCGTCATGATTCTTGTTCCTCCCCCTTGCTGGATGCCTGCGGTGATGCGTGCGATCGGGCCGGCCGGCGCGGCTTCAGGCGATGGCCTCCGGCTCGCGCAGCTCGATGACGTCGAGCAGGTCGATGACCGCTTTGACTCCCCGGACGCGCTCGGCAACCGCGATCAGCTCCCGGCGCTGGGCGTCGCGCTCGACGATGCCTTCCAGCGTGACGTGGCCATCGCTGACGCGGATGTCGATATCCTCGATCGGTGCCAGAACCTCCAACTCCAGGCTGTCGGCGACGGCCCGGGCGATCTCGGTGTCAGTGAGCATGGCCATGCCGGGCGGTCTGACGGTGACGTTGTTGGCGACGGCACGCACGCCGGGCACCCGCAGAGCCGCGTGCTCGGCGGCCCAGCGCTCCATGAAGCTCTGCACCGTGCCGGTCAGCGTCACGATGCCGTCAACGACGTTCACTCCTATGTCGGAGACGTCGACGTCGGGATCCAGATCCAACTCGTCCATCACATCCTGTTGGATCTCAACATCGCCCTTGATTGCCACTGCCATGCCGGTACCTTCTTTCTAGGCGTTCCCGACCGGCCCGCGCGCCGGGCGCAAGCGCGCCCGAACGCTGAAGCGATGCCGCCCACGAACCCAATGGTGGGGCGGGAGTTGGGAACAGCATCATCTTTGACCCCACTCTAGTCCTGCCCGGATTGCAGAAGCGTTACGCCCGGCGCGAGCGGCGTAACAGTTCCGTGACAACGTGGCATGGGCTTGTTCGAGTGGGGCCGCCGCCCGGGTTCGCTAAGATGCGACGGTCGCGAGGGAAGGAGTCAGCTGCTGAGCGGAGCGAATCGACCGGTGCATGTGGTCGTGGCTGGGGTGCCGCGCGGATATCAGAATCCGGACCCGGATGGCCACTGGCTGCGCGAACATCACATTCGCCAGATCGAGGCCGTCTCGCCGAGGGTGCGGCTGGTCCACACCACGCGCGGCGAGCTGGACCGGGACATCCTGCCGGATGTCGGCGCCGAGGTGCTGCTGCTGGAGGCCGGCGTCGACGAGTGGTACGGCAACGAGATCCCGGTTGACGGCTTCGCCAAGCTGGTGACCCCGAACCTGCGCTGGATGCAGGCCTGCAGCAGCGGCGTCGGCCACATCCTGGGGACCGGCCTGCTGCCCGATGACGTGATCCTGACCAACGCCGCCGGCGTCCACGCCGACGCGCTGGGCGAGAGCGTGATGGCGGCCGCCTTGCTCCACGCCAAGCGCCTGCGAACGCGCATCGAGAATCAGGCGACGCGCACCTGGCAGGAGTTGCACTGCGACGAGTTGCGCGGCAGGACGATGGCCGTCCTCGGCACCGGCAACATCGGCTCGGCCGCCGCCCGGCTCGCCTCGGCGTTCCGCATGCAGTTGATCGGCGTGCGCCGCAATCCCCGACCCGCCGAGTATTTTCAGCGGGTCGTCGGCCCGTCGGATCTGCTCGCGGTGCTGCCCGAAACCGACTATCTGGTGATCGCCTGCCCGTTGACGCCCGAGACCGAGGGCATGATCGGCGCGGCCGAACTGGACGCCATCAAGCCCGGCGCGTATCTGATCAACGTCTCGCGCGGCAAGATCGTCCAGGAACAGCCACTGCTCGACGCCCTCCGCAGCGGAAAGCTCTCCGGCGCATTCCTCGACGCGCACGCCGAAGAGCCGCTGCCCGACGACCACCCCCTCTGGGACGCCCCCGGCGTTACCGTCATCCCCCACGACTCCCACTCCTCCCCCTACATCGGCGACAACATCATTGACCTCTTCACCGACAACCTCCGCCGCTACCTCGCCGGCGAACCGCTCCGGAATGTCATCGATCGGGAACAGGGGTATTGAGAGAGGAGTTTGTAGATTGTAGTTCGTAGTTTGTAGGAAGACCCTCACCCCCCTACCCGTGGCCCAGAGGACACCCCGCCCACTCGCTGCGCGCAGGGAGTGGGGGTGATGCGAGAGTGCAGTTGGTCGCTAGCTCTGATGTTGCATGTGGACACCCCTCCCTCGATTCCGCGGGAGGGGCTGGGGGAGGGAGCCTCCTCCTACAGCCTACAAACTACGAACTACAAACTCTCGCCCCTCCGGATACCCGCTTGGCGGGTGCGAGCGGGGTGCCCTCTGGGCCGCGGAC
>Ga0079224_100013356_pt1 | contig 11434 bp, 6 predicted proteins | sample Stecom2015_FD_80414 | JGI IMG/M metagenome (GOLD analysis project Ga0079224, IMG submission 80414) | Agricultural soil microbial communities from Utah to study Nitrogen management - Steer compost 2015 | ecosystem: Environmental > Terrestrial > Soil > Agricultural land | place: USA: Utah...
GCCACCCGGCGCCCACTGGCGGTCATCCACATGAACATCGAAAGCAAGCTGCCCTCCGTCGGGACGACCATCTTCACCGTGATGTCGGCGCTCGCCGAGAAACACTCCGCGATCAACCTCGGCCAGGGCTTCCCCGACTTCGACTGCGACCGCAGGCTCGTGGATGCCGTGACCGAGGCGATGGCCGCGGGGAAGAACCAGTATCCGCCCATGGCGGGCGTACCCGCGCTGCGCGAGGCGATCGCCCGCAAGATCGATCGAATCCACGGCGTGACCTACGATCCCGCGACCGAGGTCACGGTCACCGCCGGCGCCACCCAGGCCCTGCTCACCGCCCTGCTGGCGGTGGTCAGGACGGGCGACGAGGTGATCGTGATCGAGCCGGTCTACGACAGCTACCGGCCCGGCATCGAGCTCTCGGGTGGGCGCGCGGTCGCCGTCCCGATGACCGCGGATTACCGGATCGACTGGGAGCGGATCGCCGCGTCGATCGGCCCCGCCACCCGCGCGATCATGGTCAACTCGCCGCACAACCCGACCGGCACGGTCATGGACGTGGACGACGTCGAGCAACTCGCCGCCCTCGCGGAGCGCCACGACCTCCTCGTCATCTCGGACGAGGTCTACGAGCACATGGTGTTCGACGGCGGCGTGCATCGCTCGCTCAGCGCCCACCCGGCGCTGCGCGAACGCAGCTTCGTCGTCTCGTCGTTCGGCAAGACGTTCCACGTCACCGGCTGGAAGGTGGGCTACTGCGTCGCGCCCGCCCCGCTGATGTCGGAATTCCGGAAGGTGCACCAGTTCAACGTCTTCACGGTGAACACGCCGATGCAGGCGGGACTGGCGGCCTACCTCGAGGACCCGGCACCCTACCTCGGCCTCGCCGACTTCTACCAGGCGCGGCGCGACCGCTTCCTCGCGGGCCTCGAGTCGACCGCCCTGCGGCCCCGCCGATGCGAGGGAACCTACTTCGTCGTGTGCGACTACTCGGCGATCAGTGACCGGGGCGACAGCGACTTCTGCCGCTGGCTGACCGAGACCATCGGCGTCGCGGCGGTTCCCATGTCGGCCTTTCGCAGCGACGGCCTCGACGAGCGCCGGATCCGGTTCTGCTTCGCGAAGCGCGAGGAGACCCTCGACGAGGCCGTGGCGAGGCTGGCGCGCCTGGGCGAGGCCCGCTGACGCGGGCTCAGGCGCCGGTGGAGGTGGCCCCCTCGGCCGGGTCCCGGCCCGCTACGGGTTCGGCGCCCGCCACGGGATTCGACGGGGCCCCCATCACGATCGTTTCCGTCGCCTCGAGCTCGGTCAGGGCGTACGGCATGCGAGGGCGCAGCCTCCGGTCGGTTCCCTGGACGCCGTACTTGGCGGCCTGGTGCCGGACCCAGGTCTCGAAATCGTCGCGGGTGAGAGGACGCCCCACGTAGTAGCCCTGGGCCTGGTCGCAGCCCATCTCGCGCAGCATTGCGAGCTGATCCGCCGTCTCGACCCCTTCCGCGACGGACTGCAGGCCCATCGCGTGGGCGAGGTCGATCACGGCCCGCACGACGATCGCCGCGCGACGGTCCTCGCACATCGCGCCCACGTAGCGCCGGTCGATCTTCAGGAAGTGCAGGGGCAGCTTCTCGAGCTCGTCGATCGCGCCGAAGCCGCTGCCGAAATCGTCGACCGCGAACAGCGCGCCGACGCGGGAGAGGAGCTCCATGTTCCGCTTGACGACCGCCGGCGCGCGCACCAGCACGCCTTCGGGAATGTCGAAGCTGAGCGCCTTGCCCGGCAGCCCGTGCTGGCGAAGCGCCGCGACCACCTGGGCGGGGAACTCGGGGTTCATCAGGTCGCGCCGCGACAGGTTCACCGAGATGGTCATCGGCAGGCCGTCGCGGCTCCACTCCGCGGCATGGCGCAGCGCGCCGTCGATCGCCCAGGTGGTGAGCTTGCTGATGAAGCCGGTCTTCTCGGCAAACTCGACGAACTCGGCCGGGTTCTGGGGCCCGCGCTCGGGGTGGACCCAACGCATGAGCGCCTCCGCCATCAGGGCGGACTCGTCGCCCAGCGAGATCTTCGGCTGGAACACCATGTGGAGCTCGCGGCGTTCGAGGGCCATGCGCAGGTCGGCCTGCACCGCCAGCTGCCTTTCCCTCTCCGTCTCGTGCGCCGGGTCGAAGATCGCCACGCCGCCGAGTTCACCGGCCGCGCCCAGCAGCGCATAGTCCGCGGACTGCATGAGGTCCGGTATCGTCGCGCCGTGCACGGGATAGCCCGCGACCCCGACCCTCAGCGAGATCCCGAGCGCCTGGCCCTCGTACTTGAACGGCTTGCTCGCCATGTCGGCCAGCCGCATCCCGACATTGCGGGCCGTCACCGGATCGCAGTCGCGCAGCATCACGGCGAACTCGTAGGGTCCCGTCCGGGCGATCACCGAGAGCTCCTGCGGCTCCGCCTTGCCGTCCTCCCGGGTCAGGATGCGAGTGCCGCGAAGCACGCCACGAAAGCGCTCGGCCAGTTCCGCGAGCACCTGCTCGGCGGCCTGGCGGCCGAGGGTGTCGTTGATCTCCCGCAGCTGGTCGACATGGATCAGGAGCAGGCTCGCCTTGCGCTGCTTGGCTCGCACCCACGCAAGCATCGCGACGCCGCGCTCGTCGAACAGCACGCGCGTCGGCAGCTTCGTCACCGGATCCCGGTACGCGGCCTGCCGGATCCGCTGTTCGCGCTGGTGCACCGCCTCGTGCATCGTGTTGAAGGTGGCCGACAGCTGCGCGAGCTCGTCGCGCCCCGCGCGCACCACGGGCTGGTACTGGCCGCGCCCCGCGATCAGCTCGCGGGCGGCCCGGTCGAGCGCGAGGATGCCCTTGCGGATGGAGCTCGCCGCCACGACGATCGCGATGATCCCGCCCAGCGCGATCCCCCCGAGCGCGGCGGCGAGCAGCAGCCGGAATTCCTCGAGCTGCGCGCCGGCCCCGATGTCACGGTTGGCGATCGCCCCCACCAGGGCGATGTCGTCGGTGGCCTCCAGCCGCAGGAGCCGGATCGAGTCGGTGGAGTCGCCGGTGTCGGTGGCGCGCCGGCGCGCATCGAACGAAGCGGCCGCATCGAACAGCCGCTGGTGGAAATCCGCCGTCGTGTCGGAGCCGAGCCTGGTGACGGGCCCGCCGCGAACCGGCACACCCGCCAGCGCGACCTCGACGCCGGCCGCATCCGCCAGCCTGCGCGCGAGCCGTGAGTCGATCGACAGTTCCAGCACGGCGGCCGCGCTCGTCCCCGGAAGGCCGATCACCTCGACCCAGGCGGCGCGCTGGCCGTCGACGACGAGGCCGGAGGCGCGCGCGGCGTTGCGAGCCGTCACGAGCAGCGGCTCGAGGCCGGGCGCATCATGGAAGTTGATGTTGTCGCCGCGCTCCACCGGCGCGGTGCCCTGAGCCGCCCTCACCCAGCCACGGGAGGCGCCGGAAGCCAGGATGGCGCGGTCGAGCCACTGCGTCGCCACGGCGGCGCTCGGCGCCTCGATCGCTCGTTCCAGCAGGGGGCCGGTCACCGCCATGTCGCGCTGCGCCCGGGCCCATTCGCGCCGCAGTCCCGCCTCGGCCGTCTCGCGGCGCTCCTTCCATACCGCCGAGCCCGCCGACTCGAGGGCGAGGTTCGGCAGGAGGAACGCCACCGCGGTCATCGCGAGCGCGAAGATCGTGACCAGCGCTGTCAGGCGAACACGCAGGGACATCTTGGAACGGGCCTCCGCAGGCTGCCAGGGCCTCTGAATGGCCCGACGTTGGACATATCGACGGATGATGCGCCGGCCACCAGCGGGCAACCGGCGAGAGCGGACGGACGGCGGCTGAGGATCCACTGGCGGCGCCACCCCTCGGAGGGAAACGACAGGCGGTAAGCTTGGCGCTCCCCTTGCACCCGTTCCCTTGGCGCCGATGGACCGCTTCAAGCAGATCGCCACCTTCGTCGCGGTTGCCGCGCGCGGCAGCCTCAGCGCGGCGGCCCGCGCGGAGGGCATATCGCCCGCCGTCGTGTCCCGGCGCCTGGATGCCCTCGAGGAGCGCCTCGGCGTCAAGCTGCTGCAACGGACGACACGACGGGTCACGCTCACCTTCGAGGGCAGCGCCTTCCTCGAGGACTGCCAGCGGATCCTGCGGGAGATGCATGACGCGGAGACCTCGGTCAGCCTCGGCGGGGTCAAGGCAAGCGGCCACCTGCGCATCACCGCCCCGGCCGGGTTCGGCCGCCGCCACGTCGCGCCGCTCGTCCCCTCGTTCGTCGCCCAGCATCCCGAGGTCAGCATCACCCTCCTGCTGTCGGACCGGATCGCGGACATCGTCAACGAGAACATCGACCTCGCGATCCGGATCGGCAGCCTCGAGGACTCGAGTCTCGTGGCGGTCAAGCTCGCCGACAACAGACGGGCCGTCGTCGCCAGTCCCGCCTACCTGGCCCGCCATGGAGCGCCTCGGCATCCCGACGAGCTCGCCGGCCATCGCTGCCTCACGCTCGGCCCGGATGCGCCGCAGTCGAGGGGCTGGCAGTTCATGGTCGATGGCGAGCCCTACACCGTGCGCGGGGGCGGCCCTCTCGAGTGCAACGACGGCGCGGTCCTGCACGACTGGGCGCTCGCGGGCGAGGGGCTCGCGTGGCGTTCCCTCTGGGAGATCGGCGAAGACCTGCGTGCGGGCCGGCTCGTCACGGTGCTCGACGAGTTTGCCGCGCCGGGGACGGCCATCCATGCGGTGTTCGCGGAGCGGCGCCGGCTGCCCCTGAGGGTGCGCATCTTCATCGACATGCTCAAGAACACCTACGCCAATCCGGCCTACTGGCGCGGCGAGCGGTCATGAAAAAGGGGCGGTCGCCGGACCGCCCCTCCAGGCCGCCCTGACGGGCTCAGCTCAGGTGCTTGTTGACCAGGGCGGTCATCTCGAACATCGACACCTGCGGCTTGCCGAAGAGCCCGCGGAGCTTGTCGTCGGCATTGATCATCCGCTTGTTGGCGGAGTCCTGCAGGTTGTTCTTCTTGATGTACTCCCAGATCTTCTTCACCACCTCGGTACGGGGCACGGCCTTGTCGCCGATGACCGCGGCCAGCTCCGGGCTGGGGGTCTTGGCCGCCATGAAGGCCGCGTTCGGCTTGCGCGCGGGCTTCCTCGCGGCAGCCTTGGCCGCCGGCTTCTTGGCCGCCGCCTTGGCCGCGGGCTTGCGCGTCGCGGGCTTCTTCGCCGCCTTCACCGTCTTGCTCGCGGCGGCCTTCTTCGCTGCGGGCTTCTTCGCCGCGGTCCTGGTCGCGGCCGCTTTCTTCGCCGCCGGCTTGCGGGCGGCCGCCTTCTTCGCCGGCTTGGCGGCTGCCTTCTTCGTCGCCACAGGCTTGCGCGCGGCCGGCTTCTTGGCTGCGCTCTTCCCAGCCGCGGCTTTCTTCGCCGCCGGCCTGGCGGCTACCTTCTTCGCAGCAGGCTTCCTGGCTGCGGTCTTCTTCGCACCCTTGGCAGTCGCCATGGATCACCCTCCTATCAGTGGAAATGATCGACTCTCGATCACACCGCGAAGAATGACGCGCTTTCAGATCGCCAACAACAGAAATGTGGCGCGAGGGCAAGTCCTCGGCGCGCAACGCGCGCAGACTGTTGTATCCGCGATTCAGTCCGGCGCGAAGACCGCTCCACGGCAGGACTCGGCGCCGCTTCAGGCGGCCTCGGACTCCCTCGAGGCGCGCTTGCGCTCGTGCTCCTTGAGCAGGCGCTTGCGCAGCCGGATGCTCTTCGGAGTCACCTCGACGAGCTCGTCATCGGCGATGAACTCCACCGCCCGCTCGAGGGTCAGCTCGATCGGGGGGGTGAGCAGGATATGGTCGTCCTTGCCCGAGGCACGCACGTTGGTGAGCTTCTTCTCCCGGATCGGGTTGACCACGAGGTCGTTGTCCCGGCTGTGGATCCCGATGATCATCCCCTCGTACAGGGGGTCGTTCGGCCTGACGAACATCCGCCCCCGCTCCTGCAGCTTCCAGAGCGCATAGGCGACCGCCGCCCCGTCGTCCTGCGAGACCAGCACGCCGTTGCGCCGCCCCTCGATCTCCCCCGCCCAAGGGCCGTAGTCGTCGAACACGTGGCTCGCGATGCCCGTGCCGCGGGTCATGTTGAGGAACTCGTGGTGGAAACCGATCAGGCCACGGGCCGGGATACGGTACTCCAGGCGCACGCGGCCCCGCCCGTCCGGTTCCATGTTCGCCAGCTCTCCCTTGCGCCGGCCGAGCAGCTCCATCACGGGACCCTGGTGGGCTTCCTCGAGGTCGAGGGAGAGGATCTCGTAGGGCTCCTCGCGCCGGCCCTCGACGACCCGGATCCGCGGCTTCGGCCGGGACACCGCCAGCTCGTAGCCCTCGCGGCGCATGTTCTCGATCAGGATGGTGAGGTGCAGCTCCCCGCGCCCCGACACCACGAAGGTGTCCGAGTCGGCCGTGAACTCCACGCGCAGGGCGACGTTGCTCTTGAGCTCGCGCTCGAGCCGCTCGCGAAGCTGGCGGCTGGTGACGTACTTGCCCTCGCGCCCGGCCATCGGCGAGGTGTTGACGAGGAACTCCATGCTCATCGTCGGCTCGTCGACGCGCAGCACCGGCAGGGCCTCGGGACGCTGGGGATCGCAGAGCGTGGAACCGATCCCGAGCTCCTCGATGCCGTTGACGGCGATGATGTCGCCCGCCTGTGCCTCCTCGACCACCGTCCGCTCGAGCCCGGCGAACCGCAGGACCTGGTTGATCCTCCCGCTCACGGGCGCGACGCCCGTCTCGGCCGGATCCCCGTCCAGGATGGTGACCAGCTGCCCGGGACGTACCCGCCCCCGGTTGATCCGGCCGATCCCGATCTTCCCGACGTAGCTCGAATAGTCGAGGGCCGAGATCTGCATCTGCAGCGGACCGTCCGGATCGTCGCCGCGAGCGGGGACGTGGGCGAGGATGACCTCGAACAGGGGGCGCATGCTCAGTCCCGCGGCGGCCACGGACGCCGGGTCGAGCGGGCCCGCGGGCATCTCCTCGTGCGACTCGAGGGCGAAGCCGTTGATTGCCGAGGCGTAGACCACCGGGAAGTCGAGTTGTTCCTCGGTCGCCCCCAGCCGGTCGAAGAGGTCGAAGGTCTGGCTGACGACCCAGTCCGGGCGGGCCCCGGGCCGGTCGATCTTGTTCACCACCACGATCGGCTTCAGGCCCAGGCCCAGCGCCTTGCGCGTGACGAATCGCGTCTGGGGCATGGGCCCTTCGACCGCGTCCACCAGCAGCAGCACCCCGTCCACCATCGAGAGCGCGCGCTCGACCTCGCCGCCGAAATCCGCATGGCCGGGCGTGTCGACGATGTTGATGCGCGTGCCTTCGTACTCGACCGCGCAGTTCTTGGCGAGGATCGTGATGCCGCGCTCGCGCTCCAGGTCGTTGCTGTCCATGACGCGCTCGGCGACCTGCTGGTTGGCCCGGAAGGTGCCGGCCTGTCGCAGCAGCTGGTCCACGAGGCTCGTCTTTCCGTGGTCGACGTGCGCGATGATCGCGACGTTCCGGATGGCAATGCTCATTTGGAAGGATTCCCGGATGTGCTGGAGGGAGTGGATTCGGAACACTCGCCGCCCGACGCGACGAGCCTGGCCGGCGCGAGCACGCCGCTCTCGAGGCGCGCGACCCCGAGCAGGCCCCCGGGCCCGTAGACCCGGACCATGCCGGCCGGGATGGCGTGCGTGGCATCGGTCGGCAGGCGCAGGCGCTGGCCATGGGAAAAGCGGTCCGCCTCGGCGGCAGGCAGGCGCACCTCGGGCAAGTCCCCGAGCAGGGCGTCGACCGGCGCGAGCCTGGCGGCCGCCGAACCCTCGTCGAGCCCGGCGAGCTCCTCGAGGGTGATGGCATTCTCGATCGAGAGCGAACCGACGCGCTCGCGGCGCAAGGCCGACAGGTGTGCCCCGCAGCCGAGCGCCTCGCCGATGTCCTCTGCGAGCACCCGGATGTACGTGCCCTTGCTGCACGAGACGCGAATGCGCAGCCGCTCCCCGTCGAAATCGAGCGGCTCGATCCGGTACACCCGGATCCGCCGTGCCGGGCGCTCGAGCACCTGCCCTGCGCGGGCGTATTCGTAGAGCGGCTTGCCGTCGCGCTTGAGCGCGGAGTGCATCGGCGGCACCTGGTCGATTTCGCCCACGAACCGTTCGAGCACCTCGATGCAGCGCCGCGTGTCGAGCCCGGGCAGCCGGTCGCGCCGGTCGGCGCGGATCTCGCCTTCCGCATCGCCGGTGGTGGTCGCCAGCCCCAGCCGCAGTTCCGCCAGGTAGGTCTTGTCGGCGTCGAGCAGCCCGTGGGCGAACTTGGTCGCCTCGCCGAACAGCAGCGGCAACAGGCCCGAGGCGAGCGGATCGAGCGTACCGCCATGGCCGGCGCGCGCGCCCCCGAGGACGCGCCGCGCCTGCATCAGGGCGGCGTTCGAGGAGAGGCCGGCGGGCTTGTCGAGCAGCAACACCCCGTCGTGGCGGGCGCGCCGTCCGCGACGCCCTTTCCCGGTCTGGCTCATCGGCATGGCGGCCCCATGAGGGGCCGTGGTCTCATTCGTCCGCCCGGCGGGCGTTGGCCTCGTCGATCAGGCGGGAGATCTCCATCCCCCGCTCGGTCGAGCGGTCGTGAATGAAGCGCAGCTCGGGCGTGGTGTGGATGCGCACGCGGCGCCCAAGCTGCGATCGGAGAAAGCCCGCGGCGCGCCGCAGGCCGTCGAGGGTAGTGGCCACCGTCTCTTCGTCGTTGGGCAGCACGGTGAAATAGACGCGGGCGACCGCGTAGTCGGGCGTCAGCTCGACGCCCGTTACGGTCACGAGGCCGACCCGCGGGTCCTTGACCTCGGAGCGGATCATCTCGGCAAGCTCCTGGTGGACCTGCTCCGTGACCCGCACGCCCCTCGGTGTCTGGGTTGTCCGGCGTCGTACCATGTCGCGCGTGACGCGAGCGCTCCGAGCCGGGGCTCAGAGCGTGCGCGCTACCTCCGTGACTTCGAAGACCTCGAGCTGGTCCCCGACCTTGATGTCGTCGTAGCCCTTCAGCGACAGGCCGCACTCGAAGCCTTCCTTGACCTCGCGCACGTCGTCCTTGAAGCGCTTGAGCGAATCGAGCTCGCCCGTCCAGATGACGGTGTTGTCCCGCAGCAGCCGGACGTGGGCTCCCCGGCGCACCGTCCCCTCGAGGACCATGCACCCGGCCACGTTGCCCACCTTCGAGACGCGGAAGATCTCGCGGATCTCGACCAGGCCGATGACCTGCTCCTTCTTCTCCGGCGACAGCAGCCCGCCCATCGCGGCCTTCACGTCGTCCACGGCGTCGTAGATGATGTTGTAGTAGCGGATCTCCACGCCGTTGGCCTCCGCCACCCGCTTGGCCTGCTGGTCCGCACGGACGTTGAAGCCGATCAGCACGGCGCCCGAGGCCGCCGCGAGGTTCACGTCGGACTCGTTGATGCCGCCCACCGCCTGGTGGATGATCTGCACCTTGACCTCGTCCGTCTCGAGCTTCTGCAGGGCGTGCGCGAGCGCCTCCTGGGAACCCTGGACGTCCGCCTTGATGATGAGCGAGAGGGTCTTGGAGTCGCCCTCGGCCATCTTCTCGAAGATGTTCTCGAGCTTGGCGGCCTGCTGGCGTGCCAGCTTGACGTCGCGATACTTGCCCTGGCGGAAGAGCGCGATCTCGCGGGCACGGCGCTCGTCGCCCAGGACGATGACGTCCTCGCCCGCGCCCGGCACGTCGGCGAGGCCCTGGATCTCGACAGGGATCGACGGGCCCGCGGACTGGATCGGGCGACCGTTCTCGTCCAGCATGGCCCGCACCCGGCCGAACGACGCGCCGGCAAGCACGACGTCGCCCTTGTGCAGGGTCCCCGACGTCACCAGCACCGTCGCGACCGGACCGCGGCCCTTGTCGAGCCGTGCCTCGATGACCAGCCCCTTGGCGGCCCCCTCGACGGGCGCCTTGAGCTCCAGCACTTCGGCCTGGAGGAGCACGTTCTCGAGCAGCTCGTCCACGCCCTCGCCCGTCTTGGCCGAGACCGGAACCACCGGGACATCGCCGCCGTACTCCTCGGGGATGACCTCGTGCGCCACGAGTTCCTGCTTCACCCGGTCGGGGTTCGCCTCGGGCTTGTCCATCTTGTTGAGCGCGACCACGATCGGCACTTCCGCCGCCCGGGCATGGGCGATGGCCTCGGCCGTCTGCGGCATGACGCCGTCGTCGGCGGCGACCACGAGGATGACGATGTCCGTCGCCTTCGCGCCGCGCGCCCGCATGGCCGTGAAGGCCTCGTGGCCCGGGGTATCGAGGAACGTGATGACGCCCCGCGGGGTCTCGACGTGATAGGCGCCGATGTGCTGCGTGATGCCGCCGGCCTCGCCCGCCGCCACCTTGGCACGGCGGATGTAGTCGAGCAGGGAGGTCTTGCCGTGGTCGACGTGGCCCATCACGGTGACCACCGGCGGGCGCGGAAGGGCCTCCCCCTCCGCCGATTCGGCATCGCTCTCGATGAGCAGCGCCTCGGGGTCGTCGAGCTTGGCCGCCTGCGCCCGGTGTCCCATCTCCTCGACGACGATCATCGCGGTCTCCTGGTCGAGCACCTGGTTGATCGTCACCATCTGGCCGAGCTTCATCAGGGTCTTGATGACCTCGGCCGCCTTCACGGACATCTTGTGGGCAAGGTCGGCCACCGTGATGGTCTCCGGCACGAGGACGTCGCGCACGATCGGTTCGCTCGGCTGCGCCACCGGCGCCTCGCCACGGCCACGGCCCCGGCCGTTGCGCCCGCGTCCGCGGGCGCCCGGGCCGGCACGACCGGGGCCGGCGCGCCAGCCGCCGCGATCGGCCCCGCTGTCGCCGCGCGTCTTGAGTCCGCCCCGACGACGGTTCGCCTCCTCGGACCAGGTGGAAGAAAGCTTCTCGGACTTGACGTGCTTCTTGCCGCCGCCGCGATCGTCCTCGTCCCCGGCCGGCTTGCCGGTGCCCGCACGATGGAGCGTCCCCTTGGCCGCGACCTCCTGCGCCGAGGCGGTCGCCTCGGGCGCAGGCGCCGGGGCCGGCTTGGGCTTGGGCCGGCGCGCCTCGGTCATCAGGCGATTGATCTCGGCAACCTCGGCCTCCACGGCGCGCCGGGCACGTTCCTGCTGCTCGGCTTCCTCGCGAGCCTTGCGGGCGGCCTCCGCGGCCGCCTCGGCCTTCGCGCGCGCCTCGGCATCGGCGCCCTCCTCGCGGCTGGCGGCGCGCTTGCGTTCGCGCTCGGCATCTTCCGCGCGGCGCTTCGCCTCGGCTGCTGCCTCGGACTCGCGCTGCCGCTCGAGCTCGAGGCGCTCCTGCTTCTCGCGAAGCTCGGCCGCCTGCCGCTCGAGGAGCTCGCGCTGGCGGCGCTCCTCTTCCTCGCGAGCGGCCAGCTCCTCCTTGTCGATGACGGGAGCGGGC
>Ga0079224_100013358_pt1 | contig 11434 bp, 11 predicted proteins | sample Stecom2015_FD_80414 | JGI IMG/M metagenome (GOLD analysis project Ga0079224, IMG submission 80414) | Agricultural soil microbial communities from Utah to study Nitrogen management - Steer compost 2015 | ecosystem: Environmental > Terrestrial > Soil > Agricultural land | place: USA: Utah...
GTTTTGAATTTGCCATCCTCCAACTACTTGGGCAGCTTGCTTTAGTGCAGGTAAATTCAAATCTTTATTTTCCCATATATTTGCTGCTGTAATCGCAGCTCCTATTTCAATGTAGTTATTTTTCTGTTCTATCTTTTTTAATTCATCAATATCCTGGATATCTAGCCATTTCACATTGTCTTCATATGAATACTGATGAGTATTGTTTACAAATAGGTCTGTTCCACCGCAAACTATTTTCACTTTTTCTTCATTAAGGATGGTTATAGCTTCTTCAACGGATTTTGGTCGGTACCATACCATGCTAATTCATCGCCCCTTTATTCCATCACAGATGTAAGATCTTTTAACCAAGGACGAGCCTTTAGTGGTTCAATTGTAGCTGTCTGACCAGCACTCGCTCTTACGCTACATAGATATTGAACCTTTCCATCCACAGTCGCCATGCACTCTTTACACGCATTTGCTGATCTACATGAATAGCGGACCGATAATGAAGGATCTTCATGTTCTCGAATCCAAAAGATGGCATCTAGCAAGCTCATACCCTCGTCATATGGCACTTCATATTCCACAAGTTTTCTCCCTGTACTTTCGTCACCACGGACAACATTTAATTTTATTTTCGCCATTGTTATTCACTCTCCTTTTGCATACCCTACTTTACGTAAAGCTCCCTTTTTTCTACTGTCCATTCACCAAGATGATTTAATTGGAATCTTGTACCATATGCGGTTTCAAGCTGCTCCGGATAATCTAAGCGAACATGCGCACCTCTAGATTCTTTTCTTTCCAACGCACCTCTAATAATTGCCTCTCCAATTATCGCCATATTGTAATTTTCAATTTTCTCTACAACGGATAATGAATAACGATCCTGCTTCGCTAAAGAAACTTCTTTACATTCCTGTTGCAGTTTTTTGATTTCATTTAATGCTATCTTCAACTCTTCTTCTGTTCTTAATGGACCTGCCCAATCCCACATCACATTTTGTATTTTTTTACGCATTGTTAATGTTGATGCTTCATCTTTGGAAACCTCACGCGGATACCAAAATTGCTGTAAGCTCTTCCATTCTTTATCTAATTCCGCTGATACAACTGTTTCATCAACTTCATGTTTTGCCTTCGCAGCTGTTTCACCAGCAATTCTGCCCGTAACTAGTGCTTCCGTTATTGCATTTCCAGATAAACGGTTAGCACCATGCATACCATGGATTAATTCTCCACATGCGAGTAATCCCTCAACAGTCGTTTGCATCTCTTTATTAACTCGGACTCCACCGAGCATGAAATGGGCCATTGGTGCTACTTCCACTAAGTCCTTCGTTAAATCTAATCCTTGTGATTTAATTAAATCTATTACAGGTCCGAAGCCTTCACGTAATTTTTCCTCAGGGACCATTGTGAAATCCAGATATGCCCCACCATGTGGAGTACCACGACCTGCTTCTACTTCCTTAAAAATCGCATAGCTTGTCATATCTCGTGTTGCAGTGTATTTTCCAGCAACTTCACCAGCATACTTTTGCATGAACTCTTCATGTTCCCCATTTAAAAGACGACCGCCTAACTTATAACGGAAAGGGTCCCACATAATCGGATCAATACCTACCAGTGGTGGGAATAAATGAGCAATCGGGAAGAATTGCACCATCTCCATATCATATAATTCACAACCGGCTTCAGCTGCTAGTAAATAACCATCACCAGTCATGTTTGCTGTAGCACTATTTCGAGCAAATATTTCGGTTAGCCCACCTGTAGCAAGAATAACCTGTGAAGCGGCAATACTAATTGGCTCCATATCCTCCATCGAAAAGCCAACTGCACCGATAGCTTTTCCCTCTTTCTTTATTAACCGAGTAATCACTAAGTTTTTAATTCTCGTAATCTTCGGGTCCCTCCAGATTACTTTACGGAGACCATTTGCTGTCGCACCACCAGTATTTAATATATCTACATATACACATCTTTTTCTAGAATGACCTGGCGAAACAACTTGCGAACGTTTACCATCAGCAGTTTTTGCCCAGCGAACACCATAATCTTGTACTTGGTTAATAATTTCTGGTCCTCTTTCTACAATGGTTCTTACTATCTCAGGTGATGCTAGACCACGGCTCCCCTCCATCGTATCTTGGAAGTGAATTTCAGGGCTATCTTCTTCCGCTTCACCTAATGCGACGGCTACTGTCATTTGCGCAAGTGTAGTAGCGCCACCTCGACCAATCAAACTTTTATCTGCAATAATAACTTCCGCACCTTCATCAGCTGCTGCGCGTGCTGCCATCATTCCAGCAGCACCAGCACCAATTACTAATACATCTGTACGATAATTTTGTTTTGACATAAAACTCTCCCCATTGTTGTAGAATTATTTTGACTCACCGATTGCTCGAACTTCAATTCCAGATGCTTCTAGCGTACTTCTAATCTTTTGAGCAAACGTTAGTGCATGTGGACCATCACCATGTATACAAACTGTATCTGCTACAATATCGATATCTACACCTTGTTGTGTTAATACTTTACCTTCTTTTGCCATCCGTACCACTTGTTGAACCGCTACATTATCATCCTCAATCATCGCATCTGCTTGACGTCTAGATGTTAATGAACCATCTTGTTGGTATGTTCTATCCGCAAATACTTCACTTGCAGTACGCAATCCAATGCGCTCTCCTGCTTTTACAAGTTCACCATTCGCTAAACCAAACAAAATTACGTCAGGATCTACAGTATAAACAGCTTTCGCTATCGCTTCCGATAAAGCGCGATTCTGTGCTGCCATATTATAAAAAGCACCATGTGGCTTAACATGTTGTATTTTCCCGCCTTCAGCCTTTACAAAAGCAGCTAATGCACCAAATTGGTAGATTAATAGGTCATAAGCTTCCTCAGGTGAAATATCCATATTTCTACGTCCAAATCCTATTAAATCTTGTAAACCCGGATGTACACCAATTCCAACATTATTCTCTAACGCTAGCTTTACCGTTCTTCTCATCGTTGCCGGGTCACCAGCATGAAATCCACATGCAATATTTGCAGACGTCACATACTTTAAAATTTCCTCATCTCTACCAATCGTGTATGCGCCAAAACTTTCACCCATATCACAGTTAATATCAATCACACTCATGCTAAATTCCTCCTATGAAATTTTTCAATTCTTTTTTCACAATATATTGTAATTGTTGTAAATCTTGCTCTCTTTTTATATAAAGCGATTGTGCCTCTTGCAGTGTTACCTCTTGGAATTGAATAGTAGCTCCCAAATTTAATTGTGCAAGTAGAGGTAAATCTACAGATATTACTTGGGCAATCTTTGGATATCCACCTGTTGTTTGGTGATCTGCCATCAATATAATAGGCTGCCCATTCGCTGGTATTTGAATGGTTCCAAATGCTACCGCAGCTGATATCATTTCCTGTTTTTGTTCTAAAGCTAACGTTGCCCCTTCTAAGCGATAGCCCATTCTATCTGAATCCGGCAAAACTGAGTAAGGCTTTGAAAAAAACAATTTCTTACTTTCTTGCGTAAATAAATCAAATTGAGCACCTTTTATTACTCGAATTACTTGATTGGCTGCATACATTGGCTTTACACGATTAGAAATGTATTTGGATATAACGATAAAAGATTTATCTGTTGGGAAAGATCCTAAACTATACTTAGTCTTCCCAACATTCAATACATCCCCAACTCTTAATTCACGCCCCATATATCCACCAATTCCAGCTCTTAAATAAGTAGAATAGCTCCCCATTTCCTTAGGTAAATCAAAACCACCAGCAATTGCTAAATAAGATCGAATTTGCGATTTAGCTCCACTAAATTTCAGTACGCTTCCTTCTGAAACAAAGACAGGACACCATTGTGGTAATCGTTTACCATTTATAGTTACTGTAAAATCTCCACCACAAATTGCTATTAAGCTATTTTCCGTAAATAATATTGTAGGTCCGAGTATCGTTATCTCGATTGCTGCAGCATCCATATCATTTCCTACTAATATATTTGCAGCTCTATGTGCAAAGGAATCCATTGCTCCGCTTTCAATTATTCCGAATTTTTGATATCCCTTTCTACCTGTATCTTGGATTGTGGATAATAGTCCGGGTTTGATTATTTTTATACTCAATCTTCCACCTCCAATAACTGCTCATATTCATTTGGAGATATTGGGATAAAACGAATATAATTGCCAGCTTTCAATAATGTCGGAGTTGAACTTTCAGGATTAAATAACTTTAATGGTGTTCTACCAATAAGTTGCCAGCCCCCAGGTGTTTCAATTGGATAAACACCCGTTTGATTACCCGCAATTCCAACAGTACCCGCAGGAATTTTCAATCTTGGCGATTGCCTCCGTGGTGTCGCTATTTTGTCCGATAATCCTCCTAAATAGGGAAATCCTGGTGCAAAACCAATCATATAGATTAGGTACAATTCATCTGAATGGATCTTTATAACCTCGTCCGCTGTTAATTGATTATGCTTAGCTACTATTTCGAGGTCAGGACCGTACTCTCCTCCGTAACAGACTGGAATTTCTACAATTTCTTGTACTTGGTCTTCTTTTACATTTATTTGGAGAAGTATTTTTTCTACCATGGACTTCAATACCTCATATGGTGATAAAACGTTATAGTCCTGCGTAAGTTTAGCAGCTTGAAAACAATCATAATATATAGTTACATTTGTAAAAGCAGGTACGTATTCTATCATCGTAGGAATAGGATTATTATCTAAGTATGTTGATAAGCTTTGAACTTTTCGATGAGTCTCTATGTTTATTACATTCTCAAACTCAACTACGATTGCTGAATCTCCTAAAGGGACTATATTTTCATACTTTATGATGATGTTTCACATCCTTTTAATAAGTCAAAAAGCGGTCCAAAAAATAGGACCGCTTTTTTCATACAAACCTAGCTAATTTCTTATGAGTGTAGCCAACGTTTTGTTATATCATTTTCTATTCTAAATTGGTCTAATACTCTCGAAACGGTGTGATTTACAATATCCTCTACACTCTTCGGTTTGTTATAAAAAGCGGGCATAGGTGGAAGGACTACCACACCCATTCTTGCTAGTTTCAGTAAGTTTTCTAGGTGAATCTCATTCAAAGGAGCTTCTCTCGGAATAATGACTAACTTCCTTCTCTCCTTTAACACAACATCCGCAGCTCTAGCTATTAAATTATCCGTATATCCATGGCTAATGGCAGCGAGCGTCTTCATACTACAAGGAGCTATAATCATGCCATCGGTTAGAAATGATCCGCTTGAAATAATAGCTGCTTGATTATCAGAAGCGTAAACATGGGTAGCTAGCTTTTTCACTTCATCTACTGTGTAGGATGTTTCCACTTTAATAGTAGTTTCTGCCCACCGACTTAAAATTAGATGTGTTTCAATCCCTAGCTTTTTCATTTCTTCCAACAAGCGAATTCCATAAATAGGACCAGTCGCTCCTGAAATTCCAACAACAACCTTCATTTTAAAAACTCCTTTTGCATTATCTAAGACGTCATATATTTTGCAAGTGTTAAGCTAGTAATCTATTTTATTTAAACCAAAGTTGTTTCTCATCTTCATTTATCTCTCTAATTGTCTGTGTATCTATATCTTTATAATTCTCAGAAGGAACAACGGCACGCTTCGGATACACAATCGGAGGCGCCGGTTTTGTTGCATCAATGATAACGGCACTAGACATCCGTGGTGTATTTTTACCATCAGCATGATAATCCCAGTTAGTAGGTAATAATCCACCTGGACCATTCCATTTAGGAATAATCAGTTGATCACGTTCCGCATCAAACCGTGTACCCACAGCCCAAGCTACTTCCTCTTCATTAAACACGTTAATATCTTCATCTACTACGACAATATGCCGAAGATTTTCTTGTTCTGTATTCAACGCTGTAAACGCGGCCTTCTTCACGTCGGCATCACGTTCCTTATCAAGCGAGATATAGCAATGCATACGTGCATAATGTGGAACATTTACAGTTTTCAAACTTGGTACCACTTCTTTAACGGAGTGATAAATACTTCCCGAGCGCGGAATAGAGCCAATAACTAAATGCTCTCTACCAGAAGCGACAATATCTTGGAAAATCGCATTTTTACGATGAGTAATTCCATTTACTTGAATAACCGGAACTTTACCTCCACCTAAATAATGCCCTGGCCATTCACCGAAAGGTCCTTCTTCATTTTCAACGTCTGGTAAAATTTCACCCTCAATAATTATTTCTGCATTAGCAGGTACAAGTAAATCAGAATGCTCTGCCTTAACAAGTTCTAATGCTTCATTCATCAAGGAGCCTGCTGCTTCGTATTCCCCACCCATACCTTGTAAACGAGCGATTGCTCCCATTAGGAATGCTGGATGATGACCTAATACAATGGCGATTGGAGCCGGTTTCCCCATCTTTTGATATTTTTTGAAAATTAATCCACCGTGATGGGCTCCCAAAAACCAAACTCCCATTTGATTTTTATTAAAAATGTGATGGCGATATATCCCTGCATTTAGCACTCCTGTTTCAGGGTCTCTAATGATTAGTACACCAGCAGATAAATAAGGACCGCCGTCCATCTCGTTATGTACTGGGATTGGAAGTCGATCTAAATCAACTTCCTCCTTGTTAATGATTACTTCCTTAACGGGTGCTACTGCTTTACCTACCTCTACAGGATCAATCTTATGCTTAATTCTTTCACCAAACACTCGTGGAATATCTTCTACTTCACAATCCAAAAATAAAGAAATTGCTTCATAGGATGTTAAAAGGTTAGAAAGACAAGCAAACTCTGCACCTTCTACATTTTTAAATAACAACCCTGGATGTTTGCCACTCTGAGCTAACTTAGTAGCATAACCTGTAATACCGAAGCGACGATTGACGTTCTCATCGACAATTCGTAAATGCTCAGGATATTTTTCCGTTAGGTCACTTAAATACGTCCGTAAATCTTTCCCCACTTATTTCTCCCCCTTAACAAATGATAGATCAATAGCATCTGCAAATGGCACGGGTTTATCTATTAACTCTAATTGAATCGCTGTTTCATTCACTGTTTGTGCAGCAGCTTCCGAAATAATTAATCCTTCTGGAACTTTAGCCATTTGATTTGATATTGCAGTTTCTAATACATCTGCTGGTATATTCTCAAACTTGCTTTGCATCGTTGTTACAACACTTTTCGCATCTGCTTTTGCTCTTTTATGAATTTCTTGCAACTCATCAAACAACTTTTGGACAGCTTCTTTATTTTTATTTACAAATTCAGTTTTACTCATTACTACGATACCTGCATATTCAAATTCAGGATCTAGTAATACTTTATAATCTCCTGTGGAAACCATTTGAGAAACAGTCGGCTCAGATACCATTCCTCCAGCGACTTGACCGCTATCAATAGCAGCAAACATCGTTGCCCCACTACCACTACCAATAATATTTACGTCTTCAGCAGGGTTTAAGCCAGCTTGTTCTAAACCTTTTCTTAATCCTGTATCAGATAGGCTACCTGCTTTTGTTACAGCAAGCGTTTTCCCTTTTAAATCTGTTAAACTATTAATATTCGAATCATTCTTTACAACTAAAGAGTAGCCAACACCATTATTCAAACTAGCAAATGCCTTAATTCCTAAATTATTATTAGCCATTTTTAAGACATGCTCATAGGAACCTAAATTCATATCAATACTTCCACTTACTAGTGCAGCAATTGCATCTGATCCAGAGTTAAAGCAAACTTCTTCGACATCAAGCCCAACTTTTTCAAATGAACCGTCATATATTCCAATTTGGGCAACAATAGGAGTCATACCTCCACAAACCATTCCAACACGAATTTTCGTTGCATCCCCATCTTTATTCCCATTGCTCGCCTTTTCATCATTACCACAAGCAGCAAGAATAAGGAGTAGTGTCCCTAATAGCAAAGCAATACCTAATTTTTTACTCTTAATAAATCCCACTGTCATTCCTCCTCTTTTAAATACAGGTCTTATTTAACGATATTTCAATAGTCTTTTCTCCATTTGAACAATAATTTGCTCCATAATTACTGCTATTAACATGATGATGACTAAACCTGCAAACACTCCAGTTATATCAAGTAAGCTGGATGAATAGGTAATATAATAGCCTAAACCTTGACTTGATCCGATTAATTCGGCGATTACAGCTCCAATTAATGCCATTCCGATATTTAAGCGCAAACTTGTTAATATCCAAACTGTAATAGAAGGGAGAATAACCCATGTTAAGGTTTTCAACTTACTCGCTTTGTACGTTCTCATCATATCTAACAAATCTTGATCCATATTCTTTATACCTTCATAAGCATTGTAAAATGCTACAAATACAACCATGGCCACTACCATAATGATCTTGGATGTCATGCCAATTCCAAACCAAACGACAAATAAAGGTGCTAAAGCAACACGAGGTAAACTATATAAGGCCATAATATAAGGAGATAACCATTTATCAAGCCTTCCACTTAAAGCAAGTAGAATACCCACTATTGTTCCGATTATCATCCCAATTACAAGACCGATAAGTGCTTCTTGGAGAGTAAAACTTGTATGAAACCATAAATCTCCAGATTTCGCCATATCATAAAGTCTTGTAACAATAGCCGAAGGTTTACTTAACCAAAATTCATTCATAACCCGACCAGACAGTATTTCCCATAGGCCAAAGATAACAACACCTACAACTATTCTTCCAAGCCAAATAGTCATTTTCTCGCGATTTAGGGCTTTTTTATAATTCGCTTTTGCTATCTGATCTCCTGTATTTAATGGTGTAATTACCTTTTCTGTATTATTTTCCACCTTCATACACGAAATTCCTCACTTTCTTTCTCTACATCAGCAAGTGATTCCCATACCTCGCGTTGTAACTCTTTAAATCGAGAATCAAAGCGGATATCATAAAAAGGACGAGGACGTTCTAATGGTACTGTAAACTCTGCTTTAATCGTCCCCGGTCTGTTGGACATTACTAATACGCGATCTGAGAGTGCAATCGCTTCTTCAATATCATGAGTAATAAATAAAACACTCTTTCCTACTCGTTCCCAAATCTTTAAAAACTCTTCACCAATAGATACCCTTGTTTGTGCATCGAGGGGACCAAATGGTTCATCCATTAGAAAAATCGAAGGATCATGTGCAAAAGTACGAGCTAACGCTACTCTTTTCTTCATACCACCTGACAATTGTTTTGGATAAAATCCTTCAAATCCCTCTAAGCCAACCATTTTAATTAGTTCTCGAGCCCTATCCAATTGTTGTGCTTTTGATTGATTTGCGATGGCGAGTGGAAGACGAACATTTTCAAGTACAGTTTTCCAAGGTAAAAGTGCATCATTTTGGAAAACCATCCCAACATCACTAGGAACACCTTTAATTTCCTTATTATCAATCAGCGCAGTTCCTCCAGCAGGTTTAAGTAAACCTGAAACAACTTTTAATAATGTAGACTTTCCACATCCACTTGGGCCAACTACCGAGACAAATTCACCATCTTTAACCTTAATATTTACATCATTCAATGCAAGCGTGTTTTGCCCTTTTGTTAAATAACGTACGGAGAGATTTTTAAGTTCTAGTTTAATATTTGCTTCTGCCATTATGATCTCCTTATAAAAAAATTATATCAATATAGTTTATTTTCCAAAAATACAGTATATTAATTCACAGTTTTTATATCGGATATATGGATATTATATCTTTTTGTTTCTAAATGTCAACGAATTTTTCCACGATTTCAAAATATAAAAACATTCTCAAGCAATCGTTTTATCCAATAAAAGGAGCGCTAAAAACCTAATGTTATTAAGGCTTTATAGCGCTCTTTTTAATTTTTTTTGTAAATTACATTTTATACCAATATAGCAATTACATTTTTAATTCATTTAAAACTACTTCCCACCTTTCTAGTACTTCTGCTGGATTGTACAATTTAAATGTAACACCTGATGTAATATCTGCATACTTAGCACTATCTTCACGAAGAGAAATAATTTGTGCTGCAAAACGAGTACGCTTGTACTTAGACGGAATGTCTGGCAATACTTTCAATAATAATTGTATGTAATAGACTTTATGCTGATAAACAATAACTAATGAAGCCTTATTTGTTCTTAAAATATTATTAGTTGTATTTGTTTCCGGCCATAGTGCAATCCGCAGTTCATTATCTACCATTACAATTTCACCAACACTAATCATAGCTGTATGTGACCAACCATTCTCCGAGACCGTTTGTAACAGCATAGCTTCATGTTGCTTAACACTTATATTATTACCGTCTAAGAACTTCTTTAATTCTGCTGGGATTATTGGCATTTTTCCACTCATTTTTCTCCACCTTTCAAAAACTCCATACAAATTTAGCATTTGTATGTCTGCAGTATAGAATTCACCCTAGAATTGATGTAGAATATACGCATATATTTAGAGTATCAAAATAATAGATTAATATAAACATGTTAAGGAGGAGATTTAATGGGTCATTCGCTCGCGAAGGAAGCTCCTCTACAGGAAGAGAGTTCCGAACGAATATGGACAAAAGATTTCATACTAATCGTTATGTCCAATTTCTTTATTTTTCTCGGTTTTCAAATGACATTGCCAACGCTTCCACTTTTCGTTGAAAAACTTGGTGGCAATGATCAGCTTATCGGAATAGTCGTTGGAATTTTCACCTTCTCCGCACTTTTAATTAGACCGTTTGCTGGTCACGCATTGGAAACAAAGGGTAGACGTTTTATATACTTAACTGGTTTAGGTATCTTTGTTTTATCTGTTAGCTCATTTGGATTTGCTGCCAGTCTCATATTTTTATTTCTTATGAGGATTATTCAAGGAGTTGGTTGGGGCTTTTCCACAACAGCTTCAGGGACAATCGCTACAGATCTCATCCCAGCAAAACGTCGTGGCGAAGGAATGGGCTATTACGGCTTATCGGGAAATTTAGCGTTAGCATTCGGACCTTCACTTGGTCTAGCTTTAATGGGGATCATTTCGTTTAAACAATTATTTATTATTGTAGGAATTCTTGGATTAACATCGTTATTATTAGCATCTAAAATTCGCTATAAACAAGTTGAGAAACGAACGATACCACATAAAAAGTGGGATGTATATGAAAAGTCAGCATTACCACCATCTATCCTATTATTTTTTATTACAGTTACATTTGGTGGGATTGCAACGTTTCTTCCTATTTACTCAGCACAAAAAGGGGTAGACGGGATAGAGATATACTTTCTCCTATATGCACTAGCTTTAATGATTTCACGTACATTTGCCGGAAAAATTTATGACCAAAAAGGGCATCTATACGTATTCATACCAGGAACTTTGATGATATTTATATCGATGATGCTTTTA
>Ga0079224_100013359_pt1 | contig 11434 bp, 10 predicted proteins | sample Stecom2015_FD_80414 | JGI IMG/M metagenome (GOLD analysis project Ga0079224, IMG submission 80414) | Agricultural soil microbial communities from Utah to study Nitrogen management - Steer compost 2015 | ecosystem: Environmental > Terrestrial > Soil > Agricultural land | place: USA: Utah...
GACCTTGGCGGTGTTGAGCACCGCGCCGATGCCGGTGGTGACGCCGCAGCCGAGCAGGCAGGCCTTGTCGAGCGGCGCCTCCTTGCTGATCTTGGCGACCGCGATCTCCGGCAGCACGGTGTACTCCGAGAAGGTCGAGGTGCCCATGTAGTGGTGGATCATCTTGCCGTTCAGCGAAAAACGGCTGGTGCCGTCCGGCATCAGGCCCTTGCCCTGGGTGACGCGGATCGCCTGGCACAGGTTGGTTTTGCCGGACAGGCAGAACTTGCACTTGCCGCACTCGGGCGTGTAAAGCGGGATCACGTGGTCACCCACCGCCACGCTGGTGACGCCGGGGCCGACTTCCTCGACGATGGCGCCGCCCTCGTGGCCGAGGATGGACGGGAAGATGCCTTCCGGGTCGGCGCCCGAGAGGGTGTAGGCGTCGGTGTGGCAGACGCCGGTGGCGACCATGCGCAGCAGCACCTCGCCGGCCTTGGGGCCCTCAACGTCGACCATTTCGATGCTCAGCGGCTTGCCTGCTTCCCAGGCGACGGCGGCACGGGATTTCATCGGCGGTTCCTCCTCCAGGCTCCATGAGTGACTGTGTGCATCCATTCCGGCAGCCAGGCTGCTCGGTGGCTAAGCGCCGCCCGCCCTGCCCGCTGCCGCGTCATTGCGAGGAGCGGCAGCGACGACGCAATCTCGAAACGACGGAGTAACAACTTCGGCACACCGCCATCCTGAGGTTGCGTCGCCACGCCGCCTGCCCAGTCGCAACCCGGCCCAGCCAGCCTCTTGGAACAGGCCTATCTATGGCCCCCTGACCAAGCCTTCCATATCGGCCCGGCATGAACCCCTTGGCCGCAGCGGGAGCATCGAAGCACAGGAACGGCATCAACGAGTGCCTGCAGACCATCGAAGCGGGGGCTGGCCCAGCCCTTCCAGCTCGGCGCATGCCCAGGCAACCCGGCATACAGGTAATACTAGTCCGCGCTCGGGTAAAAGCTGCTGCGAACGCGCCGGCCTGGCTCTTGTTTGTACGGTTAACGTTCCGGTTCAGCGCGGTATAAAGACCTAATAACGCCCGCTGCACCCGCCCGCTAAACGGCAGGCGCTCTCTTACTCGGCCGCCACGATGACCTCATCGAGCGCTCTTCTCGGCGTGGGCGGGATCTCTTCGTTCGGATAGCCGATGCTCAGGAGGATCTGCGGGAACGCGTCACCGGCCAGGCGCTGCAGCCGCGGCCGCAAAGACGCAACCTGAATGGGCTGATTCAGAAAGGCGGCCTGCAGCCCAAGTCGGCAGGCAAGGAGCAGGATGCGTTGCAGCGCCTGACCGGCCAGCAGCCAATCCCTCATCTGATCGCCGTCAGTGCTGAGGACGGCCAACAGCGGCGAGGTTTCCGCCGATTCGCGGTCCTCGGCCCCGATACCGCTGCCCATGTTGAAGCTGCGAACAACGAAGCGAACGACCGGCGCCGTCAGGGCTGAAGCGGTCAATCCATCACCGCGGCGGCGCGGGCGCATCCAGCCCGCCAGCTCCCGCCGCCAGCGCGGGTTGGCCCACTGCATGGCATCCCCCGTGGCAACCAAAGCTGCCGCCTGCTGCTTGTCGCTTTCGATCGAAAGCGGCCGCAGCCACGCGCCTTCCCGCTGCGCCGCCTGGATCAGCTGCTCGACAACAGCATCACTCACCTCCCGAGGCAGAAAACTCTTGCGGTACGTGCGGCGGCGGTCGATGCAATCCGCAAGCTGAGCCTCCTCGGAGGATGCGCCCGAGTGCTCGCCGAATGACACTCGCGCCAGCAGGTCCGGCTCTGCAGGCTCGGGAACAAGCCGAACATTCACCCCGAAACCGTTGCTGGCGGCTGCGACACGCAGGTTCATGAGCGCGCAGCCGCAGCTGATCGCCAGCTCACGACCCTCCGGATCGTTGACTGGCAGCGCCCGCAGGCGGTCGGCATAGAGATCGATGTCTGGCTCCGAAATTCGGAACAGCCACGGCTGCGTGTTGTGGCTCGACGGCGCCAGCACCGCCCGGCCAATCATCTGCCGGGCTTCTTCTTGCCAGTCGTCCACACTCATTGCCACCTCCTGTGGCGGCGGGTTGTCTAACCAACCGCTTGAGCCGACGCAGCTAAATCTGCGTCGGCTCAAGCAGAGCTTAGGCTAAGTTCCAGTCGTCGGCATGAGCTGCACGGGATCAACTCGCGTGACAGGGATTGCAGCAGTAATAGCAACCGTTGATTCTGCTGCTGGGCCATTGCCGTTTGGCATGTGCTGTGGTTACCAAGGTCAATTTGGTTGGCTAGTGCCGGCATATAGGTGCTGCCAGTTGGTGCATTATGGACCTCATGGTCACCATTGGTTGGCGGTTGACAATGAACCGCGGCATCCCCCCCTTTTTTCTGTCGTTTCCCCCATGCTGTGAAGAAGGCGCTCAACGTCTGGGCTTAAGCCTTAGCTCCCTTAAGGATGTAGTTAAGTGCCAATTCTTGAGGAAACGAGGTACGTTGAAGTCAGCTTCATGACAGATGAGCAGGTTCATAGCCTCGTTCAGAAAACCTAGTGCTGGGCACGATGACTTCCTCTTACGGGTAGCAACCGGCTTCCAGTCTCTCGCTTCCGGGCATGAAGCTCATGGCTCTGCCCCCATGCTTTTCTTGATGAGTCTCGGCGGCCAGCCTGCTTCCAGAAACCCGCTTCCAATCAAGGGAATGGCATTGAGACGCCCAGCCTGCCCATAACCGGCACAGAACTTGATTATGGTCAATACTAGAGTCGGGCTTTCAGGGCATGGTGCCGTAAACGAACAACAATGCGAGGCGTAGCGTTATGCAGGGACTGATGAGCTTGACCGCCAACCGCCCGGACTTCTGGATGAGCCTGGTGGTCATCCTGATCATGCTCGGCATGGGCGTATATTTCCTGATCTTCATGTTCCGCAACATCCGTGCCGATGCGGAGAAGGCCGATCAGGAGCGGTAGCGGACAGGCATTGTTGCGCACGTCGTGGGGGAATCGCGGCGGGGGCGCCGCTTCTGCAACAGCGTTGGGCGCGGTGCCTGTAGGGACGGCGTCCTCGTCGCGGTACTTTTGATTCCGACCAGGCTGACGGCCAAGAAGCGCCGCCAGTTTGTCGTTCCGCCGATGGGATGACCGTTCTTTGCTGTTTCATGATCGCGAGATCGATACGGTCGGTCTGTGCCTCGCGATCACAGGCAATTCAGCCGTCGGCTGACGGCATCTCGCACTTCGGGATTGCTTCGCTGGCGCTCGCAATGCCGCCAAGGAATCCGGCGCCCGGGGTCGCTGCGGCCGCCTCGCGATTGACGCGCGCAACTCCCCCGGACGCATCCCCTGCTCGATTGTTGCGAGGCCGGGGCAGACCTGCTGCCGGAGCGGCTAGGTCTCGCCCCGGCCCACCCATTTCGGCACGGCCGGCGGCTGGTAGCGGGCGTAGCGATCCAGCAGCAGTCGTGGATCGCTCTCGACGATGAGCATGCTCCGGTACAGGGGCTTGACGAATTCCTCGGCGACGCTGTGGTCGAGGAAGCGGACCAGGCTGTCGTAGTAGCCGCCGACGTTGAACAGTCCGCACGGCTTGTCATGGAAGCCGAGCTGCGCCCAGGTCCAGATCTCGAAGAGCTCCTCCAGGGTGCCGATGCCGCCGGGCAATGCGATGAAGCCGTCCGAGAGCTCCGCCATCAGCGCCTTGCGTTCGTGCATGGAGCGGGTGACATGCAGCTCGGTGAGTCCCGGGTGGGCGAGCTCCTTGCGCTGCAGCGATTCCGGGATGATGCCGACCACCTCGCCGCCCGCAGCCAGTACCGCATCTGCCACCACCCCCATGATGCCGACGCTGGCACCGCCGTACACCAGGCGGATACCCCGCTCGACGAGGGCCGCGCCCAGCGCCCGGGCGCTCTCCGCGTAGATCCCGGTCCGGCCGGGGCTGGACCCGCAATAGACACAAAGACTCCTGATCTCTTTCACCTGCTTTCACCCGAATGTGTGCCGGCCTGCCTTGCCGCCGGCTGGATTCGCCATGCCATGGGGCGCGGCCGATCTTCTTGCTGTAGGAGCGACGTCCCCGTCGCGATTCTTGTGCGACCACCCGTGGTCGTACTGAGCTGGGTCGTCATAGGTGCCACTGGGCGCCCAATATCGCACCGGGCCAAACCCTGCTGCCCCCATGTCCGTCCACAACCTCAGGCGCTTTCACGCTCGGCCGCGCCGGCGGCCGTCAGCGTTTTCGCCAGCACCTCGAGCTGCAGCCCTGCCACCCGCGGCGAACCGAGTTCCGGCATCTCGGGAAACGGCCTGAGCTCGCCGGTGCGCCGGTACCCGCGCCGCTCGTAGAAGGCGATGAGCTCGGGCCGCAGCGTGATCACCGTCATCAGCATCTTATCGACGCCCCACTCGCGCCGGGCAAGGTCCTCCGCCATCCGCATCACCTGCTTGCCGATTCCCTGCCCCTGCAGGCCCGGCCGGATGGCGAACATGCCGAAGTAGGCGCTGTCGCCCACCTTCTCCAGGTGCACGCAGCCGACCAGCTCCGCGCCCCTGAAACCGAGCAGGATGAGCGAGTTCTCCGCCGCGATCAGGCGCAGCACCTCGTTGTGGTGGGTGCGCTGCCCATCGAGCAGATCGGCCTCGGTGGTCCAGCCCTGCCGGCTGGACTCGCCCCGGTAGGCGGAATTGACAAGAGCAACGATCCGATCGACGTCGGCCGCCCCGGCACGGCGGAAAGTCAGCGGGGCCTGTTCATGTTCGATAGCGCTCATGGATGCCTTCCCGATACCTCCGCGGGCGGCACCTCAAAACCGGCACGCCCGCGCGACCCCGGCAATATCGATGGATTGGCGGCAGGAAAGCAACTGTCAGGCCGGCCTGCCCGGCGCAGCACCGGATAGCCCCGGAAGAAATTGCCCGTTCCGGCAGGCAGCTTGGCCTTTACTCGCCTTCCAGGATCACGCCAGCCGCCTGCAGGTCAGCGCGTGCCGCCTCGGCGCCGGCGGCGGTGAGCGCCCGGGTCGCCGGCAGGATGACATGGGCCTCGAAGCCGTTGCGCCGGGCATCCAGGGCCGTGGCCCTGACGCAGACATCCTCGGCCAGGCCGCCGATCCACACCCGCCGCACCCCACGGGCACGCAGGTGCTCGGCCAGTCCCGTCTCGTCGAAGGCGGAGTACTGATCCCGGTCCAGCCGCGTGCCCTTGGCGATGTGGATCGCGCCGGCCGGCAGCTCCAGGTCCGGGTGAAACGCCGCGCCGGCCGTGTCCTGGACGCAATGCTCGGGCCAGATGCCGCCCTGGGACTGGAAGCTGGGATGCTCCGGCGGATGCCAGTCGCGGGAGGCATAGATCGGGATGCCGCGCTCGTGGGCGGCGGCCAGCCAGCGGTTGAGTTCGGGGATGATCAGATCGCCCTTCGGCACCGGCAAAGCGCCGCCCGGGCAGAAATCACGCTGCACATCGACGACGACAAGCGCGTCGCCGGCTTGCAGTCGATCGAGCGGATGCGATGACGGCATGGCGCACCTCCGGAACGCAGCATACGGAGCTCTCCTCACATGGGTGCGGTGACAAGCCGCATAAAGACACGCTCAGCGGCCGGTCGCGCTGGGAGTGGCGGCAGCCCCGCCTCAGGCGGCAACGGTCTGGAAGACTTCTTCCTCCTGGGCGAAGTTAAGCCGCAGAAGGGCTTCCAGGCTGTAGAGCAGGCGCCGGAATTCGCTGAGCTCCATGGCCGATAGCGGCTCTTGCGGCAGCGTATCGAGCATGCCCTGGAACCGCCGTGCCAGACGAAAGATTTCCCGGTGAGTGCGGCTCATGGCAGCCATCGGATCCACGCCCTGCAGCAGACCCGCCAACTGCGGGTACAGCGTCTCCTCGTCTTCCCGCTCATGGGGAAGAAGCTTCGACCGCAGCAGCTCGCCGACCGCATGAAGCTCTGCTCGCGCCTGCTCGGGGGCTAGCGCGTCCAGCGCATCCGCGGCGAGCTTGATCCGATCCAGCAAAGGCTCCAACTGGCCGTGCTCTTCCCGCAGGCGGGCCACCACCGCCGGGGGCAAGGCCTGGAACCGCCGGGCGCGGCGGCCGGGCGTCAAGGCACGCAGTGCGTTCGCGATCACGGCGACGTCGATACCCTCCTGCAGCAGCGCACCGGCTACCACCGGCAGGTAACCCATGGCCGCCACCAGCATCGCCAGACCGGATAGCCCCATCCCGACCACCACGCTCTGCAGGGCGATCGCACGGCCGCGCCGCGCTATCTGCAGCCCGTCGGCCAGCCGGTCCAGCCGGTCCACCAGCAGCACCACATCCGCCGCTTCGGCGGACGCCGCCGCGCCCCGGGCCCCCATGGCGACGCCGACATCCGCTGCCGCCAGGGCCGGGGCGTCGTTGATGCCGTCGCCGACCATGGCCGTCACCGCCCGCTTGCGCTCGGCGGCAACCGCCGCGACCTTGTCCGCCGGCGTGCATTCGGCTAGAACCGTGTCGATACCGAGGGCAGCGGCGATGGTTTCTGCGACGTCGCGGTGATCGCCACTCACCATCACCGTCCGCCGGATTCCCGCCTGGCGCAGAGCCCGCAGCGCCCGTGCGGTATCCAGACGGATCTGGTCCGCCAGCAGCAGGGCGCCGGCCGGCCGATCGTCCACGGCGACGAACACGCCGGCACCGCCGCCATACGCCAGGCGTTGCAGCGCCTGGCGCATCCATCCTTGGGGCTCGGCCTCGCCGGTGACATAGCCGACGGTGCCGACCTTTACTTGCCGCCCATCCACCTCCCCCTCCAGCCCGGCACCGGGCTGCTCGCGCACCTGGCGCGGCAGGCTCAGCGGCAGCCCGCGCCGGCGGGCCTCGCCGACCAGCGCCTGGGCCAGCGCGTGCTGAGACACCTGGTCGACCGATGCGGCAAGCCGCAGCACTTCCGTCGCTTCCAGGGTGCCGGAGGTTTCGATGCCAGCCAGGCGAGCCTGGCCGGAGGTCAGCGTGCCGGTCTTGTCGAACATCACGACCTCAACCTGGGCAAGCTGCTCCAGGGCTCCGCCGTCCTTGACCAACACGCCCCGCCGTGCGGCGCAGGAAATGGCCGACACCAGGGCGGCGGGTGCGGCCAGAATCAGCGGGCAAGGAGTGGCTACCACCAGCACCGCCAGGGCACGCAGCGGCTCGCCCGAGATCAGCCAGGCCAGGCCGGCCAGGCCGAGCGCCAGCGGCACGAAGAGCAGGGCATAGCGGTCGGCCAGGCGTGTGAACGGCGCCCTGCCCGCCTGGGCCTGCTGCACCAGCCGCACCACCCCGGCATAGGTACTGGCGGCAGCCGTGGCCAGCGCCTCCAGCTCAAAAGGCTGCCCCGCATTGACGACACCGCTGGCCAGCCGCTCGCCGCGCACACGGCTGCGCGGCATCGGCTCGCCGGTCAGCGCCGACTCGTCCAGCACCGCTGAGTCAGTCAACAGCAGGCCGTCTACCGGCACGACCTCCCCGGGCTTCACCAGCAAGCGGTCCCCTGGAATGACGGCGTCCACCGCCACGTCTTCCAGCTCCGCGCCGCGGCGGCGGTGGGCGCTCTGAGGCGTACGCGCCAGCAGGGCGGTGAGCTCGCGCCGTGCCCGTGCTCCGGCATAGGCTTCCAGGGCGCGGCCGCTGGCCAGCATGAAGGCGATCACCGCGCCGGCCAGATACTCCCCCAGCGCCAGCGCGCCAAGCATGGTAAGCAAGGCGAGCAGATCCACCCCTGCCTTACCGTGGCGCAAGGCTCGCAGCGTTTCTGCCGCCAGGACGGTCAGCATGAGCACGATCAGCCCGCCCCAGATGCGGGCCGCCCAGTCACTGCCGCTCAGCCAGTACGCCGCCGCGCCTGCCGCCAGGCCACCTCCTGTCAGCGCCAACAGCCCGATAGACCGAAAGCCGCTGCAATTCCAGCGAGAACCGGCCTGATCGACGGACATGGCAAGCGATCCTCCAGCGCTGCGCTCTTGTCTTCCTCAACGTCGGGGCGCCGGGGAAGGCAGCCTAGCCCTGCCGAACAGGCAACGGCAGGGCTGTATCCAGGCAGGTCTGCTCAGAACCAGAACCAGCCGTGGCTGCCGGCGACCGCGGCGGCTACGGTCAGCAGACTGATCCCAAGCAGGAACCAGTGCAGCCACTGCACCAGCCGGAAGGTGGATTCCGGCGCTCGTTCGGCGCGGCGCAGGAACCAGCGGTGCAGAAACAGTGGCTCCAGCACGAACAGCATCAGGGTGAAGATCAGCCACACCAGAATCATGGCGTGGATCCACCAGAACTGCGGCACGGCGAGCCGCTGCCAGCCGCTGACGTGCAGCATGTAGAAGCCGCTCAGGGCGGCGAGCAGGGTGGTGATGCGCGACTGCGCCGCGAAGCGGCTTTCCACGCGCTCGAAGAAGGCGACGCGCTCGGCAGGATCCTTGAAGCGCCGCACGGCCGGCAACAGTACCAGCGTGACCATGGCCACACCGCCGATCCAGAGCACGATCGCGAGCACGTGCACGACACGCGCGAACGCGTATTCCATCGTTCGGCCTCCCCGGCAGGTTTAGCGCCATTGTGCTGGGACTGTGCGGCGGTACGGGAATGACGAAGATCAAGAAGGTTTTTGTGCCAAATCGCCGAAAGGAAAAGATCCGACGCGAATTAGGCCCTTCCCGTAGGAGCGACGTCCCCGCCGCGATCCTCCAGAGCGCCCTCACCCCCGGCCCCTCCACCGCACGCGGGAGAGGGGAAAAGCATTGCGGCGGGACGCCGCTCCTACGCCAGGAAGCCTTTGTTGGCCTTACCTTCTCTGCCCAGCCGCCTAATCCTCCATCGGCAGGCCGACATAGTTTTCGGCGAGCGTGGTGGCTGCCGCCCTGGAACTGGTGACATAGTCCAGGTCGGCGAGCTGGCGCCGCAGGTCGTAGGGGCTGGCGTTGTCGTCGTGATGCAGCAGGGTGGTCATCCACCACGAGAAGCGCTGCGCTTTCCAGACCCGGCGCAGGCAGATGGCCGAGTAGCGCTCCAGCCGGTCACTGCTGCCGGAGGTGTAGTAATCGCCGAGCGCATGCGAGAGCACCCGCACGTCGGCCACGGCCAGGTTCATGCCCTTGGCGCCGGTGGGCGGCACGATATGGGCGGCGTCGCCGGCCAGGAACAGCCGGCCGTACTGCATCGGCTCGGTGACGAAGCTGCGCATCGCCACGATGTTCTTCTGGGTGATCCGGCCTTCCTTGAGGCGCCAGCCGTCGTTCAGCTCGGTGCGGGCGTGCAGCTCTTCCCAGATGCGGTGGTCGGGCCAGTTGGCGAGGTCGTCGTGCGGATCGCACTGCAGATACATGCGCTGCACCGTGACCGAGCGGGTGCTGATCAGCGCGAAACCGCGTGGATGGTAAGCATAGATCAGCTCCTCGGACGAGCGCGGCGCCTCCACCAGCACGCCCAGCCAGCCGAACGGATAGCTGCGCTGGTATTCGGTGTGCATGGACGCCGGCAGCGCCGGTCGGGCGACGCCGTGATAGCCGTCGCAACCGGCGATGAAATCGCACTGGAGCTCGACCGGCTCGCCGTCATAACGGAAGCGGATGGTTGGCGCGCTGCTCTCCAGGCCGTGCAGCGTGACGTTCTCGACTTCGAACAGGATCTCGCCGCCCGCTTCCAGCCGCGCCTTGACGATGTCCTTGATGACCTCGTGCTGGGCGTACAGCATGATCTTCTTGCCGGTCAGGGCCAGGAAGTCGATCCGGTGGCCCTGGCCGGCGAAGCGCAGCTCGGTGCCGGTGTGGATGGCGCCCTCGCGCATCATGCGCTCGCCGAGGCCGGTGTCGTTGAGCAGGTCGATGGTGCCCTGCTCCAGCACGCCGGCGCGGATGGTGGATTCGATTTCCTTGCGAGAGCGCGCCTCCAGCACCACCGAGGAGATGCCCTGGAGGTGCAGCAGATGCGACAGCAGCAGCCCCGCCGGCCCGGCGCCGATGATCCCGACTTGCGTGCGCATGGCCCTGCCTCCCTGCAGTCACCGCCTACTCGGACTCCGCAGCGGTCGGTCGGCACCCGCCCACCTGCTCCCTGGTGGGCGACAAGCCGTGCCTTAGGTCAGCCGCTCAGCCCTGCTTGTCCTCGGCCGCCATCTCCTCGAAGGTTTTCTTCGCCAGCTGGATGGCGTGATTGGCGGCCGGCACGCCGGCGTAGATGGCAACGTGCAGCAGCGCTTCCCGGACTTCCTCCATGGTCGCGCCGGTGTTGCGGGTGGCCCGCAGGTGCATGACGAGTTCGTCGTAATGGCCGAGGGCGGCCAGCAGCGCGATGGTGATCAGGCTGCGGTCGCGCTTGGTCAGCTCCTCGCGCTGCCAGACCGAGCCCCAGGCGGAACGGGTGATCAGCTCCTGGAAGGGACGGTCGAAATCCGTGGTGGCTGCCGTCGCCCGCGCTACGTGCGCCTCGCCGAGCACCGACTTACGGACCGTGAGCCCGCCACGGTAAAGATCATCGTCAGCCATCCAAGCCTCCGCTCAGAAAATCCCGAATCAGCTGCGCCAGCGCGGCCGGCTGCTCAACGCAGGGAATATGGGCGGCGCCCGGCAGCAGCCGGAAGCGGCCGTTGGGCAGGGCGTCGGCCAGCGCCTGGCCGTCGGCCGGGGGCGTCGCCACGTCTTCCTCGCCCACCACCACCAGTGCCGGCGCCTGGATGCTGGCGGCCGCCGCGGTGAGGTCGGCATCGCGGATCGCCTCGCAGCAACCGGCATAGCCTTCCGCCGCCACGCGGCTCAGCATGTTGCGATAGATGGAGACGCCATCGCCGGCCAGGTAGGCCTGGGTGAACCAGCGCTGCATGACGCCGTCGGCGATGGCCGCCGTACCGCCGTCGCGCACGGCCTTGGCGCGCTGGTTCCACATGTCCGGCGGGCCGATGCGCATGGCGGTATCGCAGAAGATGGCGCGCGCCACCCGCTCCGGCCTGGTGGCGGCCAGCTGCTGGGCCACCATGCCGCCGATCGACAGCCCGCAGACATGCGCCTGGCGGATGTCGAGGGCGTCCAGCAGCGCCGCGGCGTCATCGGCCAGCTGCGCCATGCTGTAAGGCCCGGGTGGCGCGTCGGTGAGGCCGTGACCGCGCATGTCGTAGCGCAGCAGCCGGTACTCACCGACAAGCTCCGCCACGACGCCGTCCCAGATCCGCAGGTCGGTGCCGATCGAGTTGGCGAACAGCACCACCGGGGCGTCGGCAGGACCGTCCAGCGCGTAGTGGACGGTGATGCCGTTGATACGTGTGTACTGCATTCGGCCTCCTTTGCGCGCAGCGCGGTCAGCTCTGCCCGGCGTGCGCCTTCCGCGTGCGGGCGTGCAGGTCGCGGAGCACTTCCAGCTCGTCGCGGGTCGGCGGCTCGGTGGTCGCCAGCTGCCCGGCAAAGCGGATCGGCCAGCCGGTCTGCTCCTGCACCTGTTCGC
>Ga0079224_100013360_pt1 | contig 11434 bp, 11 predicted proteins | sample Stecom2015_FD_80414 | JGI IMG/M metagenome (GOLD analysis project Ga0079224, IMG submission 80414) | Agricultural soil microbial communities from Utah to study Nitrogen management - Steer compost 2015 | ecosystem: Environmental > Terrestrial > Soil > Agricultural land | place: USA: Utah...
CCGCGCTGTGGGAGCGGCCGCAGGCGACGTTCGCGTCGAGCATCCGGCTGTCCGGCGGATGCGCGCTCGTCGGCCGAGAGGTGGATGCCGGCATCGAGACGATCGAGGTCGATCTGCCCGCCGTCATCACGGCCGATCTGCGGCTCAACGAGCCGCGCTACGTCAAGCTGCCCGACATCCTGAAGGCCAAGCAGAAGCGGCTCGACGTGCTGCCGATCGCCGAGCTCGGCGTCGAGCCGGCTCGCCGGTTCCGCGCGGTCCGCTACGAGGAGCCGCCTCCGCGCCGACGCGGGATCCGGGTCGCGGGCGCCGCGGAGCTCGTCGCGGCCCTCGCCGAGCGGGGTGTGCTGTGAGGGTGCTCGTCGCCGCCGAGCACGACGGGCGCCGGCTCGCCGACAGCACGGCGAAATGCGTCGCGTGCGCGCTCGAGATCGCCGCCGAGGCGGTCGATGTCGTCGTCTTCTCGGCCGGCGCGGAGCAGGATTCGATCGCGGCGGAGGCGGCGAACCTCGCCGGCGTCGCGCGCGTGCTGCGGGTGCGGCGCGACGCGAACCGCGGCGCATTGAGCGCGGTGCTCGCCCCGCAGCTTGCGGCGCTTGCTGAAGGCTATACGCACTTGCTCGGGCCCTCGACGACGTTCGGCAAGGACCTGATGCCCCGGGCCGCGGCGCTGCTCGGCGTCGGGCAGATCAGCGACATCATGGCCGTCGAAGGCCCGTACCGCTTCAAGCGGCCCGCCTATGCCGGCAACGTCATCGTGACGCTCGAGGCCGATCCCGCGGCTCTCCTCGTCGGCACCGTGCGCACGGCCTCTTACCGGTCGGCCGCACCGCGCACCACGCCCGCGCCGATCGAGGACGTCGCGCTCGATGACGTTGCGCTGCCGGAGCACACGCGCTTCGTCAGCCTCGACGCCGAGCGCTCGGACCGGCCGGACCTGCAAACGGCCGCGCGGGTCGTCGCCGGCGGGCGCGCGCTCGGCAGCGCGGAGGGGTTCGAGCTCGTGAAGCGGCTCGCGGACGAGCTCGGGGCGGCCGTCGGCGCGTCGCGCGCCGCGGTCGACGCGGGCTATGCGCCGAACGATCTGCAGGTCGGGCAGACCGGCAAGGTGATCGCGCCGAGCCTCTACGTCGCGCTCGGCATCTCGGGCGCGATCCAGCACGTCACGGGGATCAAGGACGCGGGCACGATCGTCGCCGTCAACACGGACCCGGAAGCGCCGATCTTCGACGTTGCGGACATCGGCCTGGTCGCCGACGTTTTCGAAGCCGTGCCGGCGCTGATCGACGAGCTCAGGCGCCGGCGCAGGTAGCGGAGCGAATCAGCCGAGCTGCTGCAGCGCCGTTTCCGCCGAGCTGACGCCGAACTGGCCGGGCGGCTCGATGTTGAGCTGCTTCACCACCCCGTCCTCGACGATCATCGAGAACCGCTGGCTGCGCGTGCCCATCCCGAACTTCGACGCGTCCATCTCGAGCCCGAGGGCGCGCGCGTACTCGCCGTTGCCGTCGGCGAGCATCAGGACCTTGCCGTTGGCGCCGGCGCTCTTGCCCCACGCGGACATCACGAACGCATCGTTCACGGCCATGCAGGCGATGGTATCGACGCCCTTCGCCCTCAGCGCGTCCGCGTTCTCGACGAAGCCCGGGAGATGCTTGGCCGAGCAGGTCGGCGTGAACGCACCCGGCACGGAGAACAGCACGACCTTCTTGCCCGAGAAGAGCTGATCGGTCGTCAATGCTTCGGGACCGTTGGCGCCCATGACCGTGAACTTGCCCCCGGGCATCCGATCCCCGACCTTGATCGTCATGTTCTCTCCTCCGTAAGACGCGCGGCGGCCAGAGGCCGCCGCGTTCGTTGTGGTGGGATCCTCGAGCTCGACGGCTTCAGCCGCGCCCTTGGGCCTGCGCGAGCTGCCGCTCCCGGTCCTGCTCGTCGTCCAGGTACTTCAGCCACGCCTGGGCCGCCGAGCGGCTGCGATCGTCACGCGCCGCCGCCTGGAAAGCCGTGCGTGCGGCGTCGTACTCCTTCATCTCGGCGAGGCAGTTGCCGAGCAGCAGGTTAGCCGTGTCCGGGCGCTCGACGCCGCCGCGGCGAAGACCGTTACGCGCCGCCTCCGCACATTCTTCCCAGCGCCCCAGGTTCGCGTACGAATTAGCGAGCATCACATCGAGCTCGCCGTCCTCCGCGCGGGCCGCGGCCTCCGTCAACGCCGGCAGCGCCTTCTCGTCCTCGCGCGCGAGCTGCCACGCCTGAGACAACAGCCGCCAGTTGCCTTCCGTCTTCTCGACGATGCCCTCCTCGAGTCCCTTCTGCAGGATCGAGGCCGCCTTGTACGGCGCCTCCGACTGCAGAAGCATCTGAGCGAGGTTAACGATTTCCTGGCCCCGAGTGAGCCAGCCCGCCTCATACGCGAGCTCGTACAGCGCGGTCATACGGTCTTCCCGGCCTTCCTGCCCGTAGATGCTCGCGAGCTGGATGAAGTAATCCTTCTTCGGCCAGTTGTTGACCATGAAGGTGAGCGTCTCGATGACTTTCGGGTAATTCTCGAGCTCGAAATAAAAGACGTTGAGGAGCTGGAACCAGCTCTCCTCGAGCTCGCGGCCCTGCTCCCGCGCGAGGTCGATCGCTGTCAGGATCGCCGGAATACCTTGCTCGTGCTCCTCGAGCTGGTAGTGGATCTGAGCCTTCAACACGTAAGCGCTCGTGCCCGGGCTCTCCGTCACCGTGAACCAGCGGTCGAGCATCGCGAGCGATTCCCGGAACCGCTCCTGCTGCGCGTAGAGCTGAGCGAGCGACAGCATCGTGTTCTGCTCGAGGCTGACCGGCAGGTCCGGCTGCTGGAGGACCTTTTCGTAGGCGCTGATCGCCGTGTCGTAGTCGTCCGACTCGAACGCCAGGTACGCCTCGAAATAGTGCATCTGCGCGGTCTCGTAGCTGTTCAGATCGCGCATTCGGCCGAGCTGCGCGAGCTTGTCCCGCGCGCACGCCATATCGCCCTCTTCCGCGCAAGCCTGCGCCTCCGCGAGGCGGTTGTACACCACCTCGCGCATGGCCGGGGTGCGCCGCGTCTCCTGCTCCTGCTGCTCGCTGCCGGCGCCGGCGCGTTGGGCCGCTGCTTCCTGCGACACGACGAAAGCGCCGCCCGCGAGCAGGAGCTGCGCCGAGATCACGGACAACCAAACCTTACGCAACGCTCTCTCCTCAACGCACTTCATAGCGCTCGGGACTCACTACTTCTCGAGGACGAACGTGATACGGTTCCGCACGCCCGGAACCTCGACCGGCTCGCCGTTGATCACACGAGGCTTGTACTTGAACTTCGCGGCCGCTTCGACCGCCGCCCGATCGAACAGGCTGCTCGAGGACTCGACGACCCGAATGTCCTTCGTGGTCCCCGTGCGGGTGACCGTGAACTCGACGATGACGTAACCCTCGAGCCCGCGGGCGGCAGCGCGCGCCGGGTAGACGGGTGCCACCTTCACGATCGGCAGATACTCGCCGTCGCTGACGCCGATGCCGAGGCCGCCGATCTCGACGTTGGAGGAGAGCTGGGGCGCGGTGACGGAGACGGCCAGCGACGCGTCGAAATTGGACGACGAGCTCGTGTTCGGCAGCTCCGGCTGCTGCTGCGGCTCGGGGGGCTTCTCCGGCTTCTGCTGCCTTCTCTCGATGACCTGCTCCCGCTCGACACGGACGAAGTCCACCAGACGGGCCGCCCGGCTCTCGTTGAGGGCGCCTCCGCTGCTCGCAATCAGCAGCTGCATGATGAAAAGCAGGCCGAATGTGATGGCGACACCCACACCGACAGCCAAGCCATATCGAGCAATCATGACGAACCCCCTCGCGCTAGCGGTTTCCGCATGGTTATTGTGTACCTGCGCGTTCCAGGCGTGTCAACGCCGGGACGCTCCTGCAGCCGGAACGGACGCCTGCGGATTAGGTAACCCCACCGTCCGAACGCTCCCTACTGTCTTCCGGCCGCTATCGTGACCTCGCCGATTCCCGCCTGCTTGGCCGCGTCCATCACCGCGATCAGCAGCTGGTTCCGTGCCGACTGGTCGGACTGGATGACGAGTCCGCCTTCCGGGTTCTCCGAGCGCAGACGCTCGAGCTCGGAGCGGACGGCCGCCGGCTCGACCGGCTTCCCGTCGATCCAGATCTCGTTGCCCGGCGTGACGGCGACGAAAATGCTCGCCGTCTCCGGCGTGATCGCCGTGGCCGCTTCCGGCTTGCTGACGTCCACGCCGGGCTCCTTCACGAAAACGGCCGTCACGATGAAGAAGATGAGCATGATGAACACGACGTCGAGCATCGGCGTCAGGTTGATCTCGCTCTCTTCCTCTTCGATATATCTGTCGTTCTCCATACCGTGCTCTCCGTGCCGGCGGCCCTTCGCTCAGCCGGGCCCCTCTGCGAGCGAAATGTTGTAGACGCCCGCCGATCGCGACGCGTCCATGACACCGACCAGCGTGTTGGTCGTCGAATTCGGCCCGATCTGTATGACCACCGGCCGCTCGGGATTCTCCGCGTACATACGCTCGATGTGCGCGCGCACCGCGCGCGGATCGACGAGCTGGTTGTCGACCCAGATCTGGTCCTGGTTATCGATGATGACGAGGATCGCGCCGGATTCCCGCACGACCTGGGGCTGATCCTGGTCGGGCCGGTTCGCGTCGATGCCCGTCTCCCGAATGAACGTCGCCGTGACGATAAAGAAGATCAACATGATGAACACGACGTCGAGCATCGGCGTCAGGTTGATCTCGTTCTCGTCGTCGGCCGTGCCGATCGCTGCAATGTGCCTTCTGCGCATGACCCGCCCTCAATGGTCCATGGTCATTTCGTCTTCGAGGATACCGATCCGGCGCTTGGCCTGTCTCGCGAGGATCGTGACGAGGAAGACGCCCGACAGCGCGCCGACCATGCCGGCCATGGTCGGGATCGTGGCCATCGATACGCCGGCCGCCATCGATCGGGCGTTCCCGGTGCCGAAGACCGCCATCGTCTGGAACACCGTGACCATGCCCGTGACCGTGCCGAGCAGGCCGAGCAGCGGGCACAGCGCAACGAGCGTCTGGATCATCGGGAGCCCGTTGTTGGCCGCCACCCGCGCCTTGGAAATGATCTCGTTGCGCACCTGCCGCGCATACCAGGACTTGCGCTCGGGCCGAGCCTCCCACTCAGCGAACGCTTGCCGGATCACCTCCTGGAGCCCGGTCCGGTAATAGATCAGCCGCTCGAGAATCAGCACCCACATGATCAGGATCACCACCGCGATGATCCGGAGCACGGGGCCGCCGAGCTCGAGGAAATCCCGGATGGCCTCGTAGGCGTCGTATAAGAACTCCATTGCCTCACCTCTCCGGCGGCGCGGCGGCTCCGCGGCCGCCGCGCACGCCTTCGCGCCCTACTGCGACCGCTCGGCCTGCCGCGCGACGATGCCGGCGCTCTGCTCCTGCAGGATCTGAACGATGCTGCGGGCGCGGCCGTTGACGATCGTGTGCAGCAGCACGGTCGGAATGGCGACGACCAGACCGAGCACCGTAGTCACCAGCGCCTGGGAAATACCGGACGCCATCACGGTCGGGTCACCCGTGCCGAACAGCGTGATCGCCTGGAAGGTCTGGATCATGCCCGTCACCGTGCCGAGCAGACCGAGCAGCGGCGCGACGACGGAGATCACCTTGATGAACAGGATGCCCCGCTGCAGCCGCGGCACCTCCTTCAGGATCGCCTCGCCGAGCTTCAGCTCGAGCGTCTCCGTATCGGCGTTCGGGTTGTCCTGATACACCCTGAGCACGCGGCCGAGCGCATTGTCGTCCCGAATCGTGTCGCTCTTCAGCTGAGACTTCACCTTGCGGCCGGCGATGCCGAGCATGATGAGCCGCTCGATCGCGATCAGGATGCCGATGATGCCGAGGGCGATGATCACGTAGCCGACGATCTGGCCCTGCTCGACGTACTCCATCAGGTTGGGCGTCTCGATCAGCAGCGACAAGAGCTGACCGCGCGTGACGTCCACGCCGAAGCGAACCAGGTCGCCGTCCGGCGCGGCGCGGACCAGCGCCGACGTCGAGTTCACGAACCGGCCCTCGGGCGGCTGACGCTGCAGCTCCGCGATGGAGCCGTTCTCGGTCATCCGCAGATAGCGGCCGTCGGCGACGAGATTGAAGGCGCCGACGCGGACGACGTCCTCGTTGACTTCCCGCCCGTCCGCGGTGACGACGCGCTGGTTCTGGAGCCGCTTGACCTTGCCGAGCTCCGACGCCTCACGCGCGAGCTCGTACCAGAGCCGCTCGATCTCGCTGATCGACGGCAGACGGCTGCTCGAGCCGGCCTTCTCGATGAACTCCGTCAGAAACTCGTCGCGGTCGGGAAACTCGATGCTCGTGAGCGAGCCCTGGAACAGCGAGCGCGCGTCGCCGGAAACCTGCTGCAGCACGCCGAACAGCTCGCGCAGCGACCCCAGACGCTCGTCGAGCTGCGCCTGGACGTCCCGGATCAGCAGCTCGTTGTTCTCGAAGGTCGTCTCGAGCTCCTCACTGCGCGCCTCTTCCTCGGCCTTGCGCCGCTGCGCGTCCTGCAGCATCTGCGTCTGCTCGGCCTGCCGCTGCCGGAACTCCTGCAGACGCTGCTGGTGATCACGGTCGTCGCGCGCCTGTCCGCGGCTGATCAGCTCCAGCAGCTGCTGCATGCTCCTCGGAGTGTCGTCCTGGGCTTGCACGACCGCTGGTCCCCCTGCGATCGCAAAGCCGAGCGCTGCGGCTGCAATGAAACGGTGGATCTTCATCCTAATTCTCCTGCGGTGAGGCAATGGGAAGCATCAACAATCGAGGGGCGCCGCTCGAGAGCACGGCGAGTCCGGCACGGATCTGCTCCGCATCCGCGCGGGTCAGCGGAACCCATTCGCGTTTGCGGTTATCCCACGCGCCGGCCCTGGCATTATCCGGTGTGACATAGTAGAAACCGACGCGCCCGAGCGTGAGGAAGTCGACCTCCCTACGGACGCCGTCGATCTCGATCTCCCCCGTATACGAGTCGGCGAACATGCCATAGTCGACCTCGGTCTGCCAAGCCTGGATGATGAGCCGGAACTGCTCCGCGGCGCTGACGTCCGACTGCTCCAGCAGGCCGCGCAGAAAGGCGACTTCGGCCAGCCGTTCCTCTTTCCTGAATGGCACATCGAGCTCGATGAACTTCTCGAGCCCGTCGATCATCCTCGTCATCAACGGCACGACCTGCCGCTCGATGACGGTGACCGTGTCCATGGACGCGCGCAGCTCCGCGAGCTGCCGGTTCTGATCGTCCACCCTGGCCTGCATCAAGGCGTTGTAGACGCGCAGGCCATCGATCTCCTTGACGAGGACCTGGTACTCGTCGAACCTGCGACGAGTCTCCTCGGCGATCTGGTTGATCTGCGCTTGGGCGGTTCGCGCTCGCTCGAGCCTGCTCAACTCGGCCTCGATGAGCGCGTTGGCGTCCTGACCCGACGCCGGGATCGCCATGATCGCCCCGAGCAGCACGCCCGCCAGCGCGGAAGCGCCATGCGGTTTCCCTTTCATGTACACCTCGTCCGGTGACTCGAAAAACATTCGTCGCCAAGGGAACACGACACCGCCTTCCCACGGCAGATCAATGTCACAGCTAAATCTCCCCCTCGCCACATCACGGATGTCGCAAGCCGCACGCATCCCACCGTCCGGGAACTACGTGAGCTTCGTTCCGGCCCGATCCTGGATTGCCCCCGAATCCTTTCTTGAAGGTCAATCGGTTCTTGTTCTGGCTTCCCTGCACCCGCGACGTGCCCTCGAAAAGCCTCCCCTCCGAGGACGATCGCGGGGGCACTGCGCGTGCCCGCGCAGAGAATAGCGCAAAATAATTCGGCGTTGCTACCGCGGTGCCTCGAGCGAAGCGTACGTTTCGCCTTGCGGTGTCGCCGGGCAGCGATTTCTCCGTCACGAATCGAGCAACCCTAGAACCGTAAGGCAATCTCACCAGACTCCGGGCGCCGCGCGCAAGTCCCGATTTCGGGTGCGTTTTCGTCCCTGCCGCGGCGGCGCTCGTGGCACCCGCTAAGGCATTGACATGGTTCGCTGTTTTGTTGATCATCGCCCTTCACGCGTCACCTGCAAGCCCCATGAGTACACGTCGCCCCGCCCTGCTCGTCGCCGTACTGCTTCGCAGGCCGCGGTGCGGGCGCGTGGCTTGACGACGAAGCCTCGACGAAGACCCCGCACCCGGAAGGCTGCGGGGTCTTTTTGTTTCGGTGGCCAACCCGTTTGATCGAGAAGAGGAAACGTCATGCAACTCTATTTGGAATCCGATGTCCAGCCGGATGCGCTGCGCGGTGAGCGGCTGGCCGTGCTCGGCTACGGCAGCCAGGGACGCGCGCACGCGCTGAACCTGCGCGACTCCGGCTTCGACGTCGTCGTCGGTCTGCGCCCCGGCGGCGCGACGTCGGCGAAGGCGGAACGGGACGGCTTTCCCGTCCGGGCGCCCGCGGAGGCGGTCCAGGGCGCCGGCCTCGTCGCCTTCCTCGTGCCGGACATGGCTCAGGGCCAGCTCTACAAGGACATCGAGCCCGGGCTCGGGCAGGGTGCGACCCTGCTCTTCGCGCACGGCTTCAACATCCATTACAAGCAGATCACCCCGCGTGCGGACCTCGACGTCGTGCTGATCGCGCCGAAGGGGCCGGGCGACCTGGTCCGGCGCCAGTACGAGGCGGGGCGCGGCGTGCCGTGCCTGATGGCCGTCGGGCAGGATGCGACGGGCAAGGCCCAGGCTCGCGCCCTGGCCTACGCGCACGGGATCGGCGGCACGCGCGGCGGCGTGCTCTCGACGACCTTCGCCGAGGAGACGGAGACGGACCTGTTCGGCGAGCAGGCGGTGCTGTGCGGGGGCCTGACGGAGCTCATCGTGCGCGGCTTCGAGACGCTCGTCGAAGCCGGCTACCAGCCCGAGGTCGCCTACTTCGAGTGCATGCACGAGGTGAAGCTGATCGTCGACCTGCTGCACGAGGGCGGCTTGCGTAAGATGCACGAGTTCATCAGCGAGACGGCCAAGTTCGGCGACTTGAGCCGCGGGCCGCGCATCATCGACGCGCACGTGAAGGCGAACATGCGTGAGATCCTGAAGGAGATCCAGGACGGCCGGTTCGCGGACGAGTGGATCAAGGAGAACCAGACGGGCATGGCAAACTACAAGCGCCTGCTCGAGGAGGATCTCGCCCACCCGATCGAGAAAGTCGGACGCGAGCTGCGAGGCCGGATGAGCTGGTTGCAGGAATAGCGAGCGCAAAGCGACGACGGCCGGGAGCGCCCTCGGCTACTGTCCCTGGCGGGGATCATTAGGAGACGAGACCCATGCCCCTCAAGACGAGTAAGTACATCTGGCACGACGGCCGGCTCGTGCCGTGGGAAGAGGCGACGGTGCACGTGCTGAGCCACGCGCTGCATTACGGGTCTTCGGTATTCGAGGGGATCCGCGTATACGAGACGCCGCAGGGCCCGATGGGGTTCAGGCTCACCGATCACGTGCGCCGCATGTTCGACTCGGCGAAGGTGTACCGGATGAAGATCCCCTACGGGCAGGACGTGCTCGTCGAGGCCTGCAAGCAGGTCGTCCGCGAGAACGGCCTGAAGGGGGCGTACATCCGGCCGATCGCGTACCGCGGCTACGGGGAGATGGGCGTCGCCGGCAACATCGAGGACCCGGCCCGCGTCTCGATCGCCGCGTGGGAGTGGGGCTCCTACCTCGGCGAGGGCGGGCTCGAGAACGGCGTCGATGTCTGCGTCTCGTCGTGGCAGAGGGTCGCGCCGAACACGGTGCCGACCCTCGCCAAGGCCGGCGGCAACTACCTGTCGAGTGCCCTCGTCACGCTCGAGGCGCGCCGCCTCGGCTTCGCCGAGGGCATCGCGCTCAACAGCGCCGGGTACGTCAGCGAGGGCGCCGGGGAGAACCTGTTTCTCGTGCACGGCGGGCGGATCCTCACGCCGCCGGTCGCGGCCTCGATCCTCGCCGGCATCACCCGCGACACCGTGCAGAAGCTCGCCGCCTCCGCCGGCCTCGAGGTCGTCGAGCAGGACATCCCGCGCGAGCTCCTGTACCTCGCCGACGAGGTGTTCCTCACGGGCTCCGCGGCCGAGATCACGCCGGTGCGCTCCGTCGACCGGATCCCGATCGGCGCCGGCACGCGGGGCCCGGTCACGGCGCAGCTGCAGAAGATGTTCTTCGGCCTGTTCGACGGGACCGCCGAGGATCGCTGGGGCTGGCTCGAGGCGGTCGAGCCCGGCCGGAAGGGCCGCGTCGAGCGGACCGTGGCGATCTGACGGGGCGCGCCCCGGGACGAGAACCTGGCATGGAACCCAAGACTCTCTTCGACAAGGTCTGGGACGCGCACGTCGTGCTTCCCGAGACGGATGACACGCCCGCTGTGCTGTACGTCGACCTGCACCTCGTGCACGAGGTCACGAGCCCGCAGGCGTTCGACGTGCTGCGCGCACGCGGGCTGCCGGTCCGGCGTCCCGACCTCACGCTCGCGACGATGGATCACTCGACGCCGACGGTGCCGATCACGTCGCTCAAGGATCTCGATGTCGTCAGCGAGCCCGCCGCCGCGCGCCAGGTCCGCCAGCTCGAGAAGAACTGCGCGGAGTTCGGCATCGAGCTTCGCGGCTTCTTCAGCGGGCAGCGGGGCATCGTGCACGTGATCGGGCCCGAGCTCGGCGCGACACAGCCCGGCAAGACGATCGTCTGCGGCGACTCGCACACGAGCACGCACGGCGCGTTCGGCGCGCTCGCGTTCGGCATCGGCACGACCGAGGTCGGGCACGTGCTCGCCACCCAGTGTTTGCTGCAGCGCAAGCCGAAGTCGCTCGCGATCACGCTCGACGGGCGGCTGCGCGAGGGCGTGACCGCAAAGGACCTGATCCTGAAGGTCATCGGCACGATCGGCGTCGGCGGCGGCACGGGCCACGTGATCGAGTACCGCGGCGGCGCGATCTCGGCGCTGTCGATGGAAGAGCGGATGACGGTCTGCAACATGTCGATCGAGGCCGGCGCCCGCGCGGGCATGATCGCGCCCGACGACGTCACGTTCGAGTACATGGCCGGCCGGCCGCTCGCGCCGCAGGGCGCCGACTGGGACCTCGCCGTCGAGCGGTGGCGGACGCTGCCGAGCGATGCCGGCGCGGCGTTCGACCGCGAGGTGACGATCGACGTCTCGGCGCTCGCGCCGATGATCACGTTCGGCACGAATCCCGGCATGGTCGTCGAGGTGGACAAGCCGGTACCGGCGAGCGGCGACGCCGCTTTCCGCAAGGCGCTCGACTACATGCGCGTCGAGCCGGGCAAGCCGCTGCTCGGCATGCCGGTCGACGTCGTCTTCATCGGCTCGTGCACGAACGGGCGGCTCAGCGACATTCGCGAGGCCGCA
>Ga0079224_100013361_pt1 | contig 11434 bp, 10 predicted proteins | sample Stecom2015_FD_80414 | JGI IMG/M metagenome (GOLD analysis project Ga0079224, IMG submission 80414) | Agricultural soil microbial communities from Utah to study Nitrogen management - Steer compost 2015 | ecosystem: Environmental > Terrestrial > Soil > Agricultural land | place: USA: Utah...
CTGCGTCATTCCGGAAGGCAGTGTCATTGGCTACGAGCGCAAGGAGGACATCAAGAAGGGCTTCCGGGTCACGCCTGGCGGGGTCACTCTGGTGACGCGGGAAATGCTGGGGCAGACGGTTGGCGGCATATAGGGATCAGTTCGACATATGCATATAGTGATGATCGCCGCCGAGAACGGCGCGCTGTTGGGGGGGAAGGTCGGCGGCATCGGCGACGTCATCCGGGATGTGCCATTGGCGCTTGCGCAGGCAGGCCACCGCTGCACCGTGATCATGCCCGGCTATTCCAGCCTTGCCAGGCTCAATCCTGCGATTCCCCTCGGTACAGTCACGACCCGGTTTTGTGGCCGCACCGAAGTGCTTGAGCTTCTGGCTGTGGAGCCCCGACCGGAATCGTCGACGGGCTCTGCCGGCACGGATGACAAGGGTGCCGGGCGTGGAAGCAGAGCCGGACGGAGAACCTCAGGCACCGCAAAGAAGTCGCTGGTGTCCCACTATGTGCTGGAGCATCCCTTGTTCGCGGCGGGTGGGGCCGGTGCCATATATTGCGATGATCAGCAGGGCCCGTTTGCGACCGATGCCCACAAGTTCGCTCTGTTCTGCGCCGCCACCTGTGAGGTGTTGAGTGGGGGCGGGCTCGGCCCCATCGATGTCATTCACCTGCACGACTGGCACGCAGCGCTGGTGGCCATACTGGCGCGCATCCCTGCCCACCAGTCATTGCGGAATGTCCCGTTGGTATATTCCATTCACAACCTCTCTCTGCAGGGCATCCGTCCTCTATCTGGGCATGAGTCCTCCTTTCATCACTGGTTTCCCGACCTGGTACCTGACCTCAGGCTGGTTCAGGATCCGCGCTACTGGGACTGCATCAACCTGATGCGTGTCGGCATCAACCTTTCCGACAAGGTGCATGCGGTGTCTCCAAGCTACGCGCGGGAGATTCTGGTGCCGACCGACCTGACCCATGGCTTCATAGGGGGAGAGGGGCTGGAAGGCGATCTGCAGAGGGTGTCAGCCCAGGGTCGACTGGTGGGAATTCTGAATGGCTGCGACTACTCGCAACCCGCGCTGGCCGCCAGCAGCCACGCGCAACTGCTGGAACTGATGGAACGGTCTCTGCTGAGTTGGGTTGGAGAGCGGCACATGATTCCTGCCGCCCACTTTCACGCCCAGCGACGGATCGGCCAGTGGCGCAGCCGAGCCAGTCTGGGCCGGGTGCTGACTTCCGTGGGCCGGATTACTGCCCAGAAATCCCGGTTGTTCACGGAGACGGTCACGGCGGCAGTGTCGGCTGGTGTCGAGTCAATGCCGGGCGCAGCCCCGCAACAGTGCAGCGCGCTGGAGCGACTGCTCGACAGCCTGGGTGACGATGTCTTCATCATGGTCGGTAACGGCGAGGCGGAGCTCGAGGCATTCTTTACCGACGTCATGGCCCGGCGGGATAATTTCCTGTTCCTGTGTGGCTTTTCCGAGGCGCTGGCAGGCGCAATCTACGCCTCCGGCGATCTTTTCATGATGCCAAGTACCTTCGAGCCCTGCGGCATTTCGCAGATGCTGGCCATGCGAGCGGGCATGCCCTGTGTGGTCCACCACGTTGGCGGACTGCGCGATACGGTCAGCCATGGCGAGAACGGATTTGCCTTCAGCGGTGATACTGCCCGCGAGCAGGCAGAGAACATGCTGGCTACGGTGCAGGAGGCGCGGGCGCTTATGGAGGACAAACCCGCCTGGGAACGGATCTGCCAGGGCGCGCGTGACAGTCGCTTCTCCTGGACCAGGGCGGTGGATGAGTATCTCAGCCAGCTGTACCGTCATTGAGTGGCAGTGGTTTTTTTTCCGTGATGGCGTTATAACTCCTGATTCCCCGGCGGCACATGGCGGCCGGCCCAGGTTATGGACACGCGAGGTTGAGTCATGAATTATCCAGCGGCAGTGCTTCTGTGCGGCGCCCTCCTGGTGGGCTGCTCGGACGGCTCGGATAACCCACAGGACGCACAGGTGGCCGATAGCGCCACCGCGACAGCAGCGTCGACTTACGAGCTGGTGGAAACGGTATCACCGGATGATGCGGAGATCGTCATTCCTTATCGTCAATATGTGTTGCCGAACGGGCTGACGGTTTTGCTGCACGAGGATGATTCCGATCCGCTGGTGCATGTCAACATTACCTATCATGTAGGGTCAGCCCGCGAGGAAGCGCAGCGTTCAGGCTTTGCTCATTTCTTCGAACACATGATGTTTCAGGGTTCCGCACACGTGGCGGATGAAGAGCACTTCCAGATCGTCACCGAGGTCGGTGGCTCGCTCAACGGTTCCACCAGCAATGACCGCACCAACTACTTCCAGACGGTACCCGCCAATCAACTGGAAACCATCCTGTGGCTCGAGGCCGACCGCATGGGCTTCCTGCTGGAGGCGGTGACGCAGGAGAAGTTCGAGATCCAGCGCTCCACGGTCAAGAACGAGCGCGGACAGAATTATGAGAACCGGCCCTACGGCATGGTGTACGAGACGCTGATCTCGGCGCTGTATCCCACCGGGCATCCCTATTCCTGGCCCACCATTGGCTATCCGGCGGATCTGGATGCCGCCACCTTGGATGATTTACGACATTTTTTCCTGCGCTGGTACGGGCCCAACAACGCCACTCTGATCGTGGCGGGAAATCTTGACGAAGAAGCCACCCTGGCGATGATCGAAAAGTACTTCGGAAGCATCCCGGCAGGCCCGGCAGTGGAGCGTGCGCAGCCGCAGGAAATCGTCCTGGACAGCGACCGTTACGTGTCCTATCTGGATCAGCACATCCGCTTTCCGTTGCTGATCATGACCTTCCCCGGCGTGGCCTATTCGCATCCGGACCGGGTTGCCCTGAATGCGCTGGCCGATATCATGGGCGGGGGCCGCAACTCGATACTCTACCAGCAGTTCGTGTTGAGTAACCGCGCCATCGACGCGTCCGTGTCCAACAGCTCGCAGGAGCTGGGGGGCATGTTCAGCTTCGAGGTTCAGGCATTTCCTGAAGCGGACCTGGCACAGTTCGAGAGCGACGTGCGGGCCATCATCGCCAACTTCAACGCCGAGTCGATTACCGATGAGGACATCGAGACCTTCAAGGGCGAAACCGAGGCGGCTCTGATCAATGGTCTGCAGAGCGTGCAGGGCAAGGCCTCCCGGCTTGCGCTGTATGACTACCTGCTGGACAACCCGAACTACCTGCCGCAGGAACTCGAAGCCGTGCGCAGCCTGCGTCGCGAAGACGTGCTGCGGGTGTTCGAGGAATATGTGGCGGGAGAGTCCGCTGTCATCCTCAGCGTGCTTGCCAACAGTGATCCGGAGGGCAGGGCACAGCCGGATAACTTCACTCCCGTGCCGGCCATGCGGGTGGCGGAGTCAGAGCTCGACGACCTGGAGCCGCGTCCGGTCGTTGATGATTTCGATCGCTCTGTGCGACCTGGCGCCGGTCAAACCCCGCTGGTAGAAGTGCCACCGTTCTGGCAGCAGGAGCTTGCGGGCGGTGCGCGCATCATCGGCACGGTCAGCTCCGAGATTCCGACGGTCACGCTCAGGCTCTCCTTTGCCGGAGGTCACTTGCTCAATGATCCTGCAGAGTATGGCCTGGCTCGGCTGACCGCGGCGATGCTCAACGAGGACACCGAGCAGCTGACCGCCGAGCAGTTTGAGGTTGAGCTGCAGAAGCTGGGGAGCCGTATCAACGTCAGTGCGGGCCAGGAAGATCTGATCGTGACGGTCAACGCGTTGAGTCGCAACCTGGCCCCCACTCTGGCCCTGTTGGAGCAGCGTCTGCTGCAGCCCAGTTTCACCGAAGAGGATCTGCAGCGTCTGCGCAGACAGCAGGTGGAGGCACTGCAGGCAGCCCGGGAGCAACCCTCCAGCATCGCCAGTGAGGTATACGCCAAGCTGATCTATGGCCCCGAACACAGTTTCTCGGTGCCGGTGTCCGGCACGGTAGAGACCCTGGAAACCTTCACCCTGGCAGATGTTGAGGCGTTCGCCAGCAGGGCCCTGACCACTGGCTCGTTGCAGATAGTGGTTGTCGGCGATGTTCAGCAGCAGGAAATTGTGGCGGGACTGGACTTCCTCGCCGGCTTGCCCGCCGATGCCGCTGTGCCCCGCAACCAGCCACCCTCACCGGTGTATGAGAGCAATACGCTGTATCTGGTCGACAAGCCCGGGGCTGCGCAATCGGAGATCCGCATTGGCTACATTACTGAGATGCCATGGGATGCCACCGGCGAGTACTTCCGCAGTGCGTTGATGAATTATGTGCTGGGTGGCGCCTTCAACAGCCGCATCAACCTGAACCTGCGCGAAGACAAGGGCTACACCTATGGAGCTCGCAGCTTCTTCAACAGTACCGAGTACCCCGGCCCTTTCACGGCTTCCGCCAGCGTCCGGGCTGACAGCACGGCCGATTCGGTACGGCAGTTCGTCAATGAGATCACCGCGTTCCGTGATGAGGGCATCACCCTCGAGGAGCTGGCATTCATGCGGGCGGCGGTAGGTCAGAGTGACGCTCTGGCCTACGAGACTCCAGGGCAGAAGGCCGGCTTCCTCGGCCGGATACTCGAGTATGACCTGGCACCTGACTATGTCGACACACAGAGCGAGATCATCAACAGCATCACCCAGGAAGAGATCAACGCTCTGGCCCGGGAAAAACTGCCGTTCGAGCGCATGGTGATCCTGGTAGTGGGAGACAAGGCACTGGTGGGGGATTCCCTGGCCGAGCTTGGCTACCCCATCGTCGAGCTGGATACGACAGGAGCCGTTCTCAATTGACAGGCGCGCCGCGACAGCGGACGCCGGTCAGCTTCACCGAAGATCGTAACTTCGATGACCTCGCGCCGCGTTTTGCCCGCAACATCTACGGCGGTCTGAAGGGGCGCATCAGGCTCGAAGTGCTGCGACGGGACTTTGCTCAGGTACTCCCTGGCTGGTTGCCCGGCGCCCGGCCGGATAGCGCCGGGCTGAACATCCCCAGGGATGTCGGCAGTCCGATCAGTGCGCCGCAGAGAGTGCTGGACGCAGGAGGAGGGCAGGGCCAGTTCAGCCTGCCCCTGGCTGCGGCGGGCCATGATCTCACCCTGTGCGACCTGTCCTCGGCGATGCTGGCCCTGGCCCGTACAGCCGCCGCGGAGTCGGCACTTTCAAATGTCACCTTTCGGCATTCCGCCATCCAGGAACTGGCCCGTGAATGCAGCGATGGGCGTATCGCTCCTTTCGATCTGGTCATTTGCCACTCGGTACTGGAGTGGGTGACCGACCAGCCCGGGCTGATCAACGCGCTGGCGCAGCTGTTGCGCCCCGGCGGCGTGTTATCCCTGACCTTCTATAACCGCCACGGGCTGGTGATGAAGAATCTCCTGCGCGGCCGGCGCCCGCCCATCCTCGATGGCAGTTTTACGCCCAGCGCGGGCAGTCTCACGCCTACCCGCCCGCTGGATCCCCAGGATGTGCTGCGCTGGCTCGGATGCTGCCCTCCAATGGCGCAGGAAGCGGGTTGGCAGATACTGCATCGCAGCGGTATCCGGGTTTTCCACGACCTGTTGCTGACGCCGGAAGGCCGAGCCATGGATCCGGAACAGCTGGTTGCGCTGGAACTCGAGCTTTCGCTTCAGGAGCCCTATCTGTCGCTGGGTCGCTACCAGCACATCCTCGCCCGCAAGCGCTGATTTGCCGCAATCCCGGAATATCCGCGCATTCTTTGACAACAATACTTTGTGTGACCGGGTGAGGAGGGTAGAATCGCGCCTTTGCTCCAGGGATCACAAGGCTCATGCACACCATACATCTGAACAAGGATAGGGCCGCCTCCCTGCTGCGACGACATCCATGGGTGTTTTCCGGGGCGATCGCCCGTGTCTCGGGTCAGCCCGCGCCGGGCGACACCGTGCGTATCGTTGATGCAGCGGGATCGCCGCTGGCACTGGCGGGTTACTCACCCAGTTCGCAGATCCGGGCGCGGGTGTGGAGTTTCGGCACCGACGAAAGCATCGATGCCGACTTCCTGGCACGCCGCCTGGAGGCGGCAGTAGCCCGACGGCGGGCGCTCCTGGATGACCGTGAGCGTACTGGCTGCCGCCTCGTCTATGGCGAGTCCGATGATCTGCCCGGCCTGATTGTGGACCGTTACGGGGATTTCCTGGTGTGCCAGTTTCTGTTTACCGGGGTGGAACGCTGGAAGGACGATATCGTCCGGATCCTGCGGGAACGGGTGCCCTGCAAGGGGATCTATGAACGCTCCGAGGCGGCGGTGCGGGCTCGCGAGGGCCTGCCGGTCACCCAGGGGGTGCTGTGGGGCGAGGAGCCTCCCGAACTGGTGGAGATCAATGAGCAGGGCCGCCGCTATGGCGTCAGCATCGCGCATGGGCACAAGACGGGCTTCTATCTGGACCAGTGTGCCAACCGGGCGCTGCTCGCCCGTCTGGTTGCCGAGCGCAGCGTGCTCAATTGCTTCGCCTATACCGGCGGGTTCGGCATCGCGGCATTGCAGGGAGGAGCCAGCCACGTCCTCAACATCGATTCATCGGCCCCGTCGCTGGCGCTGGCGGCGGACAACTTCCGACGCAACGGCTTGGGCGCTGACCGCTTCGATAACCTTGCAGGCAATGCCTTCGATCTGCTGCGACAGTTCCGGCATGAGGGCCGGCGCTTCGACGTGGTGATCCTGGATCCGCCCAAATTCGCGGAAACCAAGGTGCAGTTCAAGCGGGCGGCGCGGGCCTACAAGGACATTGCCCTGCAGGGCGCGTCCCTGCTCAATCCAGGCGGCCTGCTGGTCACTTTCTCCTGCTCGGGCGCCATCGACCTGCCACTGTTCCAGAAGATCACGGCGGATGCCCTGCTGGATGCCGGGCGCCAGGGGCAGATTCTGCACTACCTGCATCAGAGCGAGGACCATCCGGTAGGACTCGCCTTCCCCGAAAGCCTGTATCTGAAGGGGCTGGTATGCAGGGTGGCATGAAATCAGGATATAATAGCCGGTCGTGATTCAGGGTTATCTATGCAAGTGAGCGACAATTTCAGCCATGCGGCGGCCGCCATTCTTCAGGCGGGTCAACGACTCCACCAGCGGGGCTGGTCGCCTGCCACCAGCAGCAATTATTCGCTGCGCCTGGACGAAAGCTCGTGTGCCATCACTGTGTCGGGCAGAGACAAGGGCAATCTTGTTGCATCGGACATCATGCGGGTGGATCTGCAGGGGAGGCCCCTGGCTGGTGAAGATGGCACGCCTTCTGCAGAAACTCTGCTGCACACTAGCCTGTATCGACGTGATCCTGCCATAGGCGCCGTCCTCCACACCCATTCGCTCAGTGCCTTGCTGGCGGCCGAGTGTGTACCGGTGCAGGAGCCCTGGAGCGTGCTGGAAATCAGCGACCTGGAACTGCTCAAGGCCTTCGCGGGCATTCGCAGTCATCAGGAAACCCTGCGAATTCCGGTGTTTGCCAACAGTCAGGATATCCCGGCGCTGGCGCGACTGGTGGACGAGTGCCTGGATGTGGCCGCGCCAGTATACGCCTACCTCCTGCGCGGCCACGGCGTATACACCTGGGGTCGAGACATGGCAGAGGCCATGCGCCATCTGGAGGCGCTGGATCAGTTGTTCGAATATACCTGGCGCGTTCAGGGCCGCCGCCTGAACACGCAGCAGGGACAGCAAGGAGACAGGATATGAGCGCACTGACAATCATTCCGGAGAACGAACCATCCAGGCCAGTGCTGCATAGCGATGATCCGGAGATCATCGCGCGGGAGCTGGCAGCTGTGGGCATCCAGTTCGAGCGCTGGGAGGCCGCGGCGGACATCCGCGCGGGCGATTCCCCCGAAACCGTAATGGCCGCCTATCGCGAGGACATTGACCGGCTTGTGGCCCAGCGTGGCTACCAGAGCATGGATGTCATCAGTCTCGATGGCACCGATCCGGCAACCGTCGCCAAGGTGCCTGAACTGCGGCAGAAATTCCTGAGCGAGCATACTCATGCCGAGGACGAGGTGCGCTTCTTCGTCGCCGGCCGCGGTCTGTTCAGTCTGCACGTGGAGGGGAGGGTGTATGAGGTCCTGTGTGAACAGGGAGACTTGATTGCGGTCCCTGCCGGTACCCCTCACTGGTTTGATATGGGCCCTTGCCCATCGTTTGTAGCCATTCGATTGTTCAATAACCCCGATGGTTGGATAGCCAACTACACGGGAGAGTCGATTGCCGAGAAGTTCTCTCGTCTGGAGTCTTGATGAAAATTGCAGCCATTGTCACCGACATAGAAGGGACGACGAGCAGTATTGGTTTCGTACATGATGTCCTGTTTCCCTACGCGCTGAAGCACATTGGCAGTTTTGTGCGCGAACACCACGAAGAGCGTGATGTGATGAGGGTGCTGGTCAAGCTGAGCGAAAACACCGGCATTCCGCTTCACAACCTGGACGGGCTGATCAGCACACTCGAAGACTGGATCCGCGAAGACAAAAAGGTTACCGAACTCAAGGCCCTGCAGGGCATGATCTGGGAAAAGGGCTACAAGCAGGGTCTGTATCAGGCCCACGTGTATCCCGATGTGCCGGACGTCCTGCGACGCTGGCTGGAAGAGGAGCGCAACCTCTACGTGTACTCGTCCGGCTCCGTCAAGGCGCAGCAGCTGTTCTACCGTTATTCCACCGAAGGAGATCTGCGTCTGCTGTTCTCCGGCTATTTCGACACGACCATGGGCGCCAAACAGGACGCGGAGTCATATCGCAACATCGCCCAGGCTGTGGCGCTCAAGCCAGAGCAGATGCTGTTCGTGTCCGATGTCAGCGAGGAGCTGGATGCCGCCGCCGCGGCAGGCATGCGCACCTGCTGGATCATCCGGCCGCAGGAAATGTCATTGGATCCCAAGCGCGCCGCTGCCAGATCGCCGCACGCCGTCGTCACCAGTTTCGATGAAATAGTAGTCGACTGAGACCGGTATCTTGGACGCCCATCAGCGCTCCCGGCGATAATTCACACGCTCCCACGCCCGTGAAAGGACGGTTATGCAGCGAAGAAAACTCTATTTTGTTGCAGCGCTGACAATCTTGATGGTGCTCGGCTTCCTTGCGACAAGCCTGACCAGCTATTTCGTTGCACACGAATCCCTGTCCCGCAACATTTCCGAGGAGATGCTGCCGCTGACCAGCGACAACATCTATTCCGAGATCCAGCGCGACCTGTTGCGCCCTGTGCTGATTTCCTCGGTGATGGCTGCCGACTCCTTCTTCCACGACTGGGTTGCCGATGGTGAAACCGACCCCGGCAGGATGCAGACTTATCTGAAAGGTATCCAGCAGGAATATCAGACCATTACGGCCTTCTTCGTCTCCGATCATACCTACCAGTACTACCATCCGGATGGCATCCTCAAAACCGTTTCCGAAACAGCGCCGGAGGATGAGTGGTACTTTCGTTCCAGAGCGATGCACACTCCTTACGAGATCAACGTTGACAGCGATACCGCCGACCGCAGCCGCGTCAGTATTTTCATCAACTATCGTGTTGTGGATGCGCGCGGGGTGCTGCTGGGGGTGACCGGTGTGGGATTGTCTGTGTCGGCTGTAGTGGACCTGATCAATAATTATCAACAGCGCTATGGTCGCAGCATCTATTTCGTCGACAGGCAAGGGAACGTAGAGCTCAACGGTGGTGGGGTTGCGCTTACCCGTCTGCAGGAGCGTCCCGGCATCTCCAGCATCAGCACTGCCATTCTTTCGAATCCAAGCACGACATTGAGTTATACCGCGGAGTCAGGGGAGACCGTTTACGTCAACAGCCGCCTGGTCCCGGAGTTCGACTGGTATCTGATCGTCGAGCAGCAAAGCAACGCGGAAGAGGAAAGAATCCAGGAGGCACTGCTGTTCAATACTGGCGTCTCGCTGGCAATCATGACCCTGGTGCTGCTGATCGCCCACTTTACGTTCAAGGCCTACCAGGGGAAGCTGGAGGCGATGGCAACCACCGACAGCCTGACCGGAGCGGCCAACCGCCATATGTTCGATGTGACGTTCGAGCAGCTGACCAGAGTGGTCTCGCGCAAGGACAAGCCGCTTTCTCTCATTTGTCTGGATATAGACCACTTCAAACTGGTGAACGATAGCTTCGGGCATCAGGCTGGCGATTTGGTCATCCGCGCGGTGGCGGACGTCATCCGTGAACACGCCGGTCCTGCGGCCACACTGTGCCGCTGGGGTGGTGAGGAGTTCCTGCTGCTGATGGAAGGATGTACCGTGGAGCAGGCGGCACAGACGGCGGAGCGCATCCGTGAGGCAGTCAAGAGACAGACGGTGAACTTCGGCCGCCAGGATATCCGGGTGACCAACAGTTGTGGGGTGGGCAGGTACCGTCCTGGGGAGGAGCTGTTCGCATTGATAGCGAGAGTGGATGCGGCGCTGTATCGCGCCAAGAACGAAGGTCGTGACCGCGTCAGCGTGACTGCCTGAGCCCGCCGCGGGAATACAGTGCCTCGTGAATGGCACGACTGAGGCGGATCACCGAGTACTCCTCAAAGGTCTCCACGGGATCCGCCAGCATATCAAAGCCTTCACTCAGCCCCAGCAGCATGGCGGCCATCTCATCAAGATCCTGATTGCTGCCACCGGCTTCGATCTGCTCTGCGATGGCCAGCACCTGGTTCCAGAACTGTGCCTTGTCAGTCTGGGTCATGAGGGCTGTACCTGTTCTCCTTCTTCCTGGTGAGTCACGTCGACCACCTGCAGGCGTGCTGTCTTGCCATTCGGAAGCCCCCAGTCAATGGTCTGGTTGACCTTCAGGCCAATCAGCGCCGCACCGATAGGAGCGAGAACTGACACCTTCGCAGCGGCCACGTCCGCCTCGCCGGGATAGACGATGGTGACCTTGGTAATGGCACCGGAATCCAGATTCTTGTATTGCACGGTGGAGAACATGCGCACGGTGTCCTTGGGCATTTTCTTCAGCGGCAGAACGGAGGCGCGCTCCAGCTCTTCTTCCAGCGATTCGGCAGCCGGGGCGGAGATGTTGGCGTTGACCAGCGCGGTCAGCCTTGAATAGTCGAGTTCGGATAACGTAATAGAATGCGATGCCATATTGCAACCTTCACCAATTATCAAGCGTTTGAGTTGTGTATGTACTTCCGTTGAAAGTACGAAAATCCAAGGGTAACTGTAAGACGATTCTGGAGCAGTGCAGCGGGCAGCTGCGAGCGGAGCGCGATCAGGAACGGATAAGGCAAATGTCCCTGATCGCCGGCAATGGGAAGGCGGCAGTCGACCTCCCATGTGCAGGACAAGACGCCGAGGATGTCGCCTGGAATTTCAGGACATCAGCGGTGATTGTCGGTGTTGAATTTTTCATGAGTTCGAGTATAACACCTCTTTTTTCTTATACAACTGGAGCACGAACATGACCTTCATCAGGATCAGCGC
>Ga0079224_100013362_pt1 | contig 11433 bp, 7 predicted proteins | sample Stecom2015_FD_80414 | JGI IMG/M metagenome (GOLD analysis project Ga0079224, IMG submission 80414) | Agricultural soil microbial communities from Utah to study Nitrogen management - Steer compost 2015 | ecosystem: Environmental > Terrestrial > Soil > Agricultural land | place: USA: Utah...
TGTGGTCCTACACGCCAACATCGTGGATGGATTTGCACGAGATAACCCGTTACCAGGAGATATCCACCAGTTCCCCGTACCGAAGGGCCGAAGTCCCGGTCTGACAGGCATACTGCCATTCGGCCTCGGTGGGCAGCCGATAGCCATGGCCCCGGGGATCGAGATCCCAACTTCCATCGCCTTGGATATAGCATTCCCGGAGTCCGTGCCGTTTGGACAGGGCGTTGCAAAAGGCCACCGCATCCGACCAACTTACCGATTCAACAGGTTTCCGTTCCCCGGTAAAACCACTTGGATATTGACCCATCACTTGGCCATAGAGGGACTGGGTCACGGGAAACCGGCCCAATAGAAAGCGGTCGATCCCTTGGGACCATTGCCGTTTGGTCCGATCGTCGCGCATGGCGACCGATCCTTCGGGTATTTCGGCCCATTGGAGGGAGGGCCATAAGGAGGATGGGGAGAATTCCATGGGATAGTGGATTTGCCGATAAAGGCCCGGCATTGGACCCCCTTATGGGGTCACCGCTGCCTTTTTCTTGCCTATGAGTTCCAAATACTTGTTGAATTCTTACCTGACTATGGGAAATAATAGGAACAGCCCGATCATATTGGGGAAAACCATGGCCAACAACATGGCCTCGGAGAACTTGATCACCGCATCCAAGGTTATGGCCGAGCCCAATACGATAAAGAGTAGGAACACAATTTTAAAGGTCATGTCACTGGCCTGGCTCCTGCCAAAGAGAAATTTCCAAGACTGCTGCCCATAATAGGACCAGGAGAGCATGGTGGAGAATGCAAAGAGGCAGACGGCGACCATCAGGGCCCAGGAAGACCCGGTAATGGCACTTTCGAACGCCGAGGAGGTCAGGGTCACCCCGCCCAACAGCTGCCCGTCGTGCATGATCGCCTGCCCATCCAACACATTGCCGTAGACAAAGGCCCCATCCATATTGAACATGATGATCACCAAGGCGGTCATGGTACAGACCAGGACCGTATCGATAAAGGGCTCCATCAGGGCGACCAGGCCTTCGGAGGCCGGATAATTGGTCTTTACCGCCGAGTGGGCAATGGCCGCCGACCCAATGCCGGCCTCATTGGAGAAGGCGGCCCTGCGGAAGCCTTGGATCATGACACCGACAAAGCCCCCGGTTATGGTGGCCTGTGGGGTGAAGGCATCCGAGAGGATCAGGGCGAACATATCGTCCACCAAACTATAATTGGTGCCGATGATGAACAGGGCGGCACCCACATACAGGATGGCCATGAAGGGAACAACCTTTTCGGTCACCCTACCGATCCTTTTGATGCCCCCGATGATCACGATCCCGATCAAAAAGGCCACGATGAGCCCGATGATGCTTCCCGTTGCAGACCCGGTCAGTGCGAAACGATCGATGATCTGGGCGGCCATCTGGTTGCTTTGGAAGGCCCCGCCGCCCCCTAGGGCGGCACCCAGACAGAAAATGGCGAAGACTACGGCCAAGATCTTGCCCAATTTCGCCATTCCCTTTTGCTTGAGCCCCTCGGAAAGATAGTACATGGGCCCGCCGAACACCTTGCCCGTTTTATCGATGTCCCTGAACTTCACGCCCAAGGTACATTCCACGAATTTGGAGGACATGCCCAAGAGTCCGGCCACGATCATCCAAAAGGTGACCCCTGGCCCCCCGATGGAAATGGCCACGGCCACCATGGCGATATTGCCCAGGCCGACAGTGCCCGAGACGGCAGTGGCCAGCGCCTGGAAGTGGCTGACCTCCCCATGGTGCCCCTCGTCCTTGATCGTACGCTTGATATCCCCGTCCACTTCATGCAGGTCGGCCGCCAGTTCCGGTACCTGTTTCTCAAGGTCGTCATATTTGCCCCTGACCACCTGGATGGCCGTGGGAAAATGTCGGATATTGACGAAGCCAAAATACAGCGTGAAGAACAGGGCCCCACAGATCAAAAGCAAGAGTACCACGGGGATGTACAGGCCAAAGATGGGGATTTCGGCCATGATCAGGTTCTGGAACCAATCGGCCACCGGCATAAAGGCTTCATTGATCTTATCGTCCAGGCCCATTTCCGGGGTCGAGGCATGTATCGGGGCGCTGGCAAGCAGCAAAAGGAAGCATACTGAATATCTGTACATAGATCAAAAATTTTCTAAAAATACGCCAAGGACCAGAACAATCCCTTCCATGTGCCGCAAATATTGTTTGGCGGTCCCCGCCCTATTGGGGGACAAAATTATGGCAAAGTGCAAAGTACGACACTTTCGACCATCCTTGGAAATCGGTATCCGCTTTTAGCCCAAGGTTTCCCAAGTAAGGGGAATTTAAGGCTCCAAAAAATAAATCCCCCTTAATCAATGTATTAAAGGGGATTCTTGGTGCCCACGACTGGATTCGAACCAGCACGTCCTTACGAACACCACCCCCTCAAGATGGCGTGTCTACCAATTTCACCACGTGGGCGGCTCCAATTTTGGTTTGCAAATATAATTGTTTTGTTGGAAAAAGAAGTCGGGAACCCTGTTTTTCATACAGCGGCCTTAAGCGGGAGGCCTTTGCAGCAAGGAAGCCTAAAATTTACACTATAATAATACGGCTCCATGTTAATTTTTATGAAATTTGTTGGTGATGGGACAACGACCAAACCAAACAGCGACACCCGATGGCCTCGCCAGATCGATCAGGGCTTCGGACCAGCAGGCTTTCAATGCCCTCTTTGAAAAGCTATGGCAGCCCATGTATGCCTATGCGGCATCCCTGATCATGGACAAGGCCCTGGCCGAAGACTTGGTACAGGAAGTCTGGATCGACTATTGGCAACGCAAGGGGGAGGTGGAGATCCAAAATATCAAACCCTATCTGTACCGGGCCGTGCGATATAAGTGTTACAATACCCTTAGGGACCGCAAATTCAATATGATCCAGATCGAGGTTGCCATGACCGTGGGAGAGGCCCCTGAGATGGAACTGCAGGAGAATGTGGCAGAACTCAGAAAATCCATAGATAGCGTTCTTGCCGAACTGCCCAAACGATGCCAGGAGATCTTCAGGTTGAGCCGGATCAACCAGGTGAGCAACCGGGAGATTGCGGAAAAGCTGAAAATTTCCCAGAGATCTGTCGAAAACCAGCTTTCCCTTGCCCTGAGAAGGCTCCGCAAAGAACTGGCCACTGCCCATTTAATTTTTTTCTAAGCTTTTGATTAAGCAAGTGTTAAGCACTGGCTTTTTAGGTTAAGAATTGATTAACAGCGTGCTTGGGAATGTGCGTGGGGGATGTGTTTCGGTACTTATATATACACTATCCGAACAATGACCGAAAAAGAGATAAAGGATTTGATGGGGAAATACCTTAAGGGGACCATAACCAAAAGGGAAGAGGCCTTATTGGAACGGTTCGATTCCGAGCTCCTGTCCAAGAATCTCCATGAATTCTCTGGGTCGGCCCCTTTTCCTCGGGCACCCAGGTTTCCCCCTGCTTCAAAAAAGCGGAACAACTCCCTGAAATGGATGGCCATTGCCGCAACCCTGGCCCTGATCTTCTCTTTGGGGCACCTCCTTTCCAAACAAGGGGATGAGGGCATAACGGTACCCCAACCCAATCAACGCGAGGGCATTACCCAGTGGGGACAGAAGCTCAACATCCGCTTGGGCGATGGGACCCAGGTACGCTTGAATTCGGGCAGTAGCCTGAAGTATCCGGAATCCTTCATCGGGGACAAAAGGGAGGTGGAACTTACCGGGGAGGCCTTTTTTGAGGTGAGCCCGGACTCCAGGCCCTTTGTCATCCGGTCCGGGGAGGTCATGACCACCGTACTGGGCACCTCCTTCAACATTAATACCTATTCGGAGAACGAACAGGTGGCCGTCACCGTGGCCAGTGGCAAGGTCCGGGTGGCCTCCCCCAACAAGGAAATCCATCTGGGACCAAACGAACAGGGACTATACGATAAAAGGACCCGGTCCATGGCCAAGAAAGTCACCGATATCGCCCCATACCTTAATTGGAAGGACGGGATCCTCTCCTTCGAGGATGCCGATATGATATCGGTGGCCGGGACCTTGGAGCGGTGGTACGGGGCCAAGATAAATTTTGGCAACAAGGGGATAGGCCGTTGCCATATCACGGCCACCTACGACAATGTGGACCTTGAAGCGATTTTGGAAAGCATCGTATATGCCAAGCAAGGCTTGCGCTACGAATTTTTGGGGGAAACCGAGGTCCTGATCGAGGGCTATTGCAGGGATTGAAAAGAAAATTAAAAAGATAGCCTATGGACGAGGACGGATACAGGTAAAAAAAGACAGCCCATGACACTTTGGCGAGCGGAAATAGGCTGTCAGTTCGATGATCACAAATAACTCATAACCATTTAAACATGTTGTAAAATTATGAATTCACCAACTAGTAAACAATTTATCAAGTTGACATTCCAATGCTACTTCGCCTTGATGGCACTGGCTTTATTGAATCCGGTTTTGGCCGCGGATGTCCGGGGCCAAAATTTGGACAGTTACCGTGTTGACCTGTCCGTAAAGGAAGCCTCTGTGGTCGATATCATCAAACATATCGAGGAACAGACCAATTTTAGGTTCGTCTATGACAGAAAGGTAGGCCGTTTGGAAAACACCTTTGACATTGCCTATACCAATGTTTCCCTGCGTTCCGTCCTGGAATTGATGGCCAAGGATGCCAACCTTAGTTTCAGGAGGATCAACCGGACCATCTCCATTGATGTCCGGCCAAGGTCGGCCCCAAAATTGGTCGAGGAGGTCGTTTACCAAACGATCACCGGCACGATCACCGACGAGGCCGGGATTCCCTTGGCCGGTGCCTCCATCATCGAAAAGGGTTCCATGAACGGGACAACCACTGACTTTGATGGCAACTTTTCCCTCGATGTGGATTCCGATGCCACGCTGGTCATTTCCTATATCGGGTACAAGACCCAGGAAGTGGCGGTGAACGGCCAGGCCCGTATCGATGTCCAATTGGATCCCGATGTGGCCCAGTTGGAAACCGTGGTCGTGGTCGGGTATGGAACCCAAAAGAAATCCGATGTCACCGGTTCCATCTCCTCTGTGGGGACCGAGGATTTTAACCGGGGGATCGTCATGAACCCGGGACAGTTGCTCCAGGGTAAAGTGGCCGGGGTCAACATCTCCAATGTCAGCGGGGAACCCGGTGCCTCCCAGGATGTCATCATCCGCGGGGTGGGAAGCCTGCGCTCGGGGACCACCCCCCTTTATGTGATCGATGGCTTTGCCCTCGACAATTCGGCCACCGGGGTGCCCACGAACCCCCTGAACTTCATCAATCCACAGGACATTGAGAGCATCGATGTGCTCAAGGATGCCTCTGCGGCAGCGATCTATGGATCCCGGGCCGCCAATGGGGTCATCGTGATCACCACCAAAAAGGGCAGGATAGGAAGGACCCAAATGGATTTGACCGTTTCCACCGGATTCTCCAGTTTGGCAGACAAGGTGGAGGTGTTCAGCGCCGAGGAATTCCGCCGGCAAGTGGTGGCCGTAGGGGGTACCCTGGACGATCGTGGCGCCAATACCGATTGGCAGGATGCCCTGTCCCGGACCGCCCTTTCCAAGAACGTCAATTTCTCCATGAACGGCGCTTCCGATAAATTCTCCTACTATGCCTCCTTGGGGGTCGACGATCAGGAGGGGATCCTTCGGGGCAACGATCTCAAACGCTATTCGGGACGCCTGAACCTGACGCAAAAGGCCTTTGAAGATCGATTGAGGATCGAATTCAACATGTCCGCAAGCCGGACGGAGAACAACCGGGCGGATGCCCCGGCCATTGTTGGGGACATGTTGCAGATGAACCCCACCTTCCCCCGCTATGAGAATGGGCAGCCCGCCGCTTTGGACAACAGGCTCAACCCCTTGACCCGGGAACGGCTGTACAGCGACCAGGCCGTGAACCATAGGATCTTGGCCAACCTGTCCCCTTCCGTGGAGATAATCAAGGGCCTGGTCTATAGGTTGAACCTGGGGGTGGATTATTCCTCCACCAACCGCGATGTGCAGTTCAAGCCCTATTCCCTGTTGGAAGGCTTTACCCAAGGAACCTTGGATTCCTATTATACCACCAATAAAAACAACCTGATCGAAAACACCCTGACCTATGACCTCATGGCCGACCGGCACCATGTCACCCTTTTGGCGGGCCATACTTTCCAGGAAACCTATGTACACCAAAAAATATTCGAAATGGAAGGCTTTTCGGATAATGGGATCGATCCCAAATACCAAGATCAGATCAGTGGAAACGACACCCCGACCTATATGAACACCTTTGCCACCAAGAATGAACTCCAGTCTTTCTTCGGTCGGCTCAATTATGGGTTCGACAACAAATACCTGTTGACCGCCACGATGCGGGCGGATGGTTCCTCCAAATTCGGGGGCAACAACAAATACGGGTATTTCCCCTCGGTGGCCGTTGGCTGGAACATCATGAACGAGGATTTCCTGAGATCCAAAAACGCCATCAACAATTTAAAGTTAAGGGCTAGCTGGGGAAGGACGGGAAACCAGGAAATACCATCCAAGATCACCAAATTGAGCTATACGGACAGCAAGAACAACAACGATTCCTATCCGATCAACGGGGACGAGACCACCATCGGGGACTATCCCTATGGGACCATTTTTACCCGTTTGGCCAATCCGGACATCCAGTGGGAAGTTTCCGAGCAGATGAACATCGGGCTTGATTTTGGATTCTTCAACAGTCGCCTGACCGGGACCGTGGATGTTTTCAATAAAGTTTCGGAGAACATCCTTTTGGAAGTGACCCCTGCGGACCCCATTCAGCCCACCTCCAAGTACTGGACCAATATCCCCGATATGGAGATCAAGAACACCGGGGTCGAATTCGGCCTTGAATACCATAGCGACCTGGCCAAGGATTTCTCCTATACCCTGGGCGGAAACGTTTCCTATACCCAGAACGAAGTGAAAAATTCCCCCTACAAGGTATTGACCACCGGGGCTGCCCAGGGCAGTGGGCAAACAGGTGCCACAATCAACGGGAACATCAATGGGGAATCCATCGGTTCCTTTTATATGTTGGAGTTTTTGGGGATCGGGGATGACGGGTTGAGCATACATTCCGACGAACGTTCCGTAGTGGGCTCATCCATGCCCGATCTGATCTATGCCTTTTATCTCAATTTCCGTTACAGGAGCTTCGATCTTGGGTTCAATTTCAACGGGGTATCCGGCAACCAGGTGTACAACCACTCGGCCATGACCAATTCCAATAAGGGACAGTTGGCCAATAACCTGAACACCACGGATATTGCCATCCAATTCCCCAATGAGGACGTGACCAACTCGAACACGGTTTCCACACGTTACCTGGAGGATGGGGATTTCCTTAGGTTGAACAATGCCACCCTGGGCTATAACTTGGATCCAAAGGTATTGGGCCTGGACAATAGGGTGAACGCCATCCGGCTGTCCATCACCGGGCAGAACCTGTTCGTGATCACGGATTACACTGGATTTGATCCAGAGATCAATTCAAACCTGACCATCGATGGCATACAGACCTTTGGGATCGATTACTTCAACTATCCCAAGTCAAGGACGATCACCTTTGGCCTTAACGTATCATTCTAATCCATAAAGAATCATAAAATGAAGAACAAATTTATAATAGCACTTTTTGGTTTGGGCCTTTTCGCGAACATCGGATGTACCGATCTGGAAGAAGATGTGATCGACGAATCCCTGGAAGGCAGTGGACAGGCGGAGGCCGTGAGCGGGGCCATTGCCCCGGCCTATGGCCAAGTGGCCTGGGTATGGAGGCACACCAATTACTATGGCCTGCAATTGATCGCCGCGGACGAGGCCATATTGCCCTATCGCGGTGGGACCGACTGGTTTGACAATGGAAAGTTCCTGGATACCCATGCGCATAGGATCGACCCCTCGAATGATTTGGTGAAGAGTTCCTGGGACGAAATCACCCGGAACATCTCCAGGGCACTATCGGCCATAGAGGTGATGAGGCCATTGGCCGAAGCTGGGGATCCCCAGGCCCAGGAGGCCCTGTATGAGATGGTGGCCCTACGGGCCTATATGAACCTGTTGTTGTTGGACGGCTGGGGCCTGATCTTTAAAAAGGAGGTCTCCAGCGATACTTCTGAAATCCTTAGGGGCCAAGCGGCCATCGATTATATCGAAAGCGAACTCTTGTCCGTGGTGGATGTGATCAATACCCATCGGGGACCTGGAAGGATCACCCAGGCCGCCGTATGGGGCTTTTTGGCTCGGTTGAACCTTAACGCCGCGGTCTATAGGGACCCCTACGGAACGCCCAACTTCACCGCCGGGGACATGGACAAGGTGATCGCTTATACCAACAACATTATCAATTCCGGGGCCTATGCCCTTTCCCCTGAGTATTTTGCCCTTTTTGATGACGACAACAACACCAATCGGGAGATCATCTTTGCCGCGGACCAGCGCGGGGTAATGAACAATGAACACAGCCGTTGGGCCTACTGGTCCTTGGCCGGTTCTTGGTTTCCCCGGCCCGAGCATCCCGATGCGGACGGTACGGATGGTCCGGCCATCACCACGGATTTTTACCAGACCTGGGTGGATGCCTATGGTGCTGTGGATCCAGCGGAGGCCGATGCGCGTTTCTTCAAGGAAAACCAGATCATCCCTGCCGAACTGCAGGACCTTACCGGGGTGGACCCTTCCAATGATGAAAACCATTTCTATTGTATTGCGGGAAATGACTTCGAGATCAATAGGGGGATCATCCGGGGTACGATCTGGGGCCCCAGAAAGGACGGAAGTGGTAGCTTCATGACCTGTGACGGTGGCTATAGGATCTATCCAGTCATACAGACCAAGGGCAACGGCCCCGATAAGGATGTAGACTATGTGAGCCATACGCTCCCCGTGGACTTCTCCAACGAGGGCAGGTTGCACCGCAATGGCTACAGGGTATCGAAATACCAGTTCAGCCATACCTCGCCCAATGGGAACAACTACAGCAGCGTGGACCTTGTCCTGATGCGTTTGGCCGAAATCTATTTGATGCGTGCAGAGGCCCATTTGCGGAAAGGGGAAAGTGGGCCTGCCCTTATCGATGTCAACACGGTTAGGGCCTCAAGGACCGCACGGCCCGATCAGACCCCGCCCGCATTGCCGACCATCGATTTGGAGACCCTCTACCGCGAACGTGGTTTCGAACTGTACTGGGAAGGTTTCAGAAGAACCGACCAGATCCGTTTTGGCCACTATGAGGATACCTGGACGGAAAAGACCGGTTCCGATCCGAACCACAGGCTTTTCCCCATTCCACAGACGGCCATTGACGGGGCATCGAACGTTCCCGGTTACCTGGATCAGAACCCCGGATACATCAATTGATGGCACAAATAAATTGAAAGTGTATGTGGCTGCTTTTTCTTTGGCCACATACACTTTTTTTAATTCCATAATCACCAGAAACGATGAAACAGATTACCACAAAAGCGGTGCTTGCCTTGATTTTGGCAACCGCCGTTGGCTGTAAAACAGAGCCCGAGGCACAAAAGGGGCCACAACCCCAACCCGAGGGCCCCATGAGCATCATATTTTTGATCGGCGACGGCATGGGGGTGCCCCATGTATCGGCAGCCTACTATTTTGGGGAGACCACCCCTAATTTTTCCAAGTTCAAACACCTAGGGTTCCACCAGAGTTCTGACCTGAGCCATAGGATAACGGACTCTGCTGCCGGGGCCACGGCCTTTTCCATAGGGGAAAAGACCTATAAGCGCGCCATTGGGGTCGATGGGGATTCGCTGCCCAAGGAAACCATTTTGGAAACCCTTCAAAAAGAGGGCTATCTGACCGGCCTGATCTCCCTGACCACGATCACCCATGCCACCCCGGCCAGTTTCTATGCCCATGTGAAGGATCGCGACCTGCATGAGGACATCGCTTCCCAATTGATCGGGTCCAAGGTGGATTTCATCGCCGGGGGCGGGCGGAAATTCTTCAACCGGCGCACCGATGGCCAAGACCTCTTCAAGGCCTTGGAAGGGGAGAACTATCGGCTGGACACCCTCGAACTTTCTGCCCCGGCCCTGGACAAGCGTAATGCCTATATCCTCCATGAGGAGAGCATGCCTTCAAAATTGCAGGGCAGGGGGGATTTCCTGACCGATGCCACCCAATTGGCCCTGGATCATTTTGATCGGAAGGGGCAGCCCTTTTTCCTTATGGTCGAGGGTTCCTATATCGATTGGGGGGGGCATGCCGAAAATGCCGAGATGGTGATTTCCGAAGTTTTGGATTTCGACAAGACCTTGGGGGTGGTGCTCGATTATATCGAGAAGAACCCGAACACCCTTTTGGTAGTGACAGCCGACCACGAGACCGGAGGCATGAGCATCGGAAAATACTATGAGCAGGACAAGGCCACGGGCAAAAGGACCGAAGTCCCCGAAAAGGCGGCCATCTACTTCAACACCGACCAACATACCGGGGAATTGATCCCTGTCTTCGCCGCCGGAAAAGGGGCCGAACATTTCCAGGGTATCTACCAAAACAATGAAATCTATCACAAAATGTTCAAGGCCTTGGACCAAAAGCCATAAGACCATGGAAAATTATCTAAGAACACTATTGGCCTGCGGCATCCTGCTCTTGGGCCAGGCCTTGACGGGCCAACGGCCCTACAAGGTCCATTCCCATAACGATTACGCCCAGGACGTCCCCTTTTGGCTGGCCTATAGCGGGGGTGCGGCATCCGTGGAGGTGGATCTGTATTTGGAAAGGGACAGCCTTTTTGTCACCCATGCCAAGGCAGAGATCCAAGCGGGAAAAACCTTGGAAAAGCTTTACCTGGATCCCCTGCGCAACCTGCAACAGGATGGGGAACTTCGGGAAATCCAACTGTTGATCGACCTCAAATCGGAAGGCTATGCCACCCTGGACCGGCTGGTAACGGTCCTGAAGGGCTATCCCGGGCTGCTCCAGGGAGGGAAGGTGAGCTTCATCATCTCCGGAAGTCGTCCGGCCCCCGCTGACTATGGAATTTATCCCGATTTTATCGCCTTCGACCACCAGGACTTGGGGAACCTGGACCAAATCGATCTGGAGAAGGTAGCCCTGGTCAGTGTGAACTTCAAGGATTATTCTGCTTGGAACGGCTATGGTAGAATGGTGGCGGCCGAAGAACGGGCCGTGGAGGCCGCGATCCAAAAAGCCAAGGCCAGCGGGAAACCCTTCCGTTTCTGGGCCTCCCCGGATACCAAGACCGCTTGGGCCCGATTGGCCCGGATGGGGGTGGACTATATCAACACGGATCGTCCGGCCAAGGCCCGCGAATATTTGGAGGTGTTGGACAAGAACACCTTTATCTTGGAGAAACCCCAAGCAATCTACCGGCCAA
>Ga0079224_100013364_pt1 | contig 11433 bp, 10 predicted proteins | sample Stecom2015_FD_80414 | JGI IMG/M metagenome (GOLD analysis project Ga0079224, IMG submission 80414) | Agricultural soil microbial communities from Utah to study Nitrogen management - Steer compost 2015 | ecosystem: Environmental > Terrestrial > Soil > Agricultural land | place: USA: Utah...
CAAAATTTACTACTCGACGGATATAAAAAATTATTTGCCGATGCCAATATTTTTAAAGGACAAAATATTAAAAACCCTTTTATAGATGCTTATTTAAAGTTAATGGAAAAGCATTCCGGCGTAGTGGCTTCTGGTATTAATATCAATTCATTAATTGCTTTAAGAACAAGATTTATTACGGAATGGCCTCAGTTAAATTCTGAAAAATTTCCCCTGCGATTGTTTGATTACCATCAGCAATTATTAAAAGAAGGAATGTTTGAAGCATATAACCAGTGGATTTTTGGCAGCGTGATAGACCTTACGGCATTTCAAAACTGGACTACAGCCAATGCAGAGGCTTACAATAAATTTATTCGTTTTCAACGCGGCAGAATTTATAAAATTCCATCAGGGCAGTTTTATACAATTTCAAATTAATACCGGTGAATCACTGCCGGTTTAACTGATAAGCAAATTATAAACTCCCGGAAACCCCCCGGGAGTTCTTTCTAAAATCTTTCCTATTTTAAGAATTAAATCATCCAGATAGATGTTTTCAGGGTCGATTTAACTTTGCTTGAGAGAAAATAATTAACTTGACAGTTCAATAAACCCAAGATTATGAATCATCCGCAACGATTGTTTGACTGCCTGGAAATGCACCTGAAAAACCGTCCCTTACCTGATATGCTTGCAGGAAAAGAAAACGGAGAGTGGAAAACATATAGTACAGCAGAGGTTAAAGAATATGTAGATAAAATTAGTGCCGGGTTGTTGCAATCGGGAATAAGCTGCGGTGATATGAGTCCTGAAGGAAGAGATAAAATCTCTATCATTTCAAAAAACCGTCCGGAATGGGTAATGACAGATCTGGCAGTAATGCAAATAGGAGCAGTACTTACTCCCATTTATCCTACTATAAGTATAAATGAGCTTCAATTTATTTTAAATGATGCAGAAGTAAAAATTGTAATATGTAATGGAAGGGAAGATTATGAAAAACTGCTTTCTATAAAAGATAATGTTCCTTCTATTAAAGAAATTTTCACCATAGAAACCCTGCCCGGAATTCCAGGCCTGAAAGACCTTATGGACAGGGCTACTGATGAATCAATTGCTTCTATAAAAAATTATTCTTCCAAAATAGGTTATGAAGATCTTGCCACAATAATATATACATCCGGTACCACAGGTAAGCCAAAAGGTGTTATGCTTTCCCATAAAAACATATTGTCGAATGTAATGGCAAGTATTCCATGTTTTCCTCCTGGAGAAAATATGAAAGCATTAAGCTTCCTTCCACTTAATCATGTATTTGAAAGAATGATCTCATTTGTATACATGTTTAAAGGAACATCAATTTATTTTGCTGAAAGTCTTGAAACTATTGCAGATAATTTAAGAGAAATAAAACCCGACCTTTTTACCACGGTGCCCAGGCTGCTTGAAAAAGTTTATGAAAGGATAATGATAAAAGGAGCTGAGCTAAAAGGAATTAAAAGAGCTTTGTTTTTTTGGGCTCACAGGCTGGCAAATAAATATGAAATTAATAAAGATCAGGGGGCATGGTATAATTTCCAGTTATCATTAGCTAATAAACTAATCTTTAGTAAATGGAGAGAAGCATTAGGAAATAATATCACCTGTATAGTATCAGGTGGTGCTGCATGCCAGGTAAAACTTATCAGAATTTTTACCGCTGCAAAATTAATAATAATGGAAGGATACGGGCTTACAGAAACCTCTCCGGTAATTAGCGTAAACCGCTTTGAAGAAGAAGGAAGAAAATTTGGTACTGTAGGGCCACTTATTGATGGTGTTGAGGTAAAGATTGCGGAAGATGGCGAAATTCTTACTAAAGGACCTCATGTAATGATGGGGTATTATAAACATCCGGAACTTACTGCCGAAGTGATGGATGAAGGATGGTTTAAAACAGGTGATATAGGATTATTTGAAGACCAGAGGTTTTTAAAAATCACCGACAGAAAAAAGGAAATGTTTAAAACCAGCGGAGGTAAATACGTAGCACCACTTCCAATAGAAAATAAATTAAAAGAATCAAGATTTATAGAGCAGGTAATTGTTTTGGGCCCTGAAAGAAAATTTGTTTCTGCTTTAATAGTTCCTTCTTTTGCTAATTTAACAGACTGGGCAAAAGAAAATCAAATACAATTCACTGATAATGCTTCATTAATAAAATCACCTGCTGTTATAACAATGTATAATGATATTATTCAGGGATTTAATAATAATTTCAATCATGTGGAACAGGTTAAAAAATTCGAACTTTTGCCTACAGAATGGAGCATAGATACCGGTGAAATGACACCAAAACTAAGCCTGAAGAGAAAAGTTATCATGGAAAAGTTTTCGGAAGTAATAGAAAAAATGTACAATTAATTATAGGAGGCACCTGGTGTACGCATTCTTACCGTGAGATGCAAAATATAATATTATAGAGATTGATGATAATTGTACCTTAGAGCAATAGTAAATTTTTTGTAAATCAAAATATCATGAAGCGTTCGGGTCTTGAAAATGTAGATTTTAATAATCTTGAATTCGGAAAATATATTTCCGATCACATGCTTGTTGCAGATTTTAAAAACGGCTCATGGAATTCAGCAGAAATTCTTCCCTTCGGAGATATACTACTTAGCCCTGCCGCACTAGCCTTACATTACGGGCAAGCAATTTTTGAGGGCATGAAGGCATTTAAATTAGAAGATGGAAAAATTAATTTATTCCGGCCCGATAAACATTACAGCAGATTGAAAAAATCTTGCGAGCGTATGTGCATGCCTGTTATGTCTGAGGAAGAATTTACTGAGGGGCTGGTTAAATTGCTAAAGACAGATGAAGCCTGGATACCCACATCCGAAGGTGCTGCACTTTATATTCGTCCTTTTATGTTTGCAAGTGAAAGTAAATTTGGTGTGAAAGTGGCAGATGAATATAAATATATTGTTTTTACGGGTCCTGTTGGTCCTGCTTTTTCAAGGCCGGTTAAATTAAAAGTGGAAACTGAATATTCCAGAGCAGCCAGGGGAGGTACAGGATCTGCAAAATGTGCAGGGAATTATGGCGGTGCATTTTATCCTACCCAAAAAGCAAGGGAAGAGGGTTTCGATCAGGTAATATGGACAGATTCTTCTACTCATTCCTTTGTTGAAGAATCGGGAATGATGAATATAGTTTTTCTTATCAATGGTGTTTTAACTACCCCTCCTGTGAGTGATTCCATTTTAGATGGAATAACGAGGGATAGTTTACTAACCATTGCAGGAGATCTTGGAATTTCTGTTGAAGAAAGACCTGTTTCTATAGAAGAACTGGAAAAAAGGCTTGCCGATGGAAGTATTACTGAAGCTTTCGGAGCGGGAACCGCAGCAGTAGTTTCGCCGGTTTCCTTAATAAATATTAATGGAAAGGATTATAGTATTCCTGCCCAAAAAGATCCTGTAATGGAAAAGCTTAAGGCAGAACTGGCAAAAATAAGAGCTGGAAAAACTGCCGATAAGCATAATTGGAATTATATTTTTTAATCAGAGGAATTTTTAAAAATGGAAAAGAACATTCTGGTAACAGGAGCCAACGGTGCTCTTGGATCAGTGGTAACCCGTCATTTAATTAATTTAGGATATAAGGTAACCGCCATTGATAATTCAATGGAGAAAATCAGCGACCTGATTCCAAGCGGAAGTTTTAGATTTTATGGTGCAGATGTTACTGATGAAAAGGAAATGGAAGGCCTAATCCCTAAAATTATTCAGTCAGAAGGTCAGATCCACGGAGCCTTATTACTTGTAGGCGGTTTTAAATATGGAAATATTTCAGAAACAGGATTGGAATCTCTAACAGATATGATACGCTGGAATTTCTTTTCAGCTTATAATGTTGCCAGAATAATTTTTAAGCACATGTATGAAAATTCCTATGGCAGAATAATCTTTATTTCTTCCCGGCAGGGCCTGGAACCCAAACTGGGAAGTAAAACAGTGGGTTACACTTTAGGGAAAAATATGTTAATCAGTTATAGTGATATTTTAAATTCGGCAACAGACGGCAGGGATATTACCAGCTCAGTAATTGTACCCTCAATAATAGATACACCTTCTAACAGAAGAGCTATGCCCGGCGCCGATACCAGTAAATGGGTATCTCCAACTGCAATAGCGGAGATAATTGAATTGGTATTCTCAGAGAAAGGAAATGCTATGAGAGAAAATATTATTAAAATGTACAATTTTTCCTAAGCAGAATTTTTTCAGTCTTCAAGTATTAATACACTGTTCCAGCCTGAAATACCATCGGGCTCACGGTACGGATTTTCAATGTCTTCCATAGCCATTTGTCCGTCTATTAAAAACTTGTAATGATACCTGCCTTTAGGAGGGAGTGGAATTTCTATAGACCAGTTTCCTTCTGAACTTTTTCTAAGTAGAAATTGGTTTTTGGCCCAGCCATTAAAACTTCCCGAAAGAGCGATTTGCTGTGCACAGCTATTATTTATATGGAAACGAATGGTCTTTTTCCTTCTGTTTACCATGGGGGAAGAATAATAAATCATGGCCTTAATATTTAGAATGATAAAATGCAGAATTTCACCTTAAATACTTATGCCAATTACGGGCCTGTATTTTAATAAATTTCAAAGTTTTAATAATGTGAATAAGTTCAGAGGTGGCGGGGAAAGGAAATTTTAAAAACTGTACCGTTTTCAACCGATGATGTAACTTCAATATTTCCCTTATGAAAAGCAATTATTTTCCTGGTAATTGCCAGTCCTAATCCGGAGCCCGGGAGTTCATTAGTTTTTGACGATCTGAAAAAAGGTTGAAAAATGGAATCCAAATCTTCGGCAGGGATTGGGTTGCCAAAGTTTTTTACTTTTAAAGAAAGATAACCTTCTTCTGAATATAGCTGAACATAGGCCATTTTTTCTGAAGAGAATTTACAGGCATTTTCAATAATATTTTTTAAGGAGATATAAATAAGATCAGCATTTCCGTAAAGAATCATTGAATCTTCGTCATCGCCAGGGTCTGAAAATTCCAGTTCTACAAGGTAAGACGGGTTGCTTTTACGTAAATCTCCCATTATTCTGAATAGAATCTCATCAACCCTAATTTCCGAAAGTTCCACACTTCCATCTACACCAGTTTTTGCAATTTCCAAAAGGCTTTTTGTAAGTTGAAGCAAATTCTGAACATCTTCCAGTACAGATTTTAATACATCTTTATATTCTTCTACTTTTCTTTCTTTTTGAAGTGTTACCTGCAACTGGCTTGAAATGGAAGTTAAAGGAGTGGATAATTCATGAGATGCATTAGAAATAAACCGGTTTTGAGAAATAAAACTTTCTTTTACCTTATCAAGCAATTTGTTGAACGTCATTCCCAGCCTGCCAAGGGCATCTTTTTCATCCCTTACATGTATTCTACCCGAAATATTATTTGTAGAAATTTCATTTACTTCATTAATCATTGTGTGAACAGGTTTCACCAGCCTTGCCGAAAACCATACTCCTGTTAAAAACGCTATGGCTATAGCTACAGGAATACATATAAAGAAAATATTCTTAAGCTGTTGAAGCATTCTGTATCCTGCGGCATCAAATGCAGAAATTACAATTACTTTATTATGATAATCAGAAGGCGGGAAATAAGCCAGGCTTTCTTTTTTACCTGAAGTAAAAAAATACTCGCCGTTAATTAAAGTGCCCGATAAAATTTCCCTGCTTATATTATTAATTTTAGAAGAATCTGCAGAATACTGATAAACAGGTGTGCCATTCAGCTCGAATATTCCAACATATAATTCGGGGAGTAAATAAGAAGAGTTGGAGTTTATCTTATCTAAAAAGCTATAACTGCTTTTTTCAAGAGCAGTATATATATGGTCGGTATACTGTGCCCGGCTTTGAAGTCTGGTTTTAATTGCATTTTGCCTTTCCAGCGCGAGAAAATAATAAACAACAAGGCTAAGGATGAACAACATTACCGAAACCAGTAAGGCAAACAATAATGTTATTTTTACTTTTATTCTCACCGGCAATTATCCCTTTATAATATACCCTTGTCCAACCTGAGTATGTATTAATTTTTTATCAGAGTTTTTATCAAGCTTTTTCCTAAGGAAATTTACATATACATCTATTACATTCGTCTTGGTATCAAAGTCTATATCCCAAACATTTAAAGCAATTTCTGATCTGCTCACTATTCTTCCCTTATTTCTTATTAAATATTCCAGTAATTGAAATTCTTTAGAAGTAAGGGTAATAGTATCATTTCCTCTTTTCACCTCCTTGCTGTCCAGGTTCAGCACAAGGTCAGAAACTTTCAGCATATTACCAGATTGAATTTCCGGATTAACTCTTTTCAGAATAGCTCTTATTCTTACCAGAAGATCCTCAAAATCAACAGGTTTAACAATATAATCATCTGCACCAGCATCAAAACCTTCAATTTTATGTGATTTTGTATTCAAAGCAGTGAGCATTATTACAGGAACATGAGGTTTTTTAAGACGGTTGCGGCGGGAAAGTTCAAAACCATTCATTCCGGGCAGGTTGATATCGAGAATTATAAGGTTATAATTTCCTGAATCCATTTTTTCTTTGCCGGAAAACCCATCGTAAGCAACATCTACCATGTAATTATTTTCGGAAAGACCTTTTAACAGGGAATCGGCTATTTTCTTTTCATCTTCTACCAGAAGAATTCTGATTTCATTCATTTATTAGGGTTTTCTTATCGTGAAATTTAGTGAATTAGCAAATTTTAATCATTAATTAGAAATTAAAAACCAATTAATAATATAAACCATGTAGTATCTATCTAAATATGAGGATTAAATTCCCCGATTTCCCATAAAATTCCCCGTCTTTTTATTTCAAATCTTGTAAAAGATGCCAATGATGCAGTACTCCGTTTTGGCACAAAATTTAATATATTATTATAACATGTTTAGGGTTTAGGGGTTAACCTCGCTTCACGGCGGGGTTTTTTTTGCAAAAAATTGAGTTGAATTGAGGGCAAAAAAAAACCCGCTTATTTTAACGGGTTAATTTTGAATTACTTTTCCCGGGCAGGCAGAAATTCCATGACTCCGTTAGACGGCAGTATTCTGCATAACATCGCTTAAAAAAATTATGAGCAGCCCGAAATAGCAGCATTCGTAGGGCATAGATAACCAAAATTTTATAAAAGCAAAAACTTCCACAGGAAAATTTATCTCTTAATTACAAAAAATAAGGGTTTCCATGAGTTTATTTTGCATAATTTAATTCAAAAACATTCAGATGGCTGTTCCAGATTATTACAATATTCTGGGTATTGACAGAAATGCCTCCTCAGAAGAGATTAAGAAAGCATATTATAAACTGGCCAGAAAACATCATCCTGATTTGCATAAAGGAGATGAAGCAGAAAGCAGAAAATTTCAACAAATTAATGAAGCTTATGAAGTATTGAAAGATCCTGATAAAAGGAGAAAATATGATGCCTTCGGAACTACCGGAGACAGACAGGATCAGTTTGAAGGATTCGGAAGAGGCGATTCTGGTTTCTATGGCGAATTTTCAGATCAGGGGTTTTCAGATTTTTTCGAATCTCTGTTTGGCAGGCAAAGTAGTTCAGACATAAGATATAAAGGCCGAGACCTGGAAGCCACCCTGGAATTAAATCTGGAGCAAATATTTAAAGAATTTCACCAGATAATTACTATAAATAATAAGCAAATAAGAATAAAAGTACCGGCAGGAATAGAAGATGGTCAGAAAATCAGATTGAGAGGATATGGCCAACCAGGTTTTAATGGTGGACCAGCAGGGGATCTTTACATTAGTTTTATTATTAAAAACCCGGCCGGTGTTGAAAGGAAAGGAGCAGATTTGTATAAAACCGAAAATATCGACCTTTATACGGCAGTATTAGGAGGCGAAGTTTTAATAGAAGGAATAAATGAAAAACTTAAGCTAAAAATAGCTCCTGAAACTAAACAAGGTGCTATCGTAAGATTAAAAGGCAAAGGCGTGCCTTTGTATAAAAAAAAGGAAAGAGGTGATTTATATATCACTTTAATGGTGCAACTGCCTGAAAAATTATCGGAAGAGGAAATAGAGCTTTTTAAAAAACTCCGGGATTTAAAAAAATAAAAAAATGGAGAAAAGCACCCTGATATTAGTAAAAACATTTTGTGAAAACTGCAGTATTTCTTTTGAATTGTTCCGTCGGCTTACAGATTATGGATTGATAGAAACGGTTATTGTAGCAGAAGAAGAATATGTTGATGAAACGAATCTTGCAAAAGCTGAACAAATGTTAAGATTACATACACATCTTCAGATAAATTTTGAAGGCTTAGATGTAATAAGCAGCCTGTTAGAAAAAATAGAAGTTCTTGAAGAGGAAATTAAAATGCTTAAAAGAAAAAACACAGGCATAATAGATCATCAAACCTAAACCGAAAATCGAATTATTATAATAATAAATACTCAGTCGAATAAACCTAAAAATTCGGTTTATCATTTCTGTTATATCTCCCTTTTAATATTTAAACCTTCCAAACCTATTCCTTTTCTCGTGTTTGTTGTTGAGCAGGTTTTCTGGGAATAATATAACCATCAAAGCTAATAGGCGTACGGTTAAGTGAAGTTACTTTCAATGAAGCAGTTCCATTATTAAATATGGAAAAAAACATCGACTGGACTGAATTTTCATCGCGTGGTCTGATATCAATATCTCTGCTACCGTTTCTACCTTCTTTTTCAGTATATGTAAAATCCGTAGAGGTAAATCTGATACCACCATCTGCAGGATGAATAGGTGCTACATAAGCTCTTCCGAAAAAAGGAAGAAATGAAACTACAGTATCAGCAGAAACAACTACATCATAATAAGAGTTTAAGTAAAAAGATCTTCCCCTGTTAGGTATCATTCTGTTTGCAACAAATACAAATTCTCTTTCTTTAACAGCTTCAATAATTTCCTCATCAGAATAATTAGACATACTTTGCGAGCCCGCACAGGAATAGAAAATTGTTGTTATACCAATTGCCATTAATATGATCGTTCTCATAATTAAATGTGATTTTAATTTAGAGTTCAAAAAACTTATGCCAATTGCCTAATTTCGTAGGATTTATATTAAAAAACAGATAAAGAGGTGTTAATGAAAAATAAAATCAGGCTAAGCATTTTGGATCAGTCGATGATTCCTCAGGGAAAAAATGCTAAAGAATCAATTGAAGAAACCATAGCCACCGCCCGAATGGCCGATGAATTAGGATATTACAGATTTTGGTTATCAGAGCATCATAATTCTTCATCAATAGGAGGATCTGTACCTGAAGTATTATTAGCAAGAATAGGAAATGAAACTAAAGATATGAGAATTGGATCAGGAGGAGTAATGCTTCCTAACCATAGTGCCTTAAAAATTGCAGAGAGTTTCAGAATGCTGGAAGTATTGTATCCTAACAGAATTGATCTGGGTATTGGAAGAGCACCGGGTGGTGACAGAATTACTGCTTCAATACTTAATCCTTCCAATAATTTTAGCGAGGAAAGTTATAGGACCCAATTAGATTATCTGCAGGTGTTTTTCAGAGACATGGCTGAAACACAATATGGAAAAATGCTGGCAATTCCCCAGGCCGATACTATACCAGAGCAGTGGATACTATCATCTACAGGAGGAAGTGCAAGTATTGCTTCCCGTTATGGAATGGGTCTGGCAATTGCAAAATTCATAAATGGAAATGTATCTCCTTCAATAGTGGAAGTTTACAAAGAAAATTTTGTTTATAACCTCAACCTTCCCAAACCCGAAATTCTTGTGGCCGTATTCGCAATTTGTTCTGATTCAGAAACCAGAGCAAAGGAATTGAGAAAACTCTATGATTATATGCTGGCAAAATTCGAAAAAGGACAATTTGAAAAACTTCCTTCCTATGAACAAATAGCCGATTATCAATTTGATGAGTTTGAACTTGCATCAATAGAAAGGAATAAAGGAAAGGTGATTTCAGGAACCCCTTCGCAGGTAAAGGAGCAAATTATGCAGATAGCCAATGATTTTCAGGCTGGAGAAATTATGGTGTCTACTGCCACACATTCATTTGAAGAAAGAAGAAAATCTTTTGAGTTGATAATAAAGGAATTCAAAAATTAGAGGAAAAATTTAAAATCATTCATCAATTTTCGATTTCTTCAGGTGCAATTTTATGATAATGATTAATGGCAGTTCTCAATAGCCAGGAATTTTTTCTGAAAAAAGTTTCACCTGAAGAGATCTTAAACTTAATTTATAAAAAAATTAATAGATCTCATATTCCAATAACCTGCATTCTATCTTACTATTATAAAAAACCAGCTTTTTATTTGCTTTCAGGCCTATCTTTTTCCCCAAATCAGGGTTTCCAGTAAAGATATAACCATAATATCCTTTGCATTTCTGCTTTATAAAATCACCCATTCTTTTATAAGTAGCTTCAAGTTCTGATGATGATCCCAGCCTCTCTCCGTATTCGGGGTTAAAGAATATTACTCCTTTATTTTCCTGAGGAACAGGAGTGAGTTCAAAATCGCAAACATTAAATTTTATTAATTTTTCGACACCTGCCGCTTTTGCATTTTTTTTAGCAGTTTCTATGGCCTGTTCACTTATATCAGTTGCAATAATAACCGGAATATTATCTTCATTAATTTCAGCTTCTGCCTGGTTTCTCATGGAATAATAAACTTCTTCATCGTAGCCTGTTATATGCATAAACCCGAAATTCATTCTAAATAAGCCGGGGGAAGTATTACTGCAAATCAGGGCAGCTTCTATAGCCAGTGTTCCTGATCCGCACATTGGGTTAATAAACACAGATTTTCTATCCCACTGAGAAGCAATAATTGTAGCGGCAGCTAATGCCTCAAGCATAGGTGCTTTCCCCGGAAGTTTTCTGTACCCATGCCTTGCTATAGAATCTCCTGATGTATCAAGAAATATCTCTGCATTATTATTCTTCCAGTGCAGGCTTATGACAGTGCCTCTTAATTCGGCACCGGTATCCGGTCTATTACCCCTAATTTTTCGCAACCTGTCATTAATAGCATCTTTCACTCTTAAATTCGCAAAAAGATTATTATTAATAGTTGGATTGTTTACGGTGCTTTTAACCGAAAAATACCCCGGATTCTCTATTATTTCTTCCCATTGAATTTTTGAAACTTCTTCATAAACATCGTCGGCAGTTTCGGCTTTGAATTTTTTTAAACTGTACAAGACCTGGCTGGCGCATCGTAGTTTTAAATTTAGTAAGATGCAGTCGTTAAGGCTAGCATTAATAAGCACACCGGTATTTCCGCTTTCAACAATCTTAAAATTCAAATCCTTCACTTCCTGCTCTAAATAAGGGCCAAGCTGCCTCTGGCAGGTAATAAATACATTTCC
>Ga0079224_100013365_pt1 | contig 11433 bp, 11 predicted proteins | sample Stecom2015_FD_80414 | JGI IMG/M metagenome (GOLD analysis project Ga0079224, IMG submission 80414) | Agricultural soil microbial communities from Utah to study Nitrogen management - Steer compost 2015 | ecosystem: Environmental > Terrestrial > Soil > Agricultural land | place: USA: Utah...
GACGCGTGACCCCACCGGACCGGCCGCTACGCCTTCCCGCATGCACATCACGATGCCGGCGTCATGGGCTGCTCGGTTCTACCGCGATATTGCCCAGGAGCAATCATGCAGACCCCTGGTGACGTGAATTTAACCTGGTTCGTGGGCAGCCGATCAGCTGCCGTCCGCTGTCTGCGGAAGGTGGAGCAACTCTCGGCCCGCTTGTCCCTCGCCTGCCGAGTCGAGGGAGAGAAGAGGTCCGGCGAACTGCTGAGCGCCTGTCCCGATGTCGGACAGGCGCTGGTGTACAGGCCTAGATGGATCACTCTGACGCTGGAAGGTCCCGACTACTGATCACTGTGTCGAGTGATCTTCAGGCTCACCAGATTCGGTGCTGGGTCAACCGAGAACCGCCGGAGGCAGTGCTCAGCGACATCGTCGCGGAAATCAAGCGCTACGCCACTCCGCCTGCACGCCGGTGGAGGCGCCGGACGTGGCGGTTATGGGTGTGGTTCGTCTGCACCGTCGGCGGCGGGTTGATCACCTGGCTGATCACGACATACGTCCTGCTGCCTCTTCTGATGTGAGGGTCCTCACTTCATGAAATGACTGATCGTCAAGCTGGAGTCGGGCGATCGGCGGTTTAAGTCAAGGGAGGGGCGCTACGCGGTAATAGTTCGCACATGGCATGCTCGATGACGAAAGTCCCAATCGAGCTGGATGGCGCCCCCGATGACCTTCCCCCGCGCACTCTCGATGATGGCCGTCATGGCCGCGCTCGCCGCCTGCACAGCCGCCGTTCCGGAGGTGCCCGAGCGGCAGCGGCAGGCCGCGGCCACCTCCTCACCCGAGCCGACGGCCCCCGCCAAGCCGAAACGTCAGCCGTACACCATCGCCTTCGGCGGGGATGTGCACTTCGAGGGCTTTCTGCGGGCCCGGCTGGACAATCCGCGCACCGCGCTGGGGCCGATCGCGTCGGTGCTGCGCAAGGCCGACCTGGCGATGGTCAACCTGGAGACCGCGATCACCGAGGGCGGGACTCCGGCGCCGGGCAAGCAGTACACGTTCCGGGCGCCGGCCAGTGCGCTGACCGCGCTCAAGGCGGCCGGGGTGGACGTGGCCTCGATGGCCAACAACCACGGCATGGACTACATGGAGACCGGCCTGGCCGACTCGCTCGCCGCGATCAAGGAGACCAAGTTCCCGGTCGTGGGCATCGGCAAGAACGACAAGCAGGCGTACAAGCCGTTCCGGAAGACGGTGAACGGCAACCGGGTGGCGATCATCGGCGCGACGCAGGTGATGGACACCGAGTTCATCAGCGCCTGGACGGCCGGCCCCGGCAAGGGCGGGCTGGCGTCGGCGAAGGACGAGCCGCGCCTGATCAAGGCGGTACGGCAGGCGCGCAAGAACTCCGACACCGTCATCGTGCACCTGCACTGGGGCACCGAGATGGAGCAGTGTCCCAACCCCGCGCAGCTCTCCCTCGCGCCGAAGCTGGTCAAGGCGGGCGCCGACGTGGTGGTCGGCGGGCACGCGCACATCCTGCTGGGGGCCGGGTATCTGGGCAAGGCCTACGTCAGCTACGGGATGGGCAACTTCGTCTTCTACAACTCCAACCCCGCCACGACCGGCCGCACCGGCGTGCTGACCCTCACCATCAACGGCCGCAAGATCCTCAAGGACAAGTGGACCCCTGCCACGATCCAGGGCGGGGTGCCGGTCCCGATGACCGGGCCCGAGCGGAAGCAGGCGGTGGCCGACTGGAAGGCGCTGCGGTCCTGTACCGGTTTGTCCTCCCGCCCCTGACCTGTTCACCGGATTCCCCGGGAAATCCCGTCAAACGCGGGTAACGATCGGGTCAGGCGGGGGAAGATGAGGTCGTGTCCACGCCGCAACTGGAAGATGACTGTGCGTCGCCGAAACCGCTCCGGCGGCAGCCCACGCAGCGCCGCAGCGCACGACGGGTCGAGCGGATGCTCGACGCCTGCGCCGAACTCCTCGACGAGGTCGGTTACGAAGGACTGTCCACCACCCGCATCGCCGACCGCGCGGGGGTGGCCATCGGCTCGGTCTACCAGTTCTTCCCTGACAAGCGGGCCATCACCCAGGAGCTGACCAGGCGCAACGTCGAGCTGTTCGTCACCCGGGTGGGACGCCGGTTCATGGAGGAGGACTACCGGGGCTGGTGGGACGCGGTCGACGCGATCATCGACGAGTACGTCGACATGCACCGGTCGGTGCCCGGGTTCAAGAGCGTCCACTTCGGTGACGTGGTCGACCTCAACCTGCTCGACTCCGCCTCCGACAACAACACGGTGATCGCGGGGCGGCTCCGCGAGCTGCTGCTCACGGAGTTCGGCCTGGCCGACAGCCACGAGCTCGACGTCGCCGCGCTGGTGGCCGTCGAGGCGGGCGACGCGGTGCTCAAGCTCGCCTTCCGCCACGACCCCGGCGGCTCCGAGGAGATCATCGACGCGGCCCGGCAGCTCGTGCGGGGCTTCCTGTCGCGCCAGCTCCGGTCGTACACGCCGCAGCCCGACTAGCGCGTCCGCTCCCACGCTTCGAGCAGCTCCGGCAGCCAGTGGGGTTCGTCGCGCCGGGCGCACGCCTCGGGGGACGACACCGGCTGGACCTCATGGTCGTGCGCCCGCAGTTCGGCCTCAAGGACCCGCAGTCTTCGCTCGGCCGCTTCGGCCCCTTCCAGCCGGGCCGAAACGTAGCCTGCGACTCCGGGCCCCACCGCCGACAGCACAACGCCGACCGCCAGCGCGAGCGTCATCTGCCTGGATCCGCCCATCTCCAGCCCCTTCCGCTCGCGGCGAAGTGACCGGTATATGCCCACGACCTGCAGTTATATGCGTATCGTGAGATTCCGATGACCTCACGTAGCGGTCTCAGAGAGGCATCGGCGATGCGTATTGCGCGGGCAAAACCGCACGGCGCTCGGTAGTCTCGCGTTGTGGCGCATGTGACCCGTGAGCACCTTGATCGCCTGCTTGAGCAGGCGCTGCTGGCCGACGACCACGCCGCGCTGGCCCGCCGGCTGTACGACGTCGCGCTCGACTATTCCAGTGGCGACGTGTCCAGGGCGGCCATCCTGGTCCAGGCGGCCGAGGAGTGGCGTGCGGCCGGCCAGCCGGCCCGCGCGCTGGAGTGTTTCCAGCGCGCGCTCGAAGACGGCGGTGAGACCGGCGTCGATCCGCGTGCCGGCATCGCCGACACGCTTTTCGAGCTCGACCGTACGGATGAGGCGAGGGAGGTCATCGAGACGATCCGCGCCGAGGGCGGCGTCTCGGCGGCGACCGCCTACAGCATCGCCGAGACGCTCGTCGCCTACGGTGACCTGGAGGCGGGTCACGAGTGGGTCACCCAGGCCCTGCTGACCTGCGACACCGACGATCCGGAGCGGGCGTCGATGCTGCGCACCCGCTACCGCATCCGCCTGGACCTGGGTCTGCCTGAAGACGAGATCGACGCCCTCGTCTCCTGACCCTCCGCGTGTGCCGGAAGGTCAGCGCAGCTTGATGTTGCCCAGCAGGAGCGACACGCTCTCGACCGAGTCGGTCGGGACGGTGCCCGTGTCGAACGACCTCGTCGCCCTCGGCAGCGTGCGCCGGACGACCTCGTCCTTGATGCGGTTGACCGGGCGGGTCACCTCCAGCGGGATGCTGTTGTTGCTGTAGCCCCTCCAGCGGTCGTGCGTGCGCTGGTTGCTGCTCTTCGCCTCGTGCCGCTTGAACCCGGGCAGCGCGGGCATGCGCGACAGCTTGACGACGTCCACCTCCGTCACGCGCGACGGGGTCCGGGTGAGGGTCGGCATCTCCGAGGTGCCCATGAAGCCGCCCAGGTCCGACAGGCCGGTGCGGGAGCGGGTGATGGCCAGCCCGGTCAGGTTGAGCCGCTCGGCCAGCCTGGCCGACTCCAGGGCCTCGTGGGTGTCGGCCGAGCCGAGCAGCGGGCGGCTGCGGCGGTCGCTCAGCCGCAGGACGGTGAGCTCGTCGCAGAGCGCCGCCGCGGGCGAGCCCAGGTGGGCCGTACGGCAGTCGTGGGCGGCGGCGGCAGCGGGGCCGGTGCCCAGCCAGGTGACGCCCGCGGTCAAGGTGGCCATGGCAAGGATGGTCCGGATGCCTCGTGTCGGCACTTCTCGTCCCCCTGATCGTTCTGAATGATCTGACGAACGCAGAAGCTAGCCAGATGCGCGGCACCGGGGAGGCGGGTTGCCGGAAGGCTGGCCCGTTCCTTACCCAACGGGGTATCGGGATGACCTGGCCTGGAACGTCGAACGCCCGGAGGTTGCACCTCCGGGCGTTCGGGAAGGCGGGATCAGGCCCGCTGAACGGTCAGCTCGTCGTCGCCGAGGTCGACGACGACCTTGTCGCCGTCGACGATCTCGCCCGAGAGCACCGCCTTGGCCAGCTTGTCGCCGATCGCCGACTGGACCAGGCGGCGCAGCGGGCGCGCCCCGTACATCGGGTCGTAGCCCGTCAGGGCCAGCCACTCGCGGGCCGCCGGCGTCACCTCCAGTGTCAGCCTGCGGTCGGACAGCCGCCGGGCGAGCCGATCCACCTGAAGGTCCACGATCTGCGCCAGTTCCTCGGAGCCGAGCGCGTCGAACAGGATCACGTCGTCCAGCCGGTTGAGGAACTCCGGCTTGAACGCGCTGCGCACCGCGCCCATCACCGCGTCGCGCTTCGCGCCGCTCTCCAGCGTCGGGTCGACCAGGTAGTTCGAGCCGAGGTTGGAGGTCAGGATCAGGATCGTGTTGCGGAAGTCGACCGTGCGGCCCTGGCCGTCGGTCAGCCGCCCGTCGTCGAGCACCTGGAGCAGGATGTCGAAGACCTCAGGGTGGGCCTTCTCGACCTCGTCCAGCAGCACCACCGTGTACGGGCGGCGCCGGACGGCCTCGGTGAGCTGGCCGCCCTCCTCGTAGCCGACGTAGCCGGGAGGCGCGCCGACCAGCCGGGCGACGCTGTGCTTCTCGGAGTACTCGCTCATGTCGATACGGGTCATCGCCCGCTCGTCGTCGAACAGGAACTCCGCCAGCGCCTTGGCCAGCTCGGTCTTGCCGACACCGGTCGGGCCGAGGAACAGGAACGATCCAGTCGGCCGGTCGGGGTCGGCGATGCCCGCCCGGCTGCGCCGCACCGCGTCGGACGTGGCCCGCACGGCCTCGTGCTGGCCGATGAGGCGCTTGCCCAGCTCCTCCTCCATGCGCAGCAGCTTGGCCGTCTCGCCCTCCAGCAGGCGGCCCGCCGGGATGCCGGTCCACGACGAGATCACCTCGGCGATGTCGTCGGGGCCGACCTCCTCCTTGACCATCGAGTTCTCGGCCGGGGCGGCCTCGGAGGCGGCCTGCAGCGCCTGCTCCAGCCGCGGCACCTCGCCGTACATGATGCGGGAGGCGGTCTCGAAGTCGCCGTCGCGCTGCGCCCGCTCGGCCAGGCCGCGCGCCTCGTCGAGCTGCTTCTTCAGCTCACCGACCTTGTTGAGCCCGGCCTTCTCCTGCTCCCACCGGCCGACCAGGGCGTTCAGCTCCTCCTGGCGGTCGGCCAGCTCCTGGCGGAGCCGCTCCAGGCGCTGCACGGAGGCCTCGTCGGTCTCCTTGGACAGCGCCAGCTCCTCCATCTTCATCCGGTCGACGGCACGCTGGAGCTGGTCGATCTCCACCGGACGGGAGTCGATCTCCATACGCAGCCGGGAGGCGGCCTCGTCGACCAGGTCGATGGCCTTGTCGGGCAGGAACCGGCTGGTGATGTAGCGGTCGGACAGCGCCGCCGCGGAGACGAGCGCGCTGTCGGCGATCTGCACCTGGTGATGGGCCTCGTAGCGGCCCTTCAGCCCGCGCAGGATCGCGATGGTGTCCTCGACCGTGGGCTCGCCCACGTACACCTGCTGGAAGCGGCGCTCCAGCGCCGGGTCCTTCTCGATGCGCTCGCGGTACTCGTCGAGCGTGGTCGCGCCGATCATGCGCAGCTCGCCGCGGGCCAGCATCGGCTTGAGCATGTTGCCCGCGTCCATCGCGCCTTCGGCGGCGCCCGCGCCGACGACGGTGTGGAGCTCGTCGATGAACGTCACGACCTGGCCGTCGCTCTCCTTGATCTCGGAGAGCACGGCCTTGAGCCGCTCCTCGAACTCGCCCCGGTACTTCGCGCCGGCGACCATCGCGCCCAGGTCGAGCGCGATCAGCCGCTTGTCGCGCAGCGACTCCGGCACGTCACCGGCCACGATCCGCTGGGCCAGGCCCTCGACCACGGCCGTCTTGCCGACGCCGGGCTCGCCGATCAGCACCGGGTTGTTCTTGGTGCGGCGGCTGAGCACCTGCACCACCCGCCGGATCTCGGAGTCACGGCCGATGACCGGGTCGAGCTTGCCCGCGCGGGCCCGCTCGGTCAGGTCGACGCCGTACTTCTCCAGCGCCTGGTAGGTGTCCTCCGGCGTCTCACTGGTGACGCGGGCGTGACCCCGTACCTTCTCGAACGCGTCGAGCAGCGCCTGCGGCGTGGCGCCCTGAGACTTCAGCAGGTCGGCGACCTGGCCGCCGTCGGCGGCCAGGCCCACCAGCAGGTGCTCGGTGGAGACGTACAGGTCCTCCATCTGCTTGGCGCGCTGGGCCGCGGTGTTGAGCACCGTGAGCAGGTGACGTGAGCTCGTCGGCGCACCCACCGTCGCGCCCTGCGCCTTGGGCAGCGCCGCGAGCTGCTCCTCGGCCTTGGCCCGCAGCGCCCGCCAGTCGGCGCCGACCGCCTCCAGCAGCGGGACGGCGGTGCCGCCCGTCTGCGAGAGCAGCGTGGTCAGCAGGTGGACCGGAGAGATCTCGGGGTTGCCCTCGGCGGCCGCCCGCCGCATGGCGCCCGAGATCGCCTCCTGACTTTTCTGAGTGAGCTTGTATTCCATCTACGCCCCCGGTGGCAGCTCGTAGCGGATCAGCGCCTTGATCGTCTGTAGTTCGGCGCGGAGCCGGTGAACCTCCTCGCGCAACCGCAGCGTCTCGGTCTCCAGCTCCAGGATCCGCTTGATGCCGGCGAGGTTGATGCCCTCCTCTTGGGAGAGGCGCTGCACCTCGCGCAGCATGATGATGTCTCTTGTGGAGTAGAGGCGGCCGCGCCCCGCGGTGCGGCCGGGGGATACCAGGCCGAGCCGGTCGTACTGCCGCAGGGTCTGCGGATGCAGCCCCGACAGCTGCGCGGCCACCGAGATCACATAAACAGGAGTGTCATCGGACAGGTCGAAGTACTTGGCGTCCATCGGCTCACTCGCTTCTGGCTCTCAAAATGAGCTCGGCCCGGGGGTCCTCGCCCGCCGAGGCGTTGCTGAACTCCGTGAGCAGCTCACGAGACTTGTCGTCGAGCGTCTTCGGCACCACGACCTCGACGGTGGCGAGCAGGTCGCCCTTGGTGCCGTCCTTGCGGGTGACGCCGCGTCCGCGGATCCGGAACGTGCGCCCGTTCGGCGTGCCCGGGGGTATGCGCAGGGTCACCGGCATCCCCTTGAGCGTCGGCACCTTGATCTCGGCGCCGAGTGCCGCCTCCGAGAACGTCACGGGAACCGTGACGGTCAGGTTGTCGCCCGACCTTCCGAAGACGGCGTGCGGCTTGACGTGCGTCACGATGTAGAGATCACCGGCCGGGCCGCCGTTCTCGCCCGGTGCGCCCTTGCCCTTGAGCCTGACCCGCTGGCCGTCGGCCACGCCGGCCGGGATCCGCGCCTGGATCGTCCGCGTGCTCTTGGCCCGCCCGCTGCCCTCGCACACCGGGCAGGGGTCGTCGACCAGCAGCCCGCGGCCCTTGCAGTCGCGGCACGGCTCGGAGAAGGCGAAGCTGCCCAGGTTACGACTGGCCGCGCCGGTGCCCTCGCAGGTCGGGCAGACCCGCGGGGTGGTGCCGGCCTTGGCGCCCGTCCCGGTGCACGCGGCGCACGCCGCCGAACTCGTCAGCCGGAGGGACACCGTGGCGCCCTCCGCGGCCTCCGTGAACGACAGCGTGACCTCCGACTCGATGTCCTGCCCGCGCCGCGGCCTGGTGGCGGAGCCGGTACGGGTCGTGCCGCCCCGGCCGAACAGCCCGCCGAACAGGTCGCTGAAGCGGTCGCCCGCCCCGTGGCCGGTCTGCTGACCGGAGCCGCCGAACAGGTCACCGAAGTCGAACGGGAAGCCGCCACCACCACCCGGACGCTGGCCGCCCACCCCGGACCCGAACAGCGTGCGCGCCTCGTCGTACTCCTTGCGGCGCTTGCTGTCGGACAGGACGTCGTAGGCCTCGGAGACTTCCTTGAACTTCTTCTCCTTGGCCGCGTCGCCCTGGTTGGTGTCGGGGTGGTACTGCCTGGCCAGCTTCCGGTACGCCTTCTTGATCTCGTCGGCGGTGGCTGACTTGGGCACACCAAGGACGGCGTAGTAGTCCTTCTCCAGGTAGTCCTTGGTGCTCATCTACGGCCCTTCGTCCTCGTCAGTTGTCGTCGTCATCGGACGCCGGTGCGTCCTCGGGCTCGGCCACGGCCACGCGGGCCGGGCGCAGTATCCGCTCGCCCATCCGGTAGCCGAGCTGCAGCACCTCGACCGCGGTGGGTTCGGTCACGTCCGACGAGTAGCTGTGCGTCATCGCCTCGTGGATCATCGGGTCGAACGGGTCGCCCTTCTGACCGAAGGGGCTGAGCCCCAGCTTGGTGAGCACGGACTCCAGGGACTCCGCCACCGCGAGGAAGCCTCCGGTGAGCTCGCCGTGGTCGCGGGCCCGGCCGATGTCGTCGAGCACGGGCAGCAGCTCCACGAGCACGTTGGCGGTCGCCTGCTCGCGGACGGCCACCCGGTCCCGTTCGACGCGGCGGCGGTAGTTCTGGTACTCGGCCTGGACTCGTTGCAGGTCGGCCGTCCGCTCAGCCAGCTGGGCCTCCAGCTCGGCGACGGCCGGAGCGGTCTCCTCCGGCGGCGCCTGCTGCTGCACCTGCTCGGCCGAGTCGTTTTCGGCTCGCACCCTAACCTCCCCCGTCTCCGGGTCGATCTTGCGGTTGTCGCGGATCACCGGCTCCTCATGCCCGTTCTCACGCAACGGCCTCACTTGTCCTTCTTCGGCTCGTCATCCACGATCTCGGCCTCGACGACGTCCTCGTCGGCCTTCTGCTCCTGACCGCCCGCGGCGGAGCCGTCCTGGGCGGCGCCGTCACCCGCGGCCTGGCCCTGGCTCTGCGCGTAGATCGCGGAACCCATCTTCTGGCTCACGGTCGCGAGCTTCTCCGCGGAGTTGCGGATGGAGTCGACGTCGGTGCCCTCCAGAGCCTTCTTCAGCTCGGCGAGCGCGTCGTTGACCTCGGTCTTGACGTCGCCGGGGACCTTGTCGTCGTTCTCGCGGAGGAACTTCTCCGTCTGGTAGGCGAGCTGGTCGGCGTTGTTGCGGACCTCCGCCTCCTCGCGGCGCTTGCGGTCCTCTTCCGCGTACGACTCGGCCTCGCGCATCATGCGGTCGATGTCTTCCTTCGGCAGCGCCGAGCCGCCGGTGATCGTCATCGTCTGCTCCTTACCCGTGCCCAGGTCCTTGGCGGAGACGTTGACGATGCCGTTGGCGTCGATGTCGAAGGTGACCTCGATCTGCGGGATGCCGCGCGGCGCCGGCGCGATGCCGGTCAGCTCGAACGTGGCGAGCTTCTTGTTGTACGCGGCGATCTCACGCTCGCCCTGGAACACCTGGATCTGCACCGACGGCTGGTTGTCCTCGGCCGTGGTGAAGACCTCGGAGCGCTTGGTCGGGATCGTGGTGTTCCGCTCGATGATCTTGGTGAAGATGCCGCCCTTGGTCTCGATGCCCAGCGACAGCGGGGTCACGTCGAGCAGCAGGACGTCCTTCACCTCGCCCTTGAGCACACCGGCCTGGAGCGCGGCGCCGATCGCGACGACCTCGTCCGGGTTGACGCCCTTGTTGGGCTCCTTGCCGCCGGTCAGCTCCTTGACCAGGTCGGTGACGGCGGGCATCCGGGTCGAGCCGCCGACCAGCACCACGTGGGCGATGTCGGAGACCTTGATGCCGGCGTCCTTGATGACCTGGTTGAACGGGCCCTTGCAGCGCTCGAGCAGGTCGGCCGTGAGCCGCTGGAACTCGGCGCGGGTCAGCTTCTCGTCGAGGTGCAGCGGGCCCTCGGACGAGGCGGTGATGTAGGGCAGGTTGATCGAGGTCTCGGACTGGGCCGACAGCTCGATCTTGGCCTTCTCGGCCGCCTCACGCAGGCGCTGGAGGGCCATCTTGTCCTTGGACAGGTCGACGCCGTGCGCGTTCTGGAAGCGCTTGACCAGCTCGTCGACGACCCGCTGGTCCCAGTCGTCACCACCGAGGTGGTTGTCGCCGCTGGTGGCCTTGACCTCGACGAAGCCGTGGCCGTCCTCCTGGCCGACGTCCAGCAGGGACACGTCGAAGGTGCCGCCGCCGAGGTCGAAGACCAGGATCGTCTGGTCCTGGTCCTTGTCGAGGCCGTAGGCGAGCGCGGCCGCGGTCGGCTCGTTGATGATGCGGAGCACGTTGAGGCCCGCGATCTGGCCGGCCTCCTTGGTGGCCTGGCGCTGGGCGTCGTTGAAGTAAGCGGGGACGGTGATCACCGCGTCGGTGATCTTCTCGCCCAGGTAGGCCTCGGCGTCCTGCTTGAGCTTCTGCAGGACGAAGGCGCTGATCTGCTGCGGCGAGAACTTCTTGCCGTCGATCTCCTGGGACCAGGAGCTGCCCATCTCGCGCTTGACCGATCGGATCGTCCGGTCCACGTTGGTGACGGCCTGCCGCTTGGCGACCTCACCGACCAGGACCTCGCCGTTCTTGGCGAAGGCGACCACGGACGGCGTGGTCCGCGAACCCTGCGCGTTGGCGATGACGGTGGGCTCACCGCCTTCGAGAATCGAGACGACAGAGTTGGTCGTCCCCAGGTCGATACCTACCGCACGTGCCATGAGTACGTCCTTGTAGTCAAAGTTGAGTCGGTCACGCTCAAGCTATGGTTTGCCACTGAGCTTTGTCAAACAGCTTGAGCCTACTGCGCTCAACCCCTGACGTGGGCGTTCTGTTCCCCTGAGATGTCCCCTAGGGGTCGCCGCGCCCGGACGTTCTGTCAGGCCGCGCCGTCGACGATCTTCCGCTTGCCGAGCGGGGACTTCAGCTTCACCGTCGTCGTCTTCTCGATGGCGATCATGATGCAGGAGACGTTCCTCGCCTTGGCCGACGGCCCCTCGTACAGGGTGATCGTCACCCGCTTCTTCGTCTCCTTCACCTTCACCCGGTCGAGCACCGTGCACGGCTCCACGCCCGACCACCAGGTGAGCCGGACCTTGCGTCCCTCGTCGACCGGGGTGGCCTTCGTGAAGCGCACCTTGCGGGGGTTGACCGCGTCGCCGGTCGGTTTGACCGGGCGCGGCTTCGCCGACGGCGGCGTGGTGATCGCCGAGTCGGCCACGGGCGAGCTGGACACCGGCGTGTCCGGCCC
>Ga0079224_100013366_pt1 | contig 11433 bp, 6 predicted proteins | sample Stecom2015_FD_80414 | JGI IMG/M metagenome (GOLD analysis project Ga0079224, IMG submission 80414) | Agricultural soil microbial communities from Utah to study Nitrogen management - Steer compost 2015 | ecosystem: Environmental > Terrestrial > Soil > Agricultural land | place: USA: Utah...
AATATCGATATCACCTTTCGTAGTTTTAAAGGTGATCTGACGTTTACCTACAATTTCTTCTATAACAAAATTAATGACTATCTGTATTTAGCTGATACCGGTTTTACGATGGCTGACTTATCTGCTGCTCATGGCGAAGATGACGGACATCTGCACAATAATTTCCCGTTGTATCAGTATCAGCAGCAGGACGCTACCTTATACGGCTTGGAGTTCGAGGCACGTTATCAGTTGAATAATTCAAACGCATTGTTGGTGTTTTTCGATGCAGTGCGGGCAAAGCTGGATAACGACGGCTACTTACCGCGCATTCCACCTTATAAAACAGGTTTGGGGTATCAATATAGCGGCATCAGCTGGAGCGCTGACATTGGCGTAACGCGTTACGCCAAACAGGACAAGGTTGCCCAATACGAGAATCCTACCGCCGCTTACACTTTGCTGGACGCCAATATCAATTATGACTTCAGCATATCACAGCTCGATATGACGGCGTTTTTACGCGCAACTAACCTTACTGACGAACTGGCGTTTGTACACAGTTCTTTTATCAAGCAAGACGCGCCTTTGCCCGGTCGGGCTATTACTGTGGGGATCAGAGCTACATTCTGAGCAAGCTAAATCCCGGCTGTTATTCTGGCAGCCAGGATTTACAGATAACGATCTTTGAACCGGCCCCACTGGTAATAAGCCTGCTGGCCTAAACGTCTGAAAGCAGGTAGTGGAAAGGTGCGTAGCGGCGTCTGATAGATAGGCAGTGCTGGCAATGGCTGCCCCATAGCCAGTTCAGCCAGCCGGCGACCCGCCAGGGTGCTGAATGACACGCCACTGCCACAATAGCCAGCAGCGTAAAAAAGATCTTTGCCGTCCTGGATTACGCGGGGTAAATCATCAAATGATACGGCAACCCAACCACTCCAGTGATATTCGTACGACAAGTCGTGAAGTGCAGGAAAGCAGGCTTAAAGTGCCTGTAGTAAGCGCTGCGGATATTTTGGATCTGCGGCATCCTTACCATGCACGGCGCTACGCCCGCCGAACAAAATCCTGTTATCAGGCAGCTTGCGGTAATAATACTTCAGTGCCCTGGTGTCCATCACCAGTTGGTTGTGATTCAGGCCGGTTTGTATCATTTGCTGCTCGGTAAGTGGCTGTGTCACAATGACACTGCTAAGTACAGGTAAACACCCCTTATTAAGGGGTGAATAAAAGCTTCTTGCAGTATAAGCATTGGTCGCCATGATCAACTGCTTGCAATGCACTGTGGCTTCTGGGGTCTGTAAAACAAAGCCCTCTGCTGTCCGTTGCCAGTGCAATACCGGGGAACCAGTGTATAGTTTTACGCCTTGCTCCAAAGCAAGTCGGCCATAGCCTTGCACCAGTGCCAGCGGGTTCACGCCAAAACAATCGGGAAACCGGATTGCGCCATACGCCTGAGTATTATGCATATACTCGTCACGAAGCGCTGCTGCAGACAAGTGTTGAACCTGATAGCCAAATTGTTGCTGCAGAAATTCGGCCTGCAGCGGCAGATCTTTCGCCAGCGAGGCTTTGTGTGCTACTTTAAGGTAACCGGCAGGCTGCGCCTGACAGGCAATGTTACCTTGCGCAATCATATCCTCTACCAGCGTAATAGCGTCGCCATATTCCTGATAAAAAAGCCGGCTACAATCGATGCCAAACTTCTGGCTAAGCTGTGCCATCCCCAACCGGCCAGTGCCACGCAGCACAAAGCCCGCATTCCGACCGCTACAACCCCAGCCAATCTGATGTGCATCAAGCACAACCACTTCACGCGAAAACCGCTTGGCCAGCTGAAAAGCGCAGCTCAGACCAGTGTAGCCGGCTCCTATAATAACCACATCTGTTTCAGTGTTATGCCGAAGTGGCAAGGTTGCAATACCGGGTTCTGTATGATTGGCCCAATACGATGACGGATAAGGCGCATTGCAGCCAATGTCCTGATTTACCATAGGATCGTACAACATAACCCCCCGGAACTGCTGCTAAAAAACTAAGGCCATTTCCGCTGCGCTGCAGCGGCACAACGCACCACAAACCGGGCAATGATAACCGGCGGACTCGGACAAATGCCGCCATTTGTCAGGATGCACTTTTAACAGCGTTGCACCAGCCTGACTGAAATACCGCTGAGCAGCATTACCCGGGCTTTCACGCCAGATATGCGCCAACCCAGCAAGAGCGCCTTGCTGCTTTAGCGCCTGTCCAGATTGACGTAACAACGCTGATGCTACCCCCTGCCCCCGTGCAGCTACTGCAACACCTACCGATTTAAAATACGCCATACGTTCAACTGGTACCGGCCAAAGCTCCTGGCTGCACCAGTTATCAATGTGCCACTGCCCTGCAGCAAAGCTCAACCGGTATCCGATAATATCGCTTGCGTTGTCAAGTGCGACAAAACTGGCGTTGATGCCGCCTTTAATCCCCAAGCCCTGCATTGATTTCAGGCTGACTTCATCAAGGTAATTGTCACCATGGATCAGATTAGCAAGGGCAACGACGGCTGAAAAATGTTCTGAAGTAAGTTCTGCTATTAACACAGTAGGTTGTCCACGATATTTGTTGCTGCCGTTATAAAACAGTTGCCCAACCTTATGCAATCTCTTTTGCGTGATGCAATCGTTAGCATTTTCCTGAAAATGAGACGAGTTTACAAAAATATACGATAGACAACTAAGCAGTTATCCAATATGGTTAATAGGACGCAAAAACAAAAACATAAGCGTTGGGTAGATAAAATAATAATCCAGGAACAGAGCTATGAAAAATCAAAGTAAATATCATCCGGTTGCGCGTGCGGTAAAGTTTAGTCTGGCGGCCTCACTGTCTTTAGGCATAAGTTCAGTCGCGGTGGCACAGCAAGAAAGTTCAGCCAGTGCTCAGAAAGAGCAAAGCGTCGAAAAAATTGCAGTTGTCGGCACACGCTCTGCACCACGTTCTATCGGTGACTCTCCGGTGCCGGTAGATATTATTGGTGGTGACGAGCTGAATAAAAACGGTAACAGTGACATGCTGAACCTGATTAGCACTACAGTACCATCACTGAACGTGCATACTCAGCCAATCAGCGATGCCGCAACACTGATCCGCCCTATTAACTTACGTGGCTTGTCGTCTGACAGTACACTGGTTTTATTAAACGGCAAACGCCGCCACCGCGCGTCGGTTATCTCGTTTCTAGGTGGTGGTATCAATGATGGTGCTCAGGGCCCTGACATCTCGGTCATCCCGGGTATCGCGTTAAAGCAGGTTGAAGTTCTACGTGATGGCGCAGCAGCGCAATATGGCTCAGACGCGATCGCCGGTGTCATTAACTTTGTGCTAAAAGATGCCGCTGAAGGCGGCAGTCTTGAAGTCAAACATGGCGAATACTATGCCGGGGACGGTACCTCTACCGAAGTAGCAGCTAACGTAGGGATGCCATTGACCAAAGATGGTTTTGTTAACGTCAGCATGCAATACAAAAATGTGGATGCGACCAGCCGCAGCGTACAACGTGGCGATGCTCAAAGCCTAATCGACGCAGGTAACACCTTTGTCAGAGATCCCGCCCAAATTTGGGGTTCACCCGAAATCAAAGATGATATAACCATGTTCGCCAATGCAGGCTTAGACCTGGGCAACGGTGGTGAAGCATACATGTTCGGTAACTATTCAGAACGCGATGTACGTGGTGGTTTCTATTACCGTAATCCACATACCCGTGGCCAAGTCTTTTCAAATGACAGCGGAGAAACGCTGGCAGTTGTTGACACTACCGGAGCTGGCGGTTGTAGCAATGTGCCTATTTCAGGTTTGAATCACCAACAAATAACCGACGCTGTCAATGCGCTGCCCGATAACTGCTTCACATTTTTTCAGATGTTCCCAGGCGGTTTTACGCCTAATTTTGGTGGTAACATCACCGATACATCTCTGGCTATTGGCACCAAAGGCGAATTTAAAACGGGCTTTATGGAAGGTGTCTTATATGACTTCAGCGGCGTTGTTGGCCGCAGTGAATCGAACTTCCAGTTATTTAACTCAGTAAACGCGTCACTTGGCCCTGAAACGCCAACTGATTTTGATGCTGGTAAATATATTCAACTGGAAAAGACCTTCAGTGCTGACTTTGTAAAATACTTACCCGTGGGGTTATATGAGGATTTAACAGTTGCATTTGGAACACAATGGACTGAAGAGAGCTTTGAGATTGTTGCCGGAGAGCAAACTTCGTGGGAGGTGGGCCCTTATATTGACCAGGGCTTAAGTAACGGCTCTAACGGTTTCAATGGCTTTCTTCCTCAGTCAGCCGGCACGTCAACCCGACGCAATTACGCAGCTTATGTAGACCTGGAAGCTGAATTCACAGAACACTTTCTTGGTGGACTGGCAGTACGTTTTGAAGATTATGATTCTTTTGGTACAACAACAAACTATAAGTTAACTGGCCAGTACCGGTTAAACGACGACTGGGCGATACGTGCTTCTACAAGTACCGGATTTCGTGCTCCGACTGTCGGCCAGGCTAATGTTAGCAACGTACGTACAGAAGCCAATCAGGGAGTTTTAGTTGATATCGGCGTGTTACCACCAACTAACCCGGTTGCTGTATTAAAAGGTGCGACTGAGTTAATGCCCGAGGAGTCAACCAGCTATGCTTTTGGTGTGGTTTACACCGGCTATGACTTCTTTGTTACCGCTGACTACTATCGAATTGAAGTTGATGACCGTATCAGTCAGTCAGATGCAATCGACGTTACAGCGGAAGATATCGCTTTGCTAAAAGCAGCGGGTGTAACAGGAATTGATTCGTTAACAAGTATAACTTACCTGACTAATGATTTTGATACACGTACTCAGGGCCTGGATATTGTTGCTAACTATTCGATGGATGCGTTTAATGGTCGTAGTAGCTTTGCGCTGGCTTACAATTGGAATGATACAGAAGTGACTAAGTTTAGTGATATTACCGGTGAATTCCGTGTATCACGGTTAGAAAATGATCTTCCTAATCATAGAGCTACCTTAACCTGGACACAGAGCTGGGATAGCTGGTCTATGTTTTTACGTAGCAATTACTATGGGTCCTATCAAGGCGTTGCAGCAGACGATTCCGCACGTACGACTAAAGCAGATTGGAAAGTTACATTAGATGCTGAAGTTAGTTATTACATTAATGATAATTTTATAGTATCGGCTGGAGCGCAAAATCTGCTGGATAACGATCCGGAAGAACTTCCTGATGCATGGAAAACAGAGTTAGGAGCCAAGTTTTATGAAACCTCGCCAATGGGCATCAATGGTGGCTACTGGTACTTAAAAGGAACTTACAAGTTCTGATAGTGACTTAGTCAGAGTTCATTAATAAAAAATCCGCCGCAGAGGCGGATTTTTTTTATTACCATGCAATCAGCCACGGGTTATAGCCGCCAGTAACGCCTGCAAGGGGTGCCGGGGTTTATCCCCAACTAGCCTTTTTACCTGACTACGGCAGGAAAAGCCGGTAACCAGAACTTTTTCTGTACCGTATTTTTCAACAGGTGCGCGCCAGCTCATATCAAACAGAGCCTTAGCGTTTTCCAGATTCTGGGCTTCATGGCCGTAGGTTCCGGCCATGCCACAACAACCGACACTCACTGGCGTCAAACACATACCGGCGTTGCTGAATATTTGCTGCCAGGCCTTTTCTGTCGCCGGCAAAGCGGTTTTCTCTGTACAGTGTGCCAGTAAGGCATAGTCACCGGCTGCTTTTACTGCCGGCAACGTTTGCTGCACCAGCCACTCGTGTAACAGTTGAACATGAAAACTACCGCGTTTATCAGCGAGCACTTTATTGTATTCATCTCGATACACCAGCACCAACGAGGCATCCAGTCCGAGCATAGGCACTTTTAGCTGCTGAAGCTGATTTAAAAACTGTGCTGCCGTGGCTGCAGTATGAGCAAACTGGCGCAAGAACCCTTTAACATGCTGCGGCTTACCATTAGGTTTAAAGGGTAATAGCACCGGCGAGTAACCTAATTTCTCAAACAGGTTCAATGCATCATGCACCAGTTCAGCTTCGTAAAAACTGGTGAAAGGATCTTGCACCAGTAACACCGTTTTTAACCGTTGCGACTCACTAAGTTGCTGCAGTTGCGCTAAATTAAACCGGTACTTATCCCCTACCTGCCTGGCCAGTGTCGGTACTGACAGCAACGGTGTATCAACATAACCAACCGTTTTCTTTAGTATTTTTGCGGTAAGATCGCGTTTGAGAATAAAATTAACCAGCCGCGGTGCTTTTGCCAACAGCGGCGCCGTGCGCTCAATATTACCAACAATATAATCTTTTGCCGGGCGCAGATAACGGCTATGGTACAGCTGTAAGAAACGTGAGCGGAACGCTGGTACGTCAACTTTAACAGGTCATTGACCTGCGCAGGCTTTACAGGCTACGCAGCCTTCCATCGCGGCCATCACCTCATGCGATAAGTCTGCTTCTCCCTGTCGTTTGGCAAGGGTGTTCTTCAGGCGGGGCCAGAGTGTGTTTAAACCTGAGCGGGTACCTTGTAACTGTTGTTCATGTTCAAGGACATCAAAACCGCTGTTTTGTGCCAGTCGTAACCACTCGCGCATCAACCCTGCCCGGCCTTTAGGGCTGTGCCGCCTGTCTTTTGTCACCTTGCTGGACGGGCACATCGGCGAGCTTTCTTCGTAGTTGAAACACAGGCCATTACCATTGCAGTTTAAGCTGCTGTCAAAACTGTCTTTTACTGCCACAGGTATTTGGCGGTCAAACCAGGCACGTTTTTGATCGTCCACCGACACCAGTTTATCGGCACTGTTATAAGGCGTACAAATTTTGCCAGGGTTGACCCTGTTACGTGGGTCGAATGCCGCTTTAATTTTACGCAACTCAGTAAACAGTTCTTCGCCGAAAAATGCCGGGCCATACTCACTGCGGTAGCCTTTGCCATGTTCGCCCCACATCAGACCACCATATTTGGCAGTAAGGGCTACTACCTGATCTGAGATGGTTCTTAGCAGCTTTTCCTGTTCAGGATCGCATAAGTCCAACGCCGGCCGCACATGCAATACCCCGGCATCAACGTGGCCAAACATACCATACTGCAAACCGTGACTGTCCAGCAGTGCCCGAAACTCCAGAATAAAATCGGCCAGATTTTCCGGCGGCACCGCGGTATCTTCGGCGAATGCCAAAGGCTTCTGCCTGCCCTGCGTATTGCCCAATAAACCTACTGCCTTCTTACGCATCGCATAAATATTGTTAATAGCGGCGTTATCGTAAGTAAGCTGGTAGCCGATAATACCATCTGTCTTATCCGCTATTGCGGTATCTAATCTTGCTGTAAGCGCCGCAATTTTCTGCTCAATATTGTCTTGTTCTTCAGCATTATACTCAACCATATTGAGTCCCTGCATATCGATACCGGGCACATCGGTTATCAGGTCTTTTACCTGATGCCAGATAATATCGCGACGGGCTAAGTTCAGTACTTTGCTGTCAACCGTTTCAACAGAGGTAGCATCTGCAGCTACCAAAAAGGGTGCATTACGCAGTGCACTTTCAAAACTGTCATACTTAACGTTGACCAGACATTTGTATTTAGCGATAGGTGTGATATTAAGCTTTGCTTCAACAACAAAACCAAGCGAGCCTTCTGAGCCGGTAATAATGCGGGATAAATCAAACTCGCTTAGATCATCATTAAATACATGCTCAAGATCATAGCCGGTCAAAAAGCGGTTTAAACGAGGAAATTTATCCAGGATCTGTGGACGAAAATTACGGCAGCTGTCCAATACCTGCCGGTAGATACGCCCGATACTATTCGGCTGCTCTGCCCGATGTTCGGCCTCAAAAGTGGCCATTTTATGCGTTTTTAACACATTGCCATCAATCAGCACTGTCTTTAACGCCAACACATGGTCGCTGGTTTTACCGTAGACCAGTGAGCCCTGACCTGAAGCATCGGTGTTAATCATGCCACCAATTGTCGCCCTGTTAGACGTCGATAGATCCGGTGAAAAGAAGAAGCCATAAGGTTTTAAAAAGGCGTTTAGCTGATCTTTAATAACTCCGGCCTGCACCCTGACCCAGCGTTGCTCGACATTCAGCTCAAGGATATTACGCATATGGCGCGATAAATCAACCACGACATGTTCTGTCAGAGATTGACCATTAGTGCCGGTACCACCACCGCGAGGGCTAAATTTGATATGGGAAAAGCTGGAGGTCTGCGCCAGCGAGGTCAGGATCACCAAATCGTCAGTCGTTTTTGGCAACACAACAGCTTGTGGCAAAGTCTGGTAGACGCTGTTATCTGTCGCGACGGCTAAACGACTAGCATAGCTGGTCTCGATATCACCACTGAAACCGGCCGCAACCAGCGCTTTGTTAAATGCAACAACACTGGCATCTAATGCCAGCTCAGGATTAAGCTTTGGGATCATAACAGCAGACACTCGGCAATAAGTGCCTGCAGTATAACATTAACTTAGTAACAGGGTCAGCTGGCTACCGGACGGAATTTCAGTTGAATACCACGTAAAAAATACCTCAACACCTGATCCTGACACTCACGATAATGCCTGTGATCAGGTCGGCGGAAAAACGCACTCAGTTCAGATTTCCCCAGCCTAAAGTCAGCCGTATTCAGCAAGCTGATAATATCGTCATCTTTTAAATCAAACGCTATTTTAAGCTTACGCAACATTATATTGTGATTAAGTCTGCTTTCTGGCACCGGTATTTCGCCGTCTCTGGCACCACGCCGCTGGATGATAAGACCATTCAAAAACCTGGCCATCAGCTCATCGCTTATGCCGCTGAACCCTTCGTCTTCATCTTTTCTTAACCATGAGACAACCTGCTCTTTTGTAACGTCTGCTCCACCCAGAGCAAAAATCTCGATCATGCCATAGTCATGAACATTCAGGCTGTAGCGCAGGCTGCGCAGTACATCATTAGGAGTCAAAGTAATGCCCTGTAATGGATATAAGTAGGAAGTTGCCGTTATGATAACATAGCCGACACAAAATCATCAGCCAGGCTGATGTCATTAGGGCAAATGCCCGAGCTTGCTAGCTTTTGTTGCCAGATAACGATGACTATGTGCCGTCGTTTTTACACGGTGCTGCACCCTTTCCAGAACATTTACACCGGCGTCAGTCAGCGCCTTTAGTTTTCGCGGGTTGTTCGTTAACAGCCGGATTTGTTTGATACCAAGCTGCTCAAACATCTGTGCCGCAATATCATATTCACGCATATCCGGTAAAAACCCCAAAATCTCATTCGCTTCAACCGTATCAAGACCTTTATCCTGTTCAGCATAGGCGCGGATTTTGTTAATCAGACCGATACCACGACCTTCCTGGCGTAAATACAGGATACAACCCCGCCCCAGATCAGCAATTTTGCGCATCGCCGCTTCCAGTTGCGGGCCACAATCGCAACGCAGGCTAAACAGTGCATCTCCGGTTAAACATTCAGAATGTACCCTCGCCAACACAGGTTCATTACCACTGACATCGCCGAGCGTCAGCGCTACATGCTCTTTGCCATTTGGCGCTTCAAAGCCGTGCAAGCGGAACTCTGCAAAAGGTGTTGGTAGTAATGTTGACGTTACAAGTTTTAATTTCATCATGACATCTCAGCTAGTGGCTGCAACACAACAGCGCAGGCTTTATTGGGCCACGGCTACAGTAATTCAAGCCAGACAGATAGCGTTATTATAGCCTTTGGCCGGATAACGGCCGCCAATTGTGATAATATCACACTTGAGGCGCGCTCACTATCGTTGTATTGCTCACATCTGGACACTCTTTTGAGCATCTGTTGGCGGGTTGGTCACTTTTGCTTCCTGCAGCGCGTGTGCAGAAATTAAACTGACCAGTTCAACATCTCCCGGAATGGCCGCGCCGGTATTACCGGTAATAACATGTAACTTCTTGTCCTTAATATACAATAGCGGCAAAGCACCATCGCCATAGCGCTGCTGAAAATGGTCAAACGTGAAGTTTTCGGTAATGTTGGTGGTTTTGATCACAGCGCCTCTGGCGACCAGACTGGATAACTTAGCATAGGAAACTTGCTCACCAAATAAGCTAAGCTGTTTCACATAGGTTTCCGACATCTGATGGCGTGCACTGCCCGGCTCAGAATTATTCAAACCAAAAACCTTGTTCACGCCATAAACATCCTGAAAGTGAAAGTTTACCAGCGGGTTTAGCTGGCGATATGGTGAAATAATAAACACCCTGCCTATGCCGGTCAGATCCAGATAAGTCTCAGCATGCTCTGATGCCGGGTTACCGAAGTAAACCGGTATATTATCCATTCTGGCAAGCCGTATGTTATCCCAGTTGGTATCAGCCAATACGACGCGGAACTGCTTACCTTGCAGTACTTTTGCCAGCTCGCGGGAAAAACGCGACGCGCCAAAAATAAGTAGCCCCTGATTTGAGCCTGCCGACACCCCTAGCCACTTTGCCCAGCTGGCAGCGGTCAGGCTCTGCACTACGACGGTTCCGATGATGACCAGAAACACCAGTGGCACGATATGTTCAGCACCCGCGTAGCCGAGGTTTTCAAGTTTAATGGCAAATAATGACGACACCGCCGCAGCAACTATCCCGCGCGGGGCGACCCAACTTAAAAACCATTTATCGGCGCTTTTTAAAGAAGAGCCCAATGCTGATACCCAAACACTGACGGGTCTGGCAACAAACATCACCACCAGTAATAAACCCAGGCCACCAAAGCCAAGATCCAGCACAGCAGCAGAATCCAACCGGGCGGCCAATAAAATAAACAGTGCCGAAATCAACAGCACGGTTAAAGTTTCTTTAAATTCCAGAATATCGGCGATATCGACGCCACGCATATTGGCAAGCCAAATCCCCATAACGGTAACCGTTAATAAGCCCGACTCTTCCTGCAACAGGTTAGAGCCGACAAAAACGGCTAATACAATAGTTAACACTGCGGTATTTTGCAGGTAATGTGGCAGCAAATTCTTTCGAAGCACGATACCCACCAGATAACCCGATAATGCGCCAAGGCCAAAGCCAATAGACAACATCAGGCCCAGTGCTGTCAGTACGTGATTACCCGATTCTGACGAAAACGCAATATACTCAAACACCAATACCGCGATAAGTGCACCAAGCGGGTCGATAACAATACCTTCCCAGCGTAAAATACTGGCAAGCTTTGATGTAGGCCTGACACTGCGCAACATCGGCACTATAACGGTCGGCCCTGTGACCACCACCAGGGCGCCAAACAGCATGGCGATCTCCCAGCTAAATCCCACCAGAAGATACGAAGCCAACGTAACGCAAGCCCAGGTTATTGCTGCCCCTACGGTAACAAGGCTCGTTACCATACGGCCGTGGCTTTTAATTTCTTTGAAGTTAAGC
>Ga0079224_100013368_pt1 | contig 11433 bp, 9 predicted proteins | sample Stecom2015_FD_80414 | JGI IMG/M metagenome (GOLD analysis project Ga0079224, IMG submission 80414) | Agricultural soil microbial communities from Utah to study Nitrogen management - Steer compost 2015 | ecosystem: Environmental > Terrestrial > Soil > Agricultural land | place: USA: Utah...
GTAGCTCGGCACCAGCGGCAGCACGCAGGGGGACAGGAACGACAGGACGCCGGCCGTGAAGGCGATCGCGATCCCGACTTCGACTTCATTCACCTCATGCTCTCCTCGTACGACCCTCGACTCCGACGGTTCATAGGTACCCAGTATCCCCACTGACGTCCCGTCGGTCCCCCGCGCGCCGGTCACGCGTTGCGTCCCTGTGGTCCGGCGACCGGGGCTCCGCGTCGTCCTCCTCCTGGGCGCGCACGCCGTCCCGCGCCCGCCGCTCCGCCAGCTCGTGGAGTAATCGCTCCTCCCGGCGGGCGCGTCGGGCCTGGATGAAGGCGCGGATTCCGGTCGTGATCCCGAACCAGCCGAGCACGATCGCGATCACCCACCCGACGATCGACGGCGCGAGGGCGGCCAGCACCGCGAGCACCAGGATTGCCACCGACAGGGTGCCCAGCACCGTCCGGTCCTCGCGGCCGAGGGTCCGGTCGCCGGCGAGCGCGCCCCCGAGGGCGAACCGCACCCGCACCACGGACGCCATGGTCACGCGGCCGGTGCCGTGCCGCCGCGAGCGCAGCTGCTGCTCGAGCCGCGCGGGCAGCGAGCCCTCGGGGTCCAGCGATTCCGTGGGCGGCGCCAGCCCGGACGGGAGCGCGGGGAGTGGCCGCCGGCCCGGCAGCACGATCTCGACGGACGAGGCGAGGTCGCCCAGGAACAGCCCCTCGAGCTGACCGGCGAGGTCCCGGTCGAGGACGCCCACGTCGAGCTCCCAGTTACCCATCAAGCTGGCGCCGTTGAGGTTGCTCGAGCCGACGCGGCTCCACACGCCGTCCACCACGGACGTCTTCGCATGGATCATCGGGCCCTGCCACTCGAAGATGCGCACGCCGGCCTCGAGCAGCGCCCGGTAGCCGCCGCGCGAGATGCTGCCGACGATGGGCCAGTTGTTGTGCGCCGGGACCAGGATGCGGACGTCCACGCCGTCGCGGGCGGCGGAGCTCAGAGCCTCGGAGAGCGACCGGGGCGCCACGAAGTACGCATCCGTGATCCAGATCCTCTGCCGCGCCGTCACGGCCGCCAGGTGCAGGGTGCGGTAGACTCGGGCGCGCCCCGGCTCGCCCTCGATCAGCCACACCGGGGTGTCACCCTGCTCGACGGGCGCCGACATCGTGGAGGCCAGGAACATGGGCTCGTACGATTCGCCCCAGAGCCGCTCGAACGCGACGCCGGCCGCGCGCGCGGCGGGGCCGCGGATCTCGAGCCCGGTGTCCCGCCAAGGCGGCGAGGTATCGCTCCCGACCCACTCCAGCCCGATGCAGAAGCCGCCGACGAAGGCCACGTCCCCGTCGACGCAGATCAGCTTGCGGTGATCCCGCTGGACCACGCCGAACGGGTTTCCGAGGCCGATGGTCGGCCGGTGGAACGCCTGCACCCGGGCGCCCGCCTCGACGAGCGGCTTCCAGAACGACCGGGGCGTAGCCCAGCACCCGACCCAGTCGTACAGGATGTAGACCGGCACGCCTTCGCGGGCCTTCTCGGCCAGCGCATCCCGGAACGCCCTCCCGATCTCGTCGTTGCGGACGACGTAGTTCTCGAAGTACACGAAGCGCCGCGCGGTGGCGATGCAGTCGAGCCAGGAGGCGAAGGTGTTCCCGCCCTCGAACTGCAGGCTGATGCGGTTGCCCGGAATCGTCTCGGCTCCAGCGATCCGCGCGATCTCGGTCAGCGCGAAATCCTGCTCCGGAGCGCGCCTGCCGTCAGCCGACACGGTTCATCGCCCGGCGGACAGCGCCTCGTGGAAGCGATACGAGAGCAGCTTGTACGCGAGCTTGGCCACCAGGAAGTCGGGCGCGTGAAGCCCCGGGATGGGCGCGTGCTCGACAATGTCCGCGGCGACGACCTCCCGCTCCTCGAACACCCGCCGCAGGAACCGCAGCGTGCGGTACCAGTCGCCGCCCCCCGGTTCCGGGGTCCCGGTCGAGGGCACCAACGACGGATCGAAGTAGTCGACGTCGAACGTCAGGTACACGCGGGGGCCGAGCGCCTCGAGCGCCCGGTCCATCCAGCGGTCGTTCTCCCACATCTCATCGGCCCATATGAGCCGCGAGCCCGGGGTGCCCCGCGCCGCCTCCATCTCGGGGGCGCTCACGGCGCGGATGCCCACGGCGACGATGTCGGCGTGGTCCTTCACCCGTGCCATCACCGAAGCGTGCGAGTAGGGCGTGCCCTCGTAACTGTTCCGCAGGTCGGCGTGCGCGTCCAACTGGAGGACGCTGAGCCGCTCGGGCGAGCGGTCCGCGTGCGCGAGCACGGCCGGACCCGTGATGGCGTGCTCGCCACCGAGCATCAGGAGGAACCGATCGCCGCAAGCATCGAGGACGGCATCGTACGAGCTCCGCAGCTCACGCATGGCGTCGGCGGCTCCGGCGCGCGTCAGGTCGAGGGCCGGCAGCGTGTGCACGCCGTAGCGCGGCGCCGCCTCGCAGTCGAACTCCTGGTCGTAGAGCTCGATGTAGCGCGAAGCCTCGACGATCGTCCTGGGGCCGGAGCGCGTGCCCCCCCCGTAGGAGGTCGTGGACTCGTGCGGCACGGGGAGCAGCACCGCGCGCGCGGTCTCGAACGCGGACGCCTCGTGCTCGAGCCCGAGGAACGTGTGCGGCAGCTCCCAGGGCAGGTCCCTCAGCGCGTCGGGGACCGCGCCGGTCGTGCGCGGAGCCCCTTCGGGTGATGTCGTGGTCATGTACGGAGGATGGGAGGAGCGTACGCCCGCTCCGGGCGCACGGGCTCTGGCGGGGTTCGGCGATCCCGCTAGACGGTTTCGATCGGGCACATGAGGCCCTCGTTCGGAAGCTCCACGCCGGCCTCCTGGCACTCGCGGCAGAGCCCGTAGATCTCGAGGCGGTGCCGCGCCGGAGCGAAGCCGTGCTCGGCGCGCACCCGGTTCTCGATGCCGTACATCTCGTTGCTCTCGAACTCCGTCACCTTGGCGCACTCGAGGCAGATCAGGTGCTCGTGCACGGGGTGGCGAGAGAGTCGGTGCTCGTAGCGCTTGAAGCCCTCGCCGAAGTCGTGCTCCTCGACGAGCCGGCTCCGGACGAGCAGATCGAGCGTGCGGTAGATGGTGGCCTTCCCGATCCGCTCGCCGCGCGACCGGATCTGGCGCTCGATGTCGTCCACGGACAGATGCCCGTCCGTGCCGAACACGACGTCCGCCACCACCTCGCGCTGTTGCGTGACCGGTAGCCCCAGATCCCTCAGGTAGCGCCCGAAGAGACGCGTGAAGGGATCTCCGATGCCCTGCGTGCTCACGATTCCATCGCTTTCAGAAACTCCGTGTCGAACTCCTCCAGAAGCTCCTCGAACCGGGCCGCGGATCCGTCGATATCGATCTCCCGCGGCTCGCCCAGCTCGTCTCCGCTCCGTCGCACGACGCCTTCGATGACGCCGGGGAAGCGGTCGGGCGGGGCTTCGCCCTCGCGCGTGAAGGTCGGCGCGACGGACACACCCTGCCCCGTGTGCTCGGCCACGTACGGGACCGTCACCATGCTCCGGCGGTCTTCGACATCGTCCACGAATGTACTGACGGCCACCAGTCCCTGTTCCCGTCGGCCCCTGCGGACCGGCGGGAAGATCCACAGCCGGTCGATGGTCGCGGCGCCGAGCACGTCCCGGATCCGGATCAGCGTGCGGGGGATCGCCTCCGGCACACCGGGATCCGAGTCGGCCCGCGCATCGCGCACGCTCACGACGGGACTTCCTGACCCACCGCCGCCGCTACCGCCTCGCGCGTGGCGGCCAGCATGGCCTCGATGGCGTGGTCCATGGGCCCCGGGATCATCGCGCCGGACGCCTTCACGTGCCCGCCACCGTCGAACCGCCGCGCGAGCAGATTCACGTCGACCTCGCCGTTCGACCGCAGCGACACCTTCACGTCGCCGGTCGCGGCGCGCCGGAACAGGAGCCCTACCCGGGTATTCTCGAGCGAGCGGGGCACGTCGACCAGCCCCTCGAGATCCTCGCTGGTGGCGCCGAGCTCCTCCAGCTTGTCGTGCGGCACGACCATCCACGAGATGCCCCACTCCGGATCGTGCTCGAGCGTGTCGAGCGCGTGGCGCAGCATCTGGAAGCGCCGAAGGGGGGCCTGGCCGTAGATCCGGTCGTGCGTGGTCTCCGGGTTCACCCCGCGCTCGATCAGGTCCGCCGCGATCATGTGGCAGTCCGGGGTGGCGTTCGTGAAGCGGAAGCTGCCGGTGTCCGTGAGGATCGCGACGTAGATGCCGAGCAGCACGTGGTCGTTCCAGGGGCCGCGGGCGGCGGTGACCACGTCGTAGACGAGCTCACCCGTGGCGCAGGCGCTCGGGTCGCGCAGCGAGACGCCTCCGATCGACTGCTCACCCGGAGGATGATGGTCGATGACGACGGTGGGGATGTCGCGGATGAGGTCGCGCACCCGGCCGATCCGCGGGACCTCGCCGGTGTCGAGCACCACCGCCAGGTCGGCCCGAGCGCACAGGTCGCGGGCGCGGTTGGAGCCGGCCGGCACCACCCAGTCGTCCGACTCGACGAGGAAGCGGAAGTGGTCGGGAAACGGGGTCGGATTGATGATCCAGACCTCCGTCCCGTTGGCGCGCAGCCAGGACGCGACGGCGGCCTCGCATCCGGCGCCGTCGCCGTCGGCGTTCAAGTGGGTCGTCAGCACCGCGCGACGTGAAGCCAGAAGAGCGTCCCTGGTCTCCTTGACCGCGGCCACCCTTCCCGAGGGCGTCCGGTAGCTCACTCCGACTCCTGACCCTGAAGGTGATGAGGTGCGCCGGTGGCGCGCACCGACCCCTGAAGATACCCAGAGGCGGAGGCGGGCCGCTACGGGTCGCGGGCGCCCGGCAGCTTCTTGCGGACCTTTGCCCACGTGGAGGCGAGGTGCACCAGGCGCGAGGCCTCCGTGCCGCCGGTGCGCGCGCGGGCGAGCGCGGCGCGCAGCGCGTCCGGCCGGTTGGGGTGGGGCGGCAGGTCGACGAACGCGTTGCCGAGCTCCCCGACGGTGTGCGCGTCCGAGCCGGCGCTCCGGAGCGTCCCGTGCCGCTCCGCGAGCGCCTCGGCCTTCCGGTTCTGCTCCTGGTCGTGGAGGCGCGCGTTGAACACCTCGACGACGTCGCACGACGGCGCGAGCAGGTCGGCGAGTCGTCCGCCTCCGCCTTTCCCGCCCGCGTAGGGATGCGGGAGATAGGCGATGCCGCCCTGGCTACGGATCCACTCGATGGTCCTCTCGGCCGGCGTGCCCTTCGGGATCTCCTCGCTCAGGTAGAGCCCGATCACGTCGACGCCCTCCGCGGTCCGCACCTCCTCGCCCGGCACGATCCGGTCCGGGTGGGCTTCGGCCATGCGGCGCGCGAGCCCGAGCCGGTTGTGGTCGGTGATGGCGATACGCCCATAGCCGAGCGCCACCGCCCGCGCCAGCACGGCTTCGGGATCCGACAGGCAATCCCAGGAGGCCGCGGTGTGGAGGTGGAGGTCCATGCGGAGGCGCTCTCCCGACCGCGCGCGGAGCTCCTCGAGCACGACCGCGGCCCTCGCCTCCAGCGCCTCGAGCGACCCCGCGTTGTCGATGACGATATCGGCGCGGGCGCGCTTCTCGTCGGCGGGCATCTGGGCGGCCATCATGCGGCGGGCCTCGTCCTCCGGGAGACCCCGCGTCTCTACGATCCGTCGGAGCCGCACGTCCTCGGGAGCGTCCACGACCACGGTGACGTCGAACTCGCCGTGGAGACCGGTCTCGAACAGGAGCGGGACCTCGGCCACCGCGACCGGGACGTCGTCGGCCTCGAGGCCGGCGAGCCATTCGGCGCGGAGCGCCCGCACCCGCGGGTGCACGATCCCCTCGAGCCGCTCGCGCGCCGCCTCGTCGCGGAAGACCCGGTCCCGCATGGCGGCTCGGTCCAGGCTGCCGTCCGGGGCCAGCACGTCGGGGCCGAACGCCTCCCGCACTTCGGCGAGGCCGGAGCTGCCCGGCTCGACGGCCCGGCGCGCGAGCTCGTCCGCGCTGACGACGGGCACGCCCGCCCGTGCCCACGCCGCCGTGACCGTCGACTTGCCCGCCGCGATGCTTCCCGTGAGCCCGACTTGAAGGGTCACGACGGCATCCCCTCCTCTTCCGGTGCCTTCTTGCGGCCGTTCCGGCCGTTCCGATGGGCGCGCATGGCCATCCACAGGACGACGCCGACGAGCACGAAAATCGCCGCGCCCCCGACGCCCACCCACCGTGCCACGACCTCCCAGCTCTCCCCGGCCACGATGCCGATGCCCACGTACAGGCCGAGCCATCCAACCAGGCCGAACATCTCGTAGAACAGGAACGTGCGGTACTCGAGCGCGCTCATCCCGGCGGCCATCGGCATCAAGGTGCGGGCGAACGCGATCAGCCGCCCGCCCGTGACCGAGTACAGCGGTTGACGTCCGAAGAATCCGCTCAGACGCGCGTGTCGACGGCGCGCGAGCCGGGACAGGCGCCCTCTCCCCGAAAGGACGCGGCCGCCCCAGCGACGCCCGATCCAGAAGCCGGTCGTGTCGCCGAGGGCGCCACCCGCCGCGGCAGCGAACAGCATCGGCGCGGGGTCGAGCGCGCCCTCCAGCGCGAGCGCCGTGGCGAACGAGGTCGCCATGCCCGACGGCACGACCAGACCGGTCACGAAGGAGGTCTCGAGCAACGCCAGGGCGAAGAGCAGCCAGGGCCCGTAGATCGGCAGGAGCTGGAGCAGGTAGGCGCCGAGGGGATCCATGGGAGGCCTCAGGCGCGCGGAGGCGCGTGGGCCTGCGGCAGGCTAGCTGCGCGGCGTGACGACCTGGAGGTCGTCGTCGGTGTCCGGCAGGCGGTCGGGCCCGAGCGACACCACGCCGACCGAGTCCGACCATACGCGGAGCTCGTAGGTGGAGCCCCAGCCGTCGCGCTCCGCGCCGTCTCCCTCGTAGCGGGCCTCGAGCCAGGCGTGCCAGGTCGCTTCCGTGGGGATGTCGCCCGTGAGGCGCTCGTGCGCGACGACGTTCCGGCCGATGCGCTCCATCTCCTCATGGGCGTCCCAGCGCGTCACCGGATCCATCAGGGACGCGCTGGCCCCCTCCAGGATCATCCTGGGTTCCGGGAGATGATACCATGCCAGCAGACATAGCAGCGAGAGCACGAGGAGCCTAGCCACGTTCCGGGCTCCCGGGAGGCGCGGTCATGCGGGCCCGAAGCCGGGAGGTCCACCGAAGATAGCGCTCGAGCTCGTCCATGGTGGGAACGGCGTCGGGATCCCCGTACGCCGTCTCCATGCGCCACCGCAGATAGGACGCGGGAGGGAGCGGCAGGAAAGGCCAGCGGCGGTACCAGTACCGGTGCCTGAACGCCCACGATGCACCCACGAGGATGCGAAGGGTACGAGGACGCTGGAAGGCGAGGCGCGCGATGCGCAGGTACAGGCTCACGTGGGGTTCCGTCGGCGGTCTCTCGGGAATCGGGCTCTACGATAATCATTTGTTTACAGGATCCGCAATGATCAATCGACTGGCATCCGAATCCAGCCCCTACCTGCAGCAACATGCGGGCAACCCGGTCGATTGGCACCCCTGGGGGGAGGAGGCGCTGGAGCTCGCCCGCGAGACCGATCGGCCGATTTTGCTCTCCATCGGATACTCGTCGTGCCATTGGTGCCACGTCATGGAGCGCGAGTCGTTCGAGGATCCCGAGACGGCGTCCCTCATGAACGAGCTGTTCGTGAGCGTGAAGGTCGACCGCGAGGAGCGGCCGGACATCGATCAGGTCTACATGAAGGCGGTTCAGGCGATGACCGGCGGCGGCGGATGGCCGCTCACGGCCTGGCTCACGCCGGACGGGGTTCCGTTCTACGGGGGCACCTACTACCCGCCCGAGCCGCGGCACGGGATGCCGTCGTTCCGGCAGGTGCTGCGCGCGACGGCGGAGGCCTGGCGCGACCGGCGCGGCGACGTCGTCGAGGCGGGCCGGCAGCTCGTCGACGCGATCCGGCGCGCGTCGGATCCCTCGGCGGGTGGGCCGGGCGACGCGGTGGAACGGGCGGAGGCCGCTGCCGAAGCGGAAGAGCTGGGGGCGACCGACGGTGCACCGGGTGCCGAGCTCCTGGACGAGGCCTACCGCGTGCTCGAAGCCCGCTTCGACGAGCGGCACGGCGGGTTCGGCGGCGCGCCCAAGTTCCCGCAGCCCGTCACGCTCGAGATCGTGCTGCGCCGTCACGCGCGTACCGGCGAGGCACGGGCCCTCGAGATGCTCGTGCGCACGCTCGAGCGCATGGCGGCCGGCGGCCTGCGCGACCACCTGGCCGGCGGCTTCCACCGGTACTCCGTGGATGCGAAGTGGCTCGTGCCGCACTTCGAGAAGATGCTGTACGACAACGCGCTCCTGGCCCGGATGTATCTGGACGCCTTCCGGGTCACCGGCGATGCGGCGCTGCGCGCCGTGGCCGAGCAGACGCTCGACTACCTCCTCGCGGACATGCGGTCGCCCGAGGGCGGCTTCTTCTCGGCGCGCGACGCGGATTCGGAGGGCGAGGAAGGGCTCTTCTACGTGTGGACGCCCGAGGACGTCGAGTCGGTGCTCGGGGCGGAGCGGGCGGCGCCGTTCATGCGCGTCTACGGCGTGACGCACGGGGGCAACTTCGAGGGCCGCAGCATCCTCCACCTGGACGCGCCGGTGGGCTCGGTGGCGCGCGCCCTGGACGTGCCGGCGGACGAGCTGGAGGAGCGCCTGGCGGAGGACCGGATCCGGCTGCTCGAGGCGCGCGCGCGACGTGAAGAACCGTTCCGGGACGAGAAGATCCTCGCGGCCTGGAACGGCTTGGCGGTGCGGGCGCTCGCCGAAGCCGGCGCCACGCTGGACCGCCCCGACTACGTCGACGCCGCCGTGGAGGCGGCCGGCCTGCTGATGGATCGCATGCGCCCGGACGGGCGGCTACTCCGCGTGCTCATGCACGGGGAGGCGAGGATCCCGGCCTTCCTCGAGGACCACGCGGCGCTCGGCAACGCGCTCCTGTCGCTGCACGGCGCGACGCTGGACCTCCGGTGGCTGGAGGACGCGCGGTGGGCGTGCGACGAGATCCTCGATCGCTTCCTCGACCCGGAGTCGGGCGCCCTGTTCGACGTCGCGTCGGACGCCGAGGCGCTGGTGCTCCGCGCGCGCGATCCCCTCGACAACGCCACACCCTCGGGCACGTCGCTCGCGGCCGAGCTGCTGGTGCGCGCGGGGCACGTCTTCGACGACGCGCGCTACCGCGACGCGGCCGAGCGGATCTTCGCGGCCGAGGAGGCGCTCCTCCGCCGGTTCGGCCCCGGCTTCGGTCGGCTGCTCGCGGCGCTCGACCGGGCCCGCGCCACCCCGGTGGAAGTCGCGATCGTCGGCGATCCCGAGGATGCCGCCACGCGTGCCCTCGTGCGGGCGGCGCACGCGCGCTTCCTGCCGAACCTCACGATCGTGGGCCGCGCTCCGGACGCGGCGGCGCCGGACGTACCCCTGCTGGAGGGCCGCGGCCTCGTGGACGGCCGTCCCGCCGCGTACGTGTGCCGGGGGTACGCCTGCCGGTTGCCGGTGACCCGGCCGGAAGAGGTCGTGGCCGAGATCGAGGAGCTCGGGCGGGGGCTGGAGGAGCTGGGCCGGGGCTGAGCCCGACCACGCCCGCGGCGCTATCTTGGGACCTGTTTCCCGCCTCCGTCCCCCCAACCCCCGGAGCCCATGACGACGTCCGAACAGGAGATCCCCACACGGGATCTGGCTGGCCTCACCCCCGATCAGCTCCTCGGCTTCTACCGCACCATGGTGACCTCGCGACGCATCGACGACCGCGAGATGAGCCTGAAGCGGCAGAACAAGGTCTTCTTCCAGATCTCCGGAGCGGGACACGAGGCGATCGGCGTCGCCGTCGGTGCGCATCTCCGCTCCGCGCACGATTGGTTCTACGTCTACTACCGGGACCGCGCCCTCACCTTGTCGCTCGGCCAGACGCCGCTCGACCACCTGCTCCAGGCCGTCGGCGCCGAGGCGGACCCGGCGTCCGGCGGCCGGTCCATGCCCGCGCACTTCGGCGACGTGCGGTACAACATCGTGAACACGTCGTCGCCGACCGGAACCCAGTTCCTGCAGGCCGTCGGCGCTGCGGAGGTGTCGCAGAAGGTGCCGCGCGTGGAGGGGCTCCGGGAGCGGATCGACCGCTTCGAGGACGACGAGGTCGTGCTCGTCACCGCGGGCGACGGAACCACGTCGCAGGGCGAGTTCTGGGAATCGCTGAACACCGCCTGCAATCTCTCGCTGCCGGTGGTCTATCTCATCGAGGACAACGGGTACGCGATCAGCGTCCCGGTCGAGGTCCAGACCGCGGGCGGCAGCATCTCGCGCCTGGTGCGTGGGTTCCCGAACCTGCTCGTGCTCGAATGCGACGGGACCGACCTGGTGGAGATGTACCGCACGGCGGGCGAGGCGATCGCGCACGCCCGCGAGCGCAAGGGCGTCGTGCTGCTGCACGCGCACTGCACGCGCCCCTATTCGCATTCGATGTCGGACGACGAGGCCGCCTACCGGACCGAGGAGGAGCGGGCGGAGCAGGATACGCGCGATCCTCTGGTACGGGCCCGGGCATTGCTCGTCGAGACCGGGATCGCGACCGGGGAAGACCTCGACATGATCGACGCTGACGTCGCCGAGGAGGTGTCCCTGGCCGCGGACCAGGCGCTGGCCTCCCCGCAGCCGGCCGGCGACACGGCCCTCCGGCACCTGTACTCGGAAGACGTCGACCCGACGTCGGCGGCGTTCGACACCGAGGACGACCCGCGCTACCAGGACGAGAAGCTGTACACGATGGTCGACCTCCTGAACGCCTGCATGGCGGAGGAGATGGAGCGCGACCCGCGCATCGTCGTCTTCGGTCAGGACGTGGCCGACGTGTCGCGTGAGGGCGCGCTCGAGCGGGTGTCCGGCAAAGGCGGCGTGTTCAAGGTGACGCACGGGCTCCAGCGCCGCTTCGGGTCGGACCGCGTCTTCAACTCGCCGCTGGCGGAAGCGAACATCGTCGGGCGCGCCGTGGGGATGGCCACGCGTGGCATGAAGCCCGTCGTGGAGATCCAGTTCTTCGACTACATCTGGACGGCGATGATGCAGCTCCGGAACGAGCTCGCGACCATGCGCTTCCGGTCGAACGGCACGTTCGCCTCGCCGGCCGTGATCCGGGTGACGTACGGCGGCTACCTGAAGGGCGGCGCGATCTACCACTCCCAGACGGGCGAGACGCTGTTCACGCACTGCCCCGGGCTCCGGGTCTGCATGCCGGCGACGGCCGAGGACGCGAACGGCCTGCTCCGCACGGCGATCCGGAGCGAGGATCCGGTCATCTTCCTCGAGCACAAGCACCTGTACCGGCAGGTCTACAACAAGGGCCGCAAGCCGAACGCCGA
>Ga0079224_100013370_pt1 | contig 11432 bp, 4 predicted proteins | sample Stecom2015_FD_80414 | JGI IMG/M metagenome (GOLD analysis project Ga0079224, IMG submission 80414) | Agricultural soil microbial communities from Utah to study Nitrogen management - Steer compost 2015 | ecosystem: Environmental > Terrestrial > Soil > Agricultural land | place: USA: Utah...
CCGGATGCGAACTTTAAGAACAAACTTTTGGAAGCCAGCCCATCCAACCAGATTGCACAGGATGAAAATGGAAGCACCATGAGTATTGACGCCAATCAGGACGGAGAAATCCAGGAAAGCGAAGCCCTGGCTGTATATCAATTATATATTGACGGTGCCAATATACAGGATTTGACAGGAATCGAATATTTTACAAACCTTACCAATATTGGTTGCTCATCCAATAATCTTACACAAATTGACTTTTCATCCAATGTTAACCTTAAATTCATCTGGGTGGTCAACAATCCGCTTTCTTATTTGAATATAAAAAACGGGAGCGTTTTGGATGAAGATATTGACGTAAACATCTGGCTGGAGATGTGGAGTTCGCTTCCCGATTATTGTTATATCTGCGCGGACGAAGGCGAAATTGCGGCCATAGAACCCATATTAAATCTCCAAGGTGAGGGTAAGCATATCTCTTCTTATTGTACTTTTTATCCGGGAGGGGATTATAATACCATAACAGGAGCGTTGACCTTAGACGTAAACAACGACGGAAACTGCGACGGATCCGACCTTTTCCAACAACCGTTTATCAAAATCAATATAACGGACGGAATCGATTATAATTCAAGCTTTACGGACGATGAGGGAAATTATGTTTTTTATACACAGGCAGGAGATTTTGAACTGACTCCGCAGATAGAAAACCCAGATTATTTTATTATAACACCGGAAAATGCCAATGTCAGTTTTCCGGATGCTGGCAATAATCTTGAAACCGTCAATTTTTGCATCACGCCTCTTGGAACACGTAACGACCTGGAAATTGTCATTTCTCCGATTGTCCCGGCACGTCCCGGTTATGAAGCCGTATATAAACTGGTTTACAGAAATATAGGGAACCGGGTAATTTCTCAACCAAATGGCATTATGCTCTATTTTGATGATAATCATATGGAGTTTTTGTCGGCTTCTGAAACCCCATCGAACCAGTCCGCAGGAACGCTCTCCTGGGATTACAGCGAGTTAATGCCTTTTGAAAGTAGGAGTATTGAAATTAAAATGAAAATAAACGATTCTACAGATCCTGATTTCCCGGTTAATAAATATGATGTACTGGATTTTGCACCCCGCATCGGTCCGGTTGACAACGACGAAAATGGAGATAATAATACATTTATATTCGACCAAACGGTTGTAGCGGATTACGATCCTAATGACATTACATGTCTTGAAGGCGACATAATTGGTATTGAAGATGTAGGCAAAGAACTTCATTATGCTATCCGTTTTGTGAATACGGGGAATTATTTGGCGGAAAACATTGTAGTCGATATGGAAATAGATCCTGAAAAATATGATATTTCCAGTGTGAGATTACTTGACACTTCCCACAGCGTAAAAGCACGGATGATCGGAAATAAGCTAGAGATTTTCTTTCCTCAGGCAATGATGGAATCAGGAGGGCATGGCAACATCCTTATGGTCGTAAAAACTAGGCAAGGGTTATCCGAAGGTGATTTTGTGATGAGCCGCGCCAATATTTATTTTGATTACAACTATCCTATTGTAACCAGCGAAGCCACGACTTTCATTGAAAATTTGATGGCCACGGCGGATGAAGAAATGAACGGTTCTGTTTCCGTATATCCAAATCCCGTGACAGATGAATTTAAAATCAGCTCGGATTACAAAATCGAATCAATCGAATTGTTTGATATGAACGGCAAGCTAATCCGTACCGCATTGGTAAATACAAACATAAGCGTACAGGATGTTCATTCGCTGAACAAAGGAACGTATATCGTAAGAATCCGTACCGACAAAGGAACCGTTGTGCAAAAGATAGTGAAAAAATAATGTGCCGAACTAAATAGAAATCGCGGAGGGATTAAATTTCCTCCGTGATTTTTTATGCCGTTTTTTCAAGGAATCAGAAAAGATTTATAGAAAACGTAATGTATTATCTGATATTTTGTAATTTGTTTAAAATCAATTATTTTCAAAAAACACTCCGGAGGAGTGAGTGCGGTCGTAATCCACGGGTTCGACTGTGGAGTTATAAACAGGCAACAAAAAAGATTTTGGTACTGATTTTTGATCAAAAATCGTAACAAAATCGGATTTAGATAATGCACTACGGGCTAAAATAAATTCTAATTCAAACCTTTCAAATACTCATTTCCTAAATTTCAATCTAAATTTTGTAGGTAGCTTTATCAATCGTTTAACTTAAAAAAAATTGATAATCAATAATTTACCTTTACAAATAATACGGTTTTCTTGTGGCTTTGCCTACTTTGCTTTCGCAACCGTTTTCATTTCGTGTTCATCGGATAATGATGATTTTCCAACTGATGATGAAGCGGAAGAAATCTCACCGGTGGTTTTTAACCTTAACGAAATACCTTACCCGAAATTATCGGACTATCATTTTTTTAAAACGCCGATAAATGATATGAAGCCGGTTTATGGGGTAATTCCCTATGAACCGATTTCAACTTTATTTTCGGATTATGCCAAGAAAAAAAGATTTATCTGGATGCCGGAAGGTGTTTCTGCCCATTATGTTTCGGACGGCGATGCCCTGAATTTTCCCGAAGGGACGATTTTAATTAAAAATTTTTATTACGAAAATGTTTTGCCCGGAAATACGGTAAAACTGCTGGAAACCCGTTTAATGGTTAAAAAAGCCGGTGAATGGATATTTGCCGATTATATCTGGAACGAGGAGCAAGCTGATGCGTTTTATAATATGGAAGGAAGTTTTGTGCCTGTGTCTTGGAACCATGACGGCGAAACCAAGGAAGTGAACTACCGGATTCCGAATGGCGTAGAATGCCTGACATGTCACAACAAAGCGGAAATCCCGTTGCCAATCGGACCCAAACCGCAAAACCTGAACAAAAATTTTCCTTATGAAACCGGACAGCAAAACCAACTCAAAAAACTAAAGGATTTCGGTTATTTGGCAAGTTATCCTAACCAGATCCAAACCGTTGTGGATTACCACGATACTTCGCAGCCGCTTGAACTTCGCGTCCGGTCTTATCTGGATATCAATTGCGCGCATTGCCATTCGGACGACGGATTTTGCAATTACCGTTCGCCCAGGTTTGCATTCAGCCGGACAAATGATCCGGAAAACTTAGGGATTTGTATTGTTCCTGATGAAGATATTTCCAACCAGGTCGATGGAAACCCGACGCACATTATCAAGCCTGGCCTACATGATGAATCTGAAATTTTTTACCGGATGAATACGGTTCAGGCCAACATTAAAATGCCTTCGAGAGGAAGATTTTTAATTCATGAAGAAGGAGTCCAGATGATTTCCGAATGGATTGATTTATTGGAAGGCAATTGTGAATGATAAATTTAAATTCTTTAATATATGAAAAAGACGATTTTACTAATTATGGCATCGGTTCTTGTTTTGAACCTGGATGCCCAGGTGAATTTCACCACAGAATCGGTTCCCGCTTCGGAATACTATAAAATGTGTGTGGTAGATATGAACGGAGATTTTCTGGACGACATCGTATCGGTTGACCATACAAATATAAATGTCCTGATGCAAAACGAAAACGGCGGATTTGATGTAGTAAACTATCCGACCTCCTATGCCGACCATATTCCCGAATGGACGATGGCGGCAGGGGATTTTAATGCCGATGGTTACAATGACCTTGTTTATGGCGGGCTTACCGGTGTTTCGTTTATGTTTTCTGACGGTACGGGCAACGCATACGAAACAGTCACTCCCGGAAATTATGTGTTTTCACAAAGGAGTAATTTCGTGGATATTAACAATGACGGGCATCTGGATGCATTTATTTGCCACGACGAAGCACCTAACGTTTATTTTATAAATGACGGCGACAACGGCCTCGTTTTTCATCAGGAAGGTTTAGGGGATTACCCTTCGGGAGGAAATTACGGATCGGTTTGGGTAGATTACAACAATGACGGATTAATTGACCTTTTTATTGCAAAATGTGGTGGAATAGAAGCGAGATACACCGACCAGCTTTTCCGGAACAACGGTGACGGGACATATACAAATGTCGCTGAGGAAGCCAATATGGACAATAAAACCCAGACCTGGTCTTCCGCTTGGGCTGATTATGACAATGACGGCGATATGGATTCCTTTATAGGGATAAGCTCCGACTTGAGCGGCGGGCATCTGCTGATGCGCAATAACGGCGACGGCACTTTTACCGATGTTACGGCCGGTTCAGGTTTTGACAGCTTCAACGGCGAAAGTCTGGAGCATGCACCCGCGGATTTTGATAATGACGGTTATGTGGATATATTCGGAAACAATGGCCGGGTATTTTACAATAACGGCGATATGACTTTTACGCCTGCACCGGCTCCGTTTTCAGAAGCCGCTACCGGCGACCTGAACAATGACGGTTTTATGGATGCTTTTTCATTCGGGAATGTATATTACAATGACGGGAATTCCAATAACTGGATTACTATCAATACCATCGGCACGGAAAGCAACCGAAACGGGATAGGCGCGAGAATAGAGCTTTACAGCGCTATGGGAAAACAGATCCGTGACGTAAGAAGCGGTGAAGGTTTTGCTTATATGAGTTCGCTCAACACCCATTTCGGAATCGGGACGGACACCGAAATTGAAAAGATCATTATCCGTTGGCCGTCCGGCATTTTAGATGTGATTGAAAATCCCGGTATCAACACTTCGCTCGTAGCGGTTGAAGGCGAACACCAGATGGGCGTGGATGACGCAAACGCGGTTCAGTTCAGTATTTATCCGAATCCTGTAAGGGATATTTTAAATGTTCAGTCAAAAACATACGAAAACACAACCTATGAAATTTTTCATATTACAGGGCAGCTTGTACAAAAAGGAAAACTGGAGAACGGGAAAATCAATGTAAGCAAACTGAACAAAGGGATTTTTATTATTTCGCTTAAACAGAATAATAAAAAATCGAATTTAAAATTCATTAAGCAATGATCCTTATTGCCATATTTATAGATTAATACGCTTTAAATCCGGATACCGGAAAAACTCAGGTATCCGGATTTATTTTAAATGAATTTTAAATCATTACATTAGAAAAAACAAATCGTTATGAAATCAAAAATCTTTCAGGTAATTTTATTATTTACCGCAACCATTGCTCCGGCCTGTGCCCAAATGCCTGATTGTGATGACCTGACGGTTGAAAATATCTACATAGACACGCCGGGAGTAGTTGCCGTAACGATCCGCAACACTTGCTATGACTGCGTATATGGCGGGCTTGGATGCATTTACAATGAAATGGAAATCCTTAGAACCGTGGCTCCGTTTGATACGATAGCCGCTTCCGATTGCTGGTGCCTGGATTGGCACGACCCGAACACAGAAGGCGAGTTAAAAACCTATTACCTGAATACAACCTTGACAAACTTGCCTCCTGTTTCGGAAATGGAAGTGAAGGTTACGGGTTGTGCCTGCGACAGCATTCCCATCAGCCCGGGGCTTTCTGTAAATGAAATTTCTGAAAACAACAACAAACTCAGGGTATTCCCAAATCCGGCAAAAGATATGCTTTATTTAACCAACATTCCTTCCGGTTCTGAAATCAGAATAAATAACTTACCGGGGAAAATAGTTTACAAATACGAAGCAAAACAAACCGAACTTGAAATTGATATTTCCGGATGGGTGGAAGGGGTTTACTTCTTAACGGTTTCAGGCAATAAAAATACGAAAACCGTAAAATGGGTCAAATTACCTTAAGGAAATATAACCGTTAACTTCAGGGTTTAGATGTGCGATTGCCTATTAAGGTTAAACCTGCATATTCAGAACCTTTTTTGTTTTTCAATCATAAAAGCAGGACAACCGGTAACAAATTCTAATTCAAATCACTCAAATACTCATTGACCGTTTCCTGATTTAATTATTGTGGATAAACTTGTAAACATCTTAATACAAAAATTATGAGGAAACATTTATTTTATTTAGCATTTCTGTTCTTTTTGGTGCAGATAAATGCGCAAACGGTTGTCTGGTCGGACAACTTTGATGATTTAGACATTTCTGACTGGACGCTCTATGATGAAGATGCAGACGGACAAGAATGGTACACTGCCCAACTTGTAGATTCAGACACGGGAGAACCGATTGGAACACCTATTTTAACATCTGTTTCCTGGGTGCCAATATTACCATTGACTCCGGACAATTGGGCGGTTTCACCGCCAATTGACCTGACAGATGCGACAAGCACCGCTACGCTAAAGTGGTTTGTATTCGCATCTGACCCTGATTATAATTTGGATAAATACGGCGTATATGTGGGAACTTCAAATAATGTCGATGATTTAATAGCCGACGGGGAATTGTTCGGAGAAGACGAACTACCCGTTGAACTAACGGAACGGACACTTGATTTATCGGCTTTTACAGGTGAAACTATATATGTGGCATTCAGACACTACGATGTCTCAGACCAGTTCCGTATTGGAATTGATGATGTTTCCGTAGAAGCCGAAATGGGCAGTACCGGAGGTGAAGGAAGTTGCGACCTTTCAGGTGCATTGGCTGATCCTGAATCAGGCGGCCCTGTTTGGGACAGGCCTTATGCTGACGGATCAGGTTTATCACCAACGGGAGAAGGAGTTTCATACCATATTTATGGCCCTTTTACAGTTAGCGCGAATGGCGACTATACATTCTCAAGTACCCAAGACGGTTGGGATGGTATGATTTTTATCTACCAAAACTCATTTGACCCGACTGACCAGCTTACCAATTATGTAGCAGGAAATGATGATGGCGATGTAGCAGATTCCGAAATGACTGCATCTTTAGTTACCGGAACAGAATATTATTTCATTACTACAGCATATTCTCCAAGCAATTTCGGTTCGTTTACAAATACAATTACCGGTCCCGGTGATGTAATTTGTGACGGCGGAAGTGGCACTGACTATTGTATTCCGACTTTCAGCGATACAACTGACTATCTCGTTAATTTCGAACTGGAAGATATCCATAATACAGATAGCGGATTCAGCGCAGGAGGTTACGGCGATTACACCGCTATGTCCACAGATTTAAATGCAGATGAAACTTATACGGCATCCATTACAAGTTCTTCCGGAAGTGGAAACCATGCTGCAGCGGCTTGGGTCGACTTCGACGATGACGGACTATTTGATGTATCTGAAAGAGTAGGTACGGCCGATGGAATTGGCGCGAGCGAGACCGTGGATCTTCCTATTACTATTCCTGCTGATGCCGCACCAGGACAACATAGATTCAGAGTGGTGTACCAGTATGGATTCTCTTTAGCTGCAGAGGATATTGATCCATGTGCTTCTGCTTCTTACGGAGAAGCAGAGGATTACACGGTAAACATTATTGGCGGTACAGGTACCGGCTCCGGCAATACCTGTGAAGACGCCAAAGTAGTAACCTCGCTTCCATACGATGATGCAGGAAACACTGCGGATTATGGAAATGACTATGATTTTACAGATGTTCCTGAGCTTGCCCCCGGAGCGGTAACAAACGGAACGGGAGCACCTGAATACCTCAACGGAGATGATGTAGTCTATGCCTATACACCAACGGAAGATCAGTTTCTCAATGTATCAACTACCAATGAGGATGGCTGGGTTGCTTTATGGGCGTTTACAGGATGCCCATTTGATTCTACCGTAGGTTATCATACAAATATAAGCGGTGCCACCCGTGTAATCTCGGGCTTGCCTGTAACTGCCGGAGAGACATATTATTTTGTGATTTCAAGCTGGGAGCCAACTCCTTCAAGCACTGAATATACCATCCATATTGAAGCCATTGCGGCATGCGAAGGCACCCCTGAAGGAGGAACGGCAACCGTTGATCCAACTTCAGGGCCAAGCGGGGCTACAGCTCATTTTACTGTCAGCGGTTACAGTACCGAGGCAGGAATAACTTATGACTGGGAATATTCTGTAAACGGTGGTGAATGGGAAAGTGCCGGAACCGGTTTGGATGACGTGAACCTGATCGTTACCGGCGAACAAGGTGATGAATTTACAGTTCGTTATGCAGTTACTTGTAATATTTCAGGCGAAACAGCATATTCCAATGAAGCGGTTTATACCATTGATGAGACTAATTGCACACCAACTTTTACCGCCACGACCGATTTTATCGTTAACTTCGGACTCGAAGACATCCAGAATAATGATAGCGGCCAAAGTGCCGGAGGTTACGGTGATTACACCTCTATGTCCACAGATTTGAATGCGGATCAGGTTTATACTGCCACTCTTACAAGTTCTTCCGGAAGCGGTTCACACGGTGTCGCCGTCTGGATTGACTTTGATGACAGCGCTGTATTTGACGATTCTGAAAGAGTCGGTTATCTGGATGGTGTCTACCCCGACGAAACCCATGATATTTCTCTGGCCATTCCTGCCGGCGTATCAGGAGAACACCGGTTGAGGGTTATCTATCAGTACAATACTGCTGGTGAGGACATTCTTCCATGCGCTTCCGCTACTTATGGGGAGGGAGAAGATTACACGGTAAATATAATAGGCGGAGGCGGAGGATCCGAAGACTGCGGACAGGGCGATGAAACAAACGGTTTTGAAACCGGATACCAGATCGGCACGGGAACAGACTTTGAAAATGCGGACGATTTCTTTGTATCTGCAGGCAATACGCTGAATGTACAGATGATCGAACTCAATGTGATTTCGGCAGTCGGGCCTGTAGAGTCCATTGGTTTTACATTCTATAATGATGAAGGAGGATCTCCCGGAAGCACGGTGGTGGAGTCTGTTACAGGTTTGGTACCCGATGAACAAGTGCTGATCGGCTATCTTGGTACGAATGAAGTTTATGCAATTTATGTAACGGTTGACCTTAGCTTTGCCGGTGGTGAAGATGGCGCCCATTACTGGATGCAGCCAATGGCTGTTGCTCCGGATGCCCAGATAGGCGGCTACTGGTGGGAAATGACTTCTGCCGGCGAATTGGGTGACCCTGTTCATACCAGTACATCCGGTGGAGAATGGGAAGCAGATCCTGATAGCTTTGACGGCGTATTCAAATTACACTGCGAACCTGTAGAACCTTCATGCCATTACAACATTATAATTAATGTAGAACCTATTACAAGAGTGGATGTTGCCGATATTGACAATCCTTCTGACGCAACTGTAAACGGCTCGCCTGCCCTGGAAGATTTTACTTCGATTGAAGGCCATATGGCACCGGGAGAAAGTTATGAAATTGCGCTTGAAGGAAATACCGATGGAGAATATACTGATTACTTTACTGTCTTTATTGACTGGAATCAGAACGGTGACTGGACGGATGCCGGAGAAATATACGAAATCGGCTCTATAAGTAATTCCACAGGTACAGACGGCCAGCAGGCGACCGGAACCATTGCAGTTCCCGCGGATGCCCCGGCAGGTGCTACCACGATGAGGGTACTTAAGAATTATGACGTATCTCCAACCGATCCTTGTTTTGCTTATAACTATGGCCAGGCGGAGGACTATACGATAATTGTTGGAGAAGCTCCTGATACCGATTGCTCACAATCCACTCCAAGCAATGATTTTGAGAATGGACATGGAAACCTTCATTTGTTGCAGGTAGCCAATGACTTTACTGTCGCGGCGGATCAAATGTTCACGGTAGATAACCTTACAATGAACATTATAGTAACTGCCGGAGCTACCATAGATGCCGCAGACATATACTTCTATAAAGATACGGCAGGAGCCGGTCCCGGCGAACAGCAAGGTGATGCAGTAGAATTTGTAATTCCTACAACTGCCGATATGATAGGCAACCTGGGAGACTACGAAGTATATCAGATATCACTTGATCTTGAAGAATCGGTAGTATTGGAAGGAACGCCGGACGTAGAAACCACTTATTGGGTAGGTGTTATGATTTACACAGATGCGGTAAGCTCTTTCTGGGAAGGCACATCCATCCTGAATACGGATAATGAAGGTTATCTATATGATGCCGATACCGGAGAATGGGATTCTATTTCCTCAACATTTGGCTCAGATCCGTTTGACGGAGTATTTGAAATCTCAGGCGAATGTACGGAACTGGGTGTAAGCGATATGAATTCCTTTGCATTCTCTTACTATCCAAACCCTGTAAAAGATATATTGAACATTGATGCCAAAAAACCAATTGAGAACATCACAGTATATAATCTTGCAGGCCAGTCAGTAATGCAAAACCTGAAAGCGGAAAACGGGCAAGTAAATATGTCGGGATTAACACCGGGCATATATATATTCCGTGTAATGCTTCAAGGCGGGCAAGTGGAAACATTTAAAGTTATTAAGAAGTAATTAAGTAAATAACCCGGTTTGGTAACTGACCGGGTTATTTTAAAACGTACAGTAAAATTTGAACTAAAAAACAAGAAATTAAAATAACTCTTCCTTTCTTTAAGTTACAACACAGCGCTACAGAAAAGAAAAGTTATTAAAAAATAGTGAAGAATAATCTTCATTATACTTACTTCCTCAAAGTTAAGTTAAAAATGGGAAAACCGTCCGTGTGGCGGTTTTCTTTTTTCGTGTCTAAAAATATTAAAAAGATTTGATAAAATTAACTTTTTACGCTGAAAAAATCAATTTAGAAATCCAGTTTCCATTCCTCCGGGATTTTGCAAACCGGTACAGGCGTTATTTTATGAAGATTGGCTTTGTGCCGTTTTTCAAATATTTCAAATACTTCGCGTTTTCTTCCGCTGAAATCATCCGCTGTATGGTTCGGATATTGCTTCATCGCCCATTCTAGTTCATCGTAACTCGCGCCGATTTGGTCTTCGTCCGTACGGTTATCACCAAATAAACCATCGGTTGGCGCTGCTTGCCGGATTTCCTGAATGATTCCTAAAAATGCTGCGATTTCATAAACTTCCGATTTCATCAAGTCTGCAATCGGGCTGATGTCCACACCGCCGTCGCCGTATTTCGTAAAAAAACCGACACCGAAATCTTCAATTTTATTTCCCGTCCCGGCAACCAGAAAATGATGCAATCCGGCATAATAATACAAGGTAGTCATTCTTAACCTCGCCCGGGAATTCGCAAGTGAAAGCTTGTATTCGGCTTCGTTGCCTGACTTTGCCGTTACATTTACAAAATGGTCAAAAACCGGTGTCAGGTTGACTTCATCCGATTCGATATGTGCAAAGTTTTTTTTCAACCATTTGATGTGGTTTTGCGCCCGCGTTATCTGGTTTTTTTGCTGATGAATCGGCATTTCCAAACACAAAACCGGATAACCTGTCCGGGCACAAAGCGCAGAAGTGACCGCGGAATCAATCCCGCCGGAAATCCCGATGACAAAACCTTTTTGTTTGGATTGGTTCAAATATTCACTCAGCCAGTTGACAATATGATTGATGATTTTTTCGGTCTGCATA
>Ga0079224_100013371_pt1 | contig 11432 bp, 16 predicted proteins | sample Stecom2015_FD_80414 | JGI IMG/M metagenome (GOLD analysis project Ga0079224, IMG submission 80414) | Agricultural soil microbial communities from Utah to study Nitrogen management - Steer compost 2015 | ecosystem: Environmental > Terrestrial > Soil > Agricultural land | place: USA: Utah...
CCACGGCGCGCACCACCTCGCCGGCCTTGACCTCGCCGTGAGGCAGTGCGCGCTTCACCGTCGCGATGATCACGTCGCCGAGCGACGCGTAGCGCCGCCCGCTGCCGCCGAGCACCTTGATGCAGAGCGCTTGCTTCGCACCGGTGTTGTCGGCCACGTCGAGCATCGTTTGTTCTTGGATCACGGCGATCTCCTCCGGCTGAGGGTCATGCGGACTGCGGCCGGCCGACGATGCGGACCAGGCGCCAGCGCTTGAGCTTGGAGAGCGGTCGGGTGGCCATCACCTCGACGGTGTCGCCCTCCCGCGCCTCGTTGTTGGCGTTGTGCGCGTACAGCTTGGTGCGCCGGCGCACGTACTTGTCGTAGCGCGGATGGCGCACTAGGCGCTCGACCTCGACGACGATGGTCTCCTGCATCTTCGCCGACGTGACGCGGCCGATCTGGGTGCGGCGCGCGCGCCGCTTGGTCTGTGCTTCCGACTGGCTCATGCCTTGCCCTCCGCCGCCGCGGCGCGCGCCCGCTCGCCGAGGACGGTCAGGATCCGGGCGCGCTGCCGGCGGATCTGCCGGAACCGCGCCGTCTGGGTGATCTGCTCGGTGGCGCTCTTGAACCGCAGCTCGAACAGCTCCTTCTGCAGGGCCTGCAAGTCGAGCTGCAGCTCGCGGGAGTCCTTGCCGCGGATCTCGCTGATCTGCTTCATCTCAGACGTGCCTCCGCTGCACGAGCCGGCACTTGACCGGCAGCTTGTGCGCCATGCGGCTGAGCGCGAGCTTGGCGATCGCCTCGGTCGTGTTGCCGATCTCGTAGAGGATCGTGCCGGGCTTGACGACCGCGCACCAATACTCGACGTCGCCCTTGCCGGTGCCCAGACGGGTCTCGGCGGGCGTCGCGGTGACGCTGTGGTGCGGGAAGATCCGGATCCACAGACGCGCATCCGGCGCGGCGCGCGTCCCGGCGATTCGGCCCGCTTCGATCGTGCGCGCCGGGATCCAACCCGGCTCCAGCGACTGCAGGCCCCACTCGCCGAACGCGACGGTGTTGCCGCTCGTGGCCCGGCCGCGGATCACGCCGCGCTGCTTCTTGCGGTACTTGACTCGCTTGGGCATCAACATGGCAGCGTCCTCAGAAAGCCTTCTCCGTCGCGGTGCGCACCGGCAGCAGGCCGCCGGTCGTTTCGTCCGGGCCGTACTCGCCCTTGAAGATCCAGACCTTCACGCCGATGGTCCCGTAGGTCGTCTTCGCCGTGCTGGTGCCGAAGTCGACCTGCGCGCGCAGCGTGGTCGTCGGGATGCGGCCCTTGCGGATCTCGCCCACGCGCGCCATCTCCGCGCCCTGCAGGCGGCCGGCGACCAGGATCTTGATGCCCTTGGCGCCCGCCGCGGTCGACGCGTCGGCGGCCTTCTTGAGTGCGCGCCGGTAGTTGATGCGCTTGACGATCTGCTCGGCGATCGCGTCGGCCACCAGGGTCGCCTCGAGCTCCGGGCGATGGATCTCGATGATCTTCATGCGCACCGGCTTGCCGGTGAGCTTCTCGAGATCCTCGCGCAGCTTGTCGACCTTGGCGCCCTTCTTGCCGATCAGGATGCCGGGCCGCGCGGTGTGCAGGAACACCGTCACGAGGTCGCCGGTGCGCTCGATCTCCACCCGCGGGATCTGCGCGAAGGCCCAGTTCTGCGCCACGTAACGGCGGATCTTCTGGTCCTCGAGCAGCAGGCGCGGGAAGTCCTTGTTGTTCGCGTACCAGCGCGAGCGCCACGGCTCGGTGATCGCGATGCGGAACCCGGTCGGGTGCGTCTTCTGCCCCATGTCAGTTCTTCTCCTCGCCCGCGGCGGCGCCCGCCGGAGCGAGCTGCGGATCGGCGACCCAGATGTGGATGTGGCAGGTGCGCTTGCGGATCGGGAACGCGCGCCCCTGCGGACCCGGCCGCCACCGGTGGCGGCCCATCAGCAGCGGGCCGCCGCCGACGAACGCGCGCGACACGACCAGCCGGTTGGCACGCACCTCGGCGTCCTGCAGCGCGTTGGCCACCGCCGATTCGAGCACGCGGCGCACCATTGGCGTGGCGCGGTGCCGGTCGACGGAGAGCAGGTCGAGCGCGCGGTTGACCGGGAGGCCGCGGATCATGTCTATGATCCGGCGCGCCTTGTACTCGCCGGTGCGCGCGTAGCGGTGCACCGCGCGGAACTGGCGGGCGTTGGCCAGCTCAGGAGCGGCCTTGCGCAGGGCGAAGTTCTTGCGGACCTGACCCATCGCTCACGCCCCTTCCGACTTGCCGCCGCCGTGGCCGCGGAAGGTCCGCGTCGGCGCAAACTCGCCGAGCCGGTGCCCCACCATGTCCTCGGTGACGTAGCACTTCGTGAACACCCGGCCGTTGTGCACCATGAACGTGTGCCCGACGAACTCGGGGGTGATCACGCACGCGCGCGCCCAGGTCCTGATCGGCTCGCGCTTCTTTGCCGCGTTCATCTTCTCGACCTTCGCCAGGACCTTCGGGTCGACGTACGGGCCCTTCTTGACGCTGCGACTCATCGCTCCGGCCTCACGTGTTCTGGTGCCGCCCGCGCTTGCGCCGGCGGATGATGAACTGGTTGGACAGCGCCTTGCGCTTGCGCGTCTTGCCGCCCTTGCTGAGCCCGCCGAGCGGCGAGCACGGGTGCCGGCCGCCGCCGGTGCGCCCTTCGCCGCCACCCATCGGGTGCGCCACCGGGTTCATCGACGTGCCGCGGTTGTGCGGCCTGCGGCCCATGTGGCGGAGGCGTCCGGCCTTGCCCCAGCGGACGTGCTGGTAATCGAGGTTGCCGACCTGGCCGATCGTCGCGCGGCAGCGCACGTGCACCTTGCGCGTCTCGCTCGACGGCAGGATCAGGATCGCGTAGTCGCCGTCGCGCGCCATGAGCTGGCACCCCATGCCCGCCGAGCGCGCGAGCTGGCCGCCCTTGCCGGGCTGCAGCTCGACGTTGTGCACCATCAGGCCGAGGGGGATGTTGGCGAGCGGCATCGCGTTGCCGATCTCCGGCTCCACGCGCTCGCCGGACAGCACGGTCGCGCCGACCGCGAGGCCGTTGGGCGCGAGGATGTAGCGCTTCTCGCCGTCGGCGTAGTGGATCAGGGCGATGTCCGCGTTGCGGTTCGGATCGTACTCCAGCGCGGCGACCTTGCCGGGCACGCCGTCCTTGTCGCGCAGGAAGTCGACCTTGCGGTACAGCCGGCGCGCCCCGCCGCCGCGGAACCGGGCCGTCGTGTGCCCGTGCGCGTTGCGGCCGCCGGTCTTGGCGATGCGCTCGACCAGCGACTTCTCGGGCCGCTTCTTGGTCAGGTGCGAGAAGTCGAGGACGGACGAGTTGCGCCGCCCGGCCGACGTCGGTTTGTAGACCTTGATGCCCATGGTTGGTCCGCGCCTGTCAGGTGAGGTCGATCGAGTTGCCCTCGGCCAGCGTGACGTACGCCTTCTTCCACGCCGCGGTGCGCCCAGGGCGGCCGAGCACGCGCCTGGCCTTGGACGGCATGGTGACCACGTTGACCGCGGTCACCTTGACCTGGAACAGCGTCTCGACGGCCTTCTTGATCTCCGGCTTGGTCGCGTGGGGATGCACACGGAACGTGTACTGGTTGTGCATCCCCTGCAGGACCGTCGTCTTCTCCGTCATCATCGGCTTGCGGATGACGTGGTAGAACTGCGTCGGGTTGGTCGCCATGTCAGCTCTCCTGGCGCGGCCGCTTGGCGTCGACGAAGGCCTTGGCGCGCGCGGCGAGCGACTCGAGCGCCGGCGGCGTGCACACCATGAAGCGGCGCACGGTCACGTCGTGCGCGTTGAGGTCGGCCGCCGGCATCACCTTGACGCCGGGGACGTTGCGCAGCGACAGCCAGAGGTTGCGGTCCAGGCCGTCGGTGACCACGGTGACGCTGCGCGTCATGTCGAGCGCCTTCAACACCGCGAAGGCCTGCTTGGTGCTCGGCTTGTCGGTCGGAAAGCCCTCGGCCACCGCCACCTCGCCGTCGCGTAGCTTGCCGAAGATCGCGGTGAACAGCGCGACGCGTCGCGCCTTCTTCGGCATGTGGTAGCTGTAGTCACGCGGCACCGGGGGGAACGCGACGCCGCCGCCGGTCCAGATCGGCGACTTGGTCGAGCCCATGCGCGCGCGGCCGGTGTGCTTCTGCTTCCACAGCTTGCGGTTCGGCCCCTTGACCTCGGAGCGGGTCTTCGCCTTGTGCGTGCCCTGCCGGCGGTTGGCCTCGTACATGACCACCGCCTCCTTGAGCGTGCGGCCGAGGACCCGTTCGCCGAACACGCCGGCGTCCAGCTCGCGCGTGCCGATGGAACCATCCGCGTACGACTTGATCTTCACCATCGTGCTCGACCTTCGTGGGTGGCGGTGACCTGCGAGTGCCCGGGCGGCGCCGCGCTCACGTCGTCTTGATGCGGATGTCGACGCCGGCCGCCATGTTGAGCTTGCTCAACGCGTCGACCGTCTTCGACGTGGGCTCCTCGATGTAGACGACCCGCTTGTGCGTGCGGATCTCGAACTGTTCGCGGCTCTTCTTGTCGACGTGCGGCGAACGCAGGACCGTGTAGCGTTCGATGCGGGTCGGCAGCGGCACCGGCCCGACCACCTTCGCCCCCGTGCGCTTGCTGGTCTCGACGATGTCGAGCGCGGCCTGATCGAGAGCCTCGTGGTCGTACGCCTCCATGCGGATCCGGATCTTCTCTTGCACGACTGTGGCTCCTGGCGGGGGTCTGTGGTGGTCGGTTCTCTCGTGGCCTCCGGCGGCCGTCGGTTTGCCTGTTACCGTCGCAACCTCTTGCACGACAACGGTTTAACGACGGCTCCAGCACCTTTCCGGGCGGAGGAACGGAGCAACATAGCGACGCGACGCAGCGAGTCAAGCAAGACTTTCGCGGCGGAGCCCGGCCGCTGCCTCAGCCGTGCGCGTCCGAGGCGACCGGCCCGAACCCCGCGTGTTCGGCACGGAACGACCCCAGGCCGCGGGTGAGAGAACGCAACCGCGTGGTGTAGCCCAGCATGCGCGCGAGCGGCGCGCGCGCCCGCACGCGCGCGCCCTCGCCGTCGAGGTCGATGGTCTCGATCTCCACGTGCTTGCCGCGCAGGTCGCCGAGCACGGCCGACAGGGCATCCTGCGGGCAGGACACATCGACGAGCTGCAAGGGCTCGAGGACGACCGGCCCGGCGTCGGCGAGCGCGCGGCGCAGGGCGACCTCGCTCGCCTCGACCAGCAGCGGCAGCAGGTCGGCGCCCGGGGCGACCTCCCCTTCGAGCGCGTCGAGCTGGAGGACCATGTCGAATGCCGGCCAGCCCTCGCACAGGCTCGTCGCGAGGCGTCCGGTCAGCGCGGCGACCAGCGCGCGCGCGGTCGGGTCGTCGGCGACGCCCTCGCCGAGCACGACGCGCGCGGGCCCCGCGTCGGGCTGCGGGAAGACCTGCACGCGCACGTGCGCGCGGCCGCCGACTTCCGCGACGCGCCACTCCCCGCTGCCGGCCGCCGCGCGCGTGATCGTCTCGCGGCACGCGACGACCGGCCTGCCCACCCGGAAGCGGTCGCCCGCGGTCGCGCGCAGTTCCTCGGCGGCGATCTCCAGGTGCAGCTCGCCGATGCCAGAGAGCAGCAGCACGCCGCGCGCCTCGTCGCGTCGCAGGGCGAGCGTCGGGTCGGCCGCGACCAGCCGGCGCGCTGCCGCCTCCACCGCAGCGAGATCCTCGGTGCGCCGCGGCTCGATCGCGACGCTCAGCACCGGCTCGGGGAAGCGGGCCGGCAGGAGCGTGATCGGATGGCCCGGCGCGAACAACGTGACTCCGGTCGGCAGGGGTTCCCCCTGGCACTGGAGCGCGACGATGTCACCGGGCCCGGCCTCGGCGATCGGCTCGCGCTCGTCGGCGTGCATGCGCGCGATCGCCCCCACCCGCACCGGCGCGCCGCCGTCGCTGCGCGCGAGTTCCGCGCCCTGCGCGATGCGCCCGGTGTAGACCCGCGTGGCGAGCCAGACCGCGCCGCCTTCGTCCTGGCTCTTGAACACGAGCGCGCACGCGGGCGCGTCGGGTTCGACCGCGCGCTCGGCGCCGTCGGTGCCCACGACCGGCGCGCGGTCGAGCGGCGATGGCAGGTAGTCGGCGATCCCGTCGAGCAACAGATCGACGCCGCGGTTGTGCAGCGCGGACCCGGCGAACACGAGCACGAGCTGGCCGCGCACCACGCCGGCGCGCAGGGCGGCACGCAGGGCGTCGTCGCCGACCGGCAGGTCGTGCGCGAAGGCTTCGAGCACCGCCGGGTCGAACTCGGCAGCGGCCTCCACGAGGTCGGCGCGGGCGCGCGCCGGGTCGGCCTGCGCCGTCCCCCCGGGCGCCCACTCCACCGCCTTGCCGGTGACGACGTCGATCAGGCCGGTGAGCCCGGTCTCCCCCGCGATGGGCACGACCGCGGGCAGCGCGCGCACGCCGAGCCGGGCGACGACCGCGTCCAGCGCGCGGCGCCAGGAGGCGACCGGCCGGTCGAGCTTGTTGACGAACGCGAGCGCGGCGAGGTCCAGCGTGCGCACCTGCTGCCAGACCGCCTCGGTGCGCGGCTCGACGCCGCGCACGCCGTCCAGCACGAGGACGACGCCGTCGACCACGCGCAGGCAGCGCACGACCTCGGCGCCGAAGTCGACGTGCCCCGGCGTGTCGACGAGGTTCAGCAGGCGCCCCCGCCAGGGCACGCTCGTGCTCGCCGAGCGGATCGAGATCCCGCGCCGCTGCTCCTCCGGAAGGTAGTCGAGCGCGGCGGTGCCCTCGTCGACCTCACCGAGGAAGCGCACCCGCCCGCTGTCGTAGAGGATCCGTTCGCTGAGCGTCGTCTTGCCGGCGTTGATGTGCGCGACGATCCCGAGGTTGCGGATGTGGCCGGGGGAGGCGCTCACGGCACGAAGGTAACCGCCGCACGACGCGCGCTCGAAGCGCGCTCCGGCGGGTGGCCCGCGGCGCACACGAAGGCGGGCGGCGAGGGCAGTGAGGACGGGCGGCGCGTGCGCCGCGGGGCACGGGGTGCGGCGCGGGCCGCTACCAGGCGAAGTGGCTGTAGGCGCTGTTCGCCTCGGCCATCTTGTGCACGTTCTCCTTCTTGGTGACCGCGGCGCCCTGGTTGTTGTAGGCGTCGAACAGCTCGTCGGCGAGACGCTTGGCCATCGGCTTGCCGCGCTTGGCGCGCGCGGCGTCGACCAGCCAGCGGATCGCGAGGCTCTGCTGGCGGCGCTTGTTGACCTCCATCGGCACCTGGTAGGTCGCACCGCCGACGCGCTTGCTGCGCACCTCGAGCTGCGGCTTGATGTTCTCGATGGCCTTCGTGAAGATCTCGGCCGGATCGACCTCGACCTTCTTCGCGACGATGTCGAGCGCGTCGTAGAAGATCCGCTGCGCGGTCGACTTCTTCCCGCCCCACATCAGCTTGTTGATGATCTTGCTGGCCAGCTTGGACTGGTAGCGCGGGTCGGGCTTCAGGTAGATCTCGGTCGACTTGAAGGACTTGGCAGCTCCTTCCGGCTTGTCCTTCTTGACGGTGCGGCGGCGCATGTGTCGTCGGATCCTTCTCGGCTACTTCTTGGGGCGCTTCGTGCCGTACTTGGACCGGCCGCGACGGCGATCCTCGACGCCGGACGCATCCAGGCAACCGCGCAGCACGTGGTAGCGGACGCCCGGCAGGTCGCGCACGCGGCCACCGCGGATCAGCACGATCGAGTGCTCCTGCAGGTTGTGCCCCTCGCCGGGGATGTAGACCGTCACCTCCTTGTTGTTCGACAGACGCACGCGCGCGATCTTGCGCAGGGCCGAGTTCGGCTTCTTCGGCGTCATCGTCTTGACCTGCAGGCAGACGCCGCGCTTCTGCGCGCAGCCGTCGAGGACGGGCGACTTGCTCTTCCACTTCAGCCTGCGGCGGCCCTTGCGGATGAGCTGGTTGATGGTTGGCATGCGGGGGTGTCCGGTTCCTCCGGCGATCGGAAAGGGCGCAGGAGCGTAGGGACGACGACTCCGGTTTCAAGGGTCTGTGTCGCGCCCCGTGCGAACCCGCGTTCGCCCGGGGGCGGCCTCACAGGGTCGGCAGCTCGGCGCGCGGTGGGCCCAGGGGGAACGCGGCGTCGAGCGCGGCCAGCTCGTCGGCGCTCAGGGTCACGCCGACCGCGCGGACGTTCTCCTCCAGATGGCGGGTGCTCGCCGCCTTCGGGATGGCGAGCACCTGGGGCAGGCGGAGCACGAACGCGAGCGCGATCGCGTGCGGCGTGACGCCGTGCCGGGCGGCGACCTCGGCGAGCACGCGGCCGCGCCGGGTGGCGGAATCCGGCAGCGGCCCGGACCCGAACGGGCTGTAGGCGACCACCGCGATCCCGTGTTCGGCGCACGCGCCGACCACCGCGTGCTCGATCGCGCGCTCGCCCAGGTGGTAGAGCACCTGATTGCACGCGATCCTGCCGGGACCGGCGATCGCCACCGCCTCGGCGAGGTCGTCGACGTCGAAGTTGCTGACCCCGTAGCTGCGGATCTTGCCGGCGTCGACCAGCTCCTCGAACCCGGCGATCGTGTCCGCGAGCGGGAACCGTCCGCGCCAGTGCAGCAGGTAGCAGTCGAGGTGGTCGGTCCGCAGGCGCTGCAGCGAGCGCTCGCACGCGGTCACCGTGCCACGCCGGCTCGCGTTGCCCGGCAGCACCTTGCTGACGAGGAACACCTCGTCGCGCCGGCCCGCGATCGCCTCGCCGACGATCTCCTCCACGCGCCCGTTGCCGTACATCTCGGCCGTGTCGATGTGCGTCAGTCCGAGGTCGAGGCCTCGGCGCAGCGCGGCGATGGCCGCTGCGCGGTCGCTCTCCATGTTCCAGGTGCCTTGCCCGAGCACGGGAACCTGCGCGCGGCCGAACGGGCGGGTGGGAATCGAGGCCATGGCGGTGCGGATGAGGAAGGGGGACGGCGCGGGCCAGGCGCCGCGGAGCAAACCACGTTCCCTCGACATCGCAGCGCTTGAGTGACGCGGGCACGGGTCACACCCGGCCGAAATGGCACGAACGGCCGACGATGGAAAGATCGCAAACGAACGACGCGCTCCGTCGCGACCGCGCCGCCCACCGAGGGGGCCGCGTTCGGCTCCCGACGAACGACGGCTCGGGCGTACGCCGGTCCGTGGCCGGGGACATGGGCGACACCGGGACTCCAGCCGAGCAAACCGTGCGCGCCGGTTTGCCGACTCGTCGGGACAAGGGGCCGCGCCCGCTACCGCAGCCCGCCCCGGCGCCACACGAACTCGACCGCGCGCGACCGCTCGTCTCCCCCATCGATGCGCGCGTGCAGCTTGCCTTCCTCGTCGAGCCAGTACGTGATCCGCTTGGGGAAGTCGTTGTCCGGGTTGGCGAACACCACGCGCCCCGGACGGCTCTCGGCCGCCTGCAACGTGAACGGCGTCGGCTCGCGTCCCTGGGGTGACGCGTGGTAGACGACCTCGTCGCCCTTCCGCTCGATGCGCAGGTGCTCGAAGCCCACCGCCTTGCCGGCGCGCACGGTGCGCGCCATGCCGAGCATCATCCCGCCGTTCGGCGCGGTCCAGTGCTCTTCCTGGCGGCCGTCGCCGTCCTCGTGCACCCACGACCCGGCAAGGAACGCGACCGCTTCCAGTCCGGCGTGCGCGCGCGGCGGCTGCTGCAACGACTCGAAGAACTGCAGCCGGTTGCCGTCGGGATCCGCGAACGGCAGCAGCTTCACGAGGTCAGGGTAGACGTCGACCGGCCCGGTCTCGACCTGCTTGGTGCGCAGCGCCGCCTCGGCGGCGGCGACGTCGCGCACGCCGAACGTCAGCACGACGCCCGGCTCGACCCGCGGCTCGTCGTGGCGCGCGAGCCCGAGGTTGACGTCACCGGTGGCGGTGCGCACCTCGGCGAAGCCGATCTCGTCGCTCTTCCACAGCAGGCGCATGCCGAGCACGTCGCCGTACCAGGCGATCGCGCGGTCGAGGTCGCGCACCTGCAGGACGCAGGTCAGATGGCCGGTGAACGCGGGACGCTTCGGCGCCGCGGGCTTCGCGGCAGGCGGTGCGCCGGCGGAGTCCTGCGCGGCGGCGGCGCCGGCGAGCACGAACGGGATCAGGCAACGGAAGAGGGTTCGCATGGCTGGTGCTCCGGGCGGGCCGGCAACGGGCCGGCGGTCCTTGCCCGCGCCGCGGGGACGCGCGGCGCGCACCGTTTTCTACGCCCCGCCCCCCCTGCGGGTGCGGTTCACCGCCAGATCTTCACCTCGGGCACGAGTTCGACCCCGAAGCGGTCGCGCACCCGTTCCTGCACCGCGGCCACGAGCGCCAGGAAGTCGCGACACGTGCCGCCGCCCTCGTTGACGAAGTAGTTGGCGTGCTTGGCGGACACGACGATCCGACCGACGCGCATCAACTTGCACCCGGCGTCGTCGATCAGCTTCGCCGCCGGCGCGCACTCGGGGTTCTGGAACACGCAGCCGACGCTCTTCTCGGTCACCGGCTGGGTGGCGTTGCGCCGCTTCAGCGACGCTTCCAGGCGGGCGAAGATCGCGGCGGGGTCGTCGGGTTCGAGTGCGAAGGTCGCGTGCAGGACGATCGCGCCGTCGAGCCCGCCGTCCCGGTAGCGCGGCCGCATGCGCGCGCGATCCCACACCTCGGTCTCACCCGACGGCGTCACCACCACGAGCGAGGCGAGCTTGGCAAAGGTCTCGCCCTCGCGCGTCCCGGCGTTCATCGCCACCGCGCCGCCGACCTGAGCCGGGACCCCGACCAGGGTCTCGAGGCCCGCGAGCCCGGCGTCCTTCGTCTGGCGCAGGAGCGACGGCAGCGACACGCCGGCACCCGCGGTCACGAGCGTCCCGTCGCGCACCGTGCGCTGGAACGCGGCGAGCGACAGCACGACGCCGTCGACGCCCTCGTCGGCGACCAGCAGGTTGCTCCCCCCGCCCAGCACGCGCAGCGGCCAGCCGAGCTCGTTGCACGCGCGCACGACGCGCGCAACGTCGGCTTCGGTGCGCGGCTCGACGAACCAGCGTGCCGGCCCGCCCAGGCGCACGTGCAGGAACGGCGCCAGGTCGACGTTCTCGCGCACCACGCCGCCGAACGGCGCGAGCACGACGCGCAGGTCAGAGGAAGGCGATGACATCGTCGACCACCTGGTCGATGTCGCCGGCGCCGAGGAGGAGAACGACGTCGCCGGAGCTGTAGCGGGCGCGCAGACGCGCGGGTAGCTCGGACACGCCGCCCGCCAGCTCGGCCATCGCGCCGCGACCGCGGAGCGCCTCGACCAGGTCGCGCGCGCTGATCTTGGCGCGGATCTCGGCGCTCTCGCGCGCGCCGTAGATGTCCGCGACCAGGCAGTGGTCCGCCGGGGCGAGTGACTCGGCGAACTGCGGCAGGAGCTGGAGGGTGCGCTGGTGCTGGTGCGGCTGGAAG
>Ga0079224_100013372_pt1 | contig 11430 bp, 6 predicted proteins | sample Stecom2015_FD_80414 | JGI IMG/M metagenome (GOLD analysis project Ga0079224, IMG submission 80414) | Agricultural soil microbial communities from Utah to study Nitrogen management - Steer compost 2015 | ecosystem: Environmental > Terrestrial > Soil > Agricultural land | place: USA: Utah...
AGCGCACTATGGTGCGATCATCAGCCTGGAAGACCTTAAGGCCAACCTGGCGGCCAACTGCCTGCCCGAAGATCTGTGTGCCTACCAGCCAGAACAGTTTGAGGCATTTTTGGCTGAACGCCGCCGGTTGATGGCGCAGAAAATTAAAGGGTATTACTGGGGGTTGTAAGTAGGCACGAGGTGTAAACAAAATTTCAGAAACATAAGAAATATTACTTATATCGTAATGCCGTCAGCCTTTCAGAGTGCATAACATGCTGTTTTCAAAGGAAAACATAAGTTGGCACGGAATGCGCTAAAGGATAGAAACACCTGATTACCAAGGAAGCATGAAAATGTCAGAACTCAAAAAATTCCAAGTCCAAACCGCTCGCCCGCTGCCGATCATCGTATTGGCCGACACCAGCGGCAGCATGTCCGTCGATGGCAAGATCGAAGCCCTGAACAAAGGGCTTAAGGACATGATCCAGAGTTTCGCCAAAGAAAGTCGCCTGCGCGCTGAAATTCAGGTCAGTGTGATTACTTTTGGGGGGCAACAGGCGTCGGTCAATCTGCCGTTGACGCCGGCTCACCAGCTGAGTGGTTTCACCCATCTGTCTGCCGATGGTATGACCCCCCTGGGCGGGGCCTTGACCTTGCTCTGTGACATGGTTGAAGACAAGGACTGCATTCCTTCGCGGGCCTATCGACCGGTTATTGTGCTGGTGTCGGATGGCTGGCCCAACGATGAATGGGAAGTGCCATTTCAGCGTCTGGTCAACGGAGAGCGGACGTCAAAGGCGACCCGTTTCGCCATGGCCATTGGTGATGATGCGGATGAGGAGATGCTTGGCGCCTTCGCCAATGACCCGGAAGCTCCGTTGTTCCGTGCCGAAAATGCCGCAGACATTCATCGCTTCTTCCGGGCGGTGACCATGAGTGTCAGTGCGCGGAGCCAGTCGGCAAGTCCCAACCAATCCACGCCCTTGCAGATTCAGAGTGGCGACGACCAGGACTGGGACGAGTTCTGATGCGCCTGTTGGCAGGGGGGGCGTCGGTGCGTGGTCCGGCGCATACCCAGGAAGGCACCCCCAATCAGGATGCGCTCTGTGTCAGTGGTTGTAACGGTGGTTGGAGCATTGCCGTGGCTGATGGACTGGGTAGCCGTCCCTTAAGTCATTTAGGTTCCCGCAAGGCAGTACAACTGTTCAGGCGTATGGCTCGACTACAGCCAGGCAGCCTGCCAGTGGATATGGGTAGCGCGCTGCGCGAGCAATGGCTGGAGCATTTCGGGGTCAATCACCGGTTGTATGAAACAACCTGTCTGTGGGCCAGGGTGGATGCCCGAGGGCTTGGGCTGGCTGGCCAAGTGGGTGATGGTTTGGTGCTGGTCAGAACCCGGGGGGAGTTACAGGTGCTTGGTGGACCTCGCGATGGGTTTGCCAACCAGACCCATACGCTGGCCCAGGCCGATCGGTCGACAGTCAGCAGCATTCAGTTTGAGCTGGTCAGCCCCGGCGATGGGGTGCTGCTGATGACCGATGGCATTTCTGATGATCTTGTTCCTGAGCAGCTTGGCGGTTTTTTTCAGGCGGTTTACCAGCGCCAGCGACGTTCCAGTAAACGCCAGATGCGTCAGTGGCTGACGCGCGAACTGAACGGATGGTCGACACCGCTGCATGGCGATGACAAGACCATGGCCGGTATTTTCAGAAGGGATTGATGCCAATGAGTGCACAGAAAAACAGTAAAACCGTGCGCACGGTACAAGACAGGAAAGGTTCTGTTTACGAACTGCGCAGCGAGCTTAGTCGCGGTGGTCAAGGGGTGGTGTACCACACCCAATATCCTCAGGTACTGGTCAAGGGATTCACCAGTAAAGATGAACAGCTGCGTCAACGCTGGCGCCAGCGGCTCGCCTGGCTGGTTCGTCAGGACCTTGCCGATCTGAAAATCGCCCGTCCGCTGGAGCTGTTGGTCGAGCCGCGTTGTGGCTATGTCATGGAGTTGATGGATGGACTGGAGCCCCTGCAAAGCCTGCTGGAGAGTTATGTTGCAGCCGGAGAAGATTTTTTAGCTGATTACCAGCGTCAAGGTGGTTTGCGCCGGCGTATTCGCATCCTTTGCCAATTGGCACGAACGCTGAATCAGCTCCATGCCCGCGGCATGCTGTATGGCGATCTGTCGCCGAGCAATATCTTTGTCTCGGATGATCCCGCTTACGCGGAAACCTGGCTGATCGATTGCGACAATATCAGCTTGGAAGCACATAGCAGCCTGACCTTGCACACCGCGGACTATGGCGCGCCCGAGGTAGTGCGCGGGGACGGATTGCTATCCAGCCTGACCGACGCCTGGAGCTTTGCGGTGATCGCCTACCAGCTGTTGACCCATAACCATCCCTTCAAGGGTGAGCTGGTCAACGATGGTGAGCCGGAAGAGGAGGATGCGGCACTGCGTGGCGAGCGGCCGTGGATTTACGACGGTCAGGACAACGCCAATGCCTGTTTTATCAATCTCCCCATTCAGCTGATGGAGCACAGCAGGCTGCCCGCCCTGTTCGTCCGGTGTTTCGAACAAGGCAAAGTCTTGCCGGCAGAGCGTCCGGGCATGGCTGAGTGGCTGGAGGCGCTCAGCGAGGTGGACGAGCGGCTGATTCACTGCGCGGAATGCGGTGCTACCACCCTGGTCCCGCTGACAGTGCAGACGCTTGACGAGCAGCTGTGTTTCTTCTGTGACGAGCCGTTGGATAAAAGCGCGGTGCTGTTTGAGGAGTTTATTGAACTGGTACCCGAGGAGGAACAGTCAGAGCAACTGACTACGCCTGAAACGCATCTGGCAACCGGCCGCAAGGTCTGGTTGCAGCCCGGCCAAAGTGTCGAGCTGAAGCGGCTGATGCCAACCTTCAGCTATGACTTGCGGCCGTCGGACCATATCCGCATTGAGTACCTTGATAAGGGACTGGGTATATACGCGCTGCCTGAAGCTGAGTTGACAGTTCAGCGGGGCGCGATCGACAAGCCTTTAGAACGTGATCTGATGCTAAAGGAAAGCTTGCGCGGACATCATTCCGAGCCCTATCGAATTCATGTGGGCGATATGCAGAAAACCCATGTCTTTTGGCAGTTCAGCTGGTAACGCCCTATGGAATTCAAAGACTTTCCCATGTTGTCAGCGGATGTGCTGGTGCTGAAATCGGACGAATCGGTGGATGGTTTTCAGGCTGGACAGGCTATCCAGCTGTTGGCCTATCAAGATGACTGGCTAGCTGTGCAAGGTGATCAACGGGTTCGTGTCAGTTGCGCGGCGTCCGATGAGAGTTTATTCAACCTGCTGGTATTGCGAGATCAGACGCGCTGGCTGCTGACTGACAAGCAGTCCGCTAAGTTGCTGGTTCAGTACTGTGCGCCTGTCGAAGTCTCGCCAATGCAGTGCGAGCTTGGGGTGGACGAGCTGATTGCCGAGGACCTGTACAACAAGCAGGAAATTGCCGACAACAAAATTGATCTGGCATGCCAGTGGCTTGCAGATAACTTTGTCGTGAGCGGCTTTGCCGAGGGCGATTGGCTCGCGGTGGCACGTTTCACCAATAGCGCGGCACGTGGTGGCTTCCAATTGATTGGCAAGGGCTGGCGGGCGGATGTGGAGCAAACCGCAGAAGGTGGCTTGCTGATCAAGCGTATGGCCCGACATGTGCGGCGCGATGGTGCCTTTTCGTTGCTGGTGGGTCAGTTCACCTTCAGTGACACGTCCGTTGCTGCAGTTATGGCTAGCGCCAGCCAGCAGGCAATTCTGCAGGCGGCTCTACGTGACAACGCCAGTTACCTGGAGTTGTGGAATTTGTATAACGACAAGGAGTGGCAGGCAGCCTTGTCCAGGGCGGAAACTCTTCGCGCATTACGTTTTGTGGAATGCCAGAGTGCAGAGGAAGGGCGTGACAATGTCTGGAGACTGAAGCCCAAATCGCTGGAAGACTACAGAGAGTTTCGTGAGCGCTGGCGTGAACTTGAGTTGGCCCACGACACTCAAGTTGATCTGGGCGTCGAACGCCCCGACTGGGCTGAAGAGCTCAAGGTGAGTGAGGCAAAGACTGAGCAGGCTACGCCACGCGGAACCCTGCGCTTTGAGCCTGATTATGTGGTTTTCAAGCCGGCATCCAACCGTCGCGGTGTGCGCCCAAAAAAACCTGACGGTTGGATCTACCTGTCGCTGGCCGGAGATCGAACTGTTGGTAAACGACGCCTTGCTGCCAAGCAGTCGATTGACGGAGGCAAGCGCTTGCCCCAATTACGTTGGTTGCTGGAGGGTGTGGCTGTACCTGCCGCCAGACACCGTACTGAAAAGGCGCTGACGCCTTATGTGCTTGAGATCTTCAAGGGTGGTAAGCCGACCGAAAAGCAAACCTTGGCGCTGGATGTCGCTCTGAATACACCGGATATGGCGATCATCATCGGCCCGCCTGGAACCGGTAAAACACAGGTCATTGCCGCCTTGCAGCGGCGGCTGGGAGAGCTGGCCAAGGATAACAAGATTGCCGCTCAGGTCCTGATCAGCAGTTTTCAGCATGATGCGGTGGACAACGCGCTGGACCGAAGTGATGTATTTGGTTTGCCGGGCGCGCGAGTGGGAGGCAAGCGTGGCTCGCAGGATGGCGATTCTGTGCTGGACCCCTGGCTGGATCGTCAAGTGGGGTATCTGCAAAACAGTATTAACGAGCAATACCGTAAATATCCTGAGCTAGAGCATGTGCGCGAGCTTTCAATCCAGTTGGCACTGGCACGGGTTGCCAGCAACTCAGCAGACGCTCAGATCGATACCTTTACGCGCATTCTGGATCGGTTGCGCAAGCTGGACAGTATGAGGCTGGTCTTGCCGCCAAAGCTGGAAAGTGAGATCGAAGACCATATTGAGAAGCTACAACAGCAGGTGCCTGCGGCTACTGTTTTTGATCGCAACACTGAAGCGTTGAAACGCATAAGAGCATTACGGGTTGAGCCCAAGGCGTTTCTGGATGATGGGCCAGAGCGTGCCTGGGATTTGCTCAGTTGGTTGAAGCGCCATGATATTTACGCAAGTCTGGATCTGCTGCGTGTGCTTGGTGATGCCGCTGATAACCCACATTTGCCGGAATCATCGCTGCTGGCGCTTGCTGCGTGGCGAGATGATTTACTGGACAGATACCTGCCTGACTACCGACCTGCTGATCTCAAGCAGCAGGCTGACCCTGAAGGGCTGGCCTTGCTGGACGCTATCGAGCGGTATGTTGAGGAGCGTTTGCGCCAAAGAAAACAGGGCGTTGCTTGGGTTCTGGAGCAGCTTGCGGATAGTTTGTCGGTCGACCGGGCTGCAGCGCAGGCTGTGGTGCATGAGTATTCCATGGTCGTTGGTGCGACCTGCCAGCAGGCTGCAGGCAGACAGATGGCAAGCCTCAAGGAGATCGCAAGCCTCGATAGCACAGATATCGAGTTTGATACTGTGGTGGTTGACGAGGCTGCCCGGGCTAATCCGCTTGATTTGTTTGTGCCTATGGCTATGGCTAAGCGGCGCATTGTTTTGGTGGGTGATGATCGGCAGTTACCCCATATGCTGGAACCGGATATCGAGGGCCAATTGCAGGAGGAGCATCAACTGACCGAGCTGCAGTTGGCAGCCTTTCGCTCCAGCCTGTTTGAACGCATGCGGATCAAACTGAAGGAGCTTGAGAAAAAGGACAACATCCGCCGTGTCGTGATGCTGGACACACAGTTCCGTATGCATCCCGTGCTGGGTGAGTTTGTTAGCCGGCAGTTTTATGAAGCGGTATGTCTTGAGCAGATCAAGTCTGTGCGCAGCGCCGAAGACTTCAGGTTTTCCGACTCATTTCTTGCGGCAATGGGGCCTGAGGGTTTTCATTACCGTGACCGTGTGTGCCAGTGGATCGATGTGCCGGCGATTGAAGGCAGTGACAAGCGCAGGGGCTCAAGCCGTGTGCGTGAGGTTGAGGCCCAGCGCATCGCGCAGGAGGTTGTGAAACTGTTGCAAGCGGGTGGCGACAGTCTGTCGATTGGGGTCATTACCTTCTACGCCGCGCAGCGTGAGCTGATTATGGAAAAACTGGCGGCACAACGTCTGGATGGTGTGCCCTTGATGGAGTTGCGTAACGGTCGCTATGAACCCACTGAGCAGTTTAAGTGGGCCAGGAAAGTGCGTGGCGACGGTTCCGAAAGTCTGGAAGAGCGGCTGCGGGTTGGCTCTGTTGACGCCTTTCAGGGTAAGGAGTTCGATGTGGTTTTGTTGTCCTGTGTCCGAACCTACAGGCCGGCAAAGGCTGCTCAAAACCCAGATGATGAAGCCGGGAAGGAAAAACAGCTTAACCGACAGTTTGGTTTTTTGCGGCTGCCAAACCGGATGAACGTGGCGATGAGTCGCCAGCGGAAAATGCTGATTTGTCTGGGAGACGCCGCGTTGGCTACTGCGCCGGAGGCGCTGGAGGCAGTCCCTGCGCTGGCCGCCTTCCATCAGCTGTGCGGAGGTGAGCATGGCTGCCTTCGTTGAGACAGGTACCTATCTGGATTTTGCAGAAAAGCCATGGGGCAAGAAACGGGCATTGCTTTGGCCAGTCCTGCTGCATCAGGTGTTGTATCCCGCACCGCGTCGTGCCCAGCTGAATCTGTTGCAGCGGGCTGTACTTGGCTTGATACGGGCCCGTACAACCCACGTGGAGGATATGGCCTCACTGACAGGTCTTCACCCGGATCTTATCCGTTTGATATTGGCTCAGGGCGTGAGCAACGGCTGGCTGGTTGATAACGCAGATACCCTCACGGACAAGGGCGTTGCTCTGCTCGATGACGAGGACGTTGCCGAAGATAACCTGAAGTCCGGCTATGTGCTGCAGGATGCCCTGACGGGCAAGTTCTGGCCTCGCTTGGTTGTTGAACTAAGTCAGGTGGAGCCAGTGGATCCATTGGCCAGATATCCCGAATTCAGGCTAGACAGGAAAACCGGCAAGACATTTCGTCCATTTATGCTGCCAGCCAAAAACAAGGCATTGGCTGCGTTCGATCATGACAGCCTGATGCAGGCCTACCGTGATTACGCAGAAGACTATCAAGCCTGTCAGCAACTGGGGCATTCACCGGGATTGCCAGAGCAGGTTCGCTTGCACGGTATGCAACGCCTGACGGAGGTCGTCCGATATGCCCGGGTTCTGGTGTGGGTCACAGCGGATGAACAGGGACAAGATCTTTGGGTAGCCAAGGATCCCTTCGCATTGCGCGAAAACGCATGGTGGCTGCAGGAACCTTTAACGCAAGCCATTGAGCAGGATGCAGGGCTGCTCACCAATTTGGCGCCTCTGGTGAGTATTCCAAGAGCGGATAAACAGAGCGTTGATGAGTGGCTGGAAACTATTCGCAAGCAAACGGAGATGCGCGTGTTAATTGAATATCCATGGGTTGAGCGGCAACCCGACATCAAGCGGCATCTGGCCGCTTTACTGGCGCGTCAGGAGAAGTTGCAGCAGGGCGATGCAAGTGCTCAGGAGCTCGATGCTGCCCTGGTGGAAAGCCAGAAGTTATTGGAAGTGGTGATGCAATGGCTGATTCGGACCTATCCGGCTGATGTTGGGCAAATTCCAAAGCAGCACAGAGCTGATTTCAGTCTTAACCGGGATATTTTGAATGCCCTCCAGCTCCCTGCATTTACAGAGACTGTCATCACTTTGCTTTCCCGGCAGAATTTGAGCCAAGTAATTCGTGCTTGCGAGAGGCCTTCTTCTTCACTGAAAGCGCTGCTATTCGCAGCGGCTATGGGAACCTTAAGTGATCCCGGTCACCCGCTAAAGTCTCTCGGTGCTAATGAACTAAAGCTTGATGAATTGTTGGAGTTAGCTGATTTGCGCAACAAAAGTAGCCATGCGCAGAGTAGCTTCACCGGTAACGCGCCGCTTCAACTTAACCCGTCAATGGCACGCAATAGCATCAAGTACGCGCTTGATTTTACCTCATGTTTTAAGGAATGGATGTAATGGGGAAGAAAAATTCGAACCGTAATGCCCAGCAACAGGCTGCGAATGCTTCGGTTACTTCTGGGCCGCGTCCGTCGCTGGAGAAATGGTCGGCTTCTTTTGAAAATGCCTCAAAGGTTTACCAGTCGTTTGATATGGGCATGGATATCCGCGTAGAGCAGGACTGGTTGAAGCAGGTGATCGACAGGTTTCAGTCTGACGGAGATGTTGAGCTGGGGCGCTGGATTGAGCGATTTGCGGAGTTCTGCAAGGAACTGTCCCGCTTCAAGGAGCGCCTGCATGAAGAGTATGCTGAGCGCTGGCAGCAGGCCAATGAACTGGTGGCCGGTATTGAACAGCGTGAGCAGACGCTGGCCGAGCAGCAGGAAGGGTTTGAGGCAGAAAAAAAAGCGCTTGCAGAGGTCAATGCTGTCTTGGTCGAAGAGCAAACCGAGCTGGCCCGTAAAAAGGCGCAATTACTGGATCAGGAGCGGTCTTTAAGACTGCGCGAGGCCAATGCGGAAGCAGGCTTTGCAGAGCAGAATGAGCAAGCCTTGCGTCTGCTGGAAGAGCGGCAGCAACAACTGCTTAACCAGTACGCCGAGATTATGGAGGAACGGCAGGAAGAAAAGCGCAAGTTGGAAATTGAGCTAAGTGAGGCTGCCCGTCGTCTGGCCGAGATCAAATACCAAACCACCGAAGAAGAGGCTGCGCGCATCCGGCAGTTGGATGAGCGTGAGCATGCCATTCAGCAAAGCAAGATGGATCTTGACCGTGCACGAGGTCGACTAGATCGTGAGTGGAGTGATATCAAGGCAGCAGAGGCTGCTCTGAAGGAGCGTATTGCCGACGAAATGCAAGCCGAGCGTGTCAGTTATGAGCAGGCGTTGGACAGGCTGGAGCGTCAGCGGGATACCGCGTGGAGTAAAGCAGAGGTGCTCAAAGACAAGCTGGCTGATTTGCAGGAGCTGGAGCATGCGTTGGGGGAGCAGACAGCTGCCGATGTTCTTGAACAATTGGAAGCCTTGCGGCAGGAGAATCGGAGTCTCAAGCGCAAACTTGAACAGTCTGACACTGCAGGCTTGCAGCATGAGCTCGATTATCTACGTAATTCCAAGGCGGATCTGGAACGGAGTCTTGCAGACCTCAGGCCAGAGTTGGATGCGCTGCGACGCGAGTCGAGGGCTAAACGGGTGGCCGCTGCTGAGTTGGAGGCTGTCGGCCGAGAAAAGCGCGTTCTTGAACAGCACAAGAACACCCTGGATGCACATATTAACGACCTGCAAAGCCGCATCGAGCAACTGACCGATGCGCAGAAAGCCCATACCCCCTTCCCAGCCATGTCATTGATGGACACTGAGAAGGAGTTCCGTGCGAGCATGCAGCTTGAGCCAGTAGCCGACCTGAAGCAGTTTGCAGAGGAACTGCAGCATCGTATTGCGCGGGCTGAAAAGTCTGTAGAGCTTTATTACCCGTTGGAACACATTCGCATGTTGCTCGGCGGGCTTGCGATGAGTCAGCTGCATGTGTTCCAGGGCATCAGCGGTACCGGTAAAACCAGTCTGGCCAAGGCGTTCGCCAAGGCGATGGGCGGCTTCTGCACCGACATTGCCGTGCAGGCCGGCTGGCGTGATCGCGATGATCTGCTTGGACACTACAATGCCTTTGAGCGGCGTTTCTACGAGAAGGACTGCCTGCAGGCTCTTTACCAAGCTCAGACCCCCCGCTGGAGCGATACCTGCAATGTGATCCTGCTCGACGAGATGAACCTGTCCAGACCGGAGCAGTACTTCGCCGAGTTTCTATCGGCACTGGAAAAAAACAATGCCGACGAGCGTCTGATCAGCCTTGCAGAAACGGCCATGCCCAATGCGCCGCGCATGTTGCGTGAAGGTCGCAAGATTCTGGTGCCCGAAAATGTCTGGTTTATCGGTACGGCCAACCATGATGAGACGACCAACGAGCTGGCCGACAAGACCTATGATCGTGCCCATGTAATGACCTTGCCAAAGCAGGATCATCGTTTCTCCATCAAAGAATTTGAACCGACAGGGTTCTCGTACCAATCTTTGAGCCAAGCCTTCGACCATGCATGCAACAAATATCAACAGGAAATTGGTGATTTGCTGACTTGGCTAAGCAAGGATGATTTGACAGGCCAGCTGGAAAAGGAATTTGGGTTGGGCTGGGGCAATCGGTTTGAGAAACAGGCGCTTCGATTTATTCCTGTTGTCAGGGCTGCTGGCGGCAATGACGGCGAGGCGCTGGATCATTTGTTGTCTACGCGGATTATGCGCAAGGGCAAGGTTACTGGCCGTTACGATGTAAGTCTGGATGCGCTTAAATCCTTGCAGGGAGCGCTCGAGACCTTTTGGATTGAAGCCGCCCTCGATGGCGAGCCACAGAAGTGCAATCAGCTGCTGGAGGCAGACATCCGTCGATTGGAGGGAGCCAACTGATGTGGCTGGACAGGCTGACAGGTGAGCAACTCCGGCAGTTGCCCGGAGAGGTTGAACCTGGTCGTTACTGGACGGAGGCGACAGGTCTGGCTTTTAACGGCCATACGCCGGATTTCTCTGGTCTGCTGGTGGACGATGACAGCCAGCGCTGCCTGATTGGCGATCAAGTGCGGTCATTTAACATGCCGCAGCAGGTCGATTCAGCCAGTGCCGAGCTGCTGTTCAAGGCGATAACCACCATTGATGCTGACCTCCAGCAAGGGGGCGTCGCTGTGTCTCCGCTGATGCCTGCAGCTATCGTAGATGATCAGGGGCATTTGCAGCCCTTTGAGAAGCGGCTTCAGGAGGTGATGGCTGCAGGGCATTTGCATCGTATTTCGCACCGCCCCAGATTGGATATGCGCTATGAGGATGAGGTCACGGACATCGCTCGTGCCCGCAGGTTGTCCAAAGGGGCGCTGGTTCATCTTGCGTCCCACTCTGAATGCTGGCAACGGCAAACCCTCAGCGGGGTGATTCCCAGAAAAGTCATGGCCCGTTTCAGTCAGGATGATTACGGGATTTATGAGAACCGCGTGTATGCCCGCCTGTTGGACAAGATCGAGCGGTATCTGCGCGCCCGATTATCCACACTGAAGAGTTTGCGAGCCACCTTCGAGCAGGCCATGGAGTTCTATAAATCTCCTGATATAAACCATTGGCTTGCCAATGCGGTGTGCGATCTTTGGGGTAAAACCTTTGATCAGGCTGCAACAAGCAAGGTCACTGAGCTTTTGACTGATACGCAGAATGATCTTGAGCGTTTGCATAAAGGAATACGGGGTTTACAGCAAAGCGGCCTTTACACGCTGGTAGACCGCAGTGCACAGGTGCCCAGTGGGCTGCACCGTACAAATATTCTCAGCCACGACCCACACTACCGGCATGTGGCGGGACTATGGGACTCGTTGGGACGCTCCTTGGCTGGTGCAAAAGTCACTGCTGCGGAGCGTTACAAACGGAATC
>Ga0079224_100013373_pt1 | contig 11430 bp, 12 predicted proteins | sample Stecom2015_FD_80414 | JGI IMG/M metagenome (GOLD analysis project Ga0079224, IMG submission 80414) | Agricultural soil microbial communities from Utah to study Nitrogen management - Steer compost 2015 | ecosystem: Environmental > Terrestrial > Soil > Agricultural land | place: USA: Utah...
CGCCGCCTTCGCGCCCGTCGTGCTCGCGATAGCGCTGCTATCGCTGCGCGCGCCGAGCGCGAATCCGTCTGGAAATTCGCTTCGGTCTCGGCCTTCCCCTCCGGCGTCAGCCCGAATCTGGGCTAAGAACGCACACGCGGTAGGCATGACTCGGCTGAGCATCCTCGGATTCGGTCTCATCGGCGGCTCGGTCGCGCTGGCGTTGCGTCGCGCGCTGCCGGCGATCCACGTGACGGCGATCGATCTCGGGGCGAGCCTCGAGAAGGTGCGCTCGCGTGGGATCGCCGACGCGCTCGTCGATGTCAGCGACACGGGTGCCGTCGAGCGCGCCTTCGAGACGTGTACCCTCGCCGTGTTCGCCGCGCCCGTGCGCGTCATTCGCGACCAGCTGCGGCTCGCCGTGAGCCGTGCGCCGGTGATCACGGACTGTGGTTCGACGAAGCGCGCGATCGTGGCGAGCGCACGCCGCGAGCCGCGCGCCGGCCGTTTCGTTCCGGGCCACCCGATGGCGGGCGGACCCGAGGGTGGGGTCGAGCACGCGCGCGCCGATCTGTTCGAAGGCCGGCCGTGGATCGTGTGTCCGGAGGGAGCCGACGCCGACGCCGTTGCCAGCGTCGAGCGCCTGATCGAGGCGGTCGGCGCCCGGCCCGTCGTGATGAGCGCGGGTGCGCACGATGCGGCCGTGGCGCGGACGAGCCACGTGCCGCAGCTCCTCGGGAGCGCGCTCAGCGTGCTCGTTGCTCGAGCCGGCGCGATGGCGGCGGCAGGGCCCGCGTTCGAGCGCGCCACGCAGAGTGCGGGCGGACCCACGGCGATGTGGGGGGACATCTTCGAAACGAACGGCGACGAGATCGCGCGGGCCCTCGCGGAGCTCTTCGCCGAGCTTTCGCCCGTGCAGCAGGAGCTCGCCGACGCACGGGGCGTCGAGCACGCGCGTGCCCTGCTCGAGAACGCGCGGAAGCTCCGTCCGCGGGGTTGAGCTCGCGCTGGCAAGAGGATTGCACGAGCGACTGCGCGATGCGCCGTGCCTTCCGGCTCGTTCTGCTGACCGCCTTCGTGGCGGCGCCGGTCTCGTGCGTGCTCGATCCACAGCCGATTCTGCCGGAAGGGGCCCCTCATGGCTCGACGGGCTCGGGCGGCACGAGCGGGGTGGGCGAGCCGAACGACGACCTCAACAACGAGGCGGGTGCTGCCGGCGCCGCGGGAGAAGGAGGAGGCAACGAGGGGCCGTAGAGCCGGACTTTCCGATCCGGATGTGAGCCAATTTGTGCCAGTTGGCACAGTCGCCAGGGGCCGCTCCCAGCCGTCCGCGCTACGGCGAAAGGCGCTATCTGCCATCCTGGCGCGCTCCGTGCTACTTGCATTCGCATGTGTCGCACGCGACCGATCCGGCTCGCGCTGGCCCTGCTGGCGTTGCTGCTGCCGGTCTCGTGCACCTTCGGAACGTCGTCGGAAGACCCGTCGCTCGACCCGCAGCCGATTTTGCCCGGCGAGCCGCCGCCGACGACCTCGGAACCGCCGAACCAGCCGGGCACGATGAATCCGGGAAGCGCGATGGGCGGCACGACTGGGACGGAGTTGCCGGGTACCGGAGGCTCGTCGACCGGCGACCCCGGCGCTGGCAACAGCGGTGGTGCCAAAGGCGGCATTGGCTTCGGCTCCGGCGGGCAGCCTGCTGCCGCGGCAGGTGGCGCGTCGAACGGCACCGGTGGAAGCACCAGTCCGGGAGCGCCCAATGGAGGAACCAGCGCGGGTGCGGCGGCGAGCCCCGGAACCGGCGCGGAGGATCCTGTGGGAGAGGCGGGCGGCTCCGGGAACGCGGGCTCGCCTCCCAGCGCGGGCGCAGCGGGAGCTTCAGGGACCGGCGGGTTGCCGGACGCGACGAGCGGCGGTGCGGCGAACGGCGGCGCCGCGGGCGGCCCGAGTGACGACTGCGGCTTCGAGGGCAGCGGCGGTTCGGGTTCTGTCGTCGCGACGTGTCCGACCACGGGCGACGCCGGCGCGGGCGGCGCGGGCGAGTAGCTCGGCCGTCCGCAACGCGAGCGCCCGTGACGCGCGCCTGGAATGCGAGGCCTGGAACGCGGACGTTCGTCAGCTCGCGCCGGCGCGCGGCCGCGCGACGTACGTGTCGAGCACGTTGGTGACGAGATCCGCGAGGATGCCGTCGGCGACGCGCAGGCGTCGACTGAGCTCGCGCGCCATGTTGAGCACGACGATCGAGTACGAGCGCAGGTCCGAACGATAGAGCGCGTCGAAGTCCGCCGACGTGATGCGCACGAGCCGACCCGGGGCGAGCATGCGCACCGTCGCGGAGCGCGGCTGGATGTCGACGATGCTCATCTCGCCGAACCAGTCGCTCGGGCCGAGGACGGCCACCCGCGTATCGATGCCGCTCCGGCTGCGTTTGAGCACCTCGAGCTCACCGCTGATCACGAGGTACATCGCATTGGCTTCTTCGCCCTCTCGGAACAGCACGTCACCCGCGCCCGGCGTAATCACGGTGAGCGTCGAAGCGAGCCGCGCGAGCACCTCGTCGCCGAGAGCGCCGAACAGGCCGATCTCGCGCAGCTCGGCGATGCTGAGCGGTTTTTGGGCATCCATGCTCACGGGGCGCTCCGAGACCGAAGCTCGTTCCAGAGAGTGCCGGAGAACGGCATTTTCATGGGCCATGGCTCTCGGCGGAGTCTCCCTTACAATCCGAGCACGTGCCACCCCGTTCCGCATCCCTGAAGGCGGCGGGTGTTCAGAACGCGACGAGCGCGACGGCTGGGTCGCCGTGTTCGGAGGTGTTCAGAGATTCTTGCTGAACACGACGCGAGGCCGCGCGGGGCCTGCATAGTCTTCCACGCAGGCGACGTCCCAGCCGAGCGCTTTGTGAAACGCGATCGAGCCCTCGTTTCCCAAGGTGGTGATCGCCTTGAGCCGCGTGCAGCCGGCAGCCCGCGCGTCCTCCTCGAAGGTTTGGTAGAGCACCTTGCCGACGCCGCGTCGCCGGTAGTCCGGGTGGATGCCGACGAGGTGCACGTAGCCGGTCTTCGGGGGACCCGGGGCGACGAACCCGAGCAGGAACCCAACCAAGATGCCGTCGTCCTCGACCACGCGCGCCAGCGACCCGAGCTCGTAGAAGAAGATCGGGTGCGCCAGCGCCGTGGTGGGGCCGCCCCACCAGCGGTCGATGATCTGAACGATGTGGTCGTAGTCCTGTTTCCCGAGAGGTCGCGTGATCATGAACTCGAGTCGTTTCCGCTCGCCGGGAGCTGCGCGAATCCAGGTACGAGGGTAACACGCCCCCGAGTTTCGCCCCGTCCCATTTTCCGCAAGTGGCGGGAGCCGCTCGCGTCAGGTATGCGGAAGATCATGTCAATCCGGATCGCGCCCTCGATCTTGAGCGCCGACCTCGGACGCCTGGCCGACGAGGTGCGGGAGGCGGAGGCCGCCGGCGCGGATTGGATCCACGTGGACGCCATGGACGGGCAGTTCGTGCCCAACATGACGGTCGGGCCCGTGGTCCTCGAGGCGGTGCGGCGCGCGACGACGCTCCCGCTCGACGTTCACCTGATGCTGCTCGATCCGGACCGGCACCTCGAGGCGTTCGCGGAAGCGGGGGCCGACATCCTGTCCATCCAGCTCGAGGCGACGCGGCATCCGCAACGCACGCTCGCGCGCATCCGGGCGCTGGGCAAGCGCGCAGGCCTGGTGCTGAACCCGCATACACCCGAGGAAGCGGTGCGCTACCTCCTTCCGGACGTCGACGTGCTGCTGGTGATGACGGTCAATCCGGGCTTCGCCGGCCAGCAATTCCTGCCCCAGGTGCTGCCGAAGGTCCGCGTGCTCCGCGAGTGGCTCGATCGCGAGGGGCTGCCGGCCGAGCTCGAGGTCGACGGTGGCATCCACCCGGGCACCGCTCGCGACGTGGTCGCGGCGGGCGCATCCGTTCTCGTGGCCGGGACGGCGGTCTTCGGTCAGCGCGATCGACGCCACGCGATCGCGGCGCTGCGCACCGCCGCGGCAGCCCCATGACGCACGAGCGAGCGCGCGCGCGAACGCTTCCGGCGCTGTGCGTCGCGGCGTTCAGCGCGGTGTTCGCCCTCGGCTGCTCGCCGAGCCCACAGCCGAGCGCCAAGAGCGCTCCGCCCCCGAGCCCCGTCGCGACCGCGTCGTCGCCCGTCGCGCCGTCGGACGCGCTGCCCGGCGAGCTCCGGGAGGCGAGCGAGGAAGTCGCCGCGGCGCTCGAGCTCGTCGCGCGCGTGCGCGAGCTCGAGAAGCTCGCCGACGTGCCGGGGGTGCGCCTCGAGCGCGCCTCGATTCGCCGGGAGATCGACGAGGTGCTCGCCCAAGACACGCCGGAGGCGGTCGTCATCGGGAATACCGAGCTGCTCTTCGCGTTCGATCTCGTGAGCGACGGTTTCGAGCTGCGTCGCGCCCTCAGCCGGTTGTACGAGAGCGAGCTTGCGGGGTTCTACGACCCGAAGCGCGACCGGATGGTGCTCGCGGCCGACCTCGGCGACGACCAACGCGAGATCACTTTGTATCACGAGCTCGTGCACGCCCTTCAGGATCAGCACTACGATCTCGCGACCGCGCTCGACTGGAAGCCGGAGCTGTCGGATGTCCAAGCGGCGCTCCAGGCGCTCGCCGAAGGCGACGCCACCCTCGCGATGCTCGATGTCGCGCGCGTGGCGGCGGGATTGCCCGTGGGCGGAGAAATCCCGCCGGAGCTCTTGCGCCTCGAGTCCGTCGCGCTCCAGGCAGCGCCCGAGCTGCGCGGGATCCCGGGCCTGATCCTGCGCGGCATCGTGGCACCGTACGCGGACGGCCTCGCCTTCGTGAGCGAGGTGCGGCGTCGCGCCGGCGGTTGGCACGGCGTGGACGCCGTCTGGCGCGATCGCCCGCTGTCCACCGAGCACATCCTGCATCCCGACAAGTACTTCGCGCGCGAGCCGGTCGAGCCGGTGCCGCCCATCGAGGCGCCCGCCGGGTTTTCGGAGGCGGTGTATCGAGACGTGTTCGGCGAGCAGGGGCTCCGACTGCTCTTCGAGGAGTGGGCTCCCGCGAGCGCCGCGGCATCCGCCGCGAGCGACTGGGGCGGCGACCGCGTCGCGGTGTTCGTCGAGGGCGACCAGCGGCTCGTGCTCCTTCACCTGGTGTTCGACAACGAGGCGGCGGCTCGTCGTGCAGCCGTGCTGTTCGCGCGTGGAGCGCTCCGCCCGGAGCTCGAGGAGTCCCCGGAGACCGAGCCGCGGCCGTTCGCGGAGGCCGCAGAGGCCGAGAGCGCGCTGCGCGGAGGGAGATTCTGCGCGCTCAGAAAGCGGCGTGGCGCGTTTGCGGTGGCTCTACAGGGCCGCCACGTCGGCGTTGCCGTGGGGCCGTACGTGCGAAAGCCCGACTCGAACGGCCGCAACGGAACGTGTGCACAGGCATCGACGCTCGCCGAGCGAGTCCTTCGCCAATGACGACGGAGTCTCGAGCCCCGTCGCGCGGTGTCGCCGGCAGCGAGGGCTCGGGATTCCACGAGAAGCACTCAGGTTTTCCACAGGGGCGAACCATGAAGAACGAGGGCACGAGCATTGCTTCGTAAAAAGCGAAGCAGCGGGTGTAACGCGGCACACGTCTCATGCGTTCTCGAGATCGGATGAAAGCGAAGACCATGCTCCGTTCGGGGTTTCGACGTCGGTCGCGCGAAGTGGCCAGCGCCGGGGCATCGGTCGCGGCATCCGCGTCGTGGTTGGCGTTGGTGGCGGCCACCGCGCTCGGCGTCGGCGACGTGCAGCGGGTTCGTGCCGAGGTGTCGGCCGACCCGGGCGCCCTCGGCAAGACGAAGAGCACCAGCGACGGCGAATACCGGCTGATCGTGCAGAGCTACGCGTCGGACAGCGTCGTCGATGGCGTGCCGGTGGCGCATGCGCGGCCGAAGGCGTCCGTTCAACGCAGCGTCACGCCGGACGACCTCGCGCAGGGCATCGCCGTCGACGTCGTCGATCTCGACGGCAGTGAAGACCCCGCACGCGTGATCGTCGCCTGGGTCGAGCGCGGCCGCGCGGATCTCGAGTTCGATGCCCTGCGCGCGCGCCCCAGTCGCGACGCCTATCTCGGCGTCGCCCGCACCGACGGCACGAGTCGTCGCGCCCAGGCCCACGTCGTCCTCACGCGCCGCGTGGGGTAGCGCGACGGATCGCGCGCCCGCGCGTTGGGCAGCGCGCACCGCGTTTCACGCCGCGCGCGCGGGTCGGATAGCCGGCGTTTCACGCGGCGCGCGCGGGTTGCTCGGGCGTGCGTAGCGCGCGGACCCGCGCGGCGAAGGCGCGTTCGTCGGCCTCGTCGAACGGAGCCCCGCCGAAGCGCACGCGCTGGTAGTGCTCCGTGAGCGCGAGGATCTCCGGCGCGAGGGGATGCCCGAGCTGTCCGAGCATCTGCGCGTGCAGCAGCGGCGGAGTGCCGGGCGGCCGCGCCGCTCCGTGGAGCGCGAGCACGGCCTCGAGGCTGCGGTAAAGCTCCGTGATGCGCTGGGCGCGGCGCTCCTGCTCGGTCGGGCGCGGTTTTGCGGCCGCAACGACGCGTCGGCGACGCCGCAGGCGCAGCACGAGCCAGATGCCGAGGCCCAGCACCAAGAGCCCGAGCAAGAAGCGCCGCGGCTCGCGCACGATCTTCCCGACCGTGCTCCCCTCCGGGAAGAGCGTGCGGTACTTCGAGTGCACGCTGCGGACGATCCCGAGCTGCTGCTTGAGGTCGTATCCGACGACGTGATGGTTCCAGCGCTGGCCGAGCGCCTCGATGACGTCCCGCACCGTCGCGAAGAGCCCGTGGATCTCGCTGCGCGGCGCCGAGCTCGAGGGCGGCGTCGGATCGAAGCGGGTCCACCCGAGCCCATCGATGTACGCCTCCACCCACGAATGCGCGTCCCCTTGACGCACGGCGTACGTCTCGGCGAAGCGGTTGTACGTCCCGCCGATGAACCCGGTGACGTTGCGCGATGGGATCCCGAGCGCGCGCAGCATCACCGCCATGGCCGTCGAGTAGAACTCGCAGTGTCCGCGCCGAGACTCGAACAGGAAATGATCGAGCGGGTTTTCGGCCGCGCCCGACGGGGAGTCGAGGTCATACGTGTACTCCGCTCGAAGGCGCGCCTCGAGCATGCGCGCCTTGAGCAGCGGCTCCTCCACGCCCTCGGTCCAAGAGCGAGCGAGCTCCCGCACGCGGAGCGGGAGCGACGCGGGCAGGCCGAGATACCGCGCGCGCTCGTCGCCGAGTGGCTGCACGCGGAGGTCCTCGGGCAGCGCGAGCGAGACTTCGTAGCGGAGCCCGCGCTCGTCGGGGCTCGTGTAGTAGAGGCTGCCCTCGGCGCCGAAGTAGAGCTCCGGGAGCTGGCTCGGCAGTGAGTTCGACGGCGTGATCAGCGTGAGCGCCACCGCGTCCGCCGGCAGGAACACGACGCGCGGCTCGATCGGCTCGAGGTCGATCTTGAGCTTCTTGTCCCGCGCCGGATCGGGGAAGCGCACGATGCGGACGCTGCGCGACCGCTGCTCGGCGCGCAGCCGCTCGAGCGGGCGGCTGCGCGACCACGTGCGGCCGTCGTAGCGATCGAACGCCGCGCCCTTCAGGTAAAAGGCGAGGCGCGGAGGCGGATCCTTCGGCAACTCCGGGAGCTCGACGCGGAGCACCACCGTCGGATCGGTGCGCAGCTTGCCGACCCCGCCGAGATCGACGCGGTCGGAGAAGCCCACCATGCGCTCGGGGCGCGTGTGGTTGAGCAGCAAGAAGGAGAGGCCGACCCGCGGAAACGCGATGAACAGGACGGCCGTGAACACGAAGATCGGGACCGAGAGCAAGCAGGTGAAGAACAGGAACGAGCGCCCGATCACGCGCCGCGAGCGCAAGATGCGCGGCACGTCCACGGGCAGCCCCGTGCGGTCCCGCGCGCCCTGGCGGTAGTTGCCCTCGACCTCGCGGCGCAGGTGGCTGAGCACGAGCGCGCCGGGCGCCACGATCAAGAACCCGACGAAACAGAGGCCGTAGGCGAGGCCGCCGCCGAGCACGGTGCCGGCGATGAGGTGCATCAGCGCGAGCACGATGACCTGCTGGTCGTGCGCCGCGCCGCGCCGGGTCGCGAGGCGGATCACCTGAAGGCCCGCCGCGAACTCGACCGCGACGGGCAGGAGCTCGGCGCCGCTCGCCAGCCGGCTGATCTGAAGGGCGAGCAACGCGAGCGGCGCGATGGTGCCGGTCCGGCGCAGGAACGGCTTGTCGTGCCAGCGCTCGGGGACGGCCATCGAGAGCGCGAGGCCGACCAAGATCCCCCACGCGATCCAGCGACTGAGCTGCCCGCTCGTCACGAGCGCGAGCAGGCCGAGCGCGGCGAGCGCGTCGGTCATCACGCGGTGAACGAGCCCGAACCTCATGACGCCCGCGGAAGCCGCTCCGTGGCGGAGGGCGGCGCCTGCCGCGCCTCGACGAGCGCGAGAAACCGCAGCAGCGGGTCGGCGCCGAGCGCGGGCGTGGAGCGCGCGCGCTCACCCGCGGTGGTGGTGATGGTCACGGCGTCCCCGCGCTTGAGGTGTGCGACGGCGCGCGACGCGATCTCGCGGATGCGCCGCTCGAAGCGGCTCGACCACTCGTCGGTCGGCGCCGTTCCCGGGAAGGTCGAGTCGAGGACGAAGCCGACCTCGCGTCGCGTCTCGCGACCGCGTTCACGCAGCACGAGCTGGTTCGGCTGGGTGCTCTTGCGCCAGTAGATGTCTCGCGGGTCGTCGCCCTCGCGCAGCGGACGGACCCCGAGCACCTCGTCGCCGCCACCACGGCCGATTTGCCCGTTGCCGCCCGCCATCGGCCCGGGCGGCTCGTTCGCGAGCACCACCGGGTCGACCGCCGGATAGATGATGAGCTCCCCCTCGGCCGAGAGCTCGCGCGACTTCTCGAAGAGCCCGATCGGAAAGCGCGTGGCGAGTCGGAACCCGATGTGGCGATCGCGGCCGCGCCGCGCGGGGGTTCGTCGGTAGGCCGCGACCTGCGCCGACTGCGGGCTGATCTTGAGGAAGAAGCAGCGCTTGTCCGCGGGCTGCCCAGCGCGAAGATCTTCGATCTCGATCGCGTACGACGGAGAGCGCCGCTTGTGGTTGAACACCTCGATCTCGACGAGGTGCGGTCGCCCCACCTGGGCACGGGGCGGCAGCTTTCGCGAGACCGTCAGGCGGCGCAGGCTGAGCTCGCTGAGCACGCCGGAGACGATGATCAGCGAGAGCAACATGCCGAGCAGGAGGTAGAGCAGGTTGTTGCCCGTGTTGATCGCGGCGAAGCCCACGCCGAACGTGACGCCGATGAAGTATTTCCCCTCGCGCGTCAGCTTGAGCTTGCGCGGTGGCTTCCAGCGCTTGAAGAGGCGGCGAAGCCCGCGTTGGGGCGGCGCTTCTTCTCCGGGGGCCCGCGAGCGGCTCACGCCGGAGAGCCGTTCCGGCAGCTCCTCGTTCACAGCGGCACGGGGACGCGCGCCACGATCTCGCGGAGCGCGGATTCGGCCTCTTCGCGCGAGGGGGCGTAGCCTTCGGCGTGAGAGGCGAGTCGCACCCGATGCGCGAGCACCGGCGTCGCGAGCGCGTGGATGTCGTCCGGAATGCAGTAGCTCCGGCCGTTGAGGAGGGCCCGCGCGCGCGCCGCTCGCGAGAGATTCATGCCCGCGCGCGTCGAGGCGCCGAGCGACAGCGTCGGGCTCGAGCGCGTGGCGGTGATCACTGCCTGCAGGTAGGCCGCGAGCGCGCCGTCGAAGGCGACGCGCTCGATCTCCCGCTGGATTTGCACCAACGTCTGCGGCTCGAGCACCACCGGGACCTGCTCGATGCGATCGCTCTCCGGATCGAGCAAGAGCCGCATCTCCACGTTCGGCGGCGGGTAGCCGATGCGCAGCCGCATCATGAACCGATCGAGCTGCGACTCGGGGAGCGGGAACGTCCCCGCGAAGTCTTGCGGGTTCTGCGTGGCGATGACGAGGAAAGGCTCGGGGAGATCGACGGTCTTCCCGTCGAGCGAGACGCGACCCTCACTCATCGCTTCGAGCAACGCGGACTGTGTGCGCGGGCTCGCTCGATTGATCTCGTCCGCGAGCAGCACGTTCGCGAAAATCGGGCCGGGGTGCAGCACGAACTCCGAGCGCCGTTGATCGAACACGCTGACGCCGAGCACGTCGCTCGGCAGCAGGTCGCTCGTGAACTGCACGCGCTTGAGGTCGCCGCCGAGAGCGCGCGCGAGCGCACGAGCGAGAGTCGTCTTTCCGACGCCCGGCACGTCCTCGATCAAGACGTGACCGCGAGCGAGGAGCGCAACGAGCGCGAGCTCCACGACCTCTGGCTTCCCCTCCAGGGCCCGCTCGACCGCTCGGCGAAGTGCCTTGAGCTGTTCGGTGCTGTGAGGCTCGAGGGCCAGCGCCGACGACGTCATCTGAGAACATGGTAGCATCGAAGGCCCGCCGGGTTTCGGTCAAGCCAAAATCCCCGTGCCCCGTGCATCTCCGCGGCCGTCTCGCGGTGCGCCCCTGCCACGGGTGGAGGCGGGGCGCCACGGGTCGCGTCCGAAAACGGAAGCGACCGGGGCAGTCGGGAATGGACAGGCGGCCCGAGGTGGGCGTGAATCGAGGCGTCGGTCGAGGAAATGGTCGGTCCCCCGCCCAATCCTCGGCCCTCGAGCGAGGTGTATTCGAGTGACCCACATCGAGCGCATCGAAGTTCGCGGCGTGACGCGCGCCTTCGGGGCCACGCTCGCGCTTCGCGGCGTCAGCGCCACGTTCGAGGCCGGGACGATCTCACTGCTCGAGGGTCCGAACGGCGCTGGCAAGAGCACGTTGCTCGCCGTGATCGGCACGGTGCTGCGGCCGAGCTCGGGATTCGTCGACTACGTGCCCATCGGTGACGACGTGGAGCAGGCGCGCGCGCACCTCGGTTGGGTCGCCCACGAGTCGCATTGTTATCGCGAGCTCGGCGCGCGCGAGAACGTGGCGCTCGCGGCGCGCATCCACGGAATCGATCCGAAGCGCGCTTGGGAGCGCGTCGCGCCGCGCGTCGATGTCGAGCGCCTCGCCGAGCGCCCGGTGGGGACGCTCTCCCGCGGACAGCGGCAACGCGTCGCGCTCGCGCGTGCCCTCGTGCACGCGCCGAGCGTGCTGTTGCTCGACGAGCCGTGGACGGGGCTCGATCAGCGGAGCTCCGACTTGCTCGAGCAGGTGCTCCGAGAGGAGCGTGCGCGCGGCGCGCTGATCGTCGTGGTGAGTCACGAAGGCGGCGTCGCCGAGCGACTCGGTGCGCGCCGCGTGCGCTTGGAGAACGGGCGCGTCGTCGAACCGCCGCGCGAGCGCAGCGCGGGGAGCGTCAACCGCGCCGAGCCGTGAGCGCGGGTGCCCACGGAGTGGACTGCGCGCTCTCGACGTGACGAAGCAACGCCGCGGCGAGC
>Ga0079224_100013374_pt1 | contig 11429 bp, 8 predicted proteins | sample Stecom2015_FD_80414 | JGI IMG/M metagenome (GOLD analysis project Ga0079224, IMG submission 80414) | Agricultural soil microbial communities from Utah to study Nitrogen management - Steer compost 2015 | ecosystem: Environmental > Terrestrial > Soil > Agricultural land | place: USA: Utah...
GCCACACCGATTTTTTCGATCCATATGTTGGGGTCGGGGTTGGATATTCGGATGCAAACCACCAAGGCAGGGGCACCTATAACGCCACAATCGGCTTTAGGGTCTGGTTCTCCGAGCATTGGGGAATGGATGTCAGCTCAAGTGGAAAATGGGCCATGAACACGGACAATGCCACCAACCATATCCAACATGCCCTGGGTGCGGCATATCGCTTTGATGTTGAAAAGGGGCTCACCAGAAAGGGAATGGAAAAACTCGCCCATCTTGAGGAAATCCAAAAGGAGCAACAGCGGGTCCAAGATTCCATAGCCAAGGCCGAAAGGGATGCCAGATTGCTTGCGGAACGGCTTCAAAGGGAAAAGGAAGCTGCCGAACTGGCCGATGCAGAAAAGGCGAGAAAGCAGGCGGAGGATGCCCGGCGCACGGAACTGCAGAACAAAATCAATGATCTTGGAATTGTTTACTTTAAGTTCAATTCTTCCTACTTGACCCCCAAGGACAAGTTAGTGCTGGACAAATTGGTGGAAATCATGGAATCGGAACCCTCTATGGCCATAAAGGTTTCCGCCCATACCGATTCCAGGGGAACGGACCGATACAATCAATGGCTTTCCGAGCGAAGGGCCGAACGTACTGTGGGTTATGTCCTTTCAAAGGGAATCCATGAGAACAGGATAAGCCATGAAGGGTTTGGGGAAACCAAACTTGTCAACGAATGTAGGGATGGGGTTCGCTGCACCGAAGCGGCCCATGCCAAAAACAGAAGATCAGAGTTTATCATCATTGAATTTTAATTAAGAGCGGACCCCCAATGCTTTTCCACTCCATAGAATACTTCATTTTCCTGCCAATAATGTTTGTGCTTTATTGGTTTGTGTTCAACAAGAAGGTCCGGGTCCAGAACGCCCTGTTGCTTGTAGGAAGTTACTATTTCTATGGTCTTTGGGATTGGAGGTTCCTATCCCTGATCTTGTTGAGCACCTGTTCGGATTATTTGGCCGGAATCCTGATCGATAAATACCGGGAGAACAAGAAAAAGCAAAAAATCTGGCTCTGGTTCAGCGTGGTGCTCAACATTGGACTGCTCGGATTTTTCAAGTACTATAATTTCTTTGTGGATTCCTTTGTGGATATGTTCGAAATGCTCGGATATACCATGGAGAGCACCTGGACCTTGCGGATCATCCTTCCCGTGGGTATTTCGTTTTATACCTTCCAGACCATGTCCTATTCCTTGGACGTGTATTATGAACGGATAAAGCCTTCCAGGGACTTCCTGTCCTTTGCAACTTTTGTCGCCTTCTTTCCACAATTGGTTGCGGGCCCCATTGAAAGGGCCTCCAACCTATTGCACCAGATAACCAGCAAAAGGACCTACAATTACGAACAGACGGTCCAAGGCCTTAAGCTGATATTATGGGGTCTATTTAAAAAATTGGTGATTGCGGACGGGATTGCTCCCATGGTCGACGATATTTTCTTGAATTACGAAACCCATTCGGCATCCACGCTCATTTTAGGGGTCACCCTGTTCAGCTTTCAGGTCTATGGGGATTTCAGTGGCTACTCCGATATTGCCATTGGTACCTCAAAAATGTTTGGCATGGAATTGATGTCGAACTTTAAGTTCCCGAACTTTTCCAGAAACGTGGCCGAGTATTGGCAAAGATGGCATATCTCCCTCTCCACCTGGTTCCGTCATTATGTTTATATTCCCTTGGGCGGTTCGAGGGTCAGCAAATTGTTGTCGGTTCGGAACATCTGTATCATTTTCTTGGTAAGTGGATTTTGGCATGGCGCAAACTGGACCTTTATATTTTGGGGGGGCTTTCATGCCCTCGCCTATATCCCTGTCTTTTTGATGGGCAGAAACACCCTATACAAGGACAATGTGGTGGGGGAAAACACTTTTTTTCCAACCTTGACGGAGCTGGGCCAGGTACTGCTGACCTTTGGAATCGTGACCTTTTCCCGTATTTTCTTTAGGTCCGAATCCATTACGGATTCCTTCCAATTCATCAATCGGTTGTTCACGGAATTTCACTATGAACCCTACGTGCACCCCAATGGGTACAGGTTGATTGATTACTTCATCCTTTTGGCGGTGTTTGTGCTCTATGAATACAGGATCAGAAAGGATGAGCGCAATCCTTTTAAATTCAAGTCCAAGGCGGTTCGTTTCATTGCCTATACCTTGGTTATTTTTACCATGTTGTTGTTTTACGACAGCGGCTTCGATCGATCGTTTATCTATTTCCAATTCTAACAAGTCATGATAAAACTGGTCAAAAACTTGGTTGTTTATTCGGTATTGATCCTGATTGCATTGGAAGTGTTGGTCCGTGTGTTCCATCTATACAATGATATGCCCGAGCGCTATGTGGACTCCAAAAACATCAATAAATGGATTCCGGGGCAGACGGGTTATGCCGTTTATGGAAATCGAGTGCAGAATATGGCAGAATACCATATCAATGAATCGGGATACAATTCCTATAGGGAATTCAAGCCCACCGAGGAAAAGTTTGAACTTGCCTTGATCGGAGACTCTTATATAGAAGGATTTCACCAAAATTACTACAGTTCCATAGGAAAAAGAATCGAGGATGAATTTCCCGGAATCGAAGTCTATGAATATGGACACTCTGCCAATGATATGGCAGACCAACTCTATTTGGTCTATAGCAATCGGGAACTCTTTGATAAAATCGATAAAATAATCTTCTATATAAAATTTGAGAATGACCTGAACCGGGATGAATACCGACATATTGCCCATCATCCCAGATTCATGATGTTGCGAAAGAGCAAACTCTTGGAGTATGCGATCAATATAGGTGTAATGGATCCGGTAAAGGAGTTAATGGGTGATATCCGCGAAATGGCCAAGCCAAAGGAGCCTAGAACGGAAAAAGCTCCCTTGAATGACAAAGTTCTGGAAGCGAATAGGATAAAGAATTTTGACGCTTTGGTGGAACGCTATGGATTTGATGTGGATAAATCAGCAATCCTTTTGGATTCTCGAATCACCCCGACGGCATTCATTGAACATTTAAGGGATTTGGATATTGATGTAATTGACTTTGCCTCTACTTTTGAAGAATCGGGGGGGTCCAGAAGGACCACATTGATCTATGACAAACATTGGAATGGTTTTGGGAGAAAATTAATTTCGGAATTGATTTCACAGTATATTCAAGAAGATGTACAGGCGATGGAATCCAAGTAAAACCACATGGCTTTCATTTAATAACAATGTAATAATTTATTAATCATACTATATACATCCTTTTTAGGGGTTTAAACCACATATTTTATGGGCATATTGAAGGAGTTTCGAAAATTGGCTTTTTGGGGAAGTGACTTTGTCAAGGGGTCTCCCGTTCGCAAACATTACGATGAGGTAAAATACATCATTGACAACCACGGTACCGAGAAGGCCGAATCCATAAAGAGGAACCATATAAGAAACTTGCTGGCCCATGCCCGTGCCACGGTACCCTTCTATATGGAAAACACAGAATCTTCGGCCTTTGAAAGTTTCCCAGTAATCACAAAGAACACGGTCCTTGCCAATTACGATGGATTCAAGTCCTCAAAATTCCTGAATTCAAGGAACACCCAAGTATCTACAAATGGATCTACGGGAACCCCGTTCAAATTGTTCCACAATCGGGACAAGAGGTACAGGCACCAAGCAGACAATCTTCTGTTCGCGGAAAGGGGAGGCTACCAATTGGGCGATAGGATGTACCTCCTAAGGGCCCTGCACAAAAACGACATGAAATCCCTAATGAGGTTCTTCAGGCAGAATTTCAGTGCCTACGGGGTATTGAACTATACGGATGCTGAAATTGAAAAGTTGTTGCGTGAATTCACCACTGGGGAATCCGGCAAGTGTATCGTTTGTTTTGCTTCCATGTGCGAGATTATTGTCAATTATTTGGATTCCAAAAATGCCCAACCCTTAAAATCCAAGGTCAAGTCCATTGTTACCGATGGAGATGCACTGAGCAAGGGGACCAAGGACAAAATGGAATATTATTTTGGGGTCCCCGTTTATGCCCGGTATGGAAATATGGAGTGTGGCGTCATGGCCCAACAGGGACCCCCGAACAATTATCATTACCAATTGAACTTGGGAAGTTACCATTTCGAAGTATTGGACCTTCATGAAGATAGACCTGTGGAGCCGGGGAAAATGGGAAGAATCGTGGTTACAGACCTTTTTAATTATTGTATGCCATTGATTCGTTATGATACCGGAGATTTGGCAAAATTGGGTGAAAATGACCTCCCCAACACGCCTCCTGTATTTGAGTCCATCGAAGGAAGGGTGGTCGATTTAATTTGGGACACCGATGGCGGTGTGGTTTCCCCTTATCTAATCTATACGATCACCGAAAAATACGATGAACTGAAACAATTTCAGTTTGCACAAACCGGAGAAGGCGTTTATGAGTATCGTTTGAATGTTTGGGGGGATCGCTTTGATCGGGTTGAGGAATTGATTTCGGAGAGCAAAAGGTATTTAGGTCAAAATGCCCAGATCACTACCAAATATGTCGATGAGGTCCCGCTGTTGAAATCCAACAAGAGAAAACCGGTAATTAATGAATTTAGGGGGCGGTGATGCACCTTTTGTCCGTGATTTTTATGGGCATCAGCCGATCGCATTTGGAAAACATCAAACCTTCCCTGTAATTATTGTGCCTATCCACTGAGGTTTCACCCTTGAGCCATGAAATATAAATGGCAGGTGTATTTATGCCCGCTTCATGGGAAAAAGGATAGCCCCCACCAAATCTAGGGTTCATTTCCAAGTAATACACTTTGCCGTCCCGCACGAAGAAATCGCAATCCATGTTTCCAATGTGTCCGGTATGCTCGGCAATGGTTCGTGCTATGTCACAGTAGTTTTGGTCTATTACTGAAATAGCCTTATCCGTTTCCCCTGAACGCATTCCAAGCTTCTTTCGGATAAAGGAACCGTAATGTTTTCCCTCGAGGTCATTCAGTATATCAATACCATACTCCTGTCCATCGATTTTCTCTTGTATGAGTATGCTTTTTTCGATATCATGGGAGCTGGCTTTTTTCAATATGGATTTTTGTATTTTGATTCGTTGAAGTTGATACGCCAATTTCAGCTCTTCCCCATTTTCAACTATTTCCACGGCAATCGATGCACTTCCCCAACGCGGTTTGACGACCAATGGGTAATCCAGGGTTCCATCGATAATTGCTTTCTGGGCATTTTCCAGGCTTTTGAATGTTTGCGGGGTACCGACTCCAATTCGTTTGAAAAATTTATATGTTTTCCATTTGTCAAACGCAATATCCACTATCCTCGGGCTGGATACAAGGATTTTTGTCCCCAACTTTTCGAGCTCCTCCTTGTACTCGGACAAGATGGGCAATTCCAAATCGTTCAAGGAGATGATGGCATCGATGTCATGGGCTGGAATCAATTCCTTGAGTCTCTCAATATACCCTTCAGAATAAATGGAGGGCAAATGAATGGCTACATCGGCATCCACTAAGGCGGGAGCGGACAACTGACTGTCTGCGGCCAAAATGAGACCCTTGCCCTGTAAGGCCTCTTTGAAATAATTGATTAGGTAGTTTCTGCGACCTGCACAGGTAAAAAGGATGTTCATGTTCTCATTCACTTTTCAATAGTTCCAAAATCCATCGATTTTCCCATGTTGGGCAGTTTGGGCAAAGACACCAAATTCCCTTTTGGCCAACAAATATTATAAAGGAAGACTTCTTCCAAAATTAAGTTGTAGTTCTTTGTCATCCTAGTCCTCGGTTGTATGGTTAAATTATTTGTGTCGCTAAAAATCACTCCATTAAAAGGGTGCTGTTTATTGGGATTTTCCATATATACGACCAAGCGACAAGGAGGGGAGGAGCGTAAGTTACCTTGAGTCGTTTGAAAACCGTTATGAATGACGGTGTATATATATGTTTTGGGCCAATAACAGCATTTAATTCCTCTGGCTTGGTTTCATGGAGTGAAAATTACTGTAATAATTTCATTGTTTGGAGGATAATGGACTAATTAATCATAATAATGGTTGAAATGTCATTTTATCGGGCTTATTCCACAATAAAACAAATCCATTTCCGGTATCGGTCGGTGAAAGTTTCCCTTTTGGATCGAGGATGTCTTTCGTGTACCAAAATGTCCGAAAGGCAATGTTTCCCATGGGTAAATCAGGCCTTTAAGGGCATTCAAATGAGTCTTTCCCCAACTTTGAAAAGGGTGTAATCCGGTATATAGATTAAAGGCAAAGAATTATTTAGTGAATTTGTCGAATAATAAACGTGTTGGACGAATAAAAGTTAAAGAAGTGAACAATTCTCCTATTTTCGACGATTTATTTATTGCATCCAAAAAAAACATATCCATATGGTAATTCTGGGATTAAACTATTTTTTTCATGATTCTTCCGCCTGTGTCTTGCAACACGGGGTATTGAAGTCCGCATTGGAAGAGGAACGCCTGAACCGGGACAAACACACTCGGGATTTCCCCAGACTTTCTGCAAAGCGATGTTTGAAAGAAGCCGGTCTAAGCTTTGGAGATGTGGACTATATCGCTGTGTCCATACAGCCAAAACACAATTGGGCGAACAAGGTCGGATACGTATTCTCTAGGCTTCCCGGATTAATAAAATCCAACAACTTCCTGCGTTTTGTGGGCCATCATGTCGGCCACTCCTATCTGATGCAACGCAATTTCTGGATCTGGTACAACGAAAACTGGGGGAAGAGTGCCAAGAAACCCAAAGTTCATTTCATCGAACACCACCTCTCCCATGTCGGTGGTTCGTTTTATGTTTCTCCCTATAAAAGTGCCGCATTATTGGGCATTGATGGTTCCGGGGAATGGGCAACGACTTGGTTGGGACATGGCCAAGGCAATGCAATAACGAAATTAAGCGAGAATTTTTTTCCCCATTCGCTGGGTTCCTTTTATGAGGCGGTTACCCAATTCTGTGGGTTCAAACCAAATTATGATGAAGGCAAGACCATGGGATTGGCCCCTATGGGCAATCCACAGACCTATTGGGAAGAGGTCAACAAAATCATAAGTGTCGACAAAAATGGGAGGTTCAAATTGGATTTAAGCTACTTCAACTTCCAATACTTGGCCGCAAAGAGGTATTCCAATAAGTTTGAAAAAGTATTTGGCCCCGCCCGTAAACCGGATGAAGAATTTGCCCAAAGGCACCAAGATGTCGCGGCCGCTTTTCAAAAGGTTCTTGAAGACAAGGTTCTGGAAATCTGCGATATCCTATATGACAGGACCCAGGAGGATTACCTTGTAATAGCAGGAGGTGTTTCCCTGAACAGCGTGATGAACGGAAGGATAGTCAGGGAAAGTAAGTTCAAGGATGTATATGTCATGCCCGCAGCCGGGGACAATGGCACAGCTTTGGGTGCCGCTTATTATCTATACAATGGTCTTTTGAAAAAGCCCAGAACCTTTGTCCATGACAATCCTTATATGGGAACCACTTATACCAATGAGGAAATAAAGGCAGTCCTCGATGGGGCCAAACTGACTTATGAATATATAGAGGATGTATGCGGTCATGCCGCCGATTTGTTGCAAAATGGGAAGATAATTGGCTGGTTCCAAGGAAGAATGGAGGTAGGTCCCCGGGCTTTGGGCAGTCGTAGTATTCTCGCAAATCCCGCATTTCCATCCATGAAGGACAAAATCAATTCCGAGGTCAAGTTCAGGGAGGCCTACAGACCTTTCGCCCCTTCGGCCATCGTCGAAGCCAAGGAGGAATTTTTTGACCTTAAAGTAGAAGCACCCTTTATGCTTAAGGTTTGTAATGTACTGCATGATAAACAGAGCGTTATCCCAGCGGTAACGCATGTGGATGGAAGTGCACGGCTTCAGACGGTGGACAAGGATTTACATCCCAGATATTATGAGGTCATTAAGAAGCTTGGGGATAGGACCGGGGTACCGGTGGTTTTAAACACCAGTTTTAATATTCAGGGGGAGCCCGTGGTCGAGTCTCCTAAGGATGCAATCCGGTGTTTTTGGTCCACTGGACTTGACGCTTTGGTCATTGGTAATTATGTCCTCACAAAATAAGGGAAAATAGACCGGACACCCAGGGGTCTTTCATTCCGGACTTCTGTACTTGGGAAAATAATTGGAATCAGAATTCCGCTGGGATTCACTTTGCAGGGATTCATATTGAACAGGGTCGATTATATGTTTCCATATTCTGAGGTCCACGTAATTTTGAGTAAAGGACGATTTGAACCTCATCAAGGATCCCGTACGTCCGCCGGCACCCCCGCCAAGGACCAAATATCGTATTGGGTCGCCTTTCATACTTGAGCGGGCATGGTCGTATAGGATCCTTGAAGGGCTGAGATTGAAGTATTCCTCATTGGTACCCATGAGTTCTAAATGGCATATCGCCCCGGTCTGGGTCACAAAGGCTGCCGCGATTATATCCCTGGTTTCATTGTGATGTGCAAACCACAATTTACAGTTCAGCATTTTTGAATCCATCAATCCTTTAAAGTAACCGGGGTCGAAATAAAATATCCCTTTGGCATTCAATCGATCCATGGTTTTATGGTAAATTTCCACAAAGTTGTCGATATCTTCTGGAGTCCTGCCTTCCAATACGGTTGCGACCCGCTGCAATTTCTTCAGGCTCTGACGCGTATTTCGATTGTAATGTGATTTCTGGGTTTCCTCGTCCATGGATTGATCAAAATAGACCAATTCCCCAATGGTCTCAATGGTTCCCATGCCATCGAGTACCAAATCTTGCCCATCTATGAATGGGTTGAGTTTGGTAAAGACTGAAACTATTTTATTTTCTTTCAAAATATTTTCGAATCTTGCCCTGAACGGGGAATTGTCAAAACCGGCTTGGATCCCACTACTAATGGGTCCCAAATATCCGTGTACCGAGGTCAGGTCAAAATACCGGTCATCGATTTTCCGCATCAAAACGGTAAAGGCGATTTTCACCTCTCCCGAATAATAAAATATAAGCAGGGGCTGTTCCCCATCCTTTGCCAGTAGGGCGTGGTATTCATGGGTGTGGTAAAAATCAAAGGACCCAATTTCGTTCAGAACCTTGTTCCAATCCTTTTTATGGGTTATAAACTCAATCATTTGGCAAAATAATTATAGATTCCTCCAGTATACCAAAACAATACTTTACCTGCTGGGGGATTCTCTTTCAAAATTTGGAGCATCCCATAAAATGCCTTTCCCGTATACGTGGTATCCAATGGAATTCCATATTCGGACATTGAATTATTTGAAATGGTTTCGATGGCATCATTGAATTTTTGATACCCCCCACATAGGAACCTGTCGTCGACAGTGACTTTGCCGGTACTGGAAATATCAGATGCTTCACAAAGTTTATTGTAAAATTCAGAAACTGCCCTTTCTCCCCGTTCCCTGGTACGTCCTACCGAAATGCCGATAACTTCTGTATCCAGGCCACACTTTGAAATCCCTGCCAAGATTCCGGCATGGGTGGACCCGGTACCGGAGGGTACAAAAATCCGGTCCAATTCAATTCCGGCCAGCTTCAATTTTTCAATTTCCTCAATATAGGCCCTTCCTCCCTCAAGGGTATGGCCCCCACCTTGGAGATAATATGGGCGATCTCCTCGATTTTGGTATGCTTCCACGGCGGCATCCATGGCTTGGGATATCCCGTCGGCATCACAGAAAATCAACTCAGAAGCTGTGGTTCGAATAATCTTGGCATTTCCAAGTTGCCCATAAAATTCCTTTTCGTTTCCATGAAGGACCAGGGTGCATTTGAGTCCGTTTTTTTGACAATATAGGGCGGTGGCCCGACAATGGTTGGATTGAATGCCCCCAGTGGTGACAAGGGCGTTGTACGCTCCCCTTCGGAGGCTGGGGTCCAAGGCCATCATTTTGCGCGCTTTGTTTCCCCCGCCCAAAAAGGGAAACCTGTCGTCCCTGTAAAGCAGGACATTTTCATCCAGGGACTGGACCATGAAGTCAATTTCATTTTCACTCATGGGCACTTATTTCAGGCTTAGCATTTCTCGACATAATTGTAGGGGATTTTATTCTGGACTTTAATTGGAAAGCCCATTCTGGATTCGTTTGCCTTCAATGCGTTTTATCTCAGCCGAATTCCGGTTCGGTGTTCATCAAAGGTCTGCATATTGTCATCCAAGATCACATCCGAACCCCGGAATACTTTTGCCACGGTCTTCAATAAAATTGAAAAATCCAAGCCGAATGACAGTTTTTCCACATATTGGACATCGAGTTCCAATTTTTCGTCCCATCCCAGGGCATTCCTCCCGGAGACCTGTGCCAGACCGGTGACCCCGGGCCTGACCGTATGCCTTAGGGATTCCCTTTCGGTATAATGGGGCAGATAATGTACCCGGAGGGGTCTTGGCCCGACCAAGCTCATATCCCCTCTGATGACATTGATCAACTGCGGAATTTCGTCCAAGGATGTTTTACGCATAAAGTCGCCCAATTTTGTCAAGCGTTCCTCGTCCGGCAACAGGTTTCCTTGTTCGTCCAATTCATCCGTCATGGTTTTGAACTTTACAATTTTGAAAACCTTTTCATTCTTCCCGGGCCTTTGTTGGAAAAACAAGGGATTCCCCTTGTTTTTGAATAAAATGGCAATGTACAGCACTATAAATATGGGAGACAGTATCAAAAAACCCAGAAGAGAAAGGGCAAGGTCAAAAAAACGTTTCAGGAATTTTGGGTACACGATGGATTAAAATGAATTAAAATGTTCAAATTGGTCCTCAATCGCGAAATTGGTCGCCAAGAGAGGGTCAACAAAATAAAACAATTTTTACCAGATCAAGGTTTTTTATGGACCAAAGGTTAAATTTCGGGTCGAATCGTGACCCCTTTTCCATGAATTGAAGTCCGTCCAATTTTGGCCTCAAACTAGGCCAATCCCGATTCCAACTGACATACCGTTTTGATGACCCTACCGGGATTCCCGACCACTACGGAAAAATCAGGTACGTCCCGGATAATGACCGCCCCGGCACCGATGACGCACCATTTGCCAACCTTGACCTTGGGGATAACCACTGCTCCGGCCCCGATATGGGTGCCCTCTCCAATTTCAACATGGCCGGTCAATGATACATTGGGGGAGATATGTACAAAATCCCCAATTCTGTTGTCATGGTCGACCAGAGCGCCGGTATTGATTATTACGTGTTCACCTACATCAGCCCCGGCTTGGACAATCCCTCCACAATTTACTACGGTTCCATCCCCCAAGCTACCGTATTCGCTAACTACAGCGTATGGGTGACGCAGTACTCCATCCCGCGATTCTATGTTTTTTGCCAAACTGGCCCTGGGGTGGTGGTTGCGGATGCCAGTGTCCTGGGGC
>Ga0079224_100013375_pt1 | contig 11429 bp, 8 predicted proteins | sample Stecom2015_FD_80414 | JGI IMG/M metagenome (GOLD analysis project Ga0079224, IMG submission 80414) | Agricultural soil microbial communities from Utah to study Nitrogen management - Steer compost 2015 | ecosystem: Environmental > Terrestrial > Soil > Agricultural land | place: USA: Utah...
ACCTGATCGATCCCGCGATGCGCACGGTGCTGCCGGTCACGTCGGAGGACGTGCTCGCGCACGTGCAGCGCGTGCTGCACTTCACGTTCATCGCATCGCCCGCACTCGTCGCACAGGCAGAGCGGGCGCTCGCGAATGGCGCTGGCGACAGTGACGCGGACGAATCGGGCCGGCCGGATGCCGACGCGAAACAGAACGGCTCGAACGCATGGGCGATCGCGCCCTCGCGCACCGCCGACGGCAGCACGTTGTTGCTGATCAACCCGCACCTTCCGTGGGCCGACCTGTTCACCTGGTACGAAGCACAGCTCCGCGGCGGCGACATCGATGCGTACGGTGCGTCGCTCGTCGGAATGCCCTCGCTGAACATCGCGTTCAACGACCGGCTCGGCTGGTCGTTCACAGTGAACACCTACGATGGCGCCGATCTCTATCGTCTGGAGTTGCGCGACGGCGGCTACGCCTGGGACGGCGATGTTCGCGCGTTCGACGTGTTGCCCGACACGATTCGCGTGCGGCAGCCCGACGGCAGCACCAGCGCGCACCCGTTCGACATCGTGCACAGTGTGCATGGCCCCGTGATCGCACAACACGGTGAGGCCGCCATCGCACTGCGCGTCGCAGGCCTCGATCGTCCGCACATGCTGCGGCAGCAGCTCCGCATGATGCGCGCCCGCAACTTCGACGAGTTCATCGACGCCGTGGGTGACCTGCAGCTGCCCATGTTCACGGTCATCTACGCGGACGCGGACGGCCGCATCATGCACCTGTTCAACGGCGCGGTACCGGATCGTCCCGCTGGCGACTTCGCGCGCTGGGAGGGACTGCTCCCCGGCGACAGCTCGCACTGGCTCTGGACCGACGTCCTCGCGTTCGACGCCCTGCCGCGCGTGATCGATCCGCCCGCCGGCTGGGTGCAGAACGCGAACGAACCGCCGTGGACCGCGACACTGCCCGTGGCTCTCGATCCCGACACTTTCCCCGCCTGGATCGCGCCTCCGCCGGCCATGCCGTTCCGTCCGCAGTCATCAGCGCTGATGCTGAGCGGCGCGGAACGGATGACGCTGGAGCGAATGATCGAGCTCAAGCATTCCACGACGATGGAGCTCGCCGCACGCGTCGCAGACGACGCTGTCCGCATTGCGCGCACAAGCGACAACGCGGACGCCCGCGCAGCCGCTGATGTGCTCGCCCGGTGGGATTTCACTTCAGATGCCGACAGCCGCGGCGGCGTCCTGTTCGTCGAGTTCTGGAACCGCTATCGCCGCGCGGCCGGCGACGACGTGCACACCCGGGAATGGAGCATCGCACACCCGCTGTCCACCCCCGATGGCCTGGCCAGCGAGCCCGCCGTCATCGCAGCGCTCGCCCAGGCAGCGACCGCGGTTCGTGCGGAATATGGCCGCCTCGACGTCGCATGGGGTGACGAATACCGCCTGCGCGCGCCCGGCATCGACATCCCCGCCAACGGGATGTCCGACCCGTTCGGCGTCTTCCGCGCCACCGGCTACGCCGAAACCGATGACGGCAAGCACGCCGCCCGTTTCGGCGACTCGTTCGTAGCCGCCGTAGAGTTCGGCGAAACCGTCCGCGCGCGCGCACTGCTGACGTATGGCAACGCCACGCAGCCCGGCATGTGGTCACCCGAACAACTCACCCTGTACGCCAGGAAGCAATTGCGAAACGTGTGGCTGACCGACGAAGAAGTGGAAGCCAACACCACGAGACGCGAGGTATTCTGAAGCGCCCGGGTACCCGTGCGGGTGTCGGTGCAGGTCCGCATGACCGCACACCCGCAACGCCCCCGTGGTCCTGCGCGTGTGCCTGCCCGTCCCGCCTTCACTCCACCACAAACACCCGGGCCCGCCTTTCCTCCACCCCTTCCAGATCCCGCGGCACCCCGATGTCATACGACGCCACCATCCGAAGTCCCGAATCATCGAAATACGTCCGTCCAGCGTCCGCGATCAGCACCAGCGCACCGCGTGCATGCGCCCGCTCGAGCAGCGCCCGCTGCCCTGGCGCCGCGTGACGCTCGTACGACAGATCGCTGGCGAGCACGACATCGAACCGATCGACGAACGACGTGTCTTCCGTCAGGTCGCCGGTGTGAGTCTCTACCATCAGTCCCTGCTTCGATGCTGCAACGCGCGTAACCGCGCATGCCCACGGGTCCACGTCGTTCGCCACGACCAGGGCCGCGCCAGCACGCGCCGCCGCGAGCGATGCGACACCGCCACCCGCACCGAAATCGAGCACGCGGCGTCCGCTCGCCAGATCGGGCGAATCGAGCAGCACGCGCGCGAGCGCAATCCCTGCCGGCCATGCGTATGCCCAGAACGGCGACGGCACCGGGCCACCCGCAATCGACTCCGCGGCGTCCCACACCTCCACGAGTGATCGTGCCTGGAACACGCGGAGCTCCGGCAGTAGTGCCGGCGACGCGAATGCGGTATGGCGCTCGAGCACTTGCGTGATCGATGCGAGTGCCGGAAGGGGAGGATGTGTCACCGCGAAGCCACGCGCAGAAGCATCAGGCCGATGCAGTCGCGGGAAGTGTGGAGCATCGCGATCAGCGTCGCCGGATGAACAGCTGTACGACGTACCAGTTGCCGCGCTGGTCGCGCGCGATGCCGACGCCCGTGTGCGTGTAGTCCGGCTCCAGCATCTGCGACCGGTGCGACGCTGATCCCAGCCATCCGGTGACCGCAGCATCCGCCACGTCGAGCGTGGTATGCGGCAACTGGATCAGGTTCTCTCCCGCCAGCGTCCAGGCCGGAGCGCCTTCGGCTGCGAGTCGCCGGGCGAACGTCTCGCGACCGGGGGTCTCCGATGCGTGGTCGAGCAGACCGCGCAGGGCGAGCTCCTCGGCGTGCCCGCGTGCAGCGCGCGTCATCGCAGTGTTGGCTTCGAGCGATCGTGCCGCGCTGCTGGGCCGCGCATGATTGACGACAGCGATGACGTCACGTTCGAGTGCCTCGCGAACGCTCGGCGAAAGCGGCTCGGCCTCAGGCGGTGGCGACGGCAGCTGCACGGTCTGAAATACCGGCATCTGGCAGGCGGCGAGCAGAACCAGCGGAAGCAGAAAGGCGGTGCGGCGCATGGCGTGACTCCGGCATGAGGTGTGACCGGTACTTCGCCGTGGCAAGAAGCGGCCCCGTACCAGGGCCGCGTGGATACGTCAGCTGCCTGCGCGACCCGCCCGCTCGTGCAGTCCCGCAGCGATCCAGCGCGCGACGCCCATGATCGTGAGCGATGGATCGACCGAGATGCTGGTCGGCACCGCCGCACCATCGGCCACGTACAGGTTCGCCACACGGTGCGCCTCGCCTGTCGACCCTGCGAAGGAGTCGCTCGGATCCGTGCCGAGCGGTGCCGTGCCAATCAGGTGGCTGCCTGCAGCGAACTGCGCGTTCGGCCGCACGCTGCGCAGCCCGATCTTCGTCTCGATATCGTGCTCGTTGCGGACGATCGTGCCGTACACGTCGGGGATCCAGACTTCCTGCGCACCGGCCGCGAGAAAGATGCGGCTCGCGTTCTTCAGATAGTCCACTGCCTTCAGCCGGTCGACGCCCTTCAGCTCGAAGCTGGTGCGACGAATGCCGTTGTCATCGAGGAACACACGGCCCGGATGCTCCTCGTCGATCACGCTCATGACGGAACCGAGCTGGTGGTACTTCCGCATCCGCTCGGCATGCTTCGGCCCGATCTCCGACAGCATCGTTGCGAAGATGCCCGGCGACTGGTGATTCGTCAGCATGATGTAACCGCCGCCCGCATATTCGCCGTTCGCGTCGTACTCGACGATGCGCTTGCCGTCCACGGCGTATGCCGTCGGGATGCCCGTGTTGTTGTCGATGCGCCGGCCGAAGTCCGCCCACACGAAGTAGTGCGGATTCATGTAGAAGCGACGCCCGACCGTGGGATCATCGACATTGCGCAGCAGCAGTTCGGCGGTGCCGAGTGCGCCGCCGGCGAGGACCACGAACTGCGCGTCCACGCGCAGCCGTCCGCGCGCCGCCTTCGTCGCGCGATCGACGAGCACGCCGCTGACACCGCGCGCGCGGCCATTCTCGATCGTGATGCCATCGACGCGCGCATCGCTGTAGATGCGGCCGCCCACCTTCGAGACGCGCGGGATCGTCGTGATGTGCTGCGAAGACTTCCTGTTGTACGCGCAGCCGAACTGCGTCCAGCCGCAGGCAATGCAGTCGATGCGCGCCGTCGGCACCGCATGGCCGGCGATGCCCGTCGCCTCACAGCCCGCACGGACCAGCCGGTTGTTCTCGTTGAACAGCTCCTCGCCCGCGATATGGATGCCGAGCTCGCGCTCGATCTGCGTGAAATGCGCGTCGAGCTCGCGCTCGTGCATCCAGTCGAGACCGTGCTGCTCGCGCCAGCGCTGCAGACGGTCGGACGGCGTGCGGAACGAGTCGCCCCAGTAATGCACCGTGCAGCCGCCGATCGCTTCGGCGTAGTTCAGGAAGTACGCGTTGTCCGCGGTGGAGTCGAGGCCGCGGCGACCGTTGAAATCGGCCATTCCGTCTTCCTCGCGCTGCGTGAAGTCCTCCGCGCGGAAGAAGCCGCCCCGGTCGAGCATGACCACGTCCCAGCCCCGCTCGGCCAGGTAGACACCGAGAGTGCCGCCGCCGGAGCCGGTGCCCACGATCACGACGTCGCACGTCTCGTGAACGTCGCCCTGCCGGTTCGTTCCCTGGATGATCATGCGATCTCGCCGTAATCGACTGACTTGACCGGCAGGTCCAGAAGCTCGGGCCAGGGACCGATGAAGCCGGTGATCGGGCGCGTGCGGTCGTCGTAGTAGGCGAAGAAGTGCGTGAAGCCCTTGAGTGCCTGGAACGCCGCCCGCCGCAGGCCGAAGCGGCTGCGGGCCCAGCCCTCCAGGTAGCGCAGCCGATCGGCGGGCTCGAGCGCGGTATAGGCACGCAGGTGGCCACCCAGCGGCGTCGCATGCTGCATGATGCGGAGCACTGTCTTCATGTCCGTCCGGACGGGCTCGCCGACCGCAGCCAGCTCCGTGTCCACCCGCTGCGCGACGAGAGCCGGCTCGACCGGCACATCGGCCAGCAGCGCCTCCGCCGTCGCGCGCATTACCGCGTACTCCTTGGGCGTGAGCGCGAGAAGGGTGTAGCCGTCGGTCCCGGCGGCCGGGTAATCGCGTGAACAGCCGGCCGGCAACAGGGACGCGACTGCGATCGCGGCGGTGCCGCCCGCAGTGGTGCGCAGGAACGAACGGCGGTTCATGCCGGGATGGGATGAGAGCGGATTCATAGGAACCCGGAAGTTAGACGAGACAGCGTGCATCGTAAAGCGCGCCGGCGGCTGGAACCTGCTGGCATACCGCCGGTTGGGCGACCCACCTCCGCGCCGGGCCTGCCACCGGCCATTTTCCCGGACCCCGGGTGGCGTTAGACTACAGGGTTCTATTCGTGACGTTTGACCCGACGCAGGCGCCTACGGACCATTGCGCGCAGTCCGCTTTCACCACCGTCCTGTCCGGTACCTGCTGACCCGGGCCGCCTCGAGGCGACGTCCGGGCATGGCGCTCGGGCCATTCGGCTGCGTCTCGCTCGATGAGATCGACGCGCCGGCACTGCCGGGCGAGGACTGGGTCCGCGTTGAGACCGTGCTGAGCGGAATCTGTGGCAGCGACCTGTCCGCGGTCACGGCGCATGACTCGTTCACGCTCGAGCCGTTCGGCGCCTTCCCATTCGTGTTCGGTCACGAGAACCTCGGACGCGTCGTGGAGACGGGCCCGGCCGTGACCGGATGGCGGGCGGGTGAGCGGGTGATCGTGAATCCGATGCTGTCCTGCCTGCAGCGCGGGCTTGAACCGCCCTGCGCGCCCTGTGCGCGCGGCGAGTACGGCCTCTGCCGCCGCACGAACGACGGCGTCGTCGGACGTGGCCCGATGATCGGCTTCAATCCGCGGACCGGCGGCGGATGGTCGGACGGCTTCGTCGCTCACACGTCGCAGCTGCATCGCGCGGATGGGCTGAGCGACGAGATCGCCGTGCTGACGGACCCGTTCGTTTCCGCGCTCAGGCCGGTGCTGCTGCACCCGCCCGCGGCAGACGACGTCGTCCTCGTCATCGGCGCGGGATCCATCGGACTGCTGACTGTCGTCGCACTGCGCGCGGTCGGGTTCGAGGGCACGATCGCCTTGCTCGGCCGCTACGACTTCCAGTTCGAGAAGGCGGAGGCCGCAGGCGCGGACGTGATGCTGCGCAGCCGCGAGGAGCTGTACACCTGGGCGAGCGGGCTGCCGGATGCCGTCGCGTATCGTCCCACGCTGGCGGCGCGTTTTATCGAGGGTGGGCCGTCGATTGTATACGATACGGTCGGCAGCGAGACGACGATCGGTGACGGGATTGCGCTGACCCGCGAGGGCGGGAAGCTGATCCTGGTGGGCGGTGCCGCAAAGGCGAGCGTGGACTGGACCCGCGTCTGGTACCGCCAGATCACGCTGGCGGGTATCTTTGCCTACGGTCTGGCGCCCGTGGCCGGTGAGAGTCGGGACATTTACGAGACCGCTATCGGGCTGTTGCGCCGTCGCGATTACGGCGCGCTCGGGCTGCTGACTCACGTATTCGAACTGGAGGACTATCGTGCAGCGCTTCACGCCGCCCTCAGCAAAGGCGGACACCGCTCCATCAAGGTCGCCATCCGCCCGAATGCCAGCGGGCGCTGACGATCTCGAGCTGGCGGTGGTTCCGTCGGCGAACGGCGCGGGTGACCTGGCCGGTTACACGCGCGACCCGTTTGGCGGCTGGATGGACGGCCGGACGGTCGACGAGCTGATCGGCCAGGGTTCGCTGCTCGATGTGCCCAACGTGCGGCGCTGGTTCGAGCTGTTCGAAGCGGGCCTGCCGCAATCGCTGTACACGTATCAGCTGCCGCTCTCGTGCAAGGCCGGTCCGGTGACGGAGGCCCTGGGTGAGCAGCTCATCATGTTTTCGACGTACAGCTACCTCGGCCTGATCGGCAATCCGCGCATCCAGAACGCGGTCAAGGAAGCGATCGACCGTTACGGCACGTCGACGGGCGGTGTGCGGCTGCTCACGGGCACACTGCAACTGCACCATCAGCTCGAGCGCGAGCTCGCGCGTTTCCTCGGCCAGCCGGGTGCGGCAGTATTCGCGAGCGGCTATGACGCGAACATCGCTGCGATCACGTCGCTGTTCGGATCCGACGACGTCGCCATCCTCGACCAGTACGCGCACCAGAGCATCCATGACGGCGTGCGCATGGCGCACTGCGACGTGCGTCGCTTCAAGCACAATGACATGGAGGACCTCGAGCGGCGGCTGCGCCAGGCGAAGAATCGCGGCGCACGCAGGATCCTGATCGCTGTGGACTCCGTGTTCAGCATGGACGGCGACCAGGCACCCGTCGCGGAGATCATCGCGCTCAAGAAGAAGTACGCTGCGTTCCTGCTCGTCGACGAGGCGCACTCCATTGGTGCGATCGGCGCGACGGGCCGCGGTGTCTGCGAAGCGCAGGGCATCGATCCGCACGACATCGACATCCTGACCGGCTCGCTCTCGAAAGCGATTCCATCGTCCGGCGGCTTCGTCGCCGGCTCGCTCGGCCTCAAGTACTACATCCAGCATGGTTCCGCGCCGTACATGTTCAGCGCGGCGCTGACCCCTGCGAACTCGGCGGCGATTCTGGAGACGCTCCGCATCCTGCAGGAGGAGCCGGAGCATATGGAGCGCCTGCGCGAGAACACGCGCATGCTGATCGATGGCCTGCACGAGCTGGGGCTCGAGACACCGCCGACCACGACACCGGTCGTACCGGTGTTGCTGGGCGACGAGTTCAAGGCCTATCGCTGGGCGCGCCGGTTGCTCGACAGCGGTATCTTCGTGTCGGCCGTGGTCTATCCCGCGGTCTCGCCCGGGCAGGCACGGCTGCGGCTCTGCGCGACCGCCGCGCACCGGCCCGAGCATTTCGAGCGGCTGTTCGAAGCGCTGCGCGAGTGTCAGGAGATGGAACCGTAGTCGGTCCCGTGCAGCAGTGACGGATGGGAAACGGGCCGCACGCCGGAAGGTGTGCGGCCCGTTCCGCGTTCCGGCGCAGCCACTCGCATGGGAGGGACCGACCTGGCATGGCGCGATCCATGCCGCTCACTTGCCAGGCTGGTGCTCATGTGCTAACAACAGAAGGGGCCCGCTTCGCGCCCACCGCGTGCGCCAGCGTTGCAGGTCCTCTCCTGACGAGTATTCTCGCCGCTTCCGACCGCCGCGCCTCATGCAGGGTGTGGTAGTACGGCCTCCGGCCGGATCCGGCTTATGACGTCCGTCTGTGTTGGTACTGCCCCGGTGCCCGGAGGTACTCATGAGTCGCAGCATCCGTTCAGCATTCATTCTCGTTTCTGCCGCGGCGCTGGTCGGCTGCGCTGCCCGGTCGACCACCAGTAGTGACGAGAGGAGATCGGGAGTCGAGGCCACGGTCATCGACGAGGAGGCCCTGCGCTCAGCGGGCAGCAATGTGCTCAACATCCTGCCGACGTACGTTGCGGGCATGCGCGTTACGCATACCGACAGCTGTCCCGAGATCCTGATGCGCGGTTCCCGCAGCCTTTTGAACTCGAACAATCCGGTCGTCTACGTGGATGGCACGCGCACGGGCAATACCTGCGTCCTGGAGACGCTCGTGCCGACAGAGGTCCATCGCATCGAGGTCTATCCGATGGGCGTCACGACCAGGCCCGGCTATCGCAACAACCCGAACGGTCTGATCCTGGTATTCATGAAGACGACGGAAAGCGCCTAGCACCACGCCGTCTGCACGGTCGTAACGAAAAAGGCCTCCGCGCTTCCGCGCGGAGGCCTTCCTCGTTACGACATCCTGCTACCCGGTCAGTTCACGTCCCACCAGAGCGGCTGGAACAGTGTAGTCGGAACGTAGTTGTCCGGGTTGTACAGTGCCTCGTTCGGCGAGAGCGGCAGACGATTCGGAATCTGCGCACCGACCGCCGGCGTGAGGTCCGGCAACTCGGTGCGCCGCACCAGCGACCACGCCTCGTTGCCGTTCAGGAACAGCGCCACCCATGCCTCGGTGTAGATGCTCGGCAGTCCATTGAACGGCCGCGCGGCGATGTAGGTGTTGATGTCCGCGTCGGAGATGTCGAACTGCTGCATGTTCGCACGGATACCTGCTGTCCACAGTGCCTGCGGATCGCCCGCGATCCAGCCGCGCTGCGCCGCCTCTGCCTGCAGGAAGAGGACTTCCGCGTACGTCATCACGAATGACGGTGCGTCCGGCCGGCGATACCAGTCGCTGATCGCCGAGAAGTCAGCCGGCGTCAGGCTGATCTCTTCCGGCTCGGTACCGTTCGGCAGGCCACGGAACAGCCCGGTGTTGAGCGCAGGGTCCGCGTAGTACGGCAGACGCGGGTCATCGTGGTTCTGCAGCGTGTCCACGATTGCCTGGCTCACGGCGAAGTCCGCGAGCGGCCGTCCCGTGAAGTGCACGTGGATGGGGTTACGGCTCGGCCCGCTCGTGCCCCACCGCATCACGGCATTGTCCGCGTTGCTCGTGAAGCCGCCCGCGTTGTAAGCAGCGACGAACTCTGACTGCGCGCGTGCCGCATCCACCTCCGAGAGACGCATTGCCGCACGCATCCGCAGCGAGTTGGCGAACCGCTCCCACCGCTCGACGTCGCCGCCGTAGAAGAAGTCGCCGTCACTCCACGTCACGCTCGCCGAAGCATCGAACTGCGCTGCTGCCGCGGCCAGGTTCGTCAGGATGCCGTCATACACCTGCTGCTGTGTGTCGTACGCGGGCGACGGGTTCTCCGTGCCCTGCAGAGCCTGCGAGTACGGAATGCTGCCGTACACGTCAGTCAGGATCTGGAACTGCCACTGCATCAACGTGTTGGCCGCAGCGTCCAGATTCTCGTCGCCGCTCGCCTCAGCGATGCGACGCACGACCGCGAGGTCCGCGAGAGGCCCGACGTACGCGTTCTCGAATACGCCGTTCTCCTGCGCGGGGCGCGGGACATAATCGTCCTCGTCGCCGTAGGTCGGCTGGGCCAGGTGCTGTGACCACAGGTTCGACAGGTACATGCCGAACCACACGCCGTGTGAGCCGTAGGCGCCGCCTACGGCATCCATGATCGCGTTCCCGAGCAGGTTCGCCGGCGGTACGTCTTCCGGCTCGTTCGGGTTGCGGTTGACGTCGGTCAGGCCGCTGTCGCACGCGCCGAGTGCTCCGAGCAGCGCGAGCGCAGGCACGACCCTCCAGATTGTCTTGCTCATTTCAATATACCTTCTTTCCCTGTGCGCAAGCCGCTACGGCCGCACGGTGACAGAGAAGCCGATGCTGCGTGCGCCCGGCACGGAGCCGTATTCGAAGCCCTGCACGTTGCTGGCGTCGAAGCCCGTCTCCGGATCGACGTCGAGGTTGTCGTCCACGCCCCACATGGCGAGGTTGCGGCCGATCAGCCCGAGCTGGATGCCGGACAGACCCAGACGGTTCGCCCACTCCTGGGGTGCATCGAACGTCAGCGACATCTGGCGCAGCTTCACGTAGCTGGCGTCGAACGTGTGCGCTTCCGTGTTCACGTAGATGCTGCCCCAGTACGTCTGAGCATCGACTACACGCGTGTTCGGAACCGTGTCACCGCCTTCGACCATGACGCCGTCGACGACAATGCCGGTCTCGGCGTTGCACTCGGGCAGGTAGTCGCTCGCGTAGCGCGAGTTCTCCCATGCCGCATTGCCTGCTACGTAGCAGCGGCCCTTGAGCGACTTTTCGAGCACGCCGGCGTAGTTGCCGAACATGTGCGTGACGGAGTAGATGTCACCGCCCTGCCGGATGTCGAGCAGGAAGTTCAGGTCGAGGTTCTTGTAGCTGAACTCGTTGTTCCAGCCGCCCAGCCAGTCGGGGTTGTAGTTGCCGACCACGACGTTCGGGGCAGGCGTGCGCAACGGCACGCCGTTGGCACCGACCACGATCCGGCCCTGCGAGTCACGGACGTAGCCGTAACCGACGATCTGGCCGAACGGCTCGCCCTTGCGAGCCCAGATGTAGCCGTACCACAGGTTGCCGAGCTGAATGCCGTTCACGCCCTCCGCCAGGTCGACGACCATGTTGTCGTTCTTCGAGAAGTTGAACGTGGTCCGCCAGCGGAAGTCTTCCGTCTGGACCGGAACGATGTTCAGCAGCAGCTCGACGCCCTTGTTGCGCGTCGTGCCCGCGTTCACGATGCGCGACGTGTAGCCCGTCGCACGCGAGATCGAGACCGGCATGATCAGGTCCGTCGTCTCGCGGTGGTAATACGTCGCGTCCAGGCCGAGACGGCCCTGGAAGAAGCCCAGCTCCGCACCGAACTCCCACGACGCCGTCTGCTCCGGCTCGAGCTGCGAGTTCGGGAGCTGGTTCGGCTCGGCGAAGGTCGG
>Ga0079224_100013376_pt1 | contig 11428 bp, 11 predicted proteins | sample Stecom2015_FD_80414 | JGI IMG/M metagenome (GOLD analysis project Ga0079224, IMG submission 80414) | Agricultural soil microbial communities from Utah to study Nitrogen management - Steer compost 2015 | ecosystem: Environmental > Terrestrial > Soil > Agricultural land | place: USA: Utah...
GATCTGTTCTTCACTGTAGCGTTTGCCATGCTTTTGCTTGCTCATGAGAATGTTCCTCCTGTTGCCTTATTCTACCGAAACACTCTCACTCCGCCTGGCTCAATTTTATGGGGCGAGGACATACCCAGTCAATCTGATTGCCTATTTTTGAGTTGGTAGTATCTGCAACTGTTTCCTCAATATCTGCTGGTGTGAGGCCAAACTTCGTTGCTATTTTGTCTATGATTTCTTCACGGCTATGCAGTTGTGCGTCCCCCAGAATTTCCAGCACTGGCCCCATCAATTCATTGACACTTGGTATAGCCATAAGTAGTACACCCCTTCAAATTCTATTATTCTCGTCTCTGGTTGTTGGGTTGTTTCAGCCAGTAACGAATCCCTTTTCCAGCCAGCGGCTCATCCGCAAAGCGGGGAATCACATGCAGGTGCGCGTGAAAATCCTCCTGACCGCCGGTGCGGCCCACGTTCCAGCCGACATTATAGCCATCTGGCTGATACCGCTCATCCAAAAGCGCTTTCGCCTGATGCAATAGTTCATACGTTGCCGCCCATTCTTCAGGCGTCAGATCAAATACCGTTTCACGATGCTGCCGGGGGATGATGAGTCCGGAGCCGACCAGAATCTTCTGCGGCTGCTGGATGAACAGACAATGCTCGTTTTCCAGCACAATCGTTTGCTCTTCAACGACACGCGGGGGACATAATGGGCAGTCAGTCATCGTAAAATTCACCACGTCACCGGGAACGCCTTCAGGCCACGAATCACATACGCCGGGCGATATTCCGGTTCCGGGCCGTCGAGGCGCAGTGTCGGGAAGCGCTCGATCAGCGTGCGGATGGCAATCTGCAATTCCAGCCGGGCCAGCGGCGCGCCGAGGCAGTAATGCACCCCGCCACCAAATGAGATATGCGGGTTATCAGCGCGGGTGATGTCGAACGTGTTGGGCTGATCGAACACCGCCGGGTCACGGTTGGCCGCGCCAAACACTAGCGCAATCTGTGTCCCGCGCCTGAGTTCGATTCCCTTGTAGACCACATCTTCCAGCGTCCAGCGGCGGAACAACTGCAGCGGCGTGTCGTAGCGCATCATTTCCTCGACTGCCGTGCTGACCAGCGCCGGGTTGGCGCGCAGCCGGTCAAACTGTGCCGGGTGATGCAGCAGCGCCAGCATCCCGTTGCCAATGACGTTGGCCGTTGCTTCGTGCCCGGCATTGAGCAGCAGGACACAGGTCGAAATCAGCTCATCCTCGCTCAGTGTGTCGCCCTGTTCCTCGACCTGCGCCAGCGCCGTAATCAAGTCATTTTGCGGGTTCCGGCGGCGTTCGCGGGCCAATTGTCGCAGATAATCCGAAAACTCGATGGCAGCCTGCACCGCCCGGCGTTCCTGTTCCGGCGTATGATCGAGTTCGTACATGGCGACAATCGCCTGCGACCAGGGCCGCAGATGATGCCGGTCAGCCTCTGGCACGCCGAGCAGTTCGGCGATGACCGTCACCGGCAGCGGCGTGGCGAAATCTTCCAGCAGGTCCATGCCGCCCCGGGCTTCGGCAGCATCCAGCAGCGTATCCGTGATCTTCTGAATCTGCGCCCGCAGGCTTTCCACCCGGCGCGGCGTGAACACTTTATGCACCAGCGATTTGAGGCGCGTGTGTTCCGGCGGTTCCTTGTCGAACATCGAATGTTCGCTGAGTTTGTAAAATGGCTTCAGATCGTCGCGGATCGGCGGCAGCCCGGCGGCTTGGCGGCTCATGATGTGCAGCAGCGTGCGTCCGAAACGCCGGTCACGCAGCAGGGTGGATACATCCTCGCGCGTGGTGAAAAACCACATGCGGCTGTCTGCGTGCCAGAAGATGGGTGACTGTGCCCGCAGGCTGTCATAAACCGGATAGGGGTTGGCGATAAAGTCAGAGGCAAACGGATCAAAGTTGACAGCGATCATGGCGGTTACACGGGTATCAGGCTGGAAAGTAGCGGAAAAGGGAAAAAGCGAACCGGAAGGCGCACAGCCACCCGGCTCAGCAGCGATGATTAAGGCTATCCCTGTGTGGCGCTTTTGGTCGGGCCATCGTCAGCATGTTTGGCAGCGTCTTCGCCCTCCGCCTCCACGTTCATCATACCGGTGACGCTTTCGTCAGTTTCCAGTTCCGGCAGCGATGATGGAGGCTGCGGCGGTTCTTTGAGATGCGGTGCGCCCTCATCAAAACGCGGGCGTGGCATAATTCCGGTGGGCGAGTCGGCCATTGTCGGTTTTCTAGGCTTCCTGGTCATTAAATGAATTCTCCCCCAACACTACTCTTGCATGATTGTAACACAACAACATCGAATATACCCCCCAATTATGGGCCAATTGTTGCTGTCCCCTCGATTTCGGCGGCCAGCCAGCCGGTCACCCCGCTGGATTCGACCTGAACCTCCAGCCACAGCAGGGAATCCTGACGCACCGGGCTGGATGGCAGAATAATCACGCCGTCGCCCGGAAGGGTGCTGGCGACAGCCTCCGCGTCGACACCGGGCCGCGCGCGGATAAACAACCCGGCGGGCGCGATCACCTGCAAACGGGTTCCCGGCGGGTAAGGGTTCTGATCTGCCGGCCGTTCGCCAACCGGGGCCACGGGATTATCGACCTGGCGCTGCGGGCTGTCGACTATGGGCACATCACCGCTGACCCAGTTGATCGCCTGCGCCCCGGCAACTTCCGCCGTGATGTCGTCGATGCCGCCGTCGATGCGCGCCAGATATACCCGGTCAGCGACGATCACCAGCGCCGCGCTGCGGTCAGGACTCCATTCGACTCGCTGCGGCGGCCCGCTGCCGATTGGGCCGGTCAGTGCGCGTCCGCTGGAATCGTAGATGCGCTGGGCCGCCGCCGGGCCACCTTCGCTGTAGGGCGCGCCCAGCGTCACAATCGACCCATCAGGACGCTGCGCGGCGTGCTGCACCCACAAACCTGCATCGCGGGCAGCGAAAACCAGTTCACTGAAGCTGCCATCACGGTTGATCCAGCCGATATACACGTTGCCATCTGGCGCGCTGCCGCTGACCAGCAGGCGATTGCCATCGTTCGACCAGCTTCCGTACTCATATTCGTAAACCGGCGGGCGCACGTCGCGGACGCGCTCGTCGCGGGTAATTGGCAGGACGGTCAACCCGGCGCGGTTTTTTGAGGGAATCCAGGTGCGCACCAGCAGGGCATTGCTGTCGGGCGACCACGCCAGTTCCATGCTTTCCCAGACATCCGGCCCTGAGGGACTGGTAACGATGCTACAGCCGGGATGACCCTGTGCCGGGCAGTCGACCAGCAGTTGCAGCGGCGGGAACTGCCCCGGCGCGAAGAACCAGACGCCATCCGCCGGTAATTGATCGCCGTTAATCAAGAAGGCGAGATACTGTCCATCGGGCGACCAGGCGATGTCGGCCACGAAAGCGTTGTTTTCCTCGCGCGACTGTGGAATGAACACCGAAAACGGCGACGTGTCCACCCGCGCGGCGTTTTCCCCGTTGAGGCCGGTAAAATACAGCAGCCCGGAGGCATCGGTCACCGCGTACTGCGCCGGATTGACCGGGTTGCGCTCGAACAGGGTGACATCCGGCAGCAGGCTTACCCCGCCACGCACGCCTTCAGGACCGAGGACAAAGGCGCGAGTCAGTGGGTCCAGCGGCGGCAGCACCGGCAGCGGCGTTACGGTTGGCGGCGGTGGCGGTGGCGTATCCGTTGGCGGCGGTGGCGGTGGCGTATCCGTTGGCACGATCACCGGCGTGGTGGTAGCGACGATGGGCGTCACGCTGGCAGCCGGGCCGGTAGCTGTAATGAACGTGGGCGTGACATCGAGTGTCGCCGGCGGGGTAATGGTATTGGTCGGTGTACCGGTCGGCACCGGCGTAAAAGTTGCCACCGACGTGCCCAGAAGCTGCGCGATTTCCTCCGGCGCGAGTGTGCGCGTCGGCGTGGCAGACGGGCGCGGCGTATCCGACGGCGTGAGCGTCGAAGTTGGCGTATCGCTCGGCCCGATAGTCGGCAGCGGCGTGGGCGATGGCGGCGGGGTGTCGGTTGCGGTGGGTACAGGTGTATGGGTTGACGTGGGTGTATGGCTCGGCGTGGCGGAAAACGTCGGCGTCGCTGTCGGCGTGAGCGTGTCCGTCGCTGTGGGCGCGCCGGTATCGGTCGCGGTGGGTGTGAGCGTCGCCGTTGGCGTCAGCGTGTCGGTGGGCGTGTTGGTCAATGTCGGCGTCGCCGAAGCGGTGATGCTGGCCGTCGCCGTCAGGGTATCCGTCGGTGTGGGCGTCTCGCTGGCGAGAAGCTGCGCGATAATCGTCGGATCGGGTGTCTGCGTGGGGGTGCGGCTGGGGGTCAGCGACGAAGTCGCGCTGACAATCGGGGTCTGGCTGGGTGTGCGCGAAGGCGCTACCGTCGGCGTCACCTGGGGGACGCTGAGGTTACAGGCGGTCAGGATCAACGCCGTCATGCAGAGAATAAACCATCGTCGCACAACCTTTTCCCCCTCTCCCCTTTATTATAGAAGCCGGGGGGACGTTCTGCGATATACGGCTGTAGGACGTTTGGCCTACGGAATCGTCCCGGTCTGCACGAACGTCACCAGCACAACGTTCTGTTCGCACTGGTCACTGGTGACGACCAGATAATCCGGGGAAAGGGGTGTTTCGTCCGGGCCGAGCAGTTGGATGGTGAACGGCGCAAGCTGGGGCGCATCACCAAGCTGGGCCTCAAATCCGCCGGGGCCATAATCCGGCGCGTCGCCCACCACCGCCACAAAGTCCGCCTCTGCACTGCCGACACGCACGGTCAGATCAGTCACATCTTCGCCCTGCACCTGCCCGGCGATACCTGACCAGTCACAGCCGCTGGCGTGCCGGGTGTAATCCGTTTCCAGTTCCACCAGCGCAAACGGGAACGCTGCCGGGGTGCTGGTCGGCTGAATCAATTCGGCAGCGGGAATCGGTGTAAAGCTGGCCGTTGGCGCGAGGGTCGGCGGTTCGGTAGCCGTCGGAACCGGCGTGGCGGTTGGAGGCAGCGGGGTCGCGGTAATAATCACTGGCAGGGGCGTAAATGGCGGCAGCGGGTTGAGTGGGTGATATGGATTTGTCCACAGCAGCGCGAAATAGGCCAGCGCGCTCACCGATGCCAGCAGGAAAAACACAGTCAGCAGATTGTACAGACAGCCGCGCCGGCGGCGAGGAGGTGCTGGTCTTGGCTGCGGCTCTCGCGCAGGCGCTTCCGGGGCAAGCGGTGGAAAACGCGACTCCTGCACCTGTTCAACAGGCTCATCCGGCTCGTCAGCAGGCGGCGGGCTTTCCGGCTCATCGCCAGCTTCGGCTGCCGGCCCGGCGTCATCTTCCTGATACAGACCCGGCGGCGCAAAGGCCTCATCAACCGGGAACAGCGGCTTACGGCTGCCCAGTTTGCCCTTGCGGTCCTTGCGCCCAACCCGGCGAATCGGCTGTTCGGGATCGTCGGCCATACGCTTCCTAGAACGGGCGTGTCTGAATGAAAGTGACCAGCGCCAGATTCTGCGCGCAGTCACCGGGGAATGTGACCTGAATCCGGTCGGAAATGACCGTGCCCTGCGGCGACAGCAGTTCGACGAAGTAGGTGCGGGTGTTAATCACGTTATCTACGGGCTGCTCCCAGCCAGATACACCGTACAGGGTGTTCGAGCCGGTCTGCACAAAGAAATCGACGGTTCCTTCGCTGTTAAACACATGCACCTGCAGGCCGGTCAGCGGAGTCTGACCGTCGATGCCGAAAACCTGTCCACCCAGCCCCTGCCAGGCGCAGCCGGCGGCATTGGCAAAATTCTGGGTCAGGAGAATAGTGCCATCTCGCAGTTGGAAAGGATAGGGCGAGGTCGTCGGCGGCGCAGTCGGGCTGGGGCCGGTCGGCGTGGCGGAAGGCTGCGGCGTAAAAGTCGCCAGCGGCGTCGGCGTTTCGCTCGGCGGCTGGGTAACAGTGGGCGTATCCGTAATAGTAGCGGAAGGCACAGGCGACAGCGTTGGGGTCGGCGTATCGGTCGGTATGGGCGTGATGGTCGGCGTCAGCGTATCTGTTGGGGTGCTGGTCGGAAACGGCGTATCGGTCGGGGTCAGGGTGGGCAGTTCCAGTGTCGGCGGCAGGACAAACGCAGCCGCAGCGGGATCGGTGGCCGGCGGCCCGGCCAGCCGCATCACCACGAAGATAATCCATACCACTGCCAGCGTCACAAAGACGATGGTGATGAGGTTAAAAATCGCTGATCGCCCCATGAAATTGCCCCCCGGTGTGACAACAGTGACTATAGATACCGCTCAATGATCGCGTCGTAAGACAGGCCGCGCAGCCAGTCCTCAAAGCGAAACTGAGCCAGCATGGCCCGTCGTTCCGGCTCCAGTTCGCGCACTTCGCTCCCCAGTTTCTGAATCACATGATACCCCAGCCGCGTCGCTATCGGGCCGGCAATCTCGCCATCAGCCAGCGAAAACGCGACCTGAGTCAGCACGGGTTCCAGCAGTTCCCCCTCGACAAACCAGCCCAGATCGCCGCCCTGTTCCCGCGTGGTGACATCGCGCGACAGGCTGGCCGCCAGTGACGCAAAATCCTCGCCATATTGCAGCCGGCTCAATACATCCATTGCGGCCTGTTCGCTGTCCACCAGAATATGCCGGGCGTGTACGTGGAGCACTCTATCCGGTATGCTGCCGGTCACATAATCGCGCATGGCGCTGACCATCAGGGCGTCGCGCAGGTCGGCCCGGAATTCGGCTTCGGTATACTCGTTTTCGGCCAGCCACGCTTCCCATTCGGCATCGCTGCTGACCAGCGCCCGGCTGGCCTGAAATTCCGCTTCGAGCATTTCATCGCTAATCACCACATTGGCTGCGGCAGCCGCCTGCTCGATCAGCACCTGCTCGATCAGCGTATCCAGAACGGCAACCTGCAGGGCTGCCGGGTCAGCGGCGGCAATCTGCTGCTGCGCCTGACTCAGCGCCGCTTCAAAATCGGCCTGCGTGATTCCCGTGCCATTGACACGCGCTACCAGCGGTTCGCCGGCAGCACTGGTGGGCAGCGCATTGGGCTGTGCCTGCGCGACAGCCAGCGTATTGTTATCCGCAGTCTGCACGGGAGCTGCATTCGGCAGGGTGTTGGATGGCGGGCTGCTGGCACAGGCCGCAGCCAGCAGGATGAGCATGATTGCAGTGAACAGCTTGTACAAATTGGTTCCTTTGCAGTGTATCTGTTTCAGTGACGGCTCCCGGTCCGGGGCTGGCGGGCCTTTGGCCGCAGGCGCTCAATTGGTGGCCGCCAGCCTGAGCGCAGATCGCCTATCCCGGCTGTAAGCCACGCAACCTATTATCCTATCACCCATCAAATGAGGCAAGTTAGCGTCACGCGGGGCGGGTTCATTCTGTGCGGGCCAATTATAGCCGGAAATGCGCATTTGGATAGAATAGAGGAAGAACCATTTCGTCTCACACCACCGGGAGGGCATCATCATGAAGCTACTGGCGGCGCTGCTGCTCATTGCGCTGATCGCTGGCACGGCCGGCGCGCAGGACGGAAGTGAATATCGCGTGCGCTATGGCGATACGCTGGACGTGATCGCCCAGACGCACGATGTATCTGTCGCCTGTCTGCTGGCGGCCAATGACCTGACAAACGCCAACCAGCTCGCCTTCGGCCAGCTACTGGTCATCCCGGCGGACTGCGACCCTTACGACCAGATTGAATCGATTATCTTCAGCAATATTGAAGACCTCAGCGACAACGAACTGCTGGCATCCGGTCTTGGTCAGGGCGGTGGCGCAGCAGCCGCCGATGAGCCGGAAGCTGACGAGGAAGGCGAAGAAGCCGGTTCCGGCGGCGGTATCGCCACCACAGCCCCGGCTGACGAGGTTTATGTTGTCCAGCGAGGCGATAACCTGACCCGCATCGCCGCGCAGTTTGATGTCACCGTGAGCTGCCTCCAGCAGGCCAACGGCATCTTTGACCCTGATCTGATCTACGTCGGGCAGGAACTGCTTATCAGCGCAGACTGCCAGGCCGGGGGCGGCGCTGATGTGATCCCCGGCGCAGCCCGCCAGTGTTTTGGGGACCGCAACGCCGGGCGTGTGGTGCGCGGTGGGACCTACATCGTGCAGGAAGGCGACACACTCGATTTCATCGGCTGCGACCTGAACCTGTCCACCCGGTGTCTCGCGGCGCTCAACGATCTGCCGAATCAGGGCGGCCGGCTGCAAATCGGCCAGACGCTGACCATCAGTGCGACGTGTGCCGGCTGGGATGGCCCGCCCGGCCCCGGCGATCTGGGCCGATAGGTGCATTGTCTTATGCAGCGCAAACAAAGGATTGTGCTAGACTAAAGCATAGACATATCTATCCAGACCGCCCTTATCGAACCTGGAGGCATCCCTATGCCCAGAATTGTGCTGTTTGTCCTCATGGCAGTTTTACTGGCCGGTGTGCTGGTGGTCGCTGCGCAGGAAGATTCGGTCTATACCGTGCAGTACGGCGATGTGCTCGACATCATCGCCGCGTCGGTGAACCTGTCGGCAAGCTGCATCGCTGAACAGAGCGGCATCGAAAACCCGAACAAGCTGCGCCCCGGCGATACCCTCATCCTCAGCGCGGCCTGCCCGCCTTACGACGGTCTGATCCCCATTGAGCGCGAACCCGCTGCCGAAGCCAGCAGTGCCGCAGCGCCGGGTCAGGGCGGCGGGGGCACGGCCTTCCGGCAGGCGAGCAGCGTCGGCGATACCTACTATGTGATGCGCGGCGATGTGCTGGACCTGATTGGTGCGCGCTTTGATCTGTCGGTGCGCTGTCTGGCAGAAGCGAACAATCTCGTCAATCCGGGCCGCATTTACATCGGTGACGAAATCTTCCTCGATCCCGACTGCCCGCCCTACGAAGGCGAAGCGCCGGTCATTAACCCGCGCAGTGATGCCAGCGCGCAGACTCTGGGACGTGGCGGCGGTGGCAGCGCCTATACCGTGCAGTACGGCGACACGCTGGATTCCATCGGTGCCGAATTTAACCTGTCGCCGCGCTGCCTCGGCGAATCCAACAATCTTGCCAATCCGAGCCGCATTTTCCCCGGCGACCAGATCACACTCGATCCCGGCTGCCCACCCTATGATGGTCTGGCGCTGGTGCAGCAGCAGAATAATTGACGCGGCTCGACGCTTGAATGCAGCGGCTGAAAAGAACACCTCCCGGGTCACTGCGCGGGGGGTGTTCTTTGTGTATTGAGTGCGGCAGCGGAGTCACGCGGCTGCCAGTTCGGTGCGGCTCAGAGTCTGGGCATTAATGGCAACGATGATCGTACTCAACGACATGAACAGCGCACCCACCGCCGGCGAAAGCACAAATCCAACCGGGGCCAGAATGCCCGCCGCCAGCGGCAGAGCCACCACATTGTAAGCGGTGGCCCAGATCAGGTTCTGGATCATCTTACGATACGTCGCCCGGCTCAACTCGAAAATTTTGACCACATCCAGCGGGTTACTTCTGACGAGGATGATCCCCGCTGACTCGATGGCGACATCCGTACCGCTGCCGATAGCAATGCCCACATCGGCGCGGGTGAGGGCCGGCGCATCGTTAACGCCATCCCCGACCATTGCCACTTTCCTGCCCTGTTGTTGCAGTTCGGCAACCTTGTGATCCTTATGTTCGGGCAGCACTTCGGCAAATACCGTGTCGATCCCCAGTTCTTCGGCCACGGCGCTGGCGACCTGCTGGCTGTCGCCTGTCAGCATGGCGACTTCGATACCCATCGCGTGCAGCCGTTCGACAACCTGCCTGCTTTCAGGCCGGACGACATCGGCAATGGCGAAAGCAGCAACCACGCTGTCATCCAAGATCAGGTATACCACCGACTGCGCCTTCCTGCCGGCATCTTCAGCAAAGGCGGCCAATGGCTCAGGCAGGGATAATTCCAGCATTTCGAGCATACGCGGCCCGCCGACATAGACGGGCCTGCCGTCGTGCTGCGCTTTGATGCCGCGCCCTTTGATCGCCTCAAAGTCGCTGACTGCTGCGGGCTGGACGCCGGCCTGTTCCGCTTTTTCACGAATGCCGCGTGCAATCGGGTGTTCGGAATCGCCTTCAACGGCAGCCGTCAGGGCCAGGGCGCGCTGCTCATCCCAGCCGTTCACGGCCAGCAGGTTGACCACCCCAAAACGCCCTTCGGTGAGCGTGCCGGTTTTGTCGAAGATCACGACATCAATCTCGCGCGCTTCTTCCAGCGCCAGCCGATCCCGCACCAGAATACCGTTACGCGCACCCATCGAAGTGCTGATAGCCACCACCAGCGGCACAGCCAGACCTAAGGCGTGCGGGCAGGCGATCACCAGCACAGTTGCCACACGCTCGACCACCTCAACGTTGAACCCTACGGCAAGGGTCCACACGACGGCGGTTATGATCGCCACACCCAGCGCGATATAGAACAGCCACGCCGCGGCTTTATCCGCCAGCACCTGCGTGTTCGATTTACTTTCCTGCGCTTCCCTGACCAGCCGCATGATACCCGCCAGCGTCGTTTCGTCACCGGTTGCTGTGACCCGCACGCGCAGGCTGCCATCGCCGTTGATCGTGCCGCCGATCACCATACTGCCGGGTTCTTTGGTTACCGGTCTGGATTCGCCGGTAATCATGGCCTCGCTGACATCCGAATGGCCTTCGACCACTTCACCATCCGCCGGCACGCTCGCGCCGGGGCGCACCAGAATCAGATCGCCCGAATGGAGTTCTGTAACCGGAACTTCCCGGATATCGCCGTTTTCCAGAATCCGTTCGGCAGTATCCGGCATCAATTTCGCCAGCTCGTTCAATGCGCCGGATGCCTGGCGGACACTGCGCATCTCCATCCAGTGGCCGAGCAGCATAATGTCAATGAGCGTCGCCATCTCCCAGAAGAAGCTGCCCCCCAGATTGGCGATCAGCGCGAACAGACTGTAGACAAAGGCGACGGTGATCGCCAGCGAGATCAGGGACATCATAGCCGGCTTGCCCTGACGCACTTCGGGCACAGCCATCTGAAGGAAAGGCAGGCCGCCGTAGAAAAAAATGACAATAGCGAACAATGGGCCGATTAGCTGGCTTCCGGGGAATTCCGGCATCGAAAAACCGAACCACTCCTGAATCATGGGGCTGAACAGCAGCACCGGAATCGTCAGCGCCAGACTTACCCAGAAGCGGTTGCGAAACATCAATTCATGGCTGGTATGATCCACTCCGTGCGCATGACCATGTCCGGCATGATCTGCGTGGGCAGGCTTGTGCTCATGTGCGTCATGGTCGTGATGATGCATATCATGCGCTTCATGCGATGTTTTTTCCTGCATCTCAACGCCTCCTCGCTGATTTATCCGTGTTCCGTATGGATCAGGTGTGGATGCGCCTTGAATCTGTCGGCTCGGCTGACCGCGTGGA
>Ga0079224_100013377_pt1 | contig 11426 bp, 13 predicted proteins | sample Stecom2015_FD_80414 | JGI IMG/M metagenome (GOLD analysis project Ga0079224, IMG submission 80414) | Agricultural soil microbial communities from Utah to study Nitrogen management - Steer compost 2015 | ecosystem: Environmental > Terrestrial > Soil > Agricultural land | place: USA: Utah...
ATCCTAACGATTCTGTGTTATTGGCGGCTTTAGGACAGTTGTGTTTAACGGGGCAATTGTGGGGGCAGGGTGAGCATTATCTGAAGCGCAGCATGAAAATCCGTAACGATATGCGTATTCATGCCTTGTTGGGTAATCTATATGATGGTCTGGGCCGTACCGAAGAAGCGATTAAGCACTGGCGTTTATCGGCATCGGTTGCTGGTACCTTGCCATTGTTAGTTACCCGTCGCTCTTTACCGGCGGCAGACATCAGTGACGATCCTACCTTGGTTTTAGGTGCTTATTCGGCCAGCAACTTTAGCGAGCCCGAGCATAGCTATACGCCACCGGTCGCAGCCAGTGCAGCTGATTATCACGATGAGGACATCCCGTTAACGGCTGCCCCGCCACCTGCACCCGCAACGCTGCCTGACACGCCAGATAGCGACGATGATTATTTTGACTCGGCTCCTATTCCCGGGGTCGATACTTCCATTACCTCCGACCAGCCAAGTCGTCGGACGGATTAATTACTTATTGTTTTTATTTAAGGTTTTCGCATGGGCTTAGATCGTATTACCCCTGGAGCAAACGCTCCCGAAGAGTTCAACGTCATCATCGAAATTCCGATGAACTCCGATCCTGTGAAGTATGAAATTGACGACGAGACAGGTGCTGTATTCGTCGACCGCTTCATGCTGGCGGCAATGCACTATCCTGTTAACTATGGTTACGTGCCTAAAACCATTTCCGAAGATGGGGACCCGGTTGATGTATTGGTGCTTACACCATTCCCGATCACGGTTGGTGCTGTAGTTAAATGCCGTGTTGTAGGTGTACTGCAGATGGAAGACGAGGCCGGTGGCGACGCAAAAGTACTCGCTGTGCCCGTCACGAAGCTTTACCCTCCTTACCGCAATATTACGAAGCCTGAAGATCTGCCTGAAGAAGATCTGGCACGCATCAAGCACTTTTTCGAACGTTATAAAGATTTAGAAAAAGGGAAATGGGTGAAAGTAAAAGATTGGGAAGGCCCTGAGGCTGCCAAAAAAGAAATCACAACGAGTATTGCTCGTTATGAGGCTTCCGCAGGAAAAAACTAATGACGACTTGGGTCATACCTCCTCATGCAGCGGCCAGCTTAGCTGTACAGGACAGCCAAGCCCGTTTTCCGATTCACCGCATTTTTTGTGTAGGTCGTAACTACGCAGAGCATGCGGTGGAAATGGGGCACAGCGGTCGCGAGGCACCGTTCTTCTTCACCAAACCGGCTCATGCCGCTTTTGAGCTAACAGAAGAACACGTTGCTGCGTGGCCTTACCCTAGCTCCACCGCTGATGTGCACCACGAGGTGGAGCTGGTTGTAGCATTGGGGGCGGGTGGTAGTAATTTAAGCCTTGAACAAGCTGAATCTGCCATCTGGGGTTTTGCTGTGGGTATTGATATGACCCGTCGAGACTTGCAAGCAGACGCTAAAAAGCAGGGGCGGCCATGGGATGTCGCCAAGGGTTTCGACGCGGCGGCTCCGATCGGGCCGTTATACCCTAAAGCAATGCTTCCTAGCTATGTGCAAGGGAGTATCCGCTTTTTTGTGAATGATGAACTGCGCCAGCAAGGTGATTTGTCGCAGATGATCTGGCCAGTGGTAGATACCATTGCTTATTTATCAACCTTGTATCAGTTGCAAGCGGGTGACCTCATCATGACAGGTACGCCCGCAGGCGTAGGCTCAGTACAAAAAGGCGATTTGCTGCGTGCTGAAATTGCGGGGTTCAAGCCGGTGCAGTGTCGTGTTAGTGACTGAGTAAGTCCTTAAGTTCTTAAGCGCTTTCGCCGCACTCGTCGGCGTTAACGATTAGCCCATTTGTAGTCCTGTTTAGGCATTACAAATGGGCTTTTTCTTTGTCTTTCTCTTCCTCGATAGTTTGATCCAGCTCGGCTTCTCCGAATTGTTGCGCTCGGTGGGAACGTCCAAACTAGAGCTTTTTCACAGAGGAGAGAAGCATGAAAGCACATAAGCGCCAACGCGGTCAGGGTATGGTCGAGTACGTGATCATCGTAGCCTTGGTGGCTATTGCATCCATCGCCGTGTTCCAGTTGTTTGGTCAAGTCATCCGTTCGCAAACGGCTGCCATGGCCCATGAGTTAGCGGGTGAAGATGGTACTAAATTTAGTGAGGTTGCGGGGGGCGCAGCGGTAGCGGCCGGGGTTCAATCCGCACCGAAAAACTTGCAGTCGTTTACGGGCAATGCGGCGGCTGCGGGTAGCGAATGATAGGCAGGTGGATTAAACAGTCGGGCCAATCTTTAGTTTTGGCTGTGGTGGCGATTGGGGTGTTGTTGGTGGTGGTGACTCAGTTTTACATGCTGAACAGCACTACAACTAAGCGTATGCGGCAAAACAGCTCGACCGACTTAGCTGCCTATAGTGCCGCGTTAGTACAGGCTCGCTACCTAAATTATATGGCTTACTTGAATCGTGCCTATGTGGCCCATCACTTAGCCACGGCTCATATGCTGAGCTTGGCGTCGTGGGGTAATTTTGCAGCACAAGAAGCCACTCAACTGACTCGTTTTAATCCACCTGTTTCGTTGATTTCCATGATGTTTGGGCCGATGCATGCAACAGCCTATCGCCAATCGGCGTCGGCTCGAATACTGCGTAGCGAAGGGCATTTGGAAGCGCCATTACGTGATGCATTAATGGTGCACCAACGCTATAGCAATCAGACGTTCTTGGCACTCCAACAAGCCATACACGGCCATTATAAAAGTTTGGCTGAACAAACTGCACGGGTTGTGCTTGAGCAAAATATGCGCAGTATGACCGACGCTGATGGGTGGACTATGCAGCTGGATTTTGATGTTAATAGGCCGTTTCGTACTTTGCCCATCAATAGTTTTGTAGCGGATTGGTTGCATGGGATCAGTAAACAGTACGAGTTTCTGCAGCCTCGGAATTACACGGCCTCAAACTTGTGGTCGGTCGATAAACGCTGTCCACATCTACGGCATCAGTTGCGCCGTCGAGGACGCACTACCTTGGATAAAGATGGGCGGTGGGCCAGTGCTGATACGCAGTCTTTTCATGCTTTGCGTTCGAATCGCTGGATACTGTGTTATTACCGCGAATACGAGATGGGCTGGGCATGGATACCGACAGCTAGCTCGCAAATTATCGATGCGCCTACAGTCGATAGCCCTCCCGAGAACTTTTCAGACCAAGCGTTTTGGCGCTGGGTAGAGGCGGTGGGTAAATGGGATATTCATACTGGTGTCTCCAACCCGATGGCTTCTTCGCGTGCGCGAGCTCAAGGTAAGCGTTTGCCCGGCTCACGATTGGTACCTGTGGGCGTGTTGGACGAGTCTGTGCGCGCTTTGGGTTTGCGCCTTAGGGTCAGCCTTGAGGCCGAGCAGCCCACCATCTTTACTGAGTCGTTTGCGCAGGCTTACTTTGCTCATCCTGATTTTGCGAATGAGCGTGCCCATTTATTTAACCCTCATTGGCAGGCTCGATTGGTCACGCCTGAAGCGGTGCAATGGCCATGAACGATAAGTTATTCCAATCAGGGCAGGCGTTTGTTGAGTTATTGCTTGTAATGCCGGTCATGCTGTTATTGATGGCTGCCGCCCATTGGCTGTTTACGCTACAGCATACGCAGTCGGTCATACAAGTTAGGGCCACGGATGATGCGTGGCGCTTAACGCGGTTGGCGATGACTGGCGAACAACCTTCCACTTTGAGTCGGCGATTAGTTCACCTGACGCCCAATGAAGGAGTACAGACTACAAGTCTTGCTTTGGGGTTGAGCGATCCAACCAATGCGATTGCAGCGGGTTTATCGACTGAGTTGGATACCTTCGGACAGGGCCTCGCTTATCGGTTGCAGCATCGTCAAAAGCTGGCTCATCAGGCCTTTAGTGCAGTGGAACTGATTCAAGATCATGTCACCTTAGTCGGGGCAGCGCATGCGGTAACGCCGCAGCGGGTGCAGCAACGCATCGCTCAAAGTGATGTGCTGTGGGGAGAGGCCTATCGGCGCAGCCGACGAGTAGGTGAAACCATTGCTCGTTACAGTGCGCCGGTAGACGCTGCATGGAGAAGACCGGCTCCGAACTTTGATTGGCTCGGCCGTTGGCAAAGCAGTGTGCCAACACGTTATCAGCAGGGGCGCTCACGATGATAGAACATCTACTACGCATGCTGCACTATGGCGTATTTGGGGGTGTGTTGTGGTGCAGCAGTGCGCCAGTTGTTGCACAACATTTAGCCCAACAGAACCTGTATGAGCAGCACAGTGCAACGCAGGCGGTAGCGACTATTGTGCAGCAGCTAACGCAGCAGATGGCTGTTCAGGTGACGCACACAGCGTTGCGCTTACAGGGCGAGCGCTTGAGTGCTCAAAGCGGGGTATTAAGTACCGAGAAGCCAGCGTTGGTACTACAGCAACTACACCAATCCTTACCGACGCTTCAACGGCTTGAGACGGCGCCGCAGCAGATGGTTTTAAGTGGGTTTTTGGGCTCCAACCACTGTCTTGTACAGCTAAGTGCTTTAGGTGGTGCCGAGCATCAATTGCTGCTTAGCTGTGCAGCGCTAAGCAATCGCAAACCAAGTCCATTGGTTGCTCATTCTGCGTTGCGTATGGAATGGAGCTGGGATGAACGAATGGGAACGCAGGTTGTGCGCCATCAGATTGTGTCGCTACCACCGTCCCATCGTGATCAGACGATTGATCTATTACGGCGGAGCCTGCAACAAGAGGGATGGCGGATAACGTCTACCGCGTATGGTTTAACGGCAGAAAAAGCGGGACGCTATCTTATGGCATTGCGCTTAAACCAAGCACCGTGGGCTAACGCAGCCTATTTACTTGAACGCAGACCCGAGAGCCTAGACAGCCGAAGCGCAATAAAGAGTGGTGAACGATGACTTTTGTGATGAGACAGTTATTGAGTAAGCAAAGCGCCTTAGTTTTGATTTCGCTGTTATGCGCTGTAATGGCGGCGTGGACGGGAAGTCGTTACTTGAAACATAAAGCCGATGAGCTTGAGGCGCAGGTTAGCGGCGGGCTGGTGCAGCGGGTGGTGGCCTTATATGACTTGCCCGTGGGCACGATGATTGATGCCAGTCATTTAGCCTTACGAGAGTTTCCAGTCGACAGTGTAAGCAGCGATAGCCTACACCCTGATGCTTATGAGCGTCTAGAAGGGCGGTTATTGAATTACGCCTTAAAGGCCGGCGATTTGATCTTACCTGCACATGTGATTGCGTTGCCTGCCGATACGTTTTCTGCTGGTTTAGTTGCGGGAAGACGGGCTATTACGATTCCTGCTGATGTGTTGAGCTCAGTGGCAGGCTTGGTGCGAGCAGGGGATGCCATTGATATTTACGTGTCCTTCGATTATCAGCGCCGTCGTGTCACCGCACCGTTATTACAACGAGTCAAGGTGTTGGCGGTGGACCAAGCGGTAGACCCTTATGACAGCGATGAATATGCACGAGTGGGAACATTAACGTTGGAGGTGAGCCCAGAAGATGGGGTAGCCCTACTTGCCGCTCGTCAGGCTGGCACGATCACGGCCATGTTGCGCCACCCAGACGACCAACGATTATCGGATGCAGCGGTACGGGGGGACTTGGCGGCCTTGTTAGGTATAGCTCAGGCTCCAGTGACGCGTACACCCGCCACAGCGCCCATCATTTATGGCAGCCAACAAAGTCGTCGGGTTCCGGTGCTCAACCCGACCGAGGTCACGCCACGTTATCCGCGAGCCTTATTTACCTTACCTAAGGAAGCGTACGGCTTGACTAGCCAGCAAGAGAATGAGCCGATTTCTTTGCCTTTTATGGCAACCGAGCAAGCAGAGATTGATGATGGGATGACACCTTGAACTCATCCCCTCGATATGGATAAAGCAGTTTAGATGTGTGGAGTAACACGATGTTTTTAAGAAGAATGGCGAAGGGCTATGTATTGATTGGGGTTAGCACTTTTCTGTTGCTGTTTTCCTATCCGGTACAGGCTAGGCAGGCGCATACGTGGCGAATGCAGGTAGGGGATATGCGGGTGCTTAAGGTGCCCAATATTGCTCGGGTGGCTGTGGGCGATGGGCATGTGTTGAATGCAGTCACAACAGAAGAGAAGGAAGTGCTTATTTTTGCACGCAATGACGGGAGTAGTGCGTTACATGTGTGGAAGAACGACGGTTCTCGCGCTGAATACATGGTGCATGTAGCGCCGGATGGGGTAAATCAGGCGAAGGCTGAGTTGCGACAGTTGCTATCGGCTATGCCGGGCATCGAGCTTAAAGATATTGGCGATAAGATTGTCGTCCAAGGCAGTCATTTGCGTGACAGCCAGCGAGAACAACTACAAACGTTAAGCCAGCGCTATCCTCAATTGGTGGATTTAAGTGATACCCAAGGGTGGGACGACATGGTGCTTTTGGATGTTCAGGTGATCGAGGTGCCACGTAATGCAATGCGTGATTTAGGCGTACGTTGGGGGCAGGTTGCGCAGGGAGGCTTGTATGCAGGAGTTGCAGCCGAACGGGCATCAACGCGATTTGACAGTATTCCGGGGGATCGACCCTTTGATGTCGAGGCCGGATCCCGTGCACTAAGTGGTTATTTTGGTCTTAATGCACTGTTATCGGCACGTGTGCAGGCATTGACTGAGATTGGTGTGGCAACGGTTTTAGCGCAGCCCCAGTTGCTGGCACGAAGTGGCACAACAGCAGAGTTTTTAGCTGGGGGTGAGGTTCCCTATACCACTACTGACACAAATGGCAGCACGAGTACCCAGTTTAAGTCGTACGGGGTGTCGCTACGTATTACGCCATTGATTCAGCGTTCAGGGGCGATACGCTCGCAAATTGAAGTAGAGGTTAGTTCCATTGATCCGAGTTTATCGGTACCCAGTGGGCCTTCGCTTTCAACGCGTCGAGCGGCTACCGAATTTAACGTGCAGTCGGGTCAAACCTTGGTGTTGGCTGGCTTTATTTCGCGCGAGGTGTCTCGTAACGTAGACCGAATTCCGGGTTTAGGGCAGTTGCCCATATTAGGAAAGCTGTTTAGTTCTGAGCGTTTTCGGCGTAACGAAACCGAGTTGGCCATTTTCGTAACCCCCAAAGTGGTTGATGCGAATCATCCCGACATGCAGGAACGTGTGCACCGCGCACAGGCTGTACTCACTCAACAGTTTTCAGAGCCCAATGTACTCAATACGCCCATCAGAGAGCGTGTCATTTCTTCCCATGCCGACCCCCTGTTAAGCATGGAACGCCCTGTGGGGGCAATGCCAGTGGCTTCACTAAACGACTTTTTAGCTTTGCCCAAGGGGTGGGAACAGGGCGTCGCGAAATCACCGCAAACGACTTTTCAAGCGCAACCATAAGGGGGAAGGTATGTTGCGTCTAGAGTTGGAATATCAGAGTGGCGAGTTGTCGTCTGTAGCGCTTGAGGTGCCATGCGTTATAGGCAGACAAGCACCAGCGGATTTGCTGTTGAAGGGTTGGCGAGTGGCGAAATCACATGCGGAAATTGTGCAGATTGGGGGCAATTATTTTATTAAGGATTTAGGAAGCTTAACGGGAACAGTAGTGAATGATAGCCGCATTACGGAATATGGCCCGCTGCAGGGTGGGGATCGCATTGTTATTGGACCCTGTCAGCTTACTATTGCTCGTATAGGCGAGGCAGTTGAGAGGGCCGCGTCGTTTCAAGAGGTTGACTCAGAGGTAAGTTTACGTAGCGCGCAGCAAAATGGTGTTGTAGCGCAGGAGGCTAAATTGGGGGTTGGTGATTGCGGTGATCCCTATGCAGAGCTAGTCGGCCCCTTGCATCAGAAGCTCTTGGCCGCGCTGGATTTAAGGAGAAAGACGTATCGCTCCGAAGCGATGGACAGTTTGCGAGAACAGGCTGTTAGTTCGTTGCGTGATATTGTGCGTGCCGATGCTTGCCTGTTGGATAGTCGTTTGTGTGAAGAGACGCTTTTAGCCCGCGTAGTGGACGAGGCCTTGGGTTTGGGGCCGTTAGAGCTGCTATTACGTGATGACAGTGTTAGTGAGGTAATGGTGAACTCGCCCTCCGAGGTGTTTGTTGAGCGACATGGGAAGTGTGAGCAAAGTGCTTTGCAGTTCAGCAGTGAAGCGGCTTTACTGGCGGTTATTGACCGTATTGTTTCCCCCATAGGTAGGCGTATTGATGATAGCTCGCCCATGGTCGATGCGCGCTTGCCTGATGGTTCTCGCGTGAACGCGGTGCTTCCGCCTATTGCGCTTAAAGGGCCTACGCTAACGGTCAGGAAATTTCCGCTACGTCGCCTCTCACATCAGGACCTGCTTGCGCATAACGCACTGAGTCCGGCCATGTTGTCTTTTTTGCAAGCCTGCGTGGTACATAAGAAAAATATGCTTGTATCAGGAGGCACCGGCTCCGGAAAAACCACGCTATTGAATGTGTTAGCTACCTTTGTCGCGCCTGCCGAGCGCATTATTACCATCGAGGACGCGGCTGAGCTTAAATTGGAGCAGCCGAATCTAGTCAAGCTTGAGGCACGACCAGCCAATACTGAAGGTAAGGGGGTGATCAGTATTCGTGATCTAGTCCGTAATGCATTACGCATGCGGCCTGATCGGATCGTAGTGGGTGAGTGCCGGGGTGGAGAGGCGTTTGATATGCTGGCTGCGATGAATACCGGGCATGAGGGTTCCATGACAACGTTGCATGCTAACTCGCCCCGTGAGGCCTTGAATCGACTCGAAACTTTAGTGATGTTAGCAGGCATGGATTTGCCGTTATCTGTTGTCCGCGACCACATCGCTACCAGTGTGGACATTATTGTGCAGCAAACTCGCTTAGCAAATGGTCAACGCATTATCAGTTCCATTACTGAGATTTGCGGTCAAGAAGGTGGGCGAATTCTATTGCAAGAGCTTTTTCAGGCTCAGATTATGGATGGAGGGCATCGGGTGCAGTTCAAAAGCAATGGCCTTTTTCCGCAAAGCTTTGCCAACCAGCCAGAAGCTGTCTGTGCGGATTGGTTTCAGGCCGAGGCAGTGCTTTCCTAGGCGTAATACGGATACATGAAGCATATAAAAACAACAACAGCGTAGAGCGCCTACTGTGCTACGTCAGAATTTGAGGAAAATAAGTTGTTAATTCTATTTGTGCTATCGCTACTTGCGGCGGTAAGTTTCGCTGTCTATGTGTTGACGCCTTTGATTTTGACCACATGGACGAAACGTAAACAGGCGCTAGACTTACAGTCTCAAGAGGCCTTTGAAACGATTTACCTATTCTTTGATTTGGCCTCATTGCGCAGCGCGTTTAGCATTGCTTTAGGTCTAAGTTATGTGCTGGTGGTGCTACTGACGGGCAGCATGGTGACGGCGGTCATGGCACCACTATTATTGATGTTGACGTGGCTCGTGCTATTGCGTTTGTTTCAGCGACGACGTCAACAAGCAATTTGTAAGCAACTTCCTGATTTTATTCAGGCTTTAGCGCTCAGCTCGCAAGCTGGGTTGGGGTTGCAAGCTGCTTTTACGCAGCTGGTATCGCGTACACCTCGGCCCCTACGCCAAGAGCTAGAGCTCTGCCTCAAAGAGCAGCAGCTCGGCTTGAGCTTGCAACAAAGCCTACTGCATTTCCATGAACGCGTTCCACACGAAGGAACGCAACTGTTAGCGGCTAGCTTAGCGATGGTGCATCGCAGTGGCGGGCGTATCAGTGACGTTTTAGAACGTTTGGCGCTTAACTTGCGAGCACAATTGCATTTGGAAGCGAAGGTGAGGGCGTTGACTGCACAAGCCTCGTTACAGGCGTGGGTTATGGCCGCAGTGCCACTATTGCTGGCTGTTGCTTTAACCGCCATTCAACCCGATTTGATGCGACCGCTTTGGACCGAGCCCAGTGGATGGGGCGTGGTCGCTATCATCATCGTGATGGAGGTCATGGGGTTACGGCTTCTGATGAATATTGCTCGTATTACCATTTAGCCATGCTTAGTATCTGGTTCTATTTAACAAGCCTATGCGTGGGCACTGCGATGAGTATCGCCTGCTTTGTGTGTGTACCAGTGGTGTTGAAACGTGCAAGGCAGGCCAGAAATATGCTTAAGAGGGTCGATAGTGCTCGTTTTTATGCATTCGAGCGTCGGGTTGGGCAGCAATTGTGGCGGGGAATGCCGTGGGCATTGCGACACCATTTGCGCCGCTTAGTTGGAGGCGAACAAGACGGAGAGACCTATGTGCCAACAGTGCATCAATTGTTAGGACGTCAGGCGCTGTTAGTAATCGCCATGGCCACTTTGCTTCCGTTTTCGATCAAACTTGGTGCGCTTACCATGGGTGGGGCTGTGATTCTGCCTTACTGGCGATACAGAAAAAAACAAAAGGCAGTACAAAAGCAGCTACGTCACCAGCTTCCCTTTTTTATGGATGTGTTTGCCTTATCTGTCGAGGCTGGGGCCGGGATCGTATTAGCGTTGCAGAACACTGCCGAAGTGCTGCCGAGTGGCCCGCTTAAACAGGCGGTGGAACAAGCTGTGTTTGATATGGCTTCGGGCTTAGATCGAGAGTTAAGCTTTAGAAAAATGGCGAATGAAAGTGGAGTAGCGGAGCTTGAGGTTTTTGTGAATAACATAGAAAACGCGATGCAAATGGGCTTAAGCTTAGGTCCGGTTTTACGGGCACAATCGGATCAGTATCAAGCAGAGCGTTTCTTACGCTCAGAAAAAGCGGCGCTGGAGGCTCCTGTGAAAATGCTTTTTCCTATTGTGTGCTGTATTTTGCCTTGCACTTTTTTGGTGATTGCGTTTCCGATTGTGCATCGCTTATTGCTGGCGTTTTGACGGTAGCCTAGTTAAGGCTTGGGGGAAGATGTGAAGGAGGTGCTGCCTTGGTAGTATGGAAAGCGCAAAGTTTCGGTGCTCGGTTACTGGGGTTGCACTGGGTTCCAAAACAACACCGGCAACAAACGGTGTTGTGGTTCCCTCGGTGCCGTGCGGTACACACCTTTGCTCTGAGCAGTGCACATACTTTAGTGTATTTGGACGCCCAGCATCGTGTTTTGGCAGCAGGTGTGCGAATGAGAGCCAACCGATTTTATTGCTTGTTTAAAGCTCAACACGTGTTAGAGATGCCCGCTACGTATGCGACTTACAGCATGGAGGCATTGCAAGAGGTAGTGGATGTGTTGTTGGCAAAGGCTAAAAATATATAGGGCTGGTTTAATGCACTTAAACCAGCCCTAACTAAACGTAATTTTAGTGACCTTAATGCTTCTGATTAATGATTGTAATCTTCAGGATCATCCTCAACATCGTCAGTGTGATGTTGTCTAGCCATAGCGCTTGGACCAAATACCGTTAAATAAATAGGGTAAAAGCTGCAGTACAGTACAGCCATGATGGCTAGCGTGATCGGTGTAGATAATAG